>Ga0304730_1000026_pt1 | contig 193504 bp, 205 predicted proteins | sample M_130628_MF_Meta_FD_190474 | JGI IMG/M metagenome (GOLD analysis project Ga0304730, IMG submission 190474) | Freshwater microbial communities from Lake Montjoie, Canada to study carbon cycling - M_130628_MF_MetaG (v2) (version 2) | ecosystem: Environmental > Aquatic > Freshwater > Lake...
TGATTGTGTTTCATTATTCTATTTTGTCTGAGGGTATCAATGTGCCTGGACTGACGCATTGTATTATGTTGCGTAATCTTCCTACGATTGAGATGCTTCAAACGATTGGTAGAGTGATACGAGTATCTCAAGAAGATCGGAGTGCAATACAAAACAAACAACTACAACCTGGACAGTTTGAGTTTTACAAGAAGCCATATGGTAAGATTATCATTCCAGTTTCCAATGGTTATGGTGATCAGATTGCAAAAAAGATTCAAGGACTTGTAGATGTTGTGTTTGTTCAAGGTGAGATAGTTACTACATAATATATGTGTTACAAATAGAACTATGGTATTTCAGCCAAAGTACAAAAATTCAGGTAATGATACAAAACTCATTCGAGTACCAAATGTTTATGCTGATCTTGTAGAAGAACTTATGTTAGTTTATGATGCAAGATTTGATACTAAAAAAGGATTGCATTTATTGCGAAAGTATATTTCAAATCTGTCCTAGTACAGACACCCTTGTGCCACTAATCGCACTGGCACATAACACTCCCAAAGGCACCCTGGAGGTGCTATAATTACGGAGTAATTCACCAAAGGAGAGAGGGAGATGTTTGTTTGTTGTCCTGTTTCTTTTGATTTGTGCGATGCTGAATGGTTCACTAATCTTGATGATGCAAAGGATGATGCACTTAATTGGAGTGTTGAACTCAATGGTGAGAATGTAGTTGTATATGAGGCACTTGATGCTGGTGAAGATGGTTATACCTTCAAACCATTAGTTTCCATCTTTTCCTAAACAAAATGACTACTATCTCATTCACATCTGGCGAATTGTTAGATATTATCTCTGCTCTTGATGCTGTTGGAGATAATTGTATGGAGGCAGAGAATGTTCTTCTTGCTTCATACTATGCCAAATTATCTCAACAATTTGAAATGATTCATGATAAACTTCAGGATTTTGTTCCTGAAGATCGTGTTGCCAACCTTGCCCTAATTGCTAATTGATTATGACAATTGACACACTCAACTTCACTGGTAATACTACAACCTATCTGGGTTTTATTGGTGTTATCAGTACTGGCATCATTCTGGTGCTATGCTTCACTCGTTATTTCAATTCTCCCCTGAACAAATGACTACTCAACAGATGTATGATGAGCTAATGGAAGGTTATTTGCTCCAAACAAGAGAACAAATACAGCAGGATTTAATTACACTCCTTGACTCACAATTTGGTGAGGTAGAGTATCTTGACGAAGTTAGGACTCTTGCCTGTCAAATTGTAGTTGACAACTTTGACAAATTCTTTTCAAAAGTCAAATGATACTAATACTTCAGGTAGTACAGACACCCTTGTGCCAGTTGTGCAACTGTCCATAACATCACCCAAACCCCCTCAGTCCGTGCTATGATTACGGAGTAATCAACCAAAACAGATGACCACCGCAACCTACCAACTCAATGCTCTTGACATCTCTTATAATGGTTGGAACAACTATGAGACCTGGAATGTTGCTTTGTGGATAAACAATGTTGAGGGTTTGTATCACTTAGCACAGAACTGTGGTGATTACGAAACTCTGGTAAAATGTCTTTATGAGGATTATGGAGTGACTGAAACAAAGGACGGTGTTAAGTTCAATTCTCCGAAGGTGAATGTGGTTCAAATTAACTCTGAGGTGTTTGACTTCTAATTATCATTGTCTCAACATACCAACTTCACCCAAATTCAAATGACCGAACAATCCTACTCTTTCCGGGGCATCTTCACTGACAAAAACTACTCTACTCGCCTTAATTATATGGCAGAAACTGCTCAAGATGCCTGGAATTTGTGTGCAAAACTAAATCCCACTTTTCTTGTACAATCCTGGGGATTCGAGGGTCAAGTTGACTGAAACTACCTTGTCCCTATCCACAAACCAACTCAAACCACACAATGCCTTACACCGTCTACATCACCGAAACCAGTTACACTTCTGCTGTCTTTGCTACTAAGGAAGAAGCAGAGGCATTTATGGAAGAACCTGACTATGATTTGTGCGGTAGTTGGGAACTCTCCAATTCCAACATCGAACTGGTTGAGGAGGTGACACCCTAACAACTGGCACAAGAGGGCACCAGGATCGCCTCCAGTGCCCTTATACTTTAAGAGCAAACCACACACACCAAACCCAAATGACTCTCACTGCTGTTCCAATTGAAATTGCTTCTGAACTATCACAGAAAGCATTAGATTATATTACTGAGTTAGTAGAGGGCACATATGCTCTGGAAGATATCCTACAATTTATCACAGAATACAACAGTGATGATTTCATTAATTATTATGTTGATTATGTAGAGCAAGGTGAGAAAGTTGGGTTTGATGTTGTTGATGCTTTCTTAGAAGAAAATAATATTTCTGATGTGCATCAAGTAGAGAATGTTTATATGGGTGAGTATGAGTCAGAGGCAGACTTTGCCGAGAATTACTATAATGATATCATGGATGTCCCTGATGCATTAGTAATAGACTGGAAGGAAACATTCCATCAATCACTATCATATGATTATGATTATGTGAAAGGACATATGAAAGGTTATGTATTCCAACACGACTTTTAGATACTAATACTTCAGGTAGTACAGACACCCTTGTGCCAGTTGTAGCACTGGCACATAACACTCCCAAACCCCCTCAGTCCGTGCTATGATTACGGAGTAATCAGAAAAAAGCAGGCATGTCCTTCACCAAAACTCAAGAACAGAAACAAGAGCGTTGGGCACGTATTGCTGAACTTGAAGTATCGAAGAGAGTTATGACTTCTGCTCAATCTATTAGTGCCCGTAACAAACAAAAGAAAGCAACTATATTAGCAGACAAAGCAGAGAATTTACTTAACTCTCTCACACAGTCTGCAAGAGTATCTAAAGCACCGATGGGAACTAATCCTCTGACAGTAGAAGATAAGGCACCTGTACCTGATGCTAATACCTTCTTACCTAATAGAAAGAAGATAGATCAATTAGCAGTTAAGGCAAATCAAATCATTGATGATATTCTTAAAGGTTAATCTCTTTATTTCTCAAATCAAATGAACAAACAAACCTGCATTGATGAACTGATTGAAACATTTATGAATCGTCTTGAGTATTTGATTGACATAGATGATTATGCTAGTGCCGATGCAATTCACTCTGAATTTGTTGTGAATGGAATTGAACCTGAACACGGTGAATACATCTGGTTATTTGTTCCAAACCTTTCTCTTTATTAGTAACTCTCTCACTTCATTCATTAATCAAATGACTATTCGTTTCACTCAAGACATTCACACAAAGCAAACTGTTTATGTAGTATGTGATCTCTCTGGTCAGTGTATATTGTTGACTACACTTATCTGTGATGCGATTGCTAAAGTACAAGAAATGTGATATGTGTGTCTGCTATTGATGTAATTAGAAATGATTAATTAATGTTATTAAAAACATATGTGTTATATTTTGCTATTATAGTATAATGTCTGTTATTATGAAGTATTATAAGTTCTTATTGTCTTCTAAGGCTGTTAATTATAACACACCACAGTTTATTTGTCAAGTGTTTCCAAGGGATTATAAGATTTCCGACACATTCTGAGACACTTGACAACCCCCGACTTCGTGTGTTATAATGACTTCGTGGACTGAGATAATAACTTCGTGTATCTGTGAGTATGATACTACTTCGTCCTGTGGAAAACTACTTTTCCACAGGTTGTTCGTGGTAGTATAGAGTATAAGAACTGTTCGTTGTAATAGTTTTCCACAGGTTTAGAAGTAGTTGTAGTATTTGCAAGGGTTTATAAGATTTACCCTGTGGAAAACTCTCATAAACCTGTGGAAAACTCTTCGTTTACCTGTGGAAAACTACACAAACCTGTGGAAAACCTCATAAGATTGTGGAATACCTGTGGAAAACTCTTCGTTTACCTGTGGAAAACCTTTATCGTCCTGTGGAAAACCTTTATCGTCCTGTGGAAAACCTTTATCGTCCTGTGGAAAACTCTCAGTTCTTCTAATTATGATACCCCCGGTACAGTTATTTTACATACCCTGGGTATAGTTTATATTAATATCAATCAATTTAGTATAATAACCAATATTTTGTAGTTCGTGTATATTATTATACAGCACTATTTGACAGTTATATTCAACGTTGTTTGTTTGTTATTATAAACCGATGCCTAAAGTAAAAACGCATAACTACCCTAACCTACAACGGACCAAAAACGAGAGAGTGATTACGAGTCCGTTTCAAATCGCATAAGTGTTTCCCCTCTTTTATAAAAAATTTCGGAGGAAAAAAATACACAAAAAAGGTTTCTCACATAATATCGCACAAATCAAAGTATCATAATGCCTATATAATTTTTGAAGACCCAAAACAAAAAAAAAGATGAAATTAGAATTTGACGAATTTGAAAAAGATTTACTAATTGATACAATTCAACATAGGTTGGATACAGATAAGGTATTGGTAATTAACAATTCACTAAAAGAAGAACTCACAGAATTACTTCGAAAAGTCGAAGAAGATGAATACTTATAATATTGAGGTAAAAGGAATTTCTATATTAAGCCAAATCCCTCAGAATGATTTACAGAAGAATCTGAAACTTATCAGAGGACTTGTATGGACTTCTGGGGGGAATGACAAGGACATTGAAGTTACACTAAATAAAACAAATCCACCTTGCAAAATTTGATTTGCGGTGGTAGAATGTAAACGTTACTATTTCAATTTTTATGGCAAAAGGATTTACAGTTAAAGCAAAGGCACCATTAAGTACATCATCAACAGATGATTTTAATTTACAGGCAACTAAAGAATTAATTAAAGGAAAGTCGGTTGTATTTTGTCTTCCAGGTCGTGGAGTATCATATACATATTTAAAGAATTTTGTTCAGTTATGTTTTGATCTTGTGCAGAATGGTGCAAGCATTCAAATATCACAGGATTATTCTTCCATGGTAAACTTTGCACGTTGCAAATGTTTAGGTGCAAATGTTCTCAGGGGACCAAAACAAATACCTTGGGATGGAAAACTTCAATATGATTATCAACTTTGGATTGATAGTGATATCGTATTTGATACAGAAAAGTTTTATCGTCTTGTAGCAATGGATAAAGACATCGCAGCAGGGTGGTATATGACTGAAGATGGTCATACTACCTCAGTTGCTCATTGGTTAGAAGAAGACGATTTTAGGGGCAATGGAGGAGTCATGAATCATGAAACTGGAGATACAATGAGTAAAAGGCGCAAACCATTTACAGTCGATTATACAGGATTTGGTTGGGTACTGATTAAAAAAGGAGTATTTGAAAAACTTGAATATCCTTGGTTTGCTCCTAAAATGCAAGTCTTTGAATCTGGAGAAGTGCAAGATATGTGCGGAGAAGATGTTTCTTTCTGTCTCGATGCAAAAGAAGCAGGTTATGAGATTTGGTGTGATCCACAGATTCGTGTCGGACATGAAAAGATGAGAGTTATCTGAGCATTATCTCTCAGACATTTCTTGACGTTTTCAGTGGTTTAACTTAGAATACCTCTATGAGATTTAAACAAGTCTTATAGAGGTATTTTTCTATATCTCAGAGATGTTATAGGAACTGCTTCTTATAACATTCTTATAAAACTTACGCAAAAATCCCGTCAAAAACCGTTTTTTGAACAAAAAAGGAGAAGAATTAAAATGGCACTAAATAAAAAAGATCAAAAGATTGATAGTACACCTAAGAATACACTTCAAGGACAAGGAAAGAATACAAAGTATTCGAAGACAAGTCGAAATTCCGCTCGAAAAAAATATAGAGGTCAAGGTAAAGGATAAAAATGGCTTATCTAAATCACAGCCTTCCAGATTGGAGTTGTTATATTCGTAATGAGTTTCTTTTTAATCATATAAAGGGGCATGGCGAAGTAACCAAATGTGATGTGCATTGTGTTGCTAGTATTGAAAAAAGAGTTCCTTTGTTTGAGGCATTTCTTGAAAATGGTGTAAATTGGACTCGTAGACCTCTTCATGCCTTTTGTTGGAAATCAGATGCACCAATTGAACCATTGGAAGATATTATGTACTGGGATTGTTTTTCGCCATATATTGACGTTCAGAAACGAGCACGTCTTTCTGGATTGCAGGCAGAATTAATTCGTCCTGACGGAAAAAAGGTGATTGGAAGTTATATGTTTACTCTTGATTGGTCATGGGAAAATAAAGGAGTCACTGATCTTAATTTTTCAGAGACTCCTGAACATAAATGTGCTCATTTGTTCAAGATGGAAACTGGAAATTACTATGCATACCCAAATAATAGAATTATATGGTATGATAGTGCCTGGACATTCAATCGCATTGAATCAAATCCTGGATATGAGATTGATATGAATTTATATTCCGTAGAAAATAAAAGAAAAATAGAAACATCTAATCATTACATGTATGAAATTACAAATTTAAATTAAAATAAATAATTTTTTTAGTATCATAATTATTGGAACAATTTTCTATGGGCAATCACCTCTTATTAGAGGTATATGATATTGAATATAATTTGTTAAATGATACAATCCCTCTATTGGAAGTAATCCAAAGGGGGATTTCTCGTGCAAAGATGACTATTTTAAATATCTTTACTCATAAATTTGAACCACAAGGTCTTACGATTGTGATTGCATTATCAGAAAGTCATTTTTCGGCGCATACATGGCCGGAAAAAGGATGCATTGCAATTGACATTTATACTTGTGGAGAAGGAAATCCAAAAATTGTTGCAATTGAACTTTTAAAATATTTTAATTCATACAATTATAAAATCAGAAATCTAAATCGTTAAATATATTTGGAGATAGAAACCTCCATCATAAAAGTTCTGTTTTATTTTTAAAACAGGAGAAAAATGTCCAATTTATCAGTCGATAGAGACAAAGAATATATGCGTCAAATGTGGGGAACTACGCATTTGATTACGGATTATAAAACAGAACCGCCAAAAAGAATCATTCAAGAAATTATGCATGATTTGGCACCCAATCATAATTTAAAAAAACAAACCGATCTTCATGAAAAAATTCGTAATGATGAAGATTATGATGATTGGGAATATGGAACGGAACCAAATTATGGAAAAACTTGGTAAAAAGTATTATAGATATATAAAAGAGAAAAAATGAATGGCAGTAAAAATTTCTCGTAGTTTTAAAGATATTAGTTTATCTTTTACTAGACATCCAATTACGAATGATTTAACTGTTTTAAAAAATGAAGATTCGATCAAAAGATCGGTAATGAATCTTGTAAGAACTCGTATTGGGGAAAGATTTTTTAATAATTTATTAGGAACATCTATTGAAAACTCCCTTTTTGAAATACAAAGTTCTGAAATATCTGTATTTTTAGAACAAGAAATAACAAATTTAATTAATAATTATGAATACAGAATTAAATTAAATAATGTGATCATTGAATCTGAATTAGATAATAATGATTTAAATATTAGTATTTCTTATGACATTGTTGGTATGCCTTTTGCGACTCAGAATATAGAATTTATTTTACAATCAACAAAAGTCTAATGTCATTTAATCAATTTACAAATTTAGATTTTAATGATTTGCGAACTCAGATTAAGGACTATCTGAGAGCAAATACAGATTTTAGTGATTTTGATTTTGAAGGATCTAATTTTTCAATTCTAATAGATGTTTTAGCATATAATAGTTATATTACTGCATATAATACTAATATGCAAGCAAATGAGTCATTTATTGATTCTGCGACATTAAGAGAAAATGTTGTATCTCTTGCAAGAAATATTGGTTACGTTCCTCGTTCTAAAAGATCAGCTGAATCTAAAATATCTTTTACGGTAAATACCGGATCTTTAAATTCAAGAACAGTTACATTAAAGGCAGGAATTGTTGCTTTGGGTGCTGTTGAATCTGGCAATTATATATTTTCAATTCCTTCTGCTATAACAACCACAGTTGATAATTTTGGTATTGCATATTTTAATGATATATCAATTTATGAAGGAACATATTTAACTAAAACTTTTACGATTGATTATAGTCAACCAAACCAAAAATACATTTTAGATAACACCGATATCGATACATCTACAATCAGAGTAAGTGTATCTTTAACATCAACCGAAAAATATTCGCTTTATGATAATATTTTAAATATTGATAAAAATTCTAAAGTATTTTTAATTCAAGAAGTCAATGATGAAAAATACCAAATTCTTTTTGGTGATAATTTATTGGGAAAGAAACCAGAAAACGGAAGCACTGTACTTGTTTCATACATCGTAACTAATGGAAAAACTGCAAATGGTGCATCCAATTTTACATTTTCTGGTTCAATTGTGGACAATAACGCAATTACAATTACATCAGGGATTTCACTTTTAACCACAACAACATCTGCTCAAAATGGAGATGATATTGAAGAATTGGATTCTATCAAATATCTTGCACCAAGAGTATATGCATCACAATACAGAGCAGTCACAGCAAACGACTATAAAGCACTAATACCATACATTTATACAAATGTGGATTCGGTATCTGCTTATGGTGGAGACGAATTAGATCCACCACAGTACGGAAAGGTATTCATATCAATCAAACCAAGAAATGGAAATTTTTTATCAGAAATTAAAAAAAATGAAATTAGAAAAAAACTAAAACAATATAGTATTGCTGGAATTAAACCTGAAATTATTGATTTAAAATATCTTTATGTAGAATTGGACACAACAATATATTACAACCAATCATTTACTGCAAATGCAAGTCTACTTCGCAATCAAGTTATTAATACCTTAAACATATATTCAAGATCAACGGACGTAAATAGTTTTGGTGGAAGATTTAAGTATAGTAAGGTTAATAGTTTAATTGATAATACAAATCGAGCAATTACATCTAATATTACAAAAGTCAAAATGAGAAGAGACTTGCAACCAGCATTTAATACATTTGCAACTTATGAGATATGTTTTGGTAATAAATTTCACCAAAAAACAAATAATTATAGCATCAAATCTTCTGGATTTAAAACTAATGAATTTGCCGAAACTTTATATATTACAGATTTTCCAATTTCATTATCATCTGGTAGAATTATTTTATTTAAACTTATAGACAATAATCCCGTAATTGTAAAAAATAATGCAGGAACAGTTGATTATACAAAAGGTGAAATTATACTAGATATAATTAATATTACTTCTACATCTCTTGAAACTGGTGTTATTCAAATTGAAGCAGTTCCAGAGTCAAATGATATAATTGCGTTGAAAGATATATATCTTCAAATAGATATTTCAAATACTGTTGTAAATACTATAGAAGATGTTATTGAATCTGGAGAAAATACTTCAGCTACACAATACACTTCTACCTCAAGTTACCTTAACGGATTGTATACAAGATAAATGTCTGAGATCAAAAGAGTTAAAATCAATCACATTTTAGATTCTCAAATACCAGAGTTTCTAAATGAAGAATCGCCTACATTTAAACAATTTTTAAATCAATATTATATTTCACAAGAACACCAAACTGGTATAGTTGATTTATCAAATAATCTGGTAAAATATAAAAGTATTGAAAATTTTAATAATGAAACTTTAATAGACTCTCAGTTACAATCAAAATTAACTTCTTCTATTTTATCATTTGATGATATAATTTATGCATCTCATACAATCGGATATCCAGACAAATATGGTATATTAAAAATTAACGATGAGATCATTACATATACATCAAAAACACAAAATTCTTTTCTTGGATGTATACGTGGTTTTAGTGGTATTGAAAATCTTGAAAATAACAATAATCCAGAATTTTTAACTTTTACAAAAACTTTAGCAGAAGACCATTCTGCCGGAACAATAATCAATAACTTAAATTATATTTTCTTTTTTGAATTTTTTAAAAAATTTAAAAACCAATTTCTGCCAGGATTTGAAGAAAGAAGTTTTACTTCCAATATATCTATCGAAAATATTTTATCAAGAGCAAAGGATTTTTATACAACAAAAGGGACCGATACGTCTTTTAAAATATTATTTAAAGTTCTCTTTGGTGAAGATGTAGAAGTAATTAAACCTCAAGAATATATGTTGAGGCCATCTGATAATAATTATTTTATAACAAAAAATATTTTAGTAGAAAAAGTTTCTGGTGATGATCCTCTTTTTCTTGCTGGATCTACTTTGTATCAGCAAGTATCTTCTGGAACTGCTTCAGCTTCAATTTACAATGTCGAATATAGACCAGTTCAAGGTAAGAATTTATATGAAATTTCTTTAGATTCGACTTCTTTTATTAATAGTTTTGAATTTACCGGAACCACAAAAGTAATTGATTCTATATCAAAAAATTCAACAGTTATTAATGTAGATTCTACAGTTGGATTTGCATATTCTGGCACCGTAATTGCAAAAACAAATAGCGGAAATATTGAAATAAATTACACAGATAAAACAAATACTCAATTATTAAATATTACTGGTCTCATTTATGATTTACAATTTGGTGATTTGATTTATGAAAATAAATTAGCTTATTCTTATGCAGATTCTGATATTGATAACATATCTCCAATAAAATTTAGAATTATTAACGTAATAGGAAATGTCAATTTTGACAAATCTTCAAACTTAAGAAAAGGAGATAAAATATCCTTAAGTTCTTTTGGTAAAAATATTTCAAAAGATTATAAATTTACAAGTTGGGTTTACAATATTCCAACCAATCATGATATTCAAAATATTGAAATTCTTACAAATAATACTTATAGAATATATTTAAAAGATAATTTAATTGTACATAAAAATCAAAAAATTTATATATTTGACGGCGAAGAACAGATTGAAGCAACAGTTACAAATGTAGAAGATGGTGATAAAAGAGAAATCAAAAATAGATTTATTATAGAAACATCAAAAACATTAAATTTAAATAATGTAAGTAAAATTAAAAGAAAACTTATAAAATCAAGTTCTAATATCTTTTCAAATGTTTCAAATATAATTTCATCAGTTCAAAATACATATATTGACAAAAATGAAGAATACTTATATGTTGCTTGTTCTGGTCTTCCTGATTATCAAATTACATGCACATCAACAGAAAAAAATATTAGTTCTGTTGGATCTGGTACGACCGTTTTAACTACAAACAATCACAATTTCTTAACTGGAGACAAAATTTATTATAATTCGAATTCTGTTGGAATTTCTACAGGGGTATATTTTGTAACAAAAATAAATGACAACCAAATTAAATTGTCATATAGCAATAGTGATATTTTTAATGAAAAATTTATTCAAATTGATTATCCAATAACATCAGATCAAATCTACAAACTTGGTTTTGAAAATAAAATAATTAAAGATCAAAAGTTATTAAAAAAAATCAAATTAAATGATTCTATTGATTATTTTGATGATCCAGAAAATAGAACTACTTTTAATCGACAAGTAGGTATTTTTGCAAATGGTGTAGAAATATACTCACCCACATTATTTGATGAAAATATTTATTATGGAATGGTCAATTCTATTACAGTCACAAATCCAGGAAAAGATTATGACGTTATAAATCCACCAAATTTAATTATTTCAGATTCTATTGGATCTGGTTGTAATGCACATTTGATCCTTTCTGGTTCAATTGAAGAAGTGAAAATCAATTCTCCTGGAATTGGATATGATAGAAAACCAAAAGTAACTATTTCTGGCGGAAATGGCGAAGGAGCAATATTAGAAACAAATTTAGTCAAATCCAAAATTATTTCTAAATTAAAAGCCGATGGAACATCAGTAAATATTAATACAGATACTATTACTTTTTTAAATAATCACAATTTTGATAATCACGAAGAAGTAATCTATTCAACAAATGGAAATACGAATATTTCGGGATTAATTGATAAATCTAATTATTTTATAAAAATTGTAAATTCAAAATCAGTAAAATTACATAAAAATAAAAATGATTCTATAGTTGGCATTAATACAGTTAATATTACTGGAATTAGTTCTGGTTTTCATCAATTTAATACTTTAAATTCAAAAAACACAATTACTAAAATATATGTAAAAAATAAAGGAAAAAATTATTCAAATAGACTTGTTAAAGTTGCTTCTAGTTTTTATCCTAGTTTTGGAATGGAAATATCTGGAATTAATACTGCAGATAATTATATTTTTGCAAAAAATCACGGATTTAAAAATCAAGATTTTATAAAATATTCCTATACTAATACATCAATTTCTGGATTATTATCGACAACAGATTACGTAGTAACAGTAGTTGATAAAAATAAATTCAAACTTTCAGAAACTGGAACAGAAATTAATTCAATTAAACAAAATTATTTAAATAAAAAATATGTAAAATTTGATTCTTTGGGTGTTGGAACTCATACTTTTTATTATCCACCAATTCAAATTAATATAGAAACAGTTTCTGGAATTGGATCTACTGCTATTGTTGCACCGATATTGACTCCTGTTGTTTTGGGATCTGCCGAAAGTGTATATATTGAAAATGGAGGAAATTCTTATGGAAGTCCAAACATTATCAATTTCCATAGAAGACCCAATGTAGAATTATCTTCAATTAGTAAAGCACTACTTAAACCGGTAATTGTAAATGGATCTATCAATGATGTTCAAATTATTTTTGGAGGTAATGGATATGATAATGGAACACAAGTAATAATTTATGGTGAAGGAAAATATGCCGACTTAAAACCAATAATTGAAAATGGATCAATTGTAAATTTTTCTATTGTTGACGGTGGAGTTGGTTATGCTTCATCAAATACAACATTAAGCGCAGTAAGAAGAGGATCTGATTTAAAATTTGTAGTAGACGTTTTTGAATGGAAAATTGATCAAGTTGAAAAAAATAAAAATACAATTCTAGTAAATGGTGGCGATGACGAAACACTTTCATATCCAGCATTAGATTTGAATTTGGGGTTACAACCAATAAATTTTTATTTGTCAAGACAATTTAGAAAAAATCTTTCAGATAATATTTTAGACAATAATCAAGAACAAACTTCTTCATTTCGACATTCCCCAATTGTGGGATGGGCATATGATGGAAATCCAATTTATGGTCCATATGGATATGAAAATTTAAATGATACTACCATTAAATTAATTTCATCTAGTTATAGTAAAAAATCATTACCAACTAATGATCTTAGACCAAATAATTTTGTAAATGGATTTTTTATTAATGATTATGAATATAATTCTTCCGGAGATTTGGATGAATATAATGGAAGATATTGCATTACTCCAGAATATCCATATGGGACATATGCTTATTTTACAACATTTGAACTAATATCAAATATATTAAACCCATTATATCCATATGTAATTAGTCAAAAATTTAAAGATACGCCAATTTTAGAAAACTTTAATCCAAGTTTTTCACAAAAAACAAACATTTCAACTTATAATATAATTAGAAATTTTAGTAATTATTATGTAGATTCCATAAATTCTGGTTATGAAATTATTGAAAAAATTTCTCCAAATTTAAAACAAGAATTTATTGTAAAAGATATTAAAAAATCTGGAATTTCTTCTATTTTTATTGACAATTTTGGTTCAAATTATTCTGTGAATGATGTAATTAAATTTTCTAACACACCAGACGGCACAGGTGTGAGTGCCCAAATTTCAAGAATATCTGGTAAAAATATATCAAATCTTATAGTTGGAGTGACTACTTTTAATGATGTAATTTTTTATTCAAAGGAAAATACTTTGAATCAAATTGTAGGAATAACTTCATTTATTCATAATTTAACCACAGGTGATGAAGTAGTTATTTCTGGATTGTCTACAATTTCTCTTTCACAATTAGAAGGTGTTAAAAATATTTTTGTAAACCAAAAAACGACAGAATTGGTAGAAACATTACAAAATACATCTACGACAGGAATATCAACATATCTTACAGTTAAAGATGTTGTTGGATTTGAGGTAAGTGATAATATTGGTGTTGGAACGGAATATATGACCATCACCGGTATTGATCCAAAAAAATCTCAAATTTTAGTCAATAGGCAATCTGGTGGAGGAATTCATACAGTAGGAATTGAAAGCGTAAGACTTCTTACAAATAAATTTGAATTTTTTGAACCAAAAGCAATTGGGTATACAATTCCAGAAAATAAAACTGTTTACTTTGATCCGACAAATACTATTGGATATGGACAATCTGGATCTACTTATTCTGTTGTAGGTATTGGAACAAGTACAATAAATATCAGATTTGTTCCAGAAAAATCCATATATCTAGAAAATCATAGATTTTATACTGGACAACCATTGGCATATAATTATTCTGCAGGAGCTGGAATTAGTGCATATTCGGAGTCTAATGGAGCACCAATAACATTAAATAATAATCAAATTGTATATGCTGTAAATTTTGGAAATAATTTTCTTGGTATTTCAACTCTAGGATTTACTACTTCTGTTGGTATTGGAACAACATTAAATTCGGTAACGTTTTTATATAATTCTTCCGTTGGTTATTCGCATTCATTGACAACATATTATCCAAAAATTACTGGAAGAGTTCAAAACTATGCGGGAATTGTAACAACTTCTGATCCTCATGGTTTGTTTAACGGAGATAAAATTAAATTTACAGTTCTTCCGTCAAGAGAAGAAAGTATTAAATTTAGATTTGATAGAAAAAATAAAAAAATAACAACCGATTTGATAGGTATTTCTACTAATTTTGTTTCCATAGGGGGAACTTCAAATATTAATATTCCAAATAATAATTTAAAAACAGGAGATAAAGTAATATACTATGCAGGAAATGTAGGTATTGGAGGGTTGATTGATAATGCGATTTATTATGTAATTAAACAAAATCCAGACAAAATACAATTATCAAATTATGCATATGATGCATCCATTGGAATTGGAATCACATTTACCTCTGTTGGTGTAGGTACTCATAATATCGCACTCATAAATCCTCCATTATCTTTTACCAAAGGGGATGTAATTACTTTTGATGTATCAGATTTATCTTTAAATGATTTAAAATTAGAATTTTACAAAGATCAAAATTTTCAAAAAAGATTCGAAATAGATAAAAAGAAAACAAATTCATTAGCCATTGATAGATCTGGCGTTGCTGTTACAATAACAACAAATCAAAGAAATATTCCAAATTTGCTTTATTATAAGTTTTCCTCAACTTCTCTTTTTGATATCGATGCTTTTCGATTGTCTTCTGATTTTGAAGTATTTGGAAATAATAAAATTGACATTAGGCAAAGTTTATTGAATAGTGACTATTCAATAATAGGAATTAATTCTACTTCATTTAAATTCAATTTAAAACAAAAACCAGAAGATACTTCATACACACAAACATCGGGTATTTCATCGGTTTTTTATGATACAGATTCAATCAATTCTACTGGTTCAATATCAAAAGTAAGAATCAATTCTAAAGGAAAATCTTATTCAAAAATTCCTTCAATTGTTTCAATTGCAAGTACAACTGGAAGTGGCGCAATTTTATATCCAACTTCAGAAGAAATTGGAAAAATAATATCAATTGACAGAATCAAAGATGGGTTTGATTATCCGACAGATCCTACAACTTTACCGCAATTAAGTATTCCAGCGGTTTGTATTATCAAAGACATTGCTAGAATAGATTATGTTGGAATTTTAACATCTGGAAAAAATTACAATACACCACCCAAATTGAAAATAATAGGAAATAATGATATTGAAATATATGCAGGAATTCAAGGTGGATCAGTTGTTTCTGTAAATATTTTAAAAAACTCTTATAATTTAAAAGAACCACTTAGAATTGTTCCATATAATAATTCAAATGGATATGAAATAGATTCAATTTATGCTAGTGCTACTAGTGGTATAGGAACAATTGAATTAGTTAATGACCCTGTTTTATATCCATACATTTCTACAGGGTATGGAACTACTGAAATTGATTTTCCATTTTCTGTAGGAGATAAGATCTTTATCGAAAAATGCAGATTGACACCTTCATCTTCTGGATTAGCAAATTTCAATTCAAAAGATTATGGATATAATTTTTTTACAGTAACAGGTGTAAACACTACAAATTTTGTTGTAAACTATTCAATGTCTGGTTTACAGACAGGAACATTTGGAAATTATAATAACTTATTAACACTTGGATATGTTGTTAATAAAAAAGATATGGCAGAATTTCAGATGGTTCTAATTGATGATGCAAATTATAATTCTGGCGAAAGAGTTATTTCTGGATCTACATTTTCTGCAAAAGTTATGGAAAATGGGTGGGACAATGATACTAATCAATTAAGATTGATAGATGTTCAGGGAACATTAAATATTGAAGATAAACTTTATGGAGAGGAATCAAAATTAAATGGAACAGTCAAATATGTAAGTAAATTTTCTTTGGACTCTGACTTAAATGTTTTTAGAGAAAAAATTAATGATTTTGGTGATAAAGTTGGATTTTTAAATGATTATCAACAAAGAATTTCTGATAATGATTACTATCAAAAATTCTCATATTCGATTAAAGGACAAATACCATATTCAACTTGGAAAGAATCTGTAAAATCAATTGTACATCCATCTGGATTTAAAGAATTTTCTGATTTAGTTATTACGGGAATAGTAACTTCTGGTCCATTAAATCTTGGTGTTGGAAAATCAACAAATATGAAAGTAAACGCTGTAAATCCAGATCCATTTTTACTTGTAAATATAGACAATACCGCAGATTTATCTGTTAAAAATAATTTTGCTATGGTATATGAAGATGATCAATTAGATGATGGATCAGTTGAAAGAATATTTTTCTTAGAAGGAATTGCTCTTAGATCTTATACATTAAATAAAACAAACAAAGTTTATATGATTGATGATATCAGTAATCAATTTACTGGTTTTACTACCACTATTGGTGGTTCGATTGTTGGTTTGTCAAGTTTTAAATTAAAAAGTAAAGGTGATCCGATTTTTTATAAAGAGTTTGTTGGATCTGCTAGCACGATTATTGATTTATCAAATGATAAATTTATCATCCCAAATCATGGATTTCAATCTGGGCAAGAAATAATTTATAATCCTGGCGTTGGAACAAGAATTGGTATTGCTACCACATCATATGCAACGGGAACTCTTGATATATTAATGAAAGTTGGTGCAGGAATAGGAAGTGCAATATATGAAAATGGATATAATAATTATGTTCCATATATTGGAATTGTTACTGGTATTAGTAGTACAGTTTCTCCTGGAATTTTTTCACAATATTTTGGATTTGGTAATTCAATTCCTGGAGTGGTAAATATTGGAATTGGAACAGGAGCACTATTTCAAGTTCTTATTACTTATAATAGTAGCACTGGTAATCCTATTGGAACATCAGTTCAGTTAATTGATGGAGGAAGTGGATATTCCGTTGGGCAACAAATTTCAATTGCTGGAACTTATATGGGTGGTGCAACCCCCACAAATAATTTATATTTTACAATATCAAGAGTTTCTACAACCAGAGCTGGAACTGTAAATACGACATATGTAAGTGTTGCATCTACTTCTAGTGGGATTGGAACTGGTGCAATATTCAATGTAACAAGAGACGCAAATAAAGATATTTCTGAAGTAAGGATTGTAAATGGAGGAACAGGATATGCATCAACAGATCAAATTATAATTTCTGGTTCTAATGTTGGTGGGTCTACTCCAGCAGATAACGTATACTTATCTCCAACCTTATTGGGGACCAATAAACTTCCATCAAATATATTTGTCAAAAAAATTGATACAAATAATTTTCAAGTTTCTGGTTTTTCAACAACTTTGAATATTCCGTTCAATTTGACATCACTTACGACTGGAACTCAATCATTTAGTTTTAAAAATCCAAATGAAAATGTGATAATTTCGATTGATAATATTATTCAAAGTCCAATTCATAGAAAAAAAATATTACTGGGTCTTTCTACATCTATTGGTATTGGTTCTACAAGTGTATACATATCTTCCGGAATCAGCTCTGTTTTTAATAATGATATTCTCCAAATTGATAATGAATATCTAAAAGTCAATTCTGTTGGAGTTGGTTCTACTAATGTTTTAAACGTAACTAGAGCATTTATGGGATCCGTTGCTGTTGGGCATACTGTTGGGGCAGCTACAACAATAGTGAAAGGAGATTTTAATATTATTGATGATGTAATATATTTTTCAACTCCTCCTTATGGTCCATCAATTGCATCAACCGATCCACAATTAATTCAAAATTCATCTTTTTCTGGAAGAGTATTTTCGAGACAATTGGATGCATATAATCCAGTTGATAATAATTTAATTTTGGATGATATATCGGATCAATTTACTGGTATTGCAGCTACAACATTTGTATTATCGTCAAACAATCAGCCAGTTGCTGGAATTTTTACAAGTACAAATAGTAGCACAAACATAAACAACAAACCATTTATTCTAATTAATAATATTTTCCAAACTCCAGAAGTTGATTATACAATTGATACACCAAATACAAATACGATTAAGTTTTTAACTGGTGCTCCAAGTGCAGGTAAAATTGTAAATGTTGCAATTACAACTGGGTTTGGTTATCAACCCCTGATTGGTGCCGCAGCAACTGTTTCTGTATCAGCGGGTGGAACAATCAATTCAATCACCCTGAAAGGCGCTGGGAGTGGGTATAGAACGTCTCCGATTGTAAGTATTGCATCAACTGTTGGGTCTGGTGCTTCAATTTCTGCGATTGTTGGGGCTGGAGGAACAATAACGTCACTATCTATTATAAACGGAGGTATTGGATATACTGTCACATCATTGCCAGTTGCAGTAATAAGTTTACCATTACCTTACAGCAATTTAGGCGTTGCTTACACGGGTGGATCTAGTGGAAATGGAATAGGGGCAAAGGTTTCAGTTCAAGTTGGAAATGGGTCAAGTATTATTCAGTTCAATATAGACAACCCAGGAATTGGATATAAAGTTGGCGATGTATTATCTGTTGTGGGTTTGACCACAAATCCAAACATAGGAACATCATTCAGTGAATTTAGAATTACCGTAAATGAAACACTAACAGATAAATTTAGTGGATTTTTTGTTGGACAGTTTATATCATTTGATGATATTTCTGTATATTTTAATGGATCAAGAACCAAATTCACATTAACACAAACTGTAAGTGGTGTTACTGATGTTGTAGATCTAAAGAAAAAACCAGGTTCTGATATAGAATTGGAAAATAATTTATTCATATATTTAAATGATATACTACAAATTCCAAATGAATCATATACTATTTTAGGAAGTAGAATATTCTTTAAAGAACCACCAAAACCTGGATCAAAATGTAGTGTTCTATTTTTTAAAGGATCTGTTCGAGATGTTGAAACTATTACTCCAGTAAAAACAATTAAAGATGGTGATGGTGTTCAAATTGGAGAAAACATTTATGACAATTTAGATATTGAACAGTTTGAACGAATTGTTAAAAAAATCGTTTCGAGTGATCAACTTGACACTTATAATTATGATAGTATAGGTATTAATACGAATACAAATAAACAAAGACCTCTTAAATGGACTAAACAAAAACAAGATAGAATTATTAATGGATCTTTAGTATCAAAAGCAAGACCAAGTTTAATACCAACAATTAGACCAACAACAAGAATAATTAAAAATGTAAATATTGAAGATACTTCAATATATGTAAGCAGTGCATTTCCGTTATTTAATACATTAGACTCATTACCAGAAGAAGATGCTAATATTTTAATTGTCGAAACTAGAGATACAGATTCTGCAATAGCAACAGCAATAGTTTCTGTTGCTAGTACAATTTCTTCAATTGCAATTTCAACAGGTGGAATTGGATATGCATATACAACATCACCAAATGTTGCAATTTCGTCAATTTCTGTACAATTAAAAGATCCAATTTTAAACTGGACATTATCTTCTGGTCTTTCTACTAATACTTCCCTGTTTTCAATTACCAATGGAAATCCAATAGTTTCTGTGGGTCAAAGTGGTGTTGTTGCAATTACAACAGATGCAAAAAATTACAGTTCAATTTTGAATGTGGGATTTGCTAAGACTGTATCATTTAATTCAGTTTCTTTTGCCTCGACTAATACTTATATTGCAGTTGGTAATAATGGAAAAATAATTAAAGCAATTGGTTATGGAACAACAATATCTTCTTGGACAGAAATGAAAAAATATGAAGAATTTTCACAGTTTGGCATTATCACAAGATCTGAAAGTTCTTATATTTCATCTTTAACTAATGTTAACTATTTTTCAGATATTGGTAAGTGGGTTTCTGTCGGATATGGAGGAGCAATTTTTTCTGCAGTTGGTGTTGGATCAACTTCATTTACTAAAGTCGCATCAAATACTTCTAGTAATTTTAAATCCATAGCATATGGAGCATCAAAACTAATTGCAGTAGGTGATGATGGTACAGTTTCGACATCATCAAATGGACAATTCTGGGACACAGATATAATTACATCAAATAATTTAAATAAAATTATTTGGGATGGGGCAAAATTTATTGTAGTGGGTAATTCAAATTCTATATTTATATCATTTTTTGGTGTTACTTGGGAACAAATAACACCAAATATTAATGGTAATTTTGTTAACATTAATTATAATACATCATATGAATTGTATACATTATTAAACTCAAATGGTATATTGTATTATTCTTTTGATTTGATAAATTGGACATTTAGATCGACAAATCAATCAAATATTATAAATGATATTTTATATGTTCCAAATAATGATGGTTATGTTTTAATTGGTGTTGGAGCAACTTCAATATATTCTACTGCTGTTTATAATTTTGCTACAGCAACATCAAATTCCACATCGGGCATCGTAACTTCAATTTCAATTACAAATCCTGGGTTTGGTTATAATCAAAATAATCCACCAAAAATATTAATACAACCAGACAAAGCATTAATTGAGCAAATAGTTTCCATAAAATCAAAAGGAGATCATGGATTAATTGTTGGGGTGGATACAAGTTTGGGATATGGATCGACTCTACCACAACTAATTTTTAGATTAAAATCAGAATCTTATGATAATACAACTTTAGGAATTGGTTATTCTGCTCTTGACAGTTTTGGAATATCAAATAGTGGAATATCGACAGGTGACTACTTTATCATTTACGATAGTAATGTACAATGTGGACATGCTTTGACTGGAATTACAACTACAAACAATATAATAACAAATGTCGGAACGGCAAATACGTTTATTGATGGAGTTTATTATGCAGAGAACGTACAATCTTCTGGGGTTGGTATTGTTACTGTATTTTGTAAATTTTTACCTAGTCCCAATCATGTAAATCAAATTATAGTTAACGCAGATCCATTAAATAGACCAAATGGTTTTTATGGGAAATATAGTTGGGGTAAGATTTATGATTATCAAAATAGGGGAATTGGTATTCCAAAAAACTTTACAATAAATACAAATAATGGATTAGTTGGTTTATCTTCTGCACCAGAAGTGACCAGAACCAGAGGTTTGTTTAAAGGTAAATAAATAAATATAAACTATCACAAAAATGCCTGCTATTATATCTGATCAATTTAGAATATTAAATGCTGAAAATTTTACCAAAAGTATTGTTGGTATCGGTCAAACACTAAATCGTTATTATACATTTATCGGACAACCAAATTCGACCGATCAAAGAGCTGGAGGATCTTTAAGTTGGGGAACTGGCCCATCTCCAGTGGATGGATTTAAAGAAGAGAATGATATTAAAGATACAATTATTGCTATGAAGCAAGTTTCTAGCAGTGATATTCGTAGAGTGGTTAGAAAAATAATTTGGACTGCAGGAACAACTTATGAGATGTACAGACACGATTATAATATTTACAACAAAACACCCATAACATCACAATCAAGTCTTTATGAATCTAATTATTATGTGATCAACGATGACCTTAGGGTTTATATTTGTCTTCAAAATGGATCTGATGCAGAAAATTTAAATGGGAGACCTTCATATGATAAACCTGAATTTATTGATTTGGAACCAAGATCTGCGGGAACTTCGGGTGATGGATATATTTGGAAATATCTATACACAATAAAACCTTCAGAAATTATCAAATTTGATTCAATCGAATATATTCCTGTTCCAGAAGATTGGGGAATTTCGGGTGAAAGTATTTCAACAAAAGCAAATGCAGTGGATGGAAGAATAAATTCTATTATAATTAAACAAAGAGGAATATCATACAATCCGACATCTTCAACATTCACCAACATTCCTATTCTTGGAGACGGTAATGATGGAAAAGTGACAATTACGACCGATTCTTTTGGAAAAGTATCAGAAGTCTATATTACTGATGGTGGAAATGGTTATACTTATGGCACTGTAAAATTTGAACCAGGTGCTCCAGGAATACCAACTTCATTGTCAAATGTTGGCGCAGGATTATCTTCTCTTGCATCTTTTGATGTAATTATTCCACCAAAAGGTGGCCATGGATATGATATCTATAGAGAACTTGGTGCATATAGAGTTCTTATATATTCTAGATATGAAACTTTAGAATCAAACCCAGATATAATTTCTGGAAATGATTTTGCAAGAGTTGGTATTATAAAAAACCCAACAATTACCGGAAGTCAAGTAGAGCTTTTAAATACATCTATAGTAAGTGGACTAAAAGCACTTAAATTTACCGGATCAGCAACAACTGCTACAACTTATGCAGTAGATTCAACAATTACGCAGACAGTTGGTGTTGGATCCACTGCAATTGGATTTGTTGCGTCTTGGGATAATATTACCGGAGTATTAAAATATTATCAACCGGTTGGTTTAGCAACAACGTCTGTTGGATACAAACTTATAAACTTTACTTCAAGTCCAGCAACTGGAGGAAATTTGACAATATATGGTTCATCTATGAATGGGACAACACCATTATCAATCAATTCTGGATTTAGTGGCGTATCTACTACAATTAATGGTAGAACATACCAACTTGGATTAACTTTCAATTCTGGTATTGCATCTGCAGAATATAATAAAAAGTCCGGAGAGATTATATACATAGATAATAGATCTCCAATACCTAGGTCATCCAGTCAAAAGGAAGACATTAAAATTATACTAGAGTTTTAAATCAAATGCCCCAAAAAACTAATTTAAACGTATCTCCGTATTTTGATGATTTTGAAGAATCAAAAAATTATCAAAAAGTTTTATTTAAACCGGGTTCCCCAGTTCAGGCAAGAGAATTAACAACATTACAAACAATACTTCAAAATCAAATAGAAAAATTCGGAAATCATTTCTTCAAAGAAGGAGCAATGGTAATTCCTGGCCAAATTGCTTATGATTCAGAATATGCCTGTGTTCAAATTGATGAAACGCATTTGGGACTTCCTATTTCTTTATATCTAGAAAATCTTGTAGGAAAATTAATTCAAGGAGAAATTAGTGGGGTAAAGGCAAAAATTGAAAATTATGTATCAAATAATGATACAAATATAACATACAATACTTTATACATAAAATACCAAAGTTCAAGTGATACTAATTTTTCAACTGCAACTTTTGTTGATGGAGAAAATTTAATAGCATTAGAGGATATTACATATTCTTTATCGACAATTAGGAATGGTACATCTTTTGCTACAACGATTATATCAAATTCTACCGCAGTAGGTTCTGCCGCAAAAATTGCAGAAGGAATATATTTTATTAGAGGTTTTTTCCTAAAAATAAATTCAGAAACAGTTATACTAGATTATTATACAAATAAACCATCTTATAGAGTTGGTTTATTGATTGATGAAGATATCGTCGTCGCATCAGACGAATATAAAGATCTATTTGATAATGCTCAAGGGTTTTCGAATTATGCAGCTCCTGGTGCAGATAGATTAAAAATATCTACTTCATTGATTAAAAAATCAATTGATGAATTTAATGATGAAAATTTCATTGAACTTCTTAGACTAGAAAATGGAATTTTACAAAAATTTGTAAAAACGACAAATTATAATTTAATTAGAGATGAACTTGCAAGAAGAACATATGACGAATCTGGAGACTATTATGTAAAACCATTTGATATTGTGGAAAAGGAATGCTTAAATGATCAAATTGGAAATAATGGAATATATTTAAAAAATCAAAAAACAAGTCAAGGAAATACAGTCTCTGACAATTTGCTGTGTCTATCAGTTGGTCCCGGAAAGGCATATGTAAGGGGATATGAAGTAGAAACAATTAATAATACAATAATTGATGTAGAAAAACCAAGATCTACTTCTAATGATTACAATCAAGCAATACCTTTTAATTTAGGAAGGCAAATTATTGTTAATAACGTTTCGGGATCAGTTCCCGTTGGTTTTGGAGTGTCGTCACTAGTAAATTTACACCAAGGAAGAACAGTATCTGTAGGTATTGCATCTGATTTAAAAATAGGTGTTGCAAGAATATATGATTTAAAATTAAAAAATGCCGAATATACAAATGCAGCAACACAATATGAAATATCTTTATATGATGTTCAAACTTATACAATTTTAAATTTAAATGCAACCATATCTCAAACAGTTCCTGCACATATTCGAGGAAAAAATAGTGGAGCGACAGGATATCTTGTTGGCACTGTATCTTCTTCAAAAGAACTAACATTATATCAAGTTTCTGGTTCTTTTGCAAAAGATGAGCAAATTGAAATTAACGGAATAGATAATGGCCGAACAATTACTTCGTCTCGTGATTTTAATTTTTCAGATGTTCATCAAATAGTCGGTAATGGAGTAACATTTACAGCAGATCCACTACTTTCTAATTCGATTCTTTTGTCTCCTTCAGGATCACAATTTACAATTTCTGTTGCATCTGGAGGAATAAGTTCAGTAACAAATTCAAATTCAAATTTTTATGTTGGAATCAATACTGGAGATGTAGTTTCATACACCAAACAAGGTGAAATTGTACCAACATATAATAAAGTACACAGAATAAGCACCACTGCAAAGGTAATTGAATTAAAATCATTTCCTTCTGTTTCTGGTATTTGTAGTGGAAGTTTGCCATCTTCAACAATAACTACAAATGATTTTAAAAAAGTTACTCTAGAAATTTTAAATAATATAAAAAATATTGGTCTTTATACAAAATTAAATAAATCAAATATATCAAATTTAGATTTAATTGGATCTGATGTAGTGATTAGAAAAAGTTATAATGTAACAATTAGTGGTAATGGATTATCACAATTACTAGAAAGTGACCCAAATTTAACTCTTGAACCATTTGACGAAGAAGATTACAATTTAGCATTTAGTAATGGAGTAATAGAATCACTAACTGACCAAAAACTTGTTCCTAGTGGAAGAACTGTAACATTACAGAATATTAGCCAAAACGGAAATGCAGTTTTGACTACTACATTTAAAAAAATAAACGTAAAAACAAAGAAAAAAACACATAATAGATGTTCTTCTATAATTGTCAATAAATCATCACTTCAAGGATCTGGAATTGGATCAACCGCATTGAATGATGGATTAATATATGGTCAAATATACGGAACAAGAGTGCAGGATAAAGAAATTTCATTAAATATTTCAGATGTATCCGAAATTGTTGGAATTATTGAATCTTCGACTACTGGCGACCCATCACTACCATTTATTCAGTTAACAAATTTATCTTCAAATATTTTAAATTCCGTAAAGGGAGAATTAATTATTGGACAAATAAGTGGTGCAGTTGCTGTTTTAATTTCTTCAAATGGAACAAATCAAGTAGATATTGTTTATCAAAATGAAAATATATTTGCCACAAACGAATCTATAAGTTTCCAAGAATCTAATATACAAGCAAATGTATTGTTTGCATTTCCCGGAGATAAAAATATTAAAAATAATTATATTTTTGATTCTGGACAAAGGTCAGATTATCTGGATTTTTCTAAAATCATTAGAAAACCACAATTTTCAGGTCCGATAAAAAAAATTAAAATCATTTATAATCATTTTACAATAAATTCTTCTGATACCGGAGATTTTGTTGGAGTAAATTCTTACGACAAAGACATATACGGAAAACTAAAGTCGGTCGATGGTATCAGACTTTCTGATATAATTGATTGTAGGCCAAGAGTGACACCATTTAGTGGTTCTTCAACATCACCATTTGAGTTTTCTTCACGAATATTTGTTTCAACCACAAGTTCCTCCACTAATATTTTTGCAAAATCCAAAAATATCAATCTTTCTTATGATTATTATTTGCCAAGAATTGATAAAATCTTTTTGGATAAAGATGGTTCCTTTATAGTCAATAAAGGTGTTCCTTCTTTGACTCCACAAATTCCAAATAATTTAGATTCTTCTTTAGAAATTGGTACAATTTATTTGCCTGCATATTTGCACAATGTGTCTAGTGTTAAGACCAATTTAGTATCTCACAAAAGATACAGAATGAAAGATATTTCAAGTTTGGATCAAAGATTGTCAAATGTGGAATACTACACTTCGCTATCTCTTCTTGAAAGTGATACACAAAATCTTACAATCAGAGATAAAACAACACAACTTGATAGATTTAAATGTGGTTTTTTTGTAGATAATTTTAAATCATATAATGGTGGTGATATTTCTAATCCAGCATATAGAGCAAGTGTAGATGTTGCTGTTGGTGAATTGAATCCACAACCGTACACGACAAGTATTGATCTTTTGATTGGATCAGATTCTGTAATTGGTATTGGCACTCAATCCAATGCAGATGCGGATTTAAGATTTGTGAGTGATTTAGGATCCCCAAATATTAAAAGAGTTGGAGATATTGTATGTCTAAATTATTCAGATGTAGAATATGTAAAAAATAAATTTGCCACAAGAATTGAAAATATAAATCCATTTAATGTTATTAATTGGATTGGTGCAATTGAACTAAATCCATCATCAGATACGTGGATAGAAACGAGAAATTCACAAAGAACAGCAGATATAGAAGGTAGTTATAACTCTTTTATTCAACAATTGGGCGTTGATACAAACACTGGTTTGTCTCCAACTGATTGGGGATCTTGGGAAACAAATTGGACCGGTACACAAACGAGCGGAAGGCAACAAATTGCTAGTATTCAAAATGGAAGTTCTTTTCTTTCCGAATCCTCATTTCAAAGTGGTGGATTTACAAATGATGGCCAAAACTTTGGAATCCCAATTACCACAGCACAAACATTCCAAGATAGTTTTACCAATTTCTCAAATGAAACAACTACAACTACTACCAATCAAAGTAGGCAAGGAATACAATTTGGCGTTTCGCAAAGATTTGATACAACAAATCTAGGAGATAGAGTTGTATCTAGGGAAGTTTTGTCATTTATGAGATCAAGAAATATTGAAATTATTGCAAGAAGATTAAAACCAAATACTAGAATTTATGCATTTTTTGATAATATTAATATGACATCGTATGTAACTCCTAAACTTTTGGAAGTTACTATGACGAATGGGTCATTTTCGGTTGGTGAAGTTGTTGTTGGTTCTCTTGGATCAAAAACAATAAGATTTAGGGTAGCAACTCAAAATCACAAATATGGTCCATATAATTTGCCAACACAAACATATACAGTAGATCCATATAATCCATCAAATTCACTTTCTTCGCAATATTCCTCAACAACTTCAATTTTAAATATTGATACTGCAAGTTTGGAAATTCAATCTTCTTCTGGTTTTTATGGGCAAATTGTGTCCGGAATGCGTCTTGTTGGACAAACTAGTGGTGCAATATGTAATGTAAAAGATTTAAGATTAATTAGTGATAATAGTGGTACACTTATAGCATCATTGTTTATTCCCGATCCAACAATTCCATCAACACCAACATTTAGAACTGGAACAAAAACACTCAAGTTAACAACAAGTGAGGTAAACAGCACAATATCTGGATTTACTGATAGTTCTGCTGAAGCTAATTTTGCATCTAGTGGTACTTTAGATAATGTTGAAGCAACAACATTAAGAATTAGAAATGCAGACATTTCAAGAAATGTGAGAACAGACAATCGAGAAACTACAGAAACAGATACAAGAATTGTTGCAGATACCTCATTTACAAATAGGACAGTAACAAATACTAGATGGGTAGACCCATTAGCACAATCATTTGAAGTTGCTGATTCGAATGGTGTATATATTACAAAATGTGATATATTCTTTAAATCAAAATCAACAAATAATATTCCAGTAACTCTTCAAGTAAGAACGATGACAACTGGTTTACCAACACAAACAATTCTTCCATTTGGAGAAGTTGTATTGGAACCAAATGAAATATTAATTTCAGAAGATGGATCAATACCAACAACCTTTACTTTTCCGTCACCAGTATATCTTGAAACTGCAAATGCATATTCGCTCGTTTTGCTTTCTGCATCTGACCAATATACTGTTTGGATTTCAAGAATGGGGGAACCAGATATATCTACTCTTCTTAAACCAGAATCAGAAAGAGTTATTGTTTCGCAGCAACCACTTTTAGGATCATTATTTAAATCACAAAATGGAGCTACTTGGGACCCAAGTCAATATGAAGATTTGAAATTTACATTATATCGTGCAAATTTTACAACAAGTTCTTCAAATATAAGATTTTATAATCCAATTTTGGATATAGGAAATAATCAAATTGTTTCTTTAAGACAAAATCCAATTCAAATGTTTGCAAATAGTACATTGGTCGGTATTGGAACAAGCATTAGTAGTGCAGATCAAAATTTATTAGTAAAAGGAACCAAAATTACACAAAAAAATAATTCTAATTTTTCTTCAAACTTAATAAGTGTATTGGGTGGAATTTCTACCGGATCAACAGGAACGTTGACGATTACAAATCCCGGAATTGGATACACAAATGGTCCAATAACATATTCAAATGTCGATTTGACTACTATAACCGGAAATGGTATAGGCGCAAAAGCAAATTTATCAGTTAGTGGAGGTGTTGCAATTGCAGCAACAGTTACTGTTTCTGGTATTGGTTACGGAATTGGAGATGTGCTTAGCATTGTTTCAACAAATACTGGAGGGTTGGGAAAAAATCTTCTATTATCAGTTCCAAATAATGCTGGAATTATCACTTCAGTAAATGCTCTAATAATTGGAAATATTCAAGGAACACTTGACACTAGTGATGCTACAAAATATATTCAATATACTACAACAGTAGGAATTACAACAATAGTTAATGGAAATGCAACATCATCAAATTCAATTTCGACTGGATTAAAATTCAAAGTAAATCACAATAATCACGGAATGTACTCATTCCAAAATAAAGTCACATTAAGTGGTATTGAATCTGACGTTTCTCCTGTAAGATTGGCATCTGATTATAATTCATCTTCAACTGATGCGATGGTATTGTCTGATGTTAGTGTCTTTAATAATTTTGAAAATTATCCTGTTGGTGCTGCAAATACGGGGTATATTTCAATCAAAGAAGAAATTATTGGATATACTGGTGTAAATGAATCCACAAAAACATTAACGGGTATAATAAGAGGTCCAGTATCTGGTTCGTATGTTGCGAATGAAATTGTATCAAAATATGAATTAAATGGTGTTTCTTTAAAAAGAATTAATAAAACACATAGTATTTCTGGTTCAGATCCTATAGATCTAGATGAGTATACAATTGTACTAGACCCAAGTGCAGATGGATTAAATAGAAGCAACGGAAACCCTGGTGGATATCCATCTTTATATTTTAATGAATCAAAATCTGGAGGATCATATCAATCCATTATTCCTACCACTTCAAACTTTAAAGGACCAAAAGCAACACAAAATATTTCTTTTAACATAATAAAACCAAATATTCAAACATTAATGCCTTCTACAACATCAATAAGTTGTAAAATTAGGACATTTTCTGGAAATAGTGTTGGTGGAAATGCAATACCATATGTCGATCAAGGTTTTGAAGATGTTTCTTTGACATCTGATTATGTATTATCGTCCCCAAGAATTATTGCATCAAGAGTAAATGAATTAGAATATCTTTCTAGTTATCCTGGAAGTAAATCATTTACACTTGAACTTCAATTTTCTACTGGTGACCCAAAAGTATCACCAATGATCGATCTTGATAGAGTTAATGTGATTACTGTGATGACTAGATTGAATAAACCAGTCACAAATTATGCTACAGATTCAAGAGTAAATAGTTTATTTGATGACCCTCACGCTGCAATCTATGTTTCTAAAACAATCAATCTAAAACAATCATCTGATAGCCTAAAAGTTTTATTTGATGCTTATAGAGATAATACAAGCGACATAAGAGTTATGTATAGATTGTTAAGATCAGATTCTGCATCCCAACAACAACTTTTTGATTTATTTCCCGGATATGATAATTTAGACAATAATGATTTTGTAATTGATCCAAAAAATAACAGCGGAAGATCTGACAAATTTGTAATTCCTTCCACGAATATTTCAGATTTTGGAAGTTATGAATTTAGTGCAGATAATCTTCCATTATTTAATGGTTTTCAAATTAAAATTTTAATGTCTGGAACAAATCAAGCATTATATCCAAGAATTAAAGATTTGAGAGTTATTGCATCAAAATCATGATACCAGTAAAAGATCATAATTTTTTGTTTAGGGACGAAAAAACTAATGCAATTATTAATTGCTCAAGTCTTGACTATCAAAAATATCTAAAAGCAAAAGAAGATAAAATGAAAGAAATTGGAAAATCAAAACAAATAGAAGAAGATGTAATAAAGATTAAAAATGATATTGACGAAATAAAAGATTTATTAAAGAAATTAATATTATCTAAATGATAAATATATTAGAAAGTAGTATATTTACATTCAATGGCAGCATATGTTAGTAACATAGTAATTGATGTTGGATCTGATTTTAATCAGACATTTTATCTTGAGACTACTTCGAATACACCATTAAATTTGACTGGATATACTGCTACTTCAAAAATGAAGAAGCATCCCTCATCTAGTTCTACTGCTGCCACATTTATTATTTCCTTTCCTGGTCCAAGTAATGGATCATTGACAATATCTTTGGGTTCAACAATAACCTCAGGGTTAAAACCAGGAAGATATTGTTATGATATATTATTAAATAACGGATCAGTAAAAACTAGAGTCGTTGAAGGTAGCGCACTTGTTACTGCTGGAATTACCACAGGATAATAAAAATGGCAGACATAAAAGTCAGAGTTGGTTCTCAAAATGCTATTAAAGTTATATCTTCTCTTTCCGGTACAACTGGAACTTTAGCTGGATTGGATGATGTTGATATATCGGGCGGATTATTGAATGGGATGGTCATAGTATATAATTCTACAATATCTAAGTGGGAAGCAACTTTAAATTTAACACCAGGCAATACCCAAAATTTGGACATCAACGGAGGTAACTTTTAATGGCAAGTATAATTAGAGTTAAAAGGTCCACAGGAACAATTGCTCCGGCAACTCTTAATTATGGGGAACTTGGTCTTACAATTGGGGTTGGAACGCATGGCAATAGTGGTGGTAGATTATTTGTAGGAGACAACTCATCCAACCCACTAGTAGTTGGTGGTAGATACTATACAGACCTTTTAAGCATTGCTCCTGGATTAGTTGCGGGTCAATCAAATCCAACAACTGCGGCAAATGGATTTGTTGCTATCCTTGACAGTAATCGTAAAGTCAATCAGTGGAACGTAGATAATATTACGATTGATTTAAATACAATTTCATCTACAAACGTAGATGGGGATATAAATTTAGATCCAAATGGAACTGGTGAAATTGTAATCCCAGACGACACATATTTAACATTTGGAACTAGTAAAGATGTAAAATTAAGATATGATGAATTAACCGACGATAGATTTGAAATTGAAGGTGCTGATTGGAATTTTGCAAATAATGTTGCAATTAGCATTAGCGATACTACTGCTTCAACAACTCCTACGACCGGAGCTCTTACAGTTGCTGGTGGTGTTGGTTTTGCTACTCATCTAAATGTTGGTGGAAATGTAGATATTGATTTAGATTTAAATGTTGATGGTGGAGATATAACCACAAATCTAACAGCATTTAATTTACTAAATGCAAATGCAACAACAGTTAATGCCTTTGGTGCTGGTACTAGTATTGTAATTGGTGCTACGACAGGTATTGCAACCATTCGTAATGCGACTTTAAGTGTTCCAAATGCGACCACACTAAATCTTGGTGCAACATCTTCTGCAACAAGTGTTAATTTTCAAAGCACTCCAAACACTTCTTTTGTTTCGATTGCCGCAACTACAAATGCAACAACTACAACATCTGGTGCATTAAGAGTTGCCGGTGGTGTTGGAATTGTAAGTAATGTTTATATTGGCGGAATTTTAAATGTAACAGGAAATCAATCTGGTTCAAATTTAACACTCACAGGAAACCTTCAAGTTGATGGTAATACAACTCTAGGAAACGCCTCAGGCGATGTTGTAACCATCACAGGTTCGATTAATCATACCGGACCTCTTACCAATACTGGTGGGGTTACGATTGATAATATTGGAATTAGTTCAAATGTAATTTCAACTAGATCTGGTGGCGGAAATATATTATACATTGATCCATATCCTGATGGATTAAGTAATGAAGGAATGGTCGTTATTAAAGGCGATCTTCAAGTTGATGGAACCACAACTACAGTAAATTCAAGTAATGTTACTGTAAATGATGCAATTCTATCACTTGGCGAAGTTACAAGTGTAAGAACCGTAGTTGCAACAGTTGCATCTGGCGTATCTACAATTTCTTTGGATTCTGTTGTTGGTATTAATACTGGTGATATTATTACTGGTAATGCTGCTTTACCAAATAGTGGACTGACTACGATTACAGCATATAATACATCCACAAAGATTATTACAATTACTGGAACTACAAGTTCCGGAATTAGTACAACATCACAATTAACAGTAATACACGCTTATGATACAAATACCGATAGAGGTATTTCTTTTGATTATAATACCGGTGTAGGAACTGCAAATAATAAAACAGGATTTTTTGGTTATCACGATACAACTAATAGTGGAAGTGCTGCACCAGTAAGATCTTGGACCTATGTACCAGATGCAACAAATTCAAATAATGTTATAACCGGAACCAGAGGTTATTTAGATATTAAAGGAATTTATTATCAAACTGGTGATTTTAATACTCACGGTGTTGTATTCTTTGATAATGATGGACTTCAAACTTCTACTAATAATCCATCCACAGCATCAAGCACCAGAACTTCTACTCAAATTTTAACTGCTGTTACTGAAATTAATTTATCTCTTCCATCATCTACATCAGTAACAGCTGGTGATCAAGTAACACAAGTCAATAATAGTGGGGCATATGGTGTGGTTAAAACTACTGTTTCTGGAACAACAATTACATTAATTGGTGTCCAGGGAACATTTGACACTACAAATGATTTGAAGGTAAATGGTGCAAATATTTCAATAATACCAGGAACAGTAACAACAATATATACAAATAAACCAATGTGGACTGATACTTTGGACGGAGGGACATTCTAATTATGAATAGTGAAGTTGATGTGAATATTTTAGTTAATCTGTATCATCAAAAAATTTCAGCATTAACGAATCAAAATATTTTATTAGAGGCAAAATTACAATCATTAACAAAAGATTTTGAAGATCAAAAAAATATTTTATTAACAACAAATCTTGAATTGCAACAACATAATGATGAAATATTAAAATCAAAAAGAAAAATAAAACCAGAAGATAAATACGAAGAGGCAGGAATTCAACAATGACTCAACCATCATCCCGTCAAGGATTAATTGATTATTCTTTAAGAAAACTTGGATATCCAGTCGTAGAAATTAATGTAGATGATGACCAAATTGATGATTTGGTGGATGATGCAATTCAGTATTTTAATGAAAGACATTATGATGGAATTGAAAAAGTATTTTTAAAACATAAACTATCAGAAAATGAATTAAATTCAATAAGGACAGGTGTCACCACTACAACTGCCACATCTACTGTTGGAATTGCTACTCTTTCTTATACAGAAACCAATAATTTCATAAAACTTCCAGATCACGTAATCGGTGTAAATAACGTATTTAAAATAGATTCAAGTACAATATCAAGTGGTTTATTTAATATTAAATATCAATTATTTCTAAACGATTTGTATTATTACGGAGCATTAGATCTTTTAAATTATGCAATGGTTAAGACATATTTGGAAGATTTAAGTAGATTAATCACACCCGATATTCAAATTCGTTTTAATAAAAAAAATCATAGATTATATTTGGATATTGATTGGAGTCAAATGAGTCCAAATAATTATCTTATATTGGATTGTTATAGAATGGTAAATCCCGCAGATGCATCAAGTGTTTATAATGATTGGTGGTTAAAAAAATATTTAACTGCACTAATCAAAAGGCAGTGGGGACAGAATATGATTAAATTCCAAGGCGTATTGCTTCCTGGTGGTGTGCAACTTAATGGAAGACAGCTTTTTGATGATGCAGTTAAAGAAATAGAAGAAGCAGAAAATCAACTTAAAACGGAATACGAATTGCCTCCAATGGATATGATAGGATAATATTATGTCTCCACTTAATCCATATTTTTTGCAGGGTTCTTCTAGTGAACAAAGATTAGTACAAGATTTGATTAATGAACAATTGAGAATGTATGGGCAAGATGTAGTATACATTCCAAGAAATATTATCAATAAAAATACAATATTAAAGGAAATAACATCATCAAAATTTGATGATTCATTCAGAATTGAAGCATATTTAGTCAATTATGAGGGATTTGGAGGTCAAGGAGACATTCTATCAAAATTTGGAGTAAAAACTACTGATGAAGTTACATTTATAATTTCAAAAGAAAGGTATGAAGATTTTATTGGTCCATTTATTTCTTTAAATACACAAATTGAATTATCATCCAGACCTCAAGAGGGAGATTTGATTTATCTTCCATTAGATAATACAATTTTTGAAATCAAATATGTAGAAGGAAAAAAACCATTTTATCAATTAAATAATTTATACGTTTACGAATTAAGATGCGAAGTGATGGATTATGAAGCAGATGATGTAATTAATACAAGTATTAATGAAGTTGACGAGTCAGTAAAAGATTTTGGATATATCGTAAAACTTATTATGGTCGGTTTGGGCGCAACATCAACATCTGCAACTGCAGAACTTGCAGTTAATCTCGGTGGTAGTTCTGTATCAAGAATAGATTTAATTAATGATGGGACTGGTTATCTTTCTGTTCCGATTGTTGCAATAAGTACTGCTTCTTCTGGAGGTATAAATGCGACAGCAGTTGCAATAATGACGAGTCGTTCCAGTCAAACTGGAAGTTCAATTGATAAAATTTTAGTTATAAATCCAGGTATTGGATATACAATTGCACCCACTGTTAGTATTATAAGTAGTAGTGGTTCTGGAGGAATAGCAACAGCAATTATATCTTCTGGTTCTTTGGGTCCAATAAATTTAATTGATGGTGGTGTTGGTTATTCTACTGCACCTATTGTCGCAATAAGTACTGCACCTGTTGGTGGAACAAATGCAACTGCACAAGCATTTATTAATTCTTCTGGTATTGTAACTTCAATTCGTTATACTAATGCTGGGGCAGGTTATACACAGCCACCAGTAGTTACAATATCTTCACCTGTTGGTGTATCTACGGGCAATTATATATTCAACGAAATAGTAAGAGGAGTTTCAACAGGAACTACTGCTTATGTAAATAATTGGGATTATGATACAAGAATACTTCAAGTCAAAACTTTAAATGGAAGTTTTATTCGGGGAGAATCTGTAGTTGGTATGGGAACAACAAGTGGAGGGTCAAATGCAAATTATAGAATTCTTTCAATCAATACTCAAGATGAATATGATGATTATGCAGACAATATACCAATAGAAAATGAAGCAGATGAAATTTTAGATTTTAGTGAAAGAAACCCTTTTGGGGATTATTAAATCTAAATAATTAATAAAAGGTATTATTATGTTAGGCCAATACTACTATCACGAAATAATTCGTAAGACAATTATTGCCTTTGGTACTTTATTTAATGATATTAATATCAAACACAAAAAACAAGATGATAGCGATTTTAGCACTATAAAAGTTCCAATTGCATATGGTCCTACTGAAAAGTTTTTAGCAAGATTAGAGCAAAAACCAGATTTGAGAAAAAGAGTTGCTATAATTCTCCCAAGACTTGCATTTGAAATGAATAGTATTCAATATGATAATAGTAGAAAAATTTCTACTATGCAAACATTTAAATCAAAAAGTCTCACAGATGATAAAGTAGTAAATAGATTGTTTATGCCTGTTCCTTATAATTTGGGCATACAACTTTCAATTATGACTCAATATAATGATGATGCTCTTCAAATTGTAGAACAAATTCTCCCATACTTTCAGCCATCTTTTAATTTAACAATTGATTTGGTATCTTCTATAGGTGAAAAACGTGATATTCCAATAGTTCTTGGAAATATAAATTTCAAAGATAATTACGAAAGTGGATATGACGAAAAAAGAATTATAATTTATGATTTAAATTTTACAGCAAAAACGTATCTATTTGGACCATTACCTGATTCTACTGAAGGTCTTATCAAAAAAGTACAAGTCGATTATTATACAGACACAAACAGAAAAAATGCTTCTAGACAACTTCGTTATGTTGCTGAACCAAGAGCAATACAAGATTACACCGATGATAATACAACTTCACTAGCAGAACATATAGATGATAAAATTACTAAATTTGATGTGAGTAATGCAGCATCACTTACTGTAAATGAATATATTGAAATTGATAATGAAGAAATGTATATTAAAGAAATATCTGGAAACACAATCACAGTTAATAGGGGACAAGATGAAACCGAAATCGTATCACATACTTCTGGTACTGTTGTAAATATTATTAATAATGCAGATGATGCTTTAATCGAACAGGATGATGATTTTGGATTTAGTGAATATCGTTATGACTATGGTGACGGAAAAATTTATAGTCCAACTAAAGGTATTGATGTATGAAAAATAATTTTGATAAGATAGATGAGTCTTTAGAAATTAAAGCAACAATTACGGCAAAAGAAATTATTAAAGAATCAAAAAAAGAAATAAGAAGCATTCAAAGTAAAGATCACTCCGAATTAGATTATGATTATATTCGTGGGACTCTTTATAATTTAATCGAAAAAGGACAAGAAGCAGCAACAAGTCTTTTGGAACTTGCTCAAGATGGACAACAACCAAGGGCATATGAAGTTTTTGGGCAGTTGATTAAAAGTGTTGCTGATTCTACTGATAAACTAATGGATATACATCAAAAAGTAAAAGAACTTAAAAAAGAAGAAAAATCTGGACCAAAGAATGTTACAAATGCACTCTTTATTGGTTCTACTGCAGAACTTCAAAAACTTCTTAAAAATGGTTTAAATGCAGAAGATATTTCTAAATAATAGAAAGCAAAAAATAAAATGAAAAATAGTACTTTTAAAAATTGGAGATTTACGACAGATATGATGATGTGTGATTATATTTTGTCCGAAGATCACGAACATTCAATGGCTAGAAGTGAAATTAAAGTAATTCAAAGTGCAATTAATAGATTGATGCAAAAATTAAAAGGTGAAGGAAATATTGAAGCCTGGGTGCAGTCAAAGATTACGAAGGCAGCAGATTATATTGATACTGCAGCAGATTATTTAGATAGTCAAGATAATAAAATAGAAGAACAAAATCAAGGACCTAGTAGTCCTGTTAAATCGTATTATCCACCTGAAGATAATCCAGGGGCACCAATTATTATTGGACCTAATCGAGGAGCTGCAGGAATTAAATATCCAGTACGATACAAAACACCGTTAGCAACAAATACTCCAAACAAATCAAAGGTTCAAATGGCATCTTATGAACCAGAAGGTGATCAGATTGATGAGGTTTCTCTTCCAGGAACTGGTACTGTAATGGCACCGTCTGGTGGTGTACCATATGTGCAAAAAAAAGTATTAGGAGTGACTGTACCATTTAGTCAAAATATTGTATCTCCTTCTACTGGAGGTGTAAAAAAACCCAATCAATATAATCCTAATAATACCGAGTATTCTTCTACACAAGTTCAAAGATATAATGCTACTAAAAGTGCTCCTAGTGTATTGAAACCAAAAGAAGGAAATCCTGAGTTTGGATATACAAGTGTTTCTAAAACTCCAGAAAAACCACGTCCAAATTTTTTTAAAAAACCTGACATAACTTCAACTACAAAACCTGCAGAAAAACCAACACCTCCACCAACCACTGCTTCTGGTGCAATGGCTCAAGGACTTAAAGATGTACCAGTTTTAGGTGCAGTTGCTAATATTGCTAAAAAATATGATGATAAAGTTAATTATAGAAACCAACCTCCCGAAATAAGAAAACAAATGGGTCTCCAAAATTCTTATGATTTCGAAAGTGAGGTATTTGTTGAGGAAAAAAAAAATAATTGCAACGAAGAAGGTCTTCGTGATTGGTTTGGTAAGTCCAAATCAAAGGACGGAAAGTCTGGTTGGGTAAATGTAGTAACTGGCGGAACTTGTGCAAGTGATGAACCAGGAGAAGGAACTCCCAAGTGCGTTTCATCCTCAAAAAGAGCAAGTATGACTGATACAGAAAGAAAATCCGCAGCAAGAAGAAAGAAATTGGCAGATCCAGGACAACAATCAAAATCTGGTGCAGCAAAACCAACTTATGTTGCTACTGATGTAAAGGAAGAATCGGATACAAAAACTAAAGGTAGTGGAACCAAAGATGCTTGTTATACTAAAGTAAAATCAAGATATTCTGTCTGGCCTTCTGCCTATGCCTCGGGGGCTCTCGTAAAATGCCGTAAAGTTGGTGCTGCTAATTGGGGAACAAAATCCGAAAGTACCAATTCGCTTGATGGTGATTGGCATACTCCAATTCGAGAAAGAGCAGATAGATATTGCCCAAAATGTGAAAAACTCGAAAGAAGAAGTGAATGCAAATACGGTTCAAGATATTGGGATATGTTTTCTTTACCAGCAGAGATAATTAGTTCAAAAAAAGATTATAATATAACAATGCCATATCCCGCAAATGAGGAAACAAATATAGACGAAAACTATTTAAGAATACAAACTCGTGGATCTACATATACTATACTAATAAATTGGAGAGGAAAATATATAACAACTCAAATGTTTTTCCAACAATTTACCAGACCAACAAAAACGGAAGTAACAAGAGAAATTAGAAAAGTTTATCCAAATGCAATTGTATTAGCATTTAATCCTTCAGCAAATGATCCAAACAAACCATTATTATTTACAGGAGAACCAAATGGACCCAAATCTTATTGAACTGACAAATCTAACTAAAATATTTGAATACGAAAAAATTTCAAGGGATTTGAATGAATGTAAAGATATTGAGTCACTTAAAAACATTTGTAAGTGTTATGTGAAGTTATATTTTAAACAACAAGAGACATTAAGTTGTATTGGTTTAGGGCAGTTTAAGGGTGAATAAATAATGAGTAACGACCAATATCTGGGTAATCCTCTATTAAAAAAGGCGAATACGCCAATAGAGTTTACCAAGGATCAAATTGAGCAATTTATAAAATGTAAAAAAGATCCTGTGTATTTTGCGAAAAACTACATAAAAATTGTTTCACTTGATCACGGTCTTGTGCCTTTTAATATGTACAAGTTTCAAGAAAAACTTATTAAGAATTTCCATGATCACAGATTTAACGTATGCAAAATGCCAAGACAGTCTGGTAAATCTACCACTGTCGTTTCTTATTTGCTTCATTACGCACTATTTAATGATAATGTCAATATTGCGATTCTTGCTAATAAAGCGTCTACTGCTAGAGACCTTCTTGGAAGACTTCAATTAGCATACGAAAACCTACCTAAATGGATGCAGCAGGGGGTTTTAATATGGAATAGGGGTTCATTAGAACTAGAGAATGGTTCAAAGATTCTTGCTGCCTCTACGTCTGCCTCTGCGGTGCGTGGTGGTTCTTATAATATCATCTTTTTGGACGAATTTGCATTCGTTCCTAACCATATTGCTGAAGATTTTTTCAGTTCTGTTTATCCTACCATATCTTCTGGACAATCTACCAAATTAATTATTGTTTCTACTCCTCACGGAATGAATCATTTTTATAAAATTTGGCATGATGCTGAAAGATCAAAAAATCAATACATTCCTACCGAAGTTCATTGGAGTGAAGTTCCTGGTAGAGATCAGGTATGGAAAAAACAAACAATAGAAAACACAAGCGAACAACAGTTTCAAGTTGAGTTTGAATGCGAGTTCTTGGGTTCTATTGGAACATTAATCAATCCATCAAAAATAAAAACTTTGGTTTATGATGAACCAATCAAAAGAAGTGGGGGGTTAGATGTATACGAAAAACCGAAAGACGAGCATACTTATATAATGACAGTGGACGTTTCGAGAGGATTGAATAACGATTATTCGGCATTTGTTGTTTTTGATATATCAACCTTTCCTTATAAAATAGTAGCAAAATATAGGAATAATGAAATTAAACCAATGTTATTTCCAAATATAATTTTAGATGTAGCAAAAGCATATAATAAATCATTTGTGTTAGCAGAAGTAAATGATATTGGAGAACAAGTTACGAGTATTCTTCATTTTGATTTAGAGTATGATAATATTTTAATGTGTGCAATGAGAGGAAGAGCAGGGCAACTTGTTGGGCAAGGATTTTCTGGAAAGAAAACACAACTTGGCGTAAAGATGTCAAAAACAGTTAAAAGAGTTGGTTGTTCAAATCTAAAAACAATTATTGAAGACGATAAACTTATTTTTAATGACTATGAAATTATTAGTGAACTTACTACTTTTATTCAAAAAAATCAATCATTTGAAGCAGAAGAAGGATGCAATGATGATTTGGTAATGTGTTTAGTAATTTTTTCTTGGTTAGTTGTTCAAGATTATTTTAAAGAAATGACAGAGAATGATGTTCGAAAAAGAATATACGAAGATCAAAAAGAACAAATAGAACAAGATATGTCTCCATTTGGATTTATTACTGATGGCCTAAATGAAGAAACTTCTTTTGTAGATAATGATGGGGACAGATGGCACACCGATGAATATGGTGATGTCTCATATATGTGGGAGTACAGATAAAATTGGTAATTTATAAATACTTTTAGACAAAATGAAATTTCTTCAGAGGGAAAGACATGGCGGTAAATTTAGTATCTCCGGGCGTAAGGGTAAGGGAAGTCGATTTAACTATTGGAAGAATTGATGGCGTAAATGATCAAACTGGTGCAATTGTTGGTCCTTTTTCTCAAGGTCCAGTAGATTATCCAATTTTAATTGAAACAGAACAGGATTTGTTGAAATATTTCGGAAAACCATTATCTACCGATTCGCAATACGAATATTGGATGAGTGCTTCATCTTATCTTTCATATGGTGGTATTCTAAGAGTAGTTAGAACTGATGGATCAAATTTGAACAATTCAAATGCTGGCGTTTCAGCTGATTCCGTTACTCTTAAAATTAAATCTTATGAAGATTATACAAATAATTATTCTACCGGGTCAACTTGGTATTATGGAGCAAAAAATCCAGGTTCTTGGGCAAATAATTTAAAAGTATGTGTAATTGACTCTGCCGCAGATCAAAGAGTTGCAATTGGTACTTTTGGGTTATCGGTTGGTTTTGGTGTAACCGTTGGGGTTAATACTTCTCTTGCTGGAGTTGGATCTGCTTCAAATTTTACTGGATATTTAAGAGGAATTGTTACAAAAATTGGCAACCAAAACGTTGATGTAAAGGTTACTGATAGATACGATAATTCATCTGGTTTATCAACTAACGTATCATATTCACAAAATAGTATTAATTCTTTTCCTTCTCAATCTGGTTCTTATTTTTTCAAAACTACTTCGGGAGTTACTACATCGGTTGAAGCAAATAGATTTTTTGGTTCAGTAGGATCTGGTTCTACTGTTATTAATCCCGTATCTCTTACTCAAAATCTTCCAACTTCTGGGGTAACTGTTGGAAATCAAATTAGAACAATTACTGCAGGAATAGTAAACACTTCTACAATTGTTGGTCTTGGGACTACAACTGTTAATGGTGGCACACAAAATACAATTTTGATAAATTCTGCTTCGGCAGGAGTGGGAACAAACGTTCAATTTGTTTCATTAGTTCCAGCAGGGACTGCATTTAACTTTGCATCAAGTGGTTCTGCTGCGATTACTGTTTCTGATTGGTATAATTTGCAAACATTAGGATTAACTAATTCTACAATATACTGGAAATCAATTGCCGAAAAACCATCTACTTCCCAATATGCATCAGAAAGAAATTCAAAAAATGATGAAATTCACGTATTAGTTGTCGATGATACTGGTAGCGTGACCGGGATTTCAGGAAATATTCTTGAAAAATATACACACCTTTCTAAGGCATTAGATGGCAAAATATCTCCATCAGAAGTTGTATATTATAAAGATTTAATTGCAGATGTATCAAATTACATTTATGCCGGATTTGCTCCTACTGGTTCTGCTACTGATTTTACAACATATACTGGTTATACCAATACAAGTACGGGAAACTGGGGCACTAATGCCCAAAGCACTTCATTTGCAGGAATTGGAAATGTAACTTACAATTTAACTGGTGGTGTTGATTATAGTTCAACTGGGGGAATGGCACCGACATTTGGAGATATTATTTCATCTTATGAAATTTTCAGAAATCCTGCTGAGTATTCAATCAATTTTCTGATTAATGGTCCATCTAGTGGTGCTTCAATTTTTGAAGCACAGTCAAAAGCAAATACTTTAATTTCAATTGCCGAAGAAAGAAAAGATTGTATAGCTGTTATTTCTCCATACAAATCTGGAGTATTGAACATCACAAGCACCGATACACAAACTACAAATATTATTAATTTCTTTGATCCCATAATATCAAGTTCCTATGCAGTTTTTGATACTGGATATAAGTATACATTTGATCGCTTCAATAATACATTTAGATACATACCTTGCAATGCAGATGTTGCTGGATTGATGGCTAGAACATCAATCAACCAATTCCCGTGGTTCTCTCCTGCTGGTTCTTCAAGAGGAGCAATTAGTAATGCTGTGAAACTTGCATACAATCCATCACAAGGTCAAAGAGACCTTCTATATCCAAAAAGAATTAATCCAATTATCTATTCACCTGGTTCTGGAATTATTCTTTTTGGTGACAAAACTGCTTTATCTTATGCTTCTGCATTTGATAGAATTAATGTTCGTCGTTTATTCCTTACGCTCGAAGAAACAATCGAAAGAGCAGCAAGAGCACAACTATTTGAGTTTAATGATGTAATTACTAGATCCAATTTTATCAATATTGTCGAACCTTATCTTCGTGATGTAAAAGCAAAAAGAGGAATGAGTGACTTCTTAGTTATCTGTGATGAGACAAATAATACTCCAGACATAATTGATGCAAATCAATTTAGAGCTGATATTTTCGTAAAACCAGCAAGATCTATCAACTTCATCGGTCTTACATTTGTTGCTACTCGCACAGGTGTAAGTTTTGAAGAAGTCGTAGGCACAGTTTAACACAAAGAGGTAACAAAAAATGGCTACTAACTCCAATTCTTTTACTGGCGGATCCCAAACCCCAAATAGTAGAACTTTAAATGAGTTCAAAAGTAGAATGTCTGGGGGAGGAGTAAGATCTAATTTATTTGAATGCGAAATTACTTTTCCTTCTGAGGTTTATAGTGCGACTCATACTGGAAATCAAAGCGATCTTTCAGATAAAACTAGATTTTTAATTAAAGCAGCAAATCTTCCTGCATCTACTTTGGGTATTATTGATATTCCATTTAGAGGAAGAAATCTTAAAATTGCTGGTGATCGCACATTTGATCCTTGGACGATTACTGTAATTAATGATAACGATTTCCACATTCGAAATGCTTTCGAAAGATGGATCAATTATATGAATAAAAACGAAGATGCTGCTGGAAAAATTGATCCGAATACTTATCAACAAGATGCAATTATATATCAACTTGGAAGAGCAAACCTTACCGGTTCAACTCCAACAACTGATACTCAAATACCTATACTAAAACAGTATAAATTTTATGGGGTATTTCCAACTGCTATAAGTGCAATTGATGTTTCTTATGATTCTTCAGATACAATTGAAGAATTTACAGTAGATTTGCAAGTCCAATGGTGGGATGCTCTTGATAATACTGGTACTTCTCAACTTGGCACATCGAAACAAACAACACCATAAATAGTAGAAACTATTTTATTTTATTGATGTCTAAGTTGTTTGGGTTCAAAATACAAGATACTGGAGTAGATAAGTCAAAAAAACTTGTTTCTCCAGTTCCTCCTAATGAAGAAGATAAATCTGATTATTACATTCAAAGTGGTTTTTATGGGCAATATGTAGATATTGAAGGTGTTTATAAGAATGAACAAGATCTTGTAAAAAGATATCGTGAAATGGCTTTACACCCAGAATGTGATAGTGCGATTGAAGATGTCGTAAATGAAGCTATTGTATCAGATTTGAATGATTCACCAGTAGAAATCGAACTTTCAAATCTTCCAGCATCAGACAAATTAAAACAAATTATTCGTGATGAATTTAAATCCATTAAAGAAATTATGGATTTTGATAGAAAAGCACACGAAATTTTTAGAAATTGGTACGTAGATGGAAAGATTTTTTACCATAAAGTAATTGACTTAAAAAATCCTTCTGCTGGAATTCAAGAAATTAGATATATTGATCCAATTAAAATTCGTTTTATTCGTAAGGCAGAACAAACTGGACAAAATGCAAATTTTCCAGCATCATCAAGTAGAAGTAACGAACCAATAGATATTCATCAAGCACCAAAAATAGAAGAATATTATCTTTATGATCCAAATTCTTCTATTGGATCAAGTGGATCAATCTCTTTTCGCAATGATGCAAAAAGTGTAAAAATTGCAAAAGATGCTATTACCTATGTAACATCAGGTCTTGTAGATCGAAATAAGCAAACTATTTTATCTTATCTTCATAAATCAATTAAAGCACTCAATCAATTGAGAATGATTGAAGATAGCCTTGTGATTTATAGACTTTCTAGAGCACCAGAAAGAAGAATATTTTATATTGATGTCGGCAATCTTCCAAAAATTAAAGCAGAACAATATCTTCGTGATGTGATGAATCGTTATCGAAATAAGTTAGTTTATAATGCAGATACAGGAGAGATTAAAGATGATCGCAAATATATGGCTATGTTGGAAGATTTCTGGTTACCACGAAGAGAGGGTGGAAGAGGAACTGAAATTACTACACTTCCAGGCGGACAAAATCTTGGAGAACTTGCTGATATTGAATATTTTCAAAAGAAACTTTACAAATCGTTAAATGTACCTTCAAGTCGAATCGATGTTGGTGGTGGTGGTTTCAATCTTGGCCGTTCATCTGAAATTTTAAGAGATGAACTTAAATTTACTAGATTTGTAGGAAGACTTAGAAAAAGATTTTCAGAAGTCTTTAATGATATGCTAAAAACACAATTGATTTTGAAAAATATAGTTACACTACAAGATTGGGAAGTTTTGAGAGAGCATATTCAATATGATTATGTTTATGATAATCATTTTTCGGATCTAAAAGAAAATGAACTTCGCAATGATCAACTTGGGGTTGTTGCTGCAATGGAACCTTATATTGGTAAATACTTTTCAGCACAATACATCAGATCAAAAGTATTAAAGCAATCTGATGGACAAATGAAAGAAATTGATGCTCAAATTCAAAAAGAAATTAAAGAAGGAATTATTCCAGATCCAAATCAACCAATTGACCCAACTACTGGAATGCCGATGCAATCTTCTCCCAACGAAATGAATTTAGGGCAACCAATAATGGAACCAGATTTAGAAAAACAAGGAAAAGCAGCAGAAATTGAAATGCCGAAAGGTGGAGAGATATAAATAGTTCTTAGTTATTATACATTATAAAAATATGGAAGATTTAGTAGATATGATTGTTACTGATGATTCCCCTTCACAAATTGCAGACAGAATTAAAGATATTCTGTTTGCAAAAAGTGCCGGAAGAGTAGAAGACGCAAAACCTTATGTTGCTTCTAGTCTTTTTGGTGAAGAGGATTCGGAGACATATGAAGAAGGTGATGACGAATACGAAGAAGATGAGGAAGAAGTCTAATGGCTTTTAGAATTGTACAAACAGTTAATGCTGTTAGTGTTTCTGCTGCAGCAACAACAACATCTAATGCAATTTCTCTTCAATCTGGATATCTTCGTGTTTCTTGTGGGTCAACTGCTGCTTATATTCAGATTTCTGAAAATCCAGTAGCAACTGCAAATGATTTTATGATTGTTCCAAATAGTGCTGATGTTTTGAAACAAAGAGTTGCAAGACAAAGAATTTCAGGAATTACTACAGGAGCAACAACAGTTGTCGAATTTGGTGAAAATAACGGAAATCCATTTATAGTGGGTGATTATGTAACAATCTCTGGTGGTTCTCCCGCTGGAGTAAATACATCACATACACAAGTTACTGCGTCAAATGCATCATCAATTACACTAGGTTGGAATAGTTCCACTGTAACTGGAATTGCAGTCACAAATGCAATTATATCTAGAAGTGTAAAAGTTTCTGTTTTTTCTCCCGCAGCAACAACTGTAAGTATTGCAGAAGTCCAAACCGCATCAGTAACCTAAAATGAAACTCATCACAGAAGAAGTACAAAAAGTCAATTTCATCACTGAAGGAAGGGGTGCTTCCAAAAAAATGTTTATTGAAGGAACATTTCTTCAAGGTGGTGTTAAAAATCGTAACAATAGAGAATACCCAATCCATATTTTAGAACGTGAAGTGAACAGATATAATGAAACATTTGTTCAAAAAGGTCGTGCTCTTGGTGAACTTGGGCATCCTGATGGACCAACTGTAAATTTGGATCGTGTTTCTCATATGATTACTTCACTTGTTCGTGAAGGAAATAATTTTAAGGGAAGAGCACAACTTTTATCTACACCAATGGGCAAAATTGCACAATCACTGATTGGCGAAGGTGTAACTCTTGGAGTTTCTTCTCGTGGTGTTGGTTCATTGCTCCAAACAAATGAAGGACATAAAATTGTTGGTGAAGACTTTATGCTTGCAACTGCTGCTGATCTTGTTGCTGACCCATCTGCACCTGATGCATTTGTTCAGGGCATTATGGAAGGTAAGGAATGGTGTTGGGATGGTGGAATTCTAAAAGAACAGGCAGCAAAAAAAACATACAAGAGAATCAATACTCTTGTAGATCAAAAAATTCTTGATGAACACAAAGTGAATTTATTTCAAGAATTTCTATCAAATCTTTAAATTATAAATAAATATAGATTTAACATAGGTAAATCGGAGAGTTCAAATGTCCCGTGGTAAAAACTTACAAGAAATGGAAACAGGCACAACCCAATCTCGCACTGCCGTAAATGCAAATGCAAAGGCAGCAGAACCAATGCAAAAGTTAAGTACAGGTATTGCTCCTGGTCAAACTGGTAATTGGGAAGACCTCGGTGGACCAACACCAGAGAATTATCGTTCCGATGATGATTCTGCAAAACTCATCACTCCTACCGGAACACTTAAGTCCGTAAAGAATGTTGTGACTAAAGGTGCTAAATCTGCAGAAGCAATGCAGAAAATGAAAGAAGCAATTGAAGCACTCGAAGAAGATGAAGAACTTCTAGAAGCCAAACATAAAAATGATGATGAAGAATCTGAAGATGAAGAATCTGAAGATGAAGAATCGGAAGGTGACGAATCTGAAGATGAAGATGATGACGAAGAAGAAGATAAAAAGAAAAAGAAAAAGAAAGTAGAAGAATCTATTAACATTGAAGAAGATGTTGATGCTCTTCTTGCTGGTGAAGATCTCTCCGAAGAGTTTAGAGAGAAAGCAAAACTTATTTTTGAAACAGCAATTAATGCTAAAATTTCAGAAATTTATGAATCATTAGAAGAGCATTATGAATCCAAACTTCTTGAAGAAGTTGATTCAATGAAAGGTCAACTTGTAGAAAGAGTCGATGCATACCTTGAGTATGTTGCCGATGAATGGCTGCAAGAAAATGCTCTTATTGTAGAGCAAGGTCTCAAGACCGAGATGACCGAATCATTCCTACAAGGAATGAAAGGTCTTTTTGAAGATCATTATGTAACAATCCCTGACGATAAATATAATGTTCTTGAGAGTATGGTAGATAAACTTGATGAAATGGAGACAAAACTCAACGAGCAAATTGAAAGAAATGTTGCTCTAAATCAAAGATTAGCAGAGTCGGTTGCCGATGTTATTTTTTCTGATATCACTGAGGGTTTAGCGACTTCTCAGAAAGATAAACTCGCTTCTCTTGCTGAAAATGTTGAGTTTGATAGTGAAGCAAACTATCGTGAGAAACTAGTAACTTTAAAGGAATCTTATTTCCCAAGAAACACTAGTGCTCAAAGAGATTATTCAGAGACATTATCTGAAGAAACAAATTACAATGAACCAGTTTCTGGTGTAATGGGATCGTATCTTCAGACTCTGAGCCGAGTTTCTAAAAAGTGATTTTTAAATCATAAATCAAACTAACAATTTCCAAAAGAGGTAAAACAAATGCAAATGTTCGATGGAGAACGTCTGCAGGAGAAGTGGGCACCACTACTTAATTATGAGGGTCTTGATTCAATCAAGGACTCACATCGCAGAATGGTAACCGCAGTCCTGTTAGAAAATCAAGAAAAGTTTTTAAGAGAGGAAAATCAATTCCTTTATGAAGCACCAACAATGGCCGCAGGGTCTGGTGGTTTCAGTGGTTCTTCTACTGCAACCGGTCCTGTAGCAGGTTTCGATCCAGTTCTAATTAGCCTAATTCGTCGTTCTATGCCTAACTTGGTCGCTTATGACCTTGCTGGCGTACAACCAATGAATGGTCCTACTGGACTTATCTTCGCAATGCGTTCACGTTATACTAATCAATCGGGATCTGAAGCACTCTTCAACGAAGCAGATACTTCATTCTCCGGTCAAGATTCCGGTTTTGATGTTACTTCAGGTTTCACTGATGGCGCAGCTGGTTTCGGTACTACTTCAAACCCAGCAGGAACCAATCCTGGACTTTTGAATCCAGTTGGAACTGCTGCAACTAATACCTATGCTACTGGTCAAGCAATGGGTACTGCTTCTGCTGAAGCACTTGGAGATGCAGCTGGTAACCAGTTCAATGAAATGGCTTTCTCAATCGAGAAAGTTACTGTTACTGCAAAGTCACGCGCTCTGAAAGCCGAGTATTCACTTGAGCTTGCACAAGACCTCAAGGCAATTCACGGACTAAATGCTGAAGCGGAATTGGCAAACATTCTCTCCACTGAGATTCTTGCTGAAATTAACCGTGAAGTAATTCGTACCGTTTATAAAATTGCCGAGCAAGGTGCTGCTGTTAATACCGCTACTGCTGGTATTTTCGACCTCGATGTGGATTCAAACGGACGTTGGTCCGTTGAGAAGTTCAAAGGTCTTTTATTCCAAATCGAGCGCGATGCAAACGCAATCGCACAAAGAACTCGTAGAGGAAAGGGTAATATGATTCTCTGCTCTGCTGACGTTGCTTCGGCACTCACAATGGCAGGTGTTCTTGATTATACCCCAGCACTCAATGCAAACTTGAATGTTGATGATACCGGCAACACTTTTGCTGGTGTTCTTCAAGGCAAGTATCGTGTATATATTGACCCATATGCTGCTAACGTATCTGCTAATCAGTACTACGTTGTAGGATATAAAGGTTCTTCGCCTTATGATGCAGGACTCTTCTATTGTCCTTATGTGCCCCTCCAAATGGTTCGTGCCGTTGGTGAGAACACCTTCCAGCCAAAAATCGGGTTCAAGACTCGTTATGGTATGGTTGCTAATCCATTCGCTGAGGGTACTGCTCAGGGTTCTGGTCGTCTTCTTGCTAATGCAAACCGTTACTACCGTCGTGTGCGTGTAGACAATTTAATGTAAGTCTTTCTTACATATATTCAAGGGTCCCAATTGGGGCCCTTTTTTTATCTAAATACAAATAAAAATGTCGCAATCACCTTGGGCAAAGCAAATATCAAATCGTAATTATCTATCTCCTGCTGGATTTAAATTTTCAATTACAAAAATACCAAAGGTTGATTTTTTTTCTAATTCTGCTCAAGTGCCTGGAATTAATCTTGGTGTTGCAATGCAACCAACATATCTTAAAGATATTCCGGTTCCAGGTGATAAATTAACTTATGATGATTTTTCTTTAGAATTTTTTGTAGATGAAAATTTAGAAAATTATCTTCAAGTACATAATTGGTTAAGAGGTCTTGGATATCCAAATAGTATTCAAGAATTTATAGATTTAAAAGCAGAAGATGAGTATTTTCCAAATACATCTGTAAAAAATTCATTTAATGAATATTCAGATGCAACATTAAAAATTTATAATAGCAACTTTAATCCAATTGTTGATATTCATTTTAAAGATATGTTTCCTGTAAGTTTATCTACGATTAAATTTGATTCAAAATCTACAGATATTAACTATGTTATAGCAGAGGTTAGTTTTAAGTATTCTATATATGACATAGTTGTTTTGTAGTTATGAATCTTGATGAAATACAATCATTATGGGAAGAAGATGCAAAGATAGATCCAGATAATTTGCACACAGAATCCATTAAAATACCTTCACTTCACGCAAAATATTATAAGATTTATAATAATATTCTTCTTCTAAAAAAACTAGAAGAAAATAAATTTAAGATAATTAAAAAAAATAAATGGATGTATTTTTCAGGAAAAGCAGAACCAGAAGTTTATAGAGAACATCCATTTGATTATAAGGTATTAAGACAAGATATAGATAAGTATATGGATGCAGATGAAGAAATTTTAAAATCTATATCCAAAATAGAATATTATCAAACAATGTTAAATTATTTGGATAGTATTCTCAAAACAATATTAAATAGAACTTATCAAATCAAAAATAGTATTGAATTTCTTAAATTCACGGCAGGATATGACTGATATTATTATACAAAAGAAAAATGAAATATATCTAAAGGTCGAAGCAGATCCGCATATTCATCAAGAGTTATTTGATCATTTTACCTTTGATGTACCTGGGGCAAAATTTATGCCTCAATATCGTAGCAAACATTGGGATGGAAAAATAAGACTCTACAGTAATCATACTGGAGAAATTTATGTTGGTCTTTTAGATAAAATATTATCTTGGGCAAAAAATGCTGAATATAATATTGAGTTTAAACATAATAAATTTTATGGAGACCCATTTGAAGAGAATTTGATGATTTCACACGAAGGTGTGACTGATTATATGAAAAAAATATCTAGACACGAACCAAGAGATTATCAAATTAATGCTGTTTATGATGCTTTAAAATACAATCGTAAGCTTTTGATTTCACCAACTGCTTCTGGTAAATCTTTAATGATATATTCTATTGTAAGATATTTTACAGATAAGAATGAAAAAATACTTGTAGTAGTTCCTACTACATCATTAGTAGAACAGATGTATAAGGACTTTGAAGATTATGGTTGGAATGCCGAAGATTATTGCCATAAAATTTATTCTGGAAAAGAAAAAGATACAAATAAAAACGTAATCATCACAACCTGGCAATCCGTTTATAATCTTCCTAGAAAATTCTTTGATGATTTTGGTGTAGTGATTGGCGATGAAGCACACCTATTCAAGTCAAAATCGCTTGTAGGGATTATGACGAAATTGGATAATACGAAATATCGTTATGGATTTACAGGCACCTTAGATGGGTCACAAACGCATAAGTGGGTGCTTGAAGGATTGTTTGGCCCTTCTTATAAAGTCACACAAACAAAAGAACTGATTGATAAAGGCCATTTATCTAAACTAGATATTAAAGTTCTTCTTTTAAAACACGATCAACATAAATTTAATGAATATGAAGAAGAAATACAATATTTAATTACTCACGAAAAAAGAAATAACTTTATTAAAAATCTTGTTTTAGATTTAAATGGAAATAGTTTAGTTCTTTTTAATCGTGTAGAAAGTCACGGACAACCACTTTATGAACTTATAAATAATTCAGCATCAAAAGATAGAAAAGTATTTTTTGTCTATGGTGGGGTAGATGTAGAAGAAAGAGAAAAGGTAAGAGAAATTACTGAAAAAGAAAAAGACGCAATTATTGTTGCATCATATGGTACATTTTCTACTGGCATTAACATTAAAAATCTTCATAATGTAATCTTTGCTTCACCATCAAAATCAAGAATAAGAAATCTTCAAAGTATTGGAAGAGTTCTTCGTAAAGGAGATAACAAATCACAAGCAGTATTATATGATATTGCAGACGATTGTACTTATAAATCAAAAAAAAATTATACATTAAATCATTTGATTGAAAGAATTAAGATTTATAATGAAGAAAAATTCAATTACGAAATTATACAAATAGAATTTAAGGAAAAAAAGTAATGTACGAAGAAGAATTTTATGCAGCAATCAAGATGGTATCAGGTGAAGAAGTATTTTCTAAAGTATGTCCTTGTGAAGAAAAAGATAGAATTATTTTAATTCTTGATAATCCAGTTTTAATGGAAACTATCACAATCCGTCAGCTTGGAATGACAGCACTTAAAGTTATTCCTTGGATGAAACTTACTGATGATACAATGTTTATTGTAGAAATGAATAGAATAATCACAATGACAGAAGTAAATGATAGTTCTATTATTAAAGTATATCAAAAATATATTAGAGAAAGAAATAAAATATCTAGCAAATCACAACTAAGTTCAAATATGGGTTTCATTTCTTCAATTGCTGATGCTAGAGTATCCTTAGAAAAGCTTTATAAATCTAATAGTAAAACTTAGATACACCCATTCTTCAAAACCCACAGAGTTATTTTAGTTAGTTTGGGGAAAGTTGTCAAGTTCTTGATTGTTATGTTATAATAAGAACAAATCAAATTCAAAAATGAATAAAGTAAAGAAAAATCCACATTATGTAAATAATAAAGATTTTCACGATGCATTAGTTGCATACAATATGAGAATAGATGCTGCAAAAGAAAATGGAACACCACCACCAAGGATTTCAAATTATTTGGGTGAGTGTTTTTTAAAAATTGCTACTCACTTATCATATCGTCCCAACTTTGTAAACTATATGTTTCGTGAAGATATGATAAGTGATGGTGTGGAAAATTGCGTTCAATATATTGATAGATTTGATATAGAACGTACAAATCCATTTGCTTATTTTACGCAAATTGTTTATTATGCTTTTCTTCGTAGAATACAAAGAGAAAAAAGACAAATGGAAATCAAAGATAAGATTATTGAACGTAGTGGATTTGAAGAAGTATTTACATCTGATGTGGGTGGTATTAACTCGGATTATAATACAATTAAAGATAACGTACACATCAAACTTCACCAATGAAACTTGGTTTAATTACAGACACTCACTATAACTTCAAGAAAGCAAATAAATCATTTCATGATTATTTTGCGAAGTTCTATAATGATATTTTTTTTCCTAAACTAGAAGAACGAAATATCAAGGCAGTAGTCCATCTTGGTGATGCATTTGACAGTCGTAAGGGTGTGGATTATTGGGCATTAGAATGGGCACAGAAGAATGTATACAATCGTTTTCAGGAACTTGGTATTCTTGTTTATAATATCGTAGGTAATCACGATTGTTATCATAAAAATACTAATGATGTAAATGCAATAGATTTATTATTACAAGAATATGATAATGTAATACCAATTTCTGAACCAAAAGAATTTTGTATTGATGGTTTAGGCACTTTAATGCTTCCTTGGATTTGCACGGATAATCGGGAAAAAACCGATCATCTATTGAAAAATACACAAGCAAAGGTTATATTTTCACATTTAGAATTATCTGGATTTGTAGCTTATCCTGGTCATATTATGAAAGAAGGAATGGATGCAAGCATATTTAAAAAATTTGATAGAGTGTATTCGGGGCATTATCATACCAAAAGTGATGATGGTAAAATATATTATCTCGGAAATCCATATCAAATGTTTTGGAATGATGTAGATGATACTAGAGGTTTTCATATTTTTGATACTGATACATATGAATTAGAGTATTTTAAAAATCCATATAATATGTTTGAGAGGGTATATTATGAAGATAATGATTATAAAAAATTTGATACCTCATATTTGGAAGAAAAAATCGTAAAAGTTGTTGTTCGTCAAAAATCAAATCAATTAAAATTCGATAAGTTTATTGATAAAATATTAAAAGCAAATCCACTTGATTTAAAAGTTGTTGAAATTATTGATGTTAATGATGGAGATGTGGATTGTGAAGAAATATCAGCAGAAGATACATTATCAATTTTGGATAAATACGTAGAAGAAGCAGAATTCAATTTAGACAAAATGGTTGTAAAAAAATTACTCAGAGATGTATATAAAGAAGCATTAGAGATAGAATAATGTATATACTGGCAATTAAGGAAAATGAGGACGAAGGTGCTTATGCAGTAGTGGATGATGATGGCGAAAAGGCATTATATATTTTCGAAGATGAAGATGATGCCAAACGTTATGCCGGATTGCTAGAAGCAGAAGATTATCCTATAATGTCAGTGGTTGAAGTAGAAGATGAAGTTGCGATACGTACTTGTGAAATGTATGGATATCACTATGTTATAATTAATTCAAATGAAATTGTAATACCCCCAAGACAAAATGATCTTATTCAAACGAATAGCTTATCGTAATTTTTTATCATCAGGAAATAATTTAACTGAAATAAATCTTACGGGAGAAACTACTACATTAATTATTGGCCATAATGGTTCTGGCAAAAGTACAATGCTTGATGCTTTGTGTTTTGGTTTATTCAATAAAGCATTTCGTAAAATTAATAAAAACCAACTAGTTAATTCTACAAATGAAAAAGAATGTTTGGTTGAGGTTGAGTTTAGTATTGGAAATAAAGAATATAAAATCATAAGAGGAATTAAACCAAATATTTTTGAAATTTGGATAAATGGAGAATTGCAAAATCAAGTAGCAGCATCAATAGACCAACAAAAGCATCTTGAAGATATAATACTAAAACTTAATTATAAATCATTTACACAAATCGTAATTCTTGGTAGTGCTTCTTTTGTTCCTTTTATGCAACTTTCTACGGCTAATCGTCGTGAGGTTGTAGAGGATTTATTAGATATTAAAATATTTTCTGCGATGAATTCTATTCTTAAAGAAAAGATAAGAAGTTCAAATGAAAAAATTAAAGAATTTGATATATTTGAAAAATCAATTCAAGAAAAAATTCTAATGCAAACAGAATTTATTGAAGAGTTGGAAAAAAGAGGAAATGATAAAATAATTGCGAACCAAGAAAAAATCGTCAATTTATTAAATGAAGTTGGCGTTTATATTCGTCAAAATTCTTTTCTCGAAGAAGATGTATTTAAATATATTAAAGAACAAGAAGAAGTTTCTGGTGCAACTGATAGACTAAAAAAACTTGATAATTTAAAAGGAAAACTATCAGAAAAGGTATCTGTAATTACAGAAGAGCATAAATTTTTTAATGAAAATACGGTTTGCCCAACTTGTACACAAACAATTGACGAAGTATTTCGTGTAAATAAAATTACAGACGTTCAAAATAAAGCAAAAGAATTACAAACAGGTTATCAAGACCTTGAATGTACTATCAAAAACGAAGAAGAACGAGAACGTCAATTTATCATTCTTTCTAAGGAGATTGCAAAATTAAACAATGAGATTTCTCAAAACAATACTAGAATATCATTTAACCAAAAACAAACACAAGAACTTGAATATGAAATTCAAACAATTACCGAACAATTTAAAAATAGAAATACTGAACAACAAAAATTAGAAAAACTTGAAAAACAACAAGTTGATAATTTCAAAAAGAAATCAAAGTATAAAGAAACGATTAATTATTTTGATTTCGCACAAATACTAATGAAAGATGGAGGAGTTAAAACTAAAATTATTCAAAAGTACCTTCCTTTAATGAATAAACAAATCAATAAGTATTTGCAGATAATGGATTTTTATATTAACTTTACACTTGATGAAGAGTTTAAAGAAAATATCAAATCTCCAATACACGAAGATTTTACTTATGAAAGTTTTAGTGAAGGTGAAAAGATGAGAATTAATTTGTCTATTCTTTTCACTTGGAGAGAAATTGCAAGAATGAAAAATTCAATTAATACTAATTTACTAATTTTAGATGAAGTTTTTGATAGTTCTTTGGATAATATGGGAACAGATTATTTTACTAAAATAATTAAACATATAATTAAAGATGCAAATGTATTTGTAATTTCACATAAAACAGATGAACTAATTGATAAGTTTGATAAAATTATTCGGTTTGAAAAAATTAAAGGATTTTCAAAGATTGCACCTTGACTTTTTGAGATAAATTTGATAGAGTATAAAGAGCAAACCTTGAAAAAATTATGTCAGAGATGCCAGACAAAAAAGAAAATTTTGAAACTGATTATGAAAGTTTTCTTCCAGAAGGTTATTCAGCAGTCGCAGCTGGATCTTCTATTACTGGAAGTCATCTTCTTGGTGGTATGGGAGAAGATCATATTTCTTTTGGTTGTAATACTAACTACTGGGAAGATGATGGTTTTAGTTTGACTGGAAATCCATATGCATCGCCAGATGTTCTTTCTTTAAATTCTCACACTATTCCTACTTCTTATGAGGTAAAACCATCACTAAATTCAGATCACTTCTGGAAGTTTGGTGAAGGAAAGACACTCAAAGTAGTAGAAGACTATATTAAAGGAACATATAATGGTCACTATGCCTCTGATAAGTCAAAGGTTCAAGTTCTGGATATGATTGATGCGATTGATGATGGAGTTCCTTTCTGTCGTGATAATCTCATTAAGTATTCTTCTCGTTTTGGTAAGAAGGATGGAATGTCAAAACTTGATGCCCTGAAGATTATACACTACGGTGTTCTTCTATATCATTTTGCCGGATTTAATAATGAAACTCAAAAATCAAACTATGAAACTTTCTAACGAAACCCTGACTGTTCTTAAGAACTTTGCCGGAATTAATCAATCAATTCTCGTAAGAAAGGGAAACAAACTTCGCACAATGTCTGTAATGAAAACAGTTCTTGCCGAAGCTGTTGTAAATGAAGAGTTTGAAAAAGAATTTGCCATTTATGATCTAAATCAATTTCTGAATGGTGTTTCTTTACACGAAGATCCAGAGCTTGATTTTCAGAATGACGCATACGTTGTTATTCGTGAAGGAAAAAGACGTGTAAAATATTTCTTTGCTGATCCTCAGGTGATTGTATCTCCTCCAGAAAAGGAAATTTCTTTACCATCACAGGATGTATGTTTTCAATTGGAACATTCTCAGTACGATAAAATCAAGAAAGCAGCAGCAGTTTATCAATTAGAAGATCTTTCTGTAATTGGTGAGGCAGGCGTTATTCGTTTAGTTGTTCGTGATAAACGAAATGCTACTTCGAATGAATATTCAATTGTAGTTGGAGAGACTGATAAAGAATTTACTTTTAACTTTAAAGTAGAAAACTTAAAGATTATTCCTGCATCTTATGATGTTGTGCTTTCTTCTAAACTTTTATCAAAATTTACAAACGAAAGATATAATTTGAACTATTATATTCCTATGGAACCCGATTCTACATTTGAATGAATATCTTCGTCACGTCTCCATTTCCTGCCGAGAGTGCCACTTGCCTTCCAGACAAACACATAGTTAAAATGCCCTTAGAGACATGCCAAATGCTCTCTATCGTGGCATCAAAGAAGTGGGGACACAACTATGGAACTCTTCCCAAGACCGATGGAACTCCCTACAAGACAGAGAAGGGTGCCTTCCGTAATCACCCTTGTACTTTATGGGCAGCAAAAACAATTGATAATGCCTACTGGTTAATCAAATGGGGAATGAACTTGTGTGATGAATATACTTTACGATATAATAAAACTCACTCCTGCTATAATACCTTACTGCAAGCATACTATTTGTTTCCCAAAGGTAAGATTGACAAAGTGACATCATTTGCCCGTGCGATGCCCGATGAATATAAACTTGACGACAGCATTGACACTTTTACTGCTTACAAGATGTATATTGCATCCAAACCTTGGGTTGCATCTAATTATCTTCGTATGCCAGAACGAAAACCTTCGTGGATTTAAATTATGAATAATGATTTCTTGTGGGTAGAAAAATACGCGCCGAAGAAAATTGAAGATTGCATTCTACCTGAAGGTATTAAAAAAACATTTCAGGATTTTGTAAATCAAGGACAAATACCAAATCTGTTACTTGCCGGACCTCCTGGGGTTGGTAAGACAACAGTCGCAAAAGCACTTTGTAATGAATTAGGAGTTGATTTTTATGTCATTAATGGATCTGATGAGGGAAGATTTCTTGACACAGTACGGAACCAGGCAAAGAACTTCGCTTCGACCGTTTCACTTCAAGCAACTGGCAAACACAAAATTATCATCATTGACGAGTGCGATAACACAGGGAACGATGTTCAACTCCTCTTACGGGCAAATATTGAGGCATTTTATGGTAACTGCCGATTTATCTTCACCTGTAACTACAAAAACAAAATCATCGAACCCCTTCACTCCCGATGTGCCGTTGTCGAGTTTGGTATTAAGTCCAAGGACAGACCAAAAATCGCAGCAAAGTTCTTTGAAAGACTCAAAAAGATCCTGGATCAAGAAAAAGTTGAAGCAGATGATAAGGTTCTCGTTCAACTGATAAATAAGCATTTTCCTGATTGGAGAAGAGTCTTAAATGAATGCCAACGTTATTCTGTATCTGGTAGCATTGATTCTGCCATTCTTGCTACTTTCTCTGACATTAAAGTAAATGATCTCATTAAACATCTCAAAGAAAAGAACTTTCCGGAAGTTCGTAAATGGATTGTGGCAAACCTTGATAATGATGCCAGTAGTATTCTTCGTATGGTGTATGATGCTCTATATGAACATCTGGATGGTCCCAGTATTGCTTCTTGCGTTCTTATTGTGGCGAAATATCAATATCAATCAAATTTTGTAGCAGACCAAGAGATAAATCTTTTAGCAGCATTAACAGAGATTATGATTGAGAGTAACTTTAAATGAAATCTCTTAAAACTTGTTTAAGATATCCTGGGGGCAAAAGTAGGGCGGTCACAAAGATGGATCCATACTTTCCTGATCTTAGATATTATAATGAGTTTCGAGAACCATTTCTTGGGGGTGGATCTGTAGCAATTCATATTACCAAAAAATATCCAGACTTAACTATTTGGGTAAATGATCTTTATGAACCTTTGGTGAATTTCTGGCAACAACTTCAGATGTTTGGTGCCGATATGAAAGACAATCTTCAAGGAATAAAATTAGCAAATAATAAACCAGAATTAGCAAGAGATCTATTTCTTTATTGTAAGGATAAATTACACGAAGAAGATCGCTCAAATCTTGATCGTGCTTCTGATTTTTATATTATCAATAAGTGTTCTTTTTCTGGACTTACGGAAAGTTCCTCATTTTCGCCACAGGCATCTAATTCCAATTTCAGTCTTAGAGGTATTCAAAAACTTCCTGAGTATTCTAAACTTATTTCAAAATGGCGTATAACTAACTATTCATATGATTATATGATGGACGGAAACAGAAATGTTTTTATGTATCTTGATCCTCCTTATGACATTAAGGATAATCTCTATGGCAACAAAGGATCAATGCACAAAGGATTTGATCACGATAAGTTTGCTGTTGATTGCGATAATAACGATATGGATCAGTTAGTAAGTTATAATTCAGATCAGTTAGTGAAGGATAGATTTAAAAATTGGACTGCTGCTGAGTTTGATTTGACTTATACGATGCGTTCCGTAGGAGAATATATGAGAGATCAAAAACAACGTAAAGAACTTTTGCTTTTTAATTATAATAAAGATCCAAAAATTCAATTCAGTTTTGATGGTTGCTATAATTATAATAGATTGAAAAAAGAGGGTCTAATTGATGACTGAACTCAAAGATTGGTTGAACTCAATCAACCAGACAAAAAACAATATTATAGACGAAGATCCTTCACTTGAAAAAGAATATTCTCCTTATGTGATCAATCATTGTCTTTCTGGATATATTGATTGCGTAATGTATGCAAATGAAATGAATATAACTCCAAATCTCGATAAAAAGTTACAATACGATTTTTATATAAATATTCTTAGAACTAAGAAGAGATTTTCTCCTTGGCTTCGTAAAGATACGATTAAAGATCTTGAATATGTCAAACGGTATTATCAATATAATAACGAAAAGGCACAACAGGCTTTAAAAATATTAACAAAAGAACAAATTAACTTTATTAAATCTAAATTTGAGACTGGAGGAATGAAATGAGTGCCGTACAAGAACCAGAAGTGAAATGGACACCCGATATGATGGTTGAGGTTCTATTAAATGAACCTGATGACTTTTTGAAAGTTCGTGAAACTTTGACACGTATTGGAGTTGCTTCTCGAAAAGAAAAGAAAATATACCAGTCTTGCCACATTCTTCATAAGCAAGGTAGATACTATCTTGTTCATTTTAAAGAACTTTTTGCATTAGATGGTAAACACGCAAATCTAACAGCAAATGACATACAAAGACGTAATCGTATTGTTCAATTGGTTGCTGATTGGGGATTATTTACAATTGTAAAACCAGAAAAGATTACTGATATTGCGCCGTTAAACCAAATTAAAGTTCTTGCTTATAAAGAAAAAGGAGAATGGATTTTAGAAACAAAGTATAATATTGGAAAAAAGGCAAAACCAGCAGAAACCGAATAAAATCATACGGGGTTCACTACCCCGTTTTTTGTGCTTTCTGTTATAATTAGTATTGTGAATGCCGTAAGGGTTCACATAATCAAATCTCGCTTTTTAAGGAGCAAAAATGACTAATCTTTCTAGGTACACATCTGCTGATCTTCCTGCCCTGATGGATAGGATTACTCGTAATAGTATTGGAATGGACGAATATTTTGATCGTCTATTTAACCTTCATGAAACAACATCAAATTATCCTCCATATAATTTAGTTCAAATCAGTAGTGTAGAGTCGAGGTTAGAACTCGCACTTGCTGGATTTGCTAAAAAAGAAGTTCTTGTTTATACGCAAGATGGAAAACTTTTTATTGAAGGACAAAAAGAAGATAAAGAAACTGAAACAAATTATGTACATAAAGGTTTAGCGCAAAGAAGTTTTACTAGAACCTGGACTCTTGCTGATGATACAGAAGTCACTTCTGTAAATTTTGAGGACGGATTACTTACAGTAATTTTGGGAAGAATCGTTCCAGAATCGCATAAGAGAAAAGATTATCTATAAATAATAGTGAGCTAAACTATCGTTGCTGCAGGGAGGTAACTGGCAAAATCCAGTTGCACCTCCCCTTTTTTTATGCTATAATCAAAACAGGTATGATGAAATTATGTCTATCAAATTAGCACTTTTAAAATCAGGAGAAGAAGTAATCGCAGATATTAAGGAAATTATAAGCGAAGACGAGAAAGTAATTTCGTTTTTATTTTGTAATCCTTATACTGCAAAACTTCTTACGCCTCAAGTTTTAGTAGAAGATACTGAAAAAACACCAGAAAGGGAATATAGTGTTTCTTTTAATTCTTGGATGCCATTATCTTCTGAAACTGATATTGCAGTAAGCACTGACTGGGTGGTTTCAATTGTGGAACCAATAGAAATGGTAAAAAAATCTTATGAGGAGAAAATGAATGGAAGACGAAATGATGCTACCGATGGATCAGCAAGTGGAGGAAGAGGGGGAAATAACAACTCAAGTATTAATCTTAGTGAACAGGTTGATTTTGATCAGTAAAATTCAAGAAGTTTTAGCAGATATAGGACAACCTGATTGTAGATTGATTGATCCTTATATTATTTCGGATAGTCAAGAATTATCTCCTTGGATGTGTGATTATACTTCTACGACTGAAATTATGATTAGTTCTGATAAAATTTTGTCTTTACTAGAACCAAAAGAAAACATACTAGAGAAATACCTTGGATTTACTAAATGAAGTTTTATACGAATGTTTATGAGAAATTCAATAAAATATATGTAAGAGGATATGAAGATGGGAATTATTTTTCATATGGAGAAGAATTTTTACCTACTTTATATGTTCTTTCTAAAAAGAAAAGTAAACATAAAACTTTAGATGGATTGGATGTAGAACCAATTCAGCCAGGTAAGATTTCCGAATGTAAAGATTTTTTTGCAAAATATGCAATGGTAGAAGGATTTCCAATTTATGGAAATGATAATTACAAGGCACAATACATTTCAGAAAAATATCCAGAAGATGAAATAAAATTTGATATTAATAAAATTCGTTTATTTACGATTGATATTGAAGTTGCGTCTGAGGGAGGATTTCCAAATGTTTTTGATTGTGCCGAAGAACTTCTTGCAATTACTTTACAAAATTATGCAACTAAAAATATTATAACTTTTGCTTCTCGTCCCTATAATAATACTCGTAAAGATGTTCAATACGTACAATGTAGAGACGAAGTTGATTTGGCGCATAGGTTCTTATCATTCTGGGAAGAAAACACTCCCGATGTGGTAACTGGTTGGAATTGTGAACTTTATGATATTCCTTATATTTTAGGAAGAATTGATAAAATTCTTGGGGAGAAGGATGCTCGTCGTCTTTCTCCTTGGAAAAATATCTATCGCAAGGAACTAGTAATTAAAGGAAGAGCACAAATTTCTTATGATGTTGCTGGAATATCCGTAATTGATTATTTGGATTTATATAAAAAGTTTACTTATACCAATCAAGAGTCTTATAAACTAGACCATATTGCTTTTGTTGAATTGGGTCAGAAAAAATTAGATCACTCTGAATTTGAAACCTTTAAAGATTTTTATACAAAAGACTGGCAAAAATTTATTGATTATAATATTAAAGACGTAGAACTCGTAGATAGACTTGAAGATAAAATGAAGTTAATTGAACTTTGTTTTACGATGGCTTATGATGCAAAAGTAAATTATACAGATATATTTTATCAAGTAAGAACTTGGGATGCAATCATTTACAATTATTTGAAAAAAAGAAATATCGCAATTCCACAGAAAGATCGTTCTACAAAAAGTGATAAGTTTGCCGGTGCTTATGTAAAAGAACCAAAACCAGGAATATACGACTGGGTTGTTAATTTCGATTTGAATTCACTTTATCCTCATTTGATAATGGGGTATAATGTTTCACCTGAAACTTTATTAGATAAAAAACATCCTACAGTATCTGTGGATAAAATTCTAAATAAGCAACTTGATTTTTCTGATTATAAAGATTATGCGGTATGTCCTAATGGAGCAATGTATCGTAAAGATATTCGTGGATTTCTTCCAGAACTAATGGAAAAAATGTATAATGATCGTGTCATTTATAAAAAGAAGATGATTGAGGCAAAGAAACAATATGAAAAAACTCCAACTAAAAAATTAGAGAAAGAGATTGCTCGTTGTAATAATATACAAATGGCAAAAAAGATTTCTTTGAACTCTGCCTACGGAGCCGTAGGTAATGAATATTTTCGTTATTATAAGTTAGCAAATGCCGAAGCAATCACAACATCAGGGCAAGTTGCAATTCGTTGGATTGAAAATAAGATGAATTTGTATCTAAATAAACTCCTTAAGACAGATGAAGTTGATTATGTTATTGCTTCTGATACTGATAGTATCTACCTTCATATGGGTCCTCTGGTTGAAACTGTATACAAGGGAAGAGAGAAAACTACTGAAGGCATTGTTTCGTTCCTTGATAAGATCTGTAAGATGGAACTTGAAAAGTATATTGAAAGTTGTTACCAAGAACTGGCAGATTATGTAAATGCCTATGATCAAAAAATGCAGATGAAACGCGAGAATATTGCTGATCGTGGAATTTGGACTGCTAAAAAAAGATACATTCTCAATGTCTGGGATAGTGAAGGTGTGCGATATGAAGAACCTAAACTTAAGATAATGGGTATTGAGGCAGTCAAATCTTCTACACCAGCACCTTGTCGTCAAATGATTAAGGATGGGTTGAAAATTGTAATGAGTAAAACAGAAGATGAAATGATATCTTATATTGATAACTGTCGTAATACTTTTATTGAACTTTCACCAGAAGAAATATCATTTCCTCGTATGGTCTCAGATGTAAATAAACATAAAGCAGTTTCTACTCTTTATGGTAAAGGTACACCAATTCACGCAAGGGGTGCGTTAATTTATAATCATATGATTAAAGAAAAGGGTCTGGATAAAAAGTATGCATTTATTCAAAATGGCGAAAAGATTAAGTTTTGTTACCTTAAACTTCCAAATCCAATTCGTGAAAATGTAATTTCTTTTATTCAAGAATTTCCAAAGGAACTAGCACTAGACAAATATATAGATTATGATTTACAATTCAATAAAGCTTTTCTTGACCCAATGAAGGTCATTTTAGATGCTATTGGATGGAACGTGAAAAAAACAGTTAACTTGGAATTATTTTTTGTATAACTATGGACTTTTTAAAAGATATTGTAAAAGAAATTGGTGGAGAATACACACAACTGGCATCCGAAATTGACGAAACTGAAACGTATGTGGATACTGGCAGCTACATTTTTAACGCTCTTGTATCTGGTAGCATCTTTGGTGGTGTTTCTGGGAACAAGATTACTGCAATTGCAGGGGAAACTTCTACTGGAAAAACTTTCTTCAGTCTTGCTGTCGTTAAGAATTTCCTTGATAATAATCCTACTGGATACTGTTTGTATTTTGATACTGAAGCAGCAATCACAAAATCCCTTTTGGAAGGTAGGGGAATTGACACAACTCGCTTGGTGGTTGTCAATGTAGTCACGATTGAAGATTTCCGTAATAAGACTCTGAAAGCAGTTGATTTATATTTGAAAAAATCTAAAGACGAAAGACGACCTTGTATGTTTGTACTTGACTCTTTGGGTATGCTCTCTACTAATAAAGAAATTACAGATACACTTGCCGAGAAGGATACTCGTGATATGACTAAGGCACAACTGATTAAGGGTGCTTTTAGAATGTTGACTCTTAAGTTGGGTCAGGCAAATATTCCTATGATAGTCACCAATCACACATATGAAAGTATGAGTCTTTATGGTGGTAAGCAAATGTCAGGTGGATCTGGATTGCAATATGCATCATCTACAATCGTATACTTATCAAAGTCAAAAGAAAAAGATGGAACAGAAGTTATAGGAAATATTATCAAAGCAACAACAAAGAAATCAAGATTAAGTAAAGAAAACAAACAAGTTGAAATTCGGTTATTTTATGATGAACGTGGACTTGATAAGTATTATGGATTACTTGAACTTGGTGAGATTGGTGGATTGTGGAAAAATGTCGCAGGACGTTATGAGATTGGTGGTAAAAAAATCTATGGTAAAGATATATTAAAAGATGTAGACAAGTATTTTACTCCAGAAGTAATGCAAGCACTTGACGAAACTGCACAAAAAGAATATTCTTATGGAAGCTCTTAATGGATTAGTTCAAGTATATGAGAATGCATTAGAAGAAAATGTATGTGATTTTTTGATTGATATGTTCGAAGAACATTCAAATAAACAAGAACGTATAGAAAATGAAAGAAAACCAAACTTTACTCAATTTAATCTTACAGAAAATTGTAAATTAACAAAAGAGATTGAGCAAGTTCACAATCATCTTATTCAAAAAACATTTCAATATCGCAACGAATATTACGAAATGGTAGACAGAAGAGTTTTTCCAAAAGAACACGCATTTGAGCAATTTCGAATTAAACGTTATAATGATGATGGAAATGATGAGTTTGATACTCACGTAGATGTGGTTGATTATGAAACCGCAAGAAGATTTTTATCTTTTATGTGGTATCTTAATGATGTCGAAGAAGGAGGAGAAACAAAATTTTTAAATATGATGGTCAATCCAAAGAAAGGAAATCTTCTGGTTTTTCCTCCACTTTGGATGTTTCCACATTCTGGACTAATTCCAATTAGTTCGCCAAAATATATTATTAGTACGTATTTACATTATAAGTAATGGAAAAAATTGAAACTACTATTCTTCGCAATCTTCTTTTTAATAATGAATATTGCAGAAAAGTATTGCCTTTTATTAAAACGGAGTATTTTGAAAACCTTCACGAGAAAGTAGTTTTTGAAGAGATTTGTAAGTTTATTGTTGCTTATGAAGAACTTGCTACTAAAGAAGTTCTTTTAATTGAAACTGAAAAAAGAACAGATATTACAGAGGATACTTACAAAACTATTTGTGATTATGTTTCAAAACTTGATGATGGACACGCAGATTTAGAATGGGTAACTGATACTACCGAAAAATGGTGTCGTGATAGAGCAATTTATCTTGCTTTGATGGAAAGTATCAAAATTGCTGATGGTCAAGATGAAAAGAAAAACAGAGATGCAATTCCAAGTATTCTTCAAGAAGCATTAGCAGTTGGTTTTGATAATAATGTTGGGCACGATTATCTAAATGATTTTGAGAAACGTTATGATTTTTATCACAAAAAACAAGAAAAAATACCATTTGATTTAGATTATTTCAATAAGATTACCAAAGGTGGTATACCAAATAAAACACTCAATATCGCTCTTGCCGGAACTGGTGTTGGCAAATCTTTGTTTATGTGCCACGTTGCTGCTTCTGTTCTTTTACAAGGAAAGAATGTTCTTTATATAACTCTTGAAATGTCAGAAGAAAAGATTGCCGAACGTATTGATGCAAATCTTTTAAATATTAATATCAAAGATATTGAAACACTTCCAAAAATAATGTTTGAAAGTAAAGTAAATGCTATTGCAAAGAAAACACAAGGAACTTTAATCATTAAAGAATATCCAACTGCTTCAGCACATTCGGGACATTTTAGAGCATTATTAAATGAACTGCAATTGAAAAAATCATTTCGTCCTGATATTATTTTTATTGATTATTTAAATATTTGTGCTTCTTCAAGATATAAAGGTAATCTTTCGGTTAATTCTTATTCTTATATTAAATCAATTGCTGAAGAATTAAGAGGGCTTGCGGTAGAAATGAATGTTCCTATTTTTAGTGCAACACAAACTACTCGTAGTGGTTCTACAAATTCTGATCCAGATTTGACTGATACTAGTGAGTCTTTTGGTCTTCCTGCGACTGCTGACCTTATGTTTGCTTTGATTTCTACCGAAGAATTAGAACAATTGGGACAGATTATGGTAAAGCAACTTAAGAACAGATATAATGACCCAACATCCAATAAAAGATTTGTTGTTGGAATAGATAGAGCAAAGATGAAACTTTATGATGTAGAACAAAACGCTCAAGATGGTATACTTGACGCTGGTAAAGATGAAGAGTATAATGATGAAGAAAAGAAACCTAAAAAATCATTTGAGGGATTTAAATTCTAATATGACCCAAGTTATTGATACAAAAAAATATATTGAGTTCGTTCGTGAAACTACAAGTAAAGCAAGTAGTGATTTTCCTTCTTTGCTTTCTCGTCTAACTGAATTGGAAATTGGAGATGCAGATGTCCCTCGTCTTATGACTGCTGCATTTGGAGTGAGTGCCGAGGCAGGAGAACTTGTAGAAATTATAAAAAAAATATTCTTGCAAGGAAAGCCATATAATGAAGAAAATATCATCCATATGAAAAAAGAGGCAGGAGATATTCTCTGGTATATGTCTCAACTTTGCATTGCTCTTGATACTACTTTTGAAGAATTGATGGAAATTAATTACCAAAAACTATCAGCAAGATATCCAGAAGGAACTTTTGATATTCATCGTAGTGAAAATAGAGTAGAGGGGGATTTGTAAAACATACACTCTCTCCTCTTTTGGGGAGAGTTTTTTTTTATAAATATAAGAAAATAAGGTAGAGTAGGATATTTTTTTATATGAAAACTTTTAAAATATTTTTAGAGAATGCAGCAGAAAATCTTGCAGCACTAAGAGCAAAAAGCGAAAATCGTAAACAAGAACTAATGCAACAAATTGCTACTCAAAGACAACAAAAAAAAGAAGATGAAGAATTAGAAAATACAATAAACAGAGAAATTGAAGAAAGAGAAAAAGCAAAAACAAATAAAAGAAAACCCACAAAATTAGAAGACAAAAAAAGATAAGATAAATAACTAGAAAACCTAGTATAAATGAAGACATTTGTCCAATTCATCAAAGAAGCCACAGAAACCCTTGCATCTACTGAAGCAAAGAATAGAGGTCTTGTGGGTGATGGACACGGGGATTGGTTTGATAAGCAAGGGAAGTTAATAGCAAAAACAGTTGGCGGAAAGTTAAAATATTTTGGACAAGGTGAGAAAAAACAACAACCAGAAGTATCAGTAAAACAAAAAGTATCAACACAACAAGCAACACCTACAACACAACAAGGACAAGTAGGACAGCAGGAAACCCAAGAGGAGCAACCAAATGGGATTGTAATTTTACTTGGTAGATTTAATCCTCCATCCAAAAATCACGAAGCATTATTAGCAGCAGGTTATAATCAATCAATAAGAAAAAAATATGAATATCGTATCTATCCAAGTCGTATTCAGGATGGAGATTTAAATCCACTCAATCCACAATTAAAGATTTCATATATGAAATCTATGTTCTCCAAGTATGCAGATTATATTGTAGATAGTGATAATATTAAAACTATTTTTGATGTTTTAAGTTCTGTTTATAATGATGGTTATACTGATGTAGTAATTGTAACAGGGCAAGATAGACTTGGAGAATTTCAAAGTTTAGCACATAAAGGTGAAGGTCAAAATTATCAGTTCAATAATATCGAAGTAGTTTCGTCTGGTGTAAAGGACCCTGATAGTGATGTAGAAACTGCTGGTTCTTCGTCAATGATGAGAACTGCTGCTGCACTTGGTGATTATGAAAAGTTTTCTGCTGGATTGCCACCATCTATGAAGATGGGCGAAAAACAAGAAATGTTTAATACTTTATCAAAATCAATTAAGGTAACAGAAAATACACAACTTTGGAAAATTGCACCAGAATTGGATATTAGCGGATTGAGGCAAGATTATAAAAATAATGGTCTTTTTGATGTTGGAGCATTAGTCGAAAATCAAAATACTGGATTGATTGGAAGAATACTTCGTCGTGGTGCAAATCATTTAATTTGCGTAACGAAAGAAGGTGTAATGTTTAAGAGTTGGTTAAAAGATTTGAGAGAAGTATATGAAGTTGGAACTTGCTCTTACCGAGCACACGCACAATCAATTACACCAGGCCAACCAGTAGTTTCTTTTACGGATGTAGAGATTAAAGAAACAATACCAAAGAAAAATATAAATATCAATAAAGCAGCAAAAGTAAAATGAGAACTTGGAAGGAAGTTATACAAGAAGCAAGTGCTACTGAAATTAAAAGAGCAGGAGAAGCAGCATTACGAGATGAAAGAAATAAAAATAAAGCAGAAAAAATAACAAAAGGCAAATCTTCTTATCAGGATTATTTGGAAAAACAACTTGCATTTAAAAAGGACAAATACGAAGCACAAAAAAAAGCACAAATTGAAAGAGCGAAAGAAAAAAATGTCCAAGGACCTTTAGATCAAGCAAAGGCGTCACTTAAAGGAATTCAAACCCAAACTATTTCGGACAAAGATAAGGAAGGCACGGCATATTCTAAACTTATGGGAAATGTTGGTTCTACTGCTGTTGGAGTTGGTGGTGCTGTATTTCACGGTATAAGAGCATTAGCAGCAAGAAAAAAAGCAGAAACAAAAGCAAAGGAGAAACAACAAGAAAAAAGAGAAAGAAAAGCAGCTGGAAGACCACCTGGAAAAACTGAAAAAAAAGAAAATCCTTCACCCGAAGCACCAACTGCTAAAACAGAAAAATCACAAGAACAACCAAAATTACTTGTTCCATCTACAAAAAGACTTCCTCCATCTGGAGGTACTGGTGGTCGTGGTGCTAAAAAGCAAACACTTGGACAAAGAGCAAGAAATAATCCAGCAATTAAAGCAGGATTAATTACTCAACGTATGGAAAGTTATTCTAATTGGAGAGAAGAACTTTTAATTGAAGTAGACGAAAAAGATAAAGGAAAAAAAGAAAAAATTATAGATGTGATGAAAGGAAAAAATACAATCATTATCAATCCAGAAGATAAAAAGGTAAATGAAGAATCTGCTGCTTGGCAAAGAAAGGAGGGAAAGAATCCAGAAGGTGGATTAAATGCAAAAGGAATTGCGTCTTATCGTAAAGAAAATCCTGGTTCAAAACTCTCTCTTGCTGTGACTACTCCACCATCAAAACTTAAAAAAGGTAGTAAAGCAGCAAATCGTAGAAAGTCTTTTTGTGCTCGTATGGGAGGAATGCCTGGACCTATGAAAGACGAAAAAGGTCGCCCAACCAGAAAGGCATTAGCATTAAGAAAGTGGAATTGTTAAATTGTGGTAAAATAGATAAATAAAATAGGAACATTTCACCTAGAGGTTATTATGTCAGTCGCAATCGTATGGGCATGGGTATCAGCTAATCAAGCACTTTTAGCAACTGTATTATTTGCAGTTTCGGAAGCACTTGGAGCAAATCCAAAAGTCAAGGCTAACGGTATTCTTTCACTTATCATTATTCAGGCACAAAATGCTTTGAAAGCAAAAGGCGCAAAAGACATTACTCCTTGAGAGTAATTATAAAAAAACTCAATTTATTAAATTATAGTGAATTTTTCAAAAAATTCACTAAATATAAAATAGATTTACTGGGGAGTAAATAACTCCCCATTTTTTATAAATACTTTTAGGAAAACTTACGGAAGAAAAGAATGGCACTCTGGGGCATTTCAACAACAACCGAAACTGCGGCAAATAATTATAACATTCCAAAGTTTATGCACATCGTTGACAAAAACATTACAGGGCATAATGTTTTTGCTGATGGTCGAGGATGGATACACAGACACTACAAGAGTTCTGAAAACTCTGGAATTAGCACCAGGTATTATGATGAGGTTTTAGTTCCTGTTGCTGGTCTGAATACTGCTGGTAGTGGTTCTAATAGTACAGGACACGGAAATTCTACTCCAGTAGCAGTTTTCTTCGAAGATCCAAACAAGGCATCACCAATCTCTGTTGGTGGTGGCGGAACTACCGGTATTGCTACTAATACTACTGGATATGTTCATCTTGTTTATAATGAACTGGTTTATGTTTCTGCCGGAGCAACAGTTAGAATTCGTACCTTTGATGCTAATAATGCAAATGAAAGCACTGCAATTGTTGGGACAGCAGCATCAGTTACACCTGGAGCACCAGTTGTTAATTATGTAAATGTCAATGGATTGACTGTTTTTACAAATTATAACGGACAGATTACAAATAGAGTAGCATTTGCCTTTACTTCACCAAGTACTGTTTTGACTGCAAACGTTCCATTCACAACATCAGTAACTACGACAGGACAAACTGTTGCGATTGGTGGAACTAATATCTTTGTTGACTCAGTAACGGGTGTTTCTATTGGAAGTTCACTTACAGTAGCAGGTAAACTTACAAATGTTTCTGTTGTTGCTGTTGGAACTACTTCTGTTCAAATTGGAACTGCAAGTACAATTTCTTCAACAATTACTGCAGGACTTGGAGTTACATTTAGCACAAGAACAAATGCTACAAAGTTGTTTATTGATATGAGTAGAGGATTTATTGGTGTTGGTACTGATGGTGCAACTGGCGTTGGTATCATTAGCTCCTTTACTTCTGACATCATTCGTCAAATAGGCGGTGCTGGAACTTATCTTTCTTTACAAAAAGATGGAGTAACTGCCGTTGGACTTGGAACAACTACATTAACAGTTAGATAATATACAATATGAGATTTGATGAATTGAATGAAGAAAACTACATAATCTTTGCGATTAAACATTATGAAAATCCACAAGCAATTACGCAAGAGGATTTTTTTGAAGATATGAAAAGATTTAAGTGGATTAAACGACTTCTAAACAAATATAAAAATACCGGTGATTTAAATACTCATTTAATCATTAATCACTTTATGTCTCTTTATAATGTATTTGGAGAATCTACAACACCTTTATTGTTTTATAAAATTAATAAAGAACTTTGGGGTGTTTTAAAGACTTTTGTTTTATATCTTGGAAGACTTCCAGAATATCCAAAAACTACAATACACGATATACCAGTAGACATAGAGTGTCTTAAGATTTTAAACTCAATCTAATGAAAGAAGAAGTTCTATTAAAGGTTATTAGTATTATTCGTAATCTTCGAGAAGACGGAATAATATCCTCTGGTGCGCCAACAAATAATGCTTCAGGTGAAAATATTGCAGGTCTTCCTCCGGACAACCCACCAGTAGATTTAAGAAAAAAAAAATATAAAGGTATTCCATTTTTTTACAAAAATATCTTTAGGAGAAAGAAAAATGTTTAAGCAAACTGGAGCATCAACTGATACTAAAGTTGCAGTTCTTGAAGAAAAAGTTTCTATCTATGAGCAAATGATGAAAAAGATTGAAGATGCAATATACGCAATTAGTGAAACAAGTCAAGGTATTTCTAAAATGCTTGCAATACACGAAGAAAGACTAGAGCAAGGCATAAGATCTGACGAAGTAATCATTAAAATGATCGATGATCTTAAAAAAACAGTAGAAGCAGAAGATGTCGATTTGAGTGATCGTATTGATGAAGTGATTGAAAGAGCACAAGAAAAAATAAATGAAATTGATAAAAAAGTAGAAGAAGTCAAAAAAGTCAAATGGATGGTGATTGGAATTGGCACTGCTATTGCGATTGTGGTAGCATCAGCAACATCATTAATGGGCGGTATATTGACACCTGATAATTTTGGATATAAGATAGAACAGAGAATAGTCCCAAATTCAGAAAACATTAAAAGATGAGTTTTATTGATGAGAAATACATTTCGTTAGTTTCATCCAGGCTTCAAAAATTTACAAAGAAAAAATCAGGTTTATATAACTTCCGTTGTAATTATTGCGGAGACTCTGAAAAGCAAAAAAGTAAAGCAAGGGGATATTTATATCAAATCAAAAATGATTATAATTACAAATGCCACAATTGTGGTGCAACACGAACTCTTACAAACTTTTTAAAAGATTTAGATACTGTTCTTTATGATCAGTATGTAATGGAAAGATATAAGAATGGATTAACTGGAAAGAAATCAAATACACCAGAACCAGAATTTAAATTCGAAGCACCAATATTTAAAAAAAAAAGTTTCAATCTTCCAACTATCCTAGAACTAAATAAAGAACATTTAGCAAGAGTTTATTTAGAAAAAAGACAGATACCAGAAAAGTTTTTAAGTGAATTATATTACTGTGAAAATTTTAAAGAATGGACAAATACACAAAAAGAAACTTTTAAATCGGTTCAATATGATGAACCAAGAATTATTATTCCTTTAATTAAGGATGGTGAAATTTTTGGTTATCAAGGTCGTAGTTTAAATAAATCATCAAAAGTTAAATACATTACAATCATTCTTGATGATAGTCAACCCAAAATCTTTGGTTGGGATAATCTTGATTGGAAAAAAACAATTTATATTGTCGAAGGTCCTTTTGATAGTATGTTTTTGAATAATGCAATTGCGATGGTTGGTGCTGATATGGATTATATGTTTTTTATTCACCATTATGATGTTGAATTTGTATTTGTTTATGATAATGAAAAAAGAAATAAAGAAATGATAGCAAGAGTCGAAAAGACAATTGATATGAAATTTCCTGTGGTGATTTGGCCACAAGACTTGAAATATAAGGACATTAATGATATGATATTAGAAGGACTTGATGTAGAAAAAATCATAAAAGATAATACTTTTATGGGATTAGTAGCAAAAGCAAAACTTATTGGATGGAAACGAGTATGAGCAATGGAACAAAGGTTATTAAAAGAAGTGGAACTGCCGAAAGATTAGATTTGGATAAACTTCATATAATGGTAGAGGAAGCTTGCAAAGACCTCTCTGGGGTTTCTGCATCTCAAGTTGAGATACAGTCTGGCATTCAATTTTATGATGGGATTACAACAGCAGAAATACAAGAAATTTTAATTCGTTCTGCATCAGATTTGATTGATTTGGAAACCCCAAACTATCAATATGTTGCTGCCAGACTTTTGTTATTTTCTGTTCGTAAATCTTTATATGGAAAACTTCAAGAGCATCCAGACTTTTTTACCCATATTCAGTCTTGTGTAAATCTTGGAGTTTACGACTCTGAAATTTTATCATTATACACAGAAGAAGAAATTAATCGTCTTGGTTCTTTTATCAAACATAGTCGCGATTATCTATTTACTTATGCCGGTCTTCGTCAGGTAGTTGATAAGTATTTGGTACAAGATCGTAGTTCTGGTGGAGTATACGAAACTCCGCAGTTTATGTATATGATGATTGCAGCAACAATCTTCTCTAAATATCCAAAAGAGATCCGTTTAGATTACATTCGTAAATATTATAATGCAATCTCAAGACACCGAATCAACATTCCAACACCAATCATGGCAGGAGTGCGAACACCACTTCGTCAATTTGCATCTTGTGTTCTGGTTGATGTTGATGACACCCTCGATAGTATCTTTAGCAGCGATATGGCTATTGGCAGGTATGTCTCACAAAGGGCTGGTATCGGCATTAACGCAGGCAGAATCAGGGGCATCAACAGCAAAATCAGAGGGGGAGAAGTTTCTCATACAGGTGTTATCCCATTCCTCAAAAAGTTTGAATCAACTGTTAGATGTTGTACACAAAACGGGATTCGCGGTGGAAGTGCTACTGTCCACTTTCCAATCTGGCACCAAGAAATAGAAGACATTCTTGTTCTCAAAAATAACAAAGGAACAGAAGATAATCGTGTTCGTAAACTTGATTATTCAATTCAACTTAGTAAAATATTTTATGAAAGATTTATTCAAGATGGTGAAATTACGCTTTTCTCCCCGCACGATGTACCTGGATTATATGATTCTTTCGGAACAATTGAGTTTGATTCTCTCTACCTTGGATATGAAAATAACCCCAATGTTCCAAAGAAAACAATAAAGGCACAAGAACTTATCCTCAATCTTCTTAAAGAAAGAGCAGAAACAGGTCGTATTTATATTATGAATATGGACCATTGTAATTTTCATAGTTCTTTTAAGGATCAGATTACAATGTCAAATTTGTGTCAAGAAATAACTTTACCGGTTGTTCCACTTCAGCATATTGATGATGATGGACCAGAAGAAATAGCAACTTGTATTTTAAGCGCATTAAATGTTGGTAAAATAAAATCAGATGAAGAACTTGAGGAACTTTGTGACCTTACAGTAAGAGCACTTGATGAACTGATTGATTATCAACACTACCCTGTAAAGGCAGCAGAGAACTTCACAAAGCGTCGTAGAGCTCTTGGTGTGGGATTTATAGGACTCGCACACTATCTTGCAAAACTGGGACTTGCTTATGACTCTCAAGGTGCTTGGGATGCTGTGCATGGTCTTTCTGAATCGTTTCAGTATTACTTGCTGAAAACATCAAACCAACTCGCAAAAGAAAAAGGACATTGTGAATATTTTGGACGTACCAAATATTCTGATGGTATGCTTCCGATTGATACTTATAAAAAAGATGTAGATGAAATCTCCAATATTCCCTTTCAGCACGACTGGGAAGCACTAAGAGCATCTATTTTAGAGTATGGGTTGAGACATTCCACACTATCAGCACAGATGCCATCAGAGAGCAGTTCTGTCGTCTCTAATGCAACTAATGGTATCGAACCTCCTCGTGGTTATCTGTCAGTCAAGCAATCCAAAAAGGGACCACTAAAACAGATTGTACCTCAATACCAAACTCTCAAAAATAATTATACTTTACTTTGGGATATGAAATCTAATCGAGGATATATCAATATTGTTGCAGTAATGCAAAAGTTTTTTGATCAGGCAATATCAGGTAATTGGTCTTATAATCCAGAGAATTATCCTGATAATGAAGTTCCTGTAAGTGTAATGGCAAATGATTTTCTCACCACATATAAACTAGGTTGGAAAACAAGTTATTACCAAAATACTTATGATGGAAAGACGGATGATGCAAAAGACGAAAGAGTAAATACTATTGATGATTTAGTAAATGAAATTTTAAATTCAGGAGAAGATGACTGTGAAAGTTGCAAAATTTAGAGTTCACTCGCAAGAACCTACAATGCTAAAAGGAATGACCGTCTTTAATACTAATGACGTTGATTCCAAGAAACAACCAATGTTTTTTGGAAAACCACTTGGAATTCAAAGATATGACTCCTATAAGTATCCAATTTTTGATAAGTTAACTCAACAACAACTTGGTTTCTTTTGGAGGCCAGAAGAAATTTCTCTACAAAAAGATCGTGCAGATTACCAAACACTAAGACCAGAACAAAGGCATATCTTTACTTCAAATTTAAAGTATCAAATTATGCTTGATAGTGTTCAAGGTCGTGGTCCTGGAATGGCATTTACACCTTATTGTTCTCTTCCTGAACTTGAAGCATGTATGACTGTATGGGGATTTATGGAAATGATACATTCTAGATCTTATACTTATATTATTAAGAATGTTTATCCAGATCCAGCAGAAGTTTTTGATACTATTCTAAATAATGAAAAGATATTAGAAAGAGCATCATCAGTTACTGGTGCTTATGATGATTTTATAAATTCTGCACATTCCTATGGAACTTCTAATGATTGGGAGTTTGCAAATGAAGGTGTTCCTTATGGAACTGATGCAAGACTTGAATTAAAACGAAAACTATATCGTGCAGTTGCTAATGTAAACATTTTAGAGGGGATTAGATTTTATGTCTCGTTTGCATGTTCTTTTGCGTTTGGGGAACTTAAACTCATGGAGGGATCTGCCAAAATTATCTCTCTTATCGCAAGAGATGAAAATCAGCATCTTGTCATCACTCAAAACATCCTCAACAAATGGAATGACGGAGATGATCCAGAGATGCAGAAGATTGCTAAGGAGGAACAAGAATGGGTAAGAGGAGCATTCAAAAAGTGTGTAAATGAAGAAAAACTATGGGCAGAATATTTGTTTAAAGATGGTTCTATGATTGGATTGAATGATAAACTACTTGGAAACTATGTTGAGTGGATTGCAAATCGTAGAATGAAAGCAGTTGGATTAAAACCTGAATATGATATTGCATCAAAGAACAATCCACTTCCTTGGACTGAACATTGGATTAATTCTAAATCAGTTCAAGTTGCACCCCAGGAAACGGAAATTTCTAGCTATTTGGTTGGTGGAATTAAACAAGATATGAAAAACGATAGTTTTACTGGATTTAAGTTATAGGATTTGGGGGCATATGCCCCCTTTTTTTATAAATAAATAAAAACCGTAGAAATGATATGTCTAATTTTTACAAAAAAGAAAACATAAATGAAGGTTTGAGTTTTGAAATAAAACCGTCCAGAGGAATTGGAGCATTAACACCTGACGCAGCTCAACAACTAGGACCAAAAGCAGTTGAACTACAAAAGAAAAAAGCAGCAGAAGTAGATCTTCCTAACAAGTCGGGCGTTAAACTTGCAAATTCATATAAACCGAAAGGAAAAATAGTAAAAGAAGCACACTACAATCCTACGACTGGAAAAATTCAAGCAGAAAAACCATCAGAAGAAGAAATTAATACGTTGGCAAAAAAAGCAGCAGCATCTGGACCAAAGAAAAGAAAACCAGTTGGTTCAGTTCGTAAAAATAGTGCGACCTTCAAACCATCATCACCAGAGCAAGCAAAGGCGGATATGAAAAGTTGGAATGATTATTGGAGTGGAAGTGAAACAATTGATGTAGGTGCTGATGCTGGTTCTACTATTAGCGATTTCGTCCATTCAAAGAGCAAAACATTCAAGGGTGATAGTACGAAGCAAAGAATTAAGAGAGCACTTGGTGCTTATTATGGAGCACAGAAAGAAGAAATAGAAAATAGTTATGAGTGTGTGATAGAAGCACTTGTAGAATATGGATTTGCCGAAGATGCCGAAACTGCAAACGATATGATTATTGGATTAAGTGAAGGTTTTATTGGTATGATATTTGAAGAATATTTGGAAGAGAAAGCAAGAGGCACTAGACCAAAAACAACTGCACACGCATATGATATGGACGAAACTTTGTTTGGTCACGACCATTCAAAGGTGAATGTCCACGTTCATAATGAAAAAGGAGAGAGAACTCAAAGTTTGAGTAATCAAGAATTCAATACTCATAAACTTCCAAAGGGTCATTCTTATAACTTTGATGAGTTTAGAAGTTCAAAGGTTTTTGAAAAGTCAGCAAAACCTTTGAAAAAAATGATTAAGCATTTGAATAAACAAAAAGCACGAGGATATGATACTCATATTGTAACGGCTCGTAGTGATATGGACGATCAACCTGCATTTGCAAAACATCTTTCTAAGTATGGTATTAATATCAATCCAGGAGAAAACGGTAAAGGACATACTCACGTTCATCGTACAGGTAATCTTGAAGGTAGTGATGTTGGAGTAAAGAAGAAAGATACACTTCAAGGTTTATCACAAAAACACGGATATAAGAAAATTCATATGTATGATGATGCTGCAAAGGTCCATAAGGCGGTTCAAAACACACCAGGAGTTGAGGTCAAAACTCATATGGTAAAACCAAGAGGGAAGTCAGGTGAAGTGCGACCACGGTCGTTTAGAGCAACCGAAACACAAAAAGAAGAATATTATATTGATTTTGGAATTAATAATATACAAGAAGTGAAAGAAATAGACATTACGCCTTATGAATACTGGAAAGAAAATATAAGATAAATAATAGAAAAAGTACTTTTTTAGTAAAATGAAGCAAGAGAATTTAGACGAGCTTAAAAATATCTACTTAGGTTTGGTGACTGGTGGGGAAGGACCGGAAGTGTTGAGTGAGGCACCTACTCAATTTGCTAAAGATTTACAGAATAATATAAGAGATACGGCAGCTCAAAAAACAGTTAATAAAGCTCTTAGTGGAGGACTAAAACCTGCTGCAACACCTACAGTTCCGAGACCTGCTGCACCTACTCAATTTGCTAAAGATTTGCAGAATAATATAAGAGATACGGCAGCTCAAAAAACAGTTAATAAAGCTCTTAGTGGAGGACTAAAACCTGCTGCAACACTACCAGCAAAAAAAGTTGGTCCTAAGATTGTAGGTCCTAAGATTGTAGGTCCTGGTGGTGATAATAGTGGAGGAACACCAGCAGGACAAGCACCAAAACCTGCTGCTCCAAGACCAGCAGCAGCACCTACAAAACCAATGGGTGGCGCTCCTATGGACCAGTTTGCAAGAGCAAATCCAACTCTTGCCGCCAAAGTAAAACCAGGGCAATCTGGATATGATACTATCAACACAAGATTATCTGCCGATAACGATAGAGGACCAAGCACACCAACACCAGCAGCAGAACCTTCTGGTGAAACTGATAGGCTCAAAAAGGCACTTGACATCAAAAAGTCAGATGTGACCTCTTCTTATGAATGGTCTTCAGTAAAAACTCTAAAGAATATTGCAGATGCATATTCTAGTGTTTATGAGAAGAAAGAATATGAAACATCCAGAGATAAAGACAAAGATGGTGATAATGACTTTGCTGATAATATGATTGCTCGAATGGTTGCTTCTGGTATGTCCCGTGAAGAAGCAATTAAGAAAGTAAAGAATAAGTCTTATAATGAAGAAATTGAGTATATTGAAGAAAGAGACGAAGGCAAACCAGGTTTAATGTTTAAGAAGATTGCTGCAAAAGCAGCAAAGAAATATGGTTCAAAAGAAGCAGGCAATAGAGTTGCTGGAGCAATTCGTAAGAAAGTTCTTGCAAATGAAGCAACTGCGATGGCTAAGAGAGGTCTTGATGAACCTGCAATTCGTAATAAGATTGCATCAACAACTCGTGGCGATGAGAGTGCAGACAAAGCAACTGCACTAGCAGATCGTGAAACTTATGGTGATAATAAAAAGAAAGAAGGTAGAGAGAAACTTGCAAGAAAGCAAAGAGGCGATTTCCGTGATACGACTTCTTCAAATCCTGGACTTCACGGATATGCATACAAAGCAACAACCGATGCTGATAAAGAAAAGCAGGCAGCAAGAGGAAAACAAAGAGGTGTCCTAACTCCTAATGAAAAGAAGACCCTGAATAGAGAAGAAGTTCATATCTATGATACTATTATATCACACTTACTTGAATATGGTTTCGCAGATACAGAAGAAGGTGCAGATGTGATTATTGAAAATATGAGCCAATCTTGGATTAAACAAATCCTAAGTGAAGATTGATTTATAAAAACAAATAAGTAAAAGCACCTATTGACTAGGTGCTTTTTTATGACTATAATAACTCTGTGGGTTTTGAGAAAATATCTTAGGTTCTAAATACATTAAGATTACTTAAAGGACCTCTTGGCGACATATAATAATCCTTGGTTATATAATGAAGAACCCTTTGAGACAAATGATATCCAAGATTGGTATGGGTTTGTATATCACATACGAAACACTTGTAATACTCGGTGTTATATTGGAAGAAAGTACTTTTGGTCTTTTACAAAGGATAAAGGAAAGAAAAGAAAAAGCAAAAAGGAAAGTGATTGGAAAAATTATTATGGAAGCTGTACAGAACTCAAAGAAGACATAAAGATATTTGGAAAAGATAAGTTTGAAAGAAAGATTATAAGTCTTCACAAGACATTAGGAAAAACTAATTATGAAGAAACTAAACAGTTATTTTTAAATAATGTTTTGATTGAAGCACTTGACGATAATCATCCAAAGTATTATAATTCACAGATACTATCTCGTTATTTTAGGAAAGATTATTTCAATTATGAATCAAACAAAAACACAAATAATGGTGCAGTGTGATAGTATTGTTGCATATTATATTGAACGAATAGAACATCATTATAAAAATGGAAGAAAAAAAGAAGCAAGATGTTTACATAAAGAAATTCAACAATGGATACAGGAAAAAGAAGATTATGAAGTGATTACTTTAGAATACTTAACTGATTATTTTGACAAAACCTAAATAATCTCATATAATGATTAAGCAATCCTTAAAAAGATTGCTTTTTTTATTATGAGATTTTGACGTGACAACCTAGAGCCGTGGAAGATGCCCTTCGAGAGATGTGGTGTACCCCTCTTCTATACGGATGCCGAATTCTATTAAAATTAATGCTACTATCAACAATTGCTACCCTTTCAGTCTTAACTGCGTTTGCTTCACCACTACTCTTACCGGTGAGTGCTCCACCAGTGCCTGAGAAAGAAAGTTTAGAACTCACAATTCAAGACTTCTCAAATCAGAAAGACACCAAATCTGAAAAACTAAACATTACAGAAACGAAGGTCGAAAATAAAGAAAAGATTTGGAAATGTAAAGGGTGTAATCAAACAGAAACTTATGCTTTGAGTTACTTGCAAAAACAAGGAATCAAAGATAAGAATGCTCTAGCAACCATCATGGGTAATATCAAACAGGAATCAGATTTTGTTCCTAATATCTGTGAGGGTGGGTCTAGAGTTTCCTACCAAGGATGTGGAAGCGGTGGATATGGATTAATCCAATGGACCGATTCTGCAAGATATGATGGATTAGGAAGACATGCTGCCCGTATGGGTGCTAGTGCTTCTACACTTGATACTCAACTCAACTATATGTTGAATGAGGGTGATTGGAAAATGATTGAACCGAGAATGAAAACTCCTGGTAAATCAATTGACCAGTATATGTACTACGCAAGTAAGTGGATACGCTGGGGACATCACGGAGCAAGAACTGACTTTGCTTATCGTTATGCGAAAAAAATGGTTCTTACAGAAGTAGATGCCTAATTGAATAAATATGGGGGAATGTATCTTCCCCCTTTGTGTTTAACTTTAATTTTGGCAAGAAGAAACCAACTATTTTTAAATATGCAATTGTAGGAGTTATATTTACTTCAACTATTACAGTTATATCTCAGTGTACTCGTATACCAGAAGAAAAATTATATGATATTGTAGATCAAGTTCAAAGAAAAATACCTGGAAAACCTTTGAATGATTATATTATAACTGATCCAATTCTTTTAGATAGAAGAATCAAAAGAGATGTTGATTCTGCAATACTAGAATATGAGAGGTTGACGGGAGATGATGGTAGTGTTAGAATAAGTCCATCATATTTTTCAGAAAAACCACCTGATGGCAGTAAAGCACAAAAATTACTTGGTGGTGAATTAAGAATATGTGGTTCTTGGGTTCCTGATTGCCCAAAAGAAAATCAAGTTCAATAATGCGAATGTAGTTCAGTTGGTAGAACGCTATCCTTCCAAGTTAGATGTCGTCGGTTCGAGTCCGATCATTCGCTTTCCCTTTTTGGGATAATTTATTCCACAATAGCTCAGCGGTAGAGTCGGTGACTGTTAATCACTTGGTCCCTGGTTCGAATCCAGGTTGTGGAGTTTCTTATTATAACTATTTAAAATGTTCTGGCAAAAATATCATGATATTTTAATTAAATATCTAACCTTGGAAAATACATATTCTCAAGAAACTGTACAAAATGATTCTAAATTGGAATCTTTTTTGTATCAAGGAGAATACATTCTTAAATCTAGAGTAACTAATATAACAAAAGGCAGCACATCAATCTATAATAATATTCTCTATCCAAAAACTGGAAAAAATCTTCCTTGTCTCGGAATGGATTTGATGGCATTCTTTAAAAATAAAGTTATCTTAACTTTTGATTTCCAGCATCCAAAAGAAAACTATGATTTTGATCATGAAATTGTGAGAAAAAATATGGGGAAATATTTGGATAATACTAAAGAAATTCGTTTCTTTGAACCAGGTAATCACTTCTCTCGATATGTATTTGTGCGTAAGTGTCATATGGATGAGGTGGATCAGTATTTACCAGATTTTGAAAAATACGTTTCTACATATTCTAAACTTTTGGAGGAATTTCAACCAGAAGAAAATAATACAGAAGAGTTTATTAATTTTGATAATTATATGCTAAAGTTAGATCCAGTATCTGGATATATGCAGTCAAATTTTGGTAAAGAATTTGCTGAAAAATATGTGAAAAAATTTTTATTTGAGTACTCTAGTTTCTCATTATAAATATCTAAAAATAGGATAATGGAAAAACTATTTAAACAATTAAGTGATGCTCAGGCATCACTCTTTGTTCTTTTTCAAAAGACTTGGGTATATCATTGGGATGTAGTGGGACCTGATTTTCACCAATTTCACACATTATTTGGAGAGCAGTATAATACAATGTTTGAAGAGATTGATACTCTTACAGAACATATGAGATATTTGGGTATGAAACCAGTTAGTACTTTAACTAGAGCAGTTGAAGTATCTATGATTAAAGAGGCAAATAGTTCAATTAATGCTAATGAAATGATTAGAGAATTACGTGATGACAATATGAAGATATGTGATATACTTACTGATGTATCAGAAGAGGCAGATAGTCAAAGGCAATATGCAACTTCTAATTTAGTCCAGAGCATCACAGAAACACATGGTAAATTTATTTGGATGTTAAGGTCCTTTTTAGAATAATGGAGAAATTAAATGATTGAAATACGTTGCAAACTTTGTAATACAGAATTAAAAAGTCATCCAACACAGACACGTTGTTGTGGATGCACGAATATGATGACTGTTGTTGGTGATAAAATCACGGCACTTGACTTAAGTAAGGTTGTTATGATAAACTCAATACGTCAACAACAACAAAACTCATATTTTACAGAGGAAGAACTTGCTTGGCAGCAAGCAAGAGCAAATCGTAAAATACGTAAATTAGAATTTGAGGTGAGATGAACTGGGAATCCCCAAATCTATCAAAGCAAGATGTGGAATTGCTTACTATAACATTAGATGATTATATTTTTTATGCAAAACGTGATGGTATATTTGATTGCAATGAAGTCGAAAGACTATTAATCAGATTGGAAGACCATTTACAAAACTAGTAAACCAGATGGGCTCTTTTAGCAATCTGGTGAATGCACCGAACTCATAATTCGGATAAGGTCGGTTCGATCCCGACAAGGAGCATAGTCACGGAGAGACTTTAAGAGTTGCATAAACTCTCCTTTTTTGTTATAATATATAACACAAACAAAGATAATTTTTATGAGTGAGTATAAGAAAACAGCACTTGTTCTTGGTGCTGGTGGATTTATTGGGAGTCATATGGTTCGCAAATTGCGATCAGAAGGATACTGGGTTCGTGGTGTAGATCTTAAATACCCAGAGTTCTCAGAAACAGAAGCAAACGAATTCATTCAAGGAGACTTGAGAGATGTGAGTTTTGTTGAGAGAGTAATCCAGTTTAAAGGATATCAGGGTAATTTTTATCACAGTGTTCCTTCACGATATCTACAACCATTTGACGAAATTTATCAGTTTGCTGCTGATATGGGTGGAGCAGGATTTGTTTTTACTAGAGAGAATGATGCAGACATTATGCATAATTCTTGTACAGTAAATTTGAATGTGCTTGAATCTGTTCGTAAGTTTAATGATATTACTGGTCGGAATACTACTAAGATTTTCTATTCTGGATCTGCGTGTATGTATCCAGAACATAATCAACTTGACCCAGATAATCCTGATTGTCGTGAAGAATCAGCATACCCAGCAGAACCAGATTCTGAATATGGATGGGAAAAACTTTTTTCTGAAAGGTTATTTCTTGCGTATCATCGTAATTATAAAATTCCTGTTAGAGTTGCTAGGTATCATAATATCTTTGGACCAGAAGGAACCTGGGAAGGTGGACGTGAGAAAGCACCAGCAGCAATATGTCGTAAGGTCGCAGAACTTCCAGAAGATGGTGGAACAGTTGAAGTGTGGGGTGATGGAAAACAAACTCGTTCATTCCTCTATATTGATGAGTGTATAGAGGCAACTCGTCGTATGATGGAATCTGATTTTATTGGGCCAGTAAATATTGGTTCAGAGGAAATGGTAACTATCAATCAACTCGTGGATACTGCAGCAAAAGTTGCTGGTAAAAAAGTATCAAAAAATCATATTGATGGACCTCTTGGTGTTCGTGGACGTAATTCCAATAATGATTTGATTCGTAAAGAACTTGGTTGGGATTATAATATGACTTTAGAAGAGGGTATTACAAAAACTTATAAATGGATTGAGGAACAGATAAATGGTTGAAAATTTTTCATGGGTTGAAAATAAAAAGGATAACTTCAAAGAATATGCTCTAAATCTTCCAGATAGTGAAGTAGAAGAAATTCTTGGTAGTATTCCTTCTGGGTGGAACTATCCTCCAAAAAGCCATAGAGGATTTGTGGAATGGTTGATTAATCGCATTAAACCAGAGGTCACAGTTGAACTTGGTGTTGACTATGGATACTCTTCTTTCTTAATGGCACTATGCCAAGACAATCCAGTATACGGTATTGACTGCTTTGATGTTTCCGTTCATGGTCCTCGTGAAGATGATGATTATCAGTTTGTAATGTCAGTTAAAGAAAAACTTGGTCTTGATAATCTAGAAATTATTAAAGGTTATTTTAACGATGTAGCAAAAACTTGGGATAAAGAAATTGATATTCTTCACATTGATGGTCTTCATGATTACAAAAATTGTAAAAATGACTGTGATACCTGGGCACCTTTAATAAAAGAAAATGGCGTAATTCTATTTCATGACACTATTTCAAACCCTGATGGTGTCGGACACTTTTTTTCTCAACTTGAAGTTCCAAAAGTAAACTTTACAAATTCTTTTGGTCTTGGAGTAGCTTCAAACAATGTAGATCTAATTGAAGAGATTAAGCAAACTTTTAAACTATGATTAAACTTATAATCCTTGATGTGGATGGTGTTCTTACTGATGGCACCAAATATTATGATCGTGATGGGAAAGTAGTTCTTAAACTTTTCTGTGATAAGGATTGGACTGCCATTAAAAGATTTCGTGCTATTGGAATTCCAGTTGTTTTTATAACTGGCGATCCTTATAATGAGATCATTCTTAAGAATAGAAATCTTCCTGTTGTAGTGAATCGTGGCGAAGGATTTCATAAAGACAAAGTAAATTATCTTGCAGAAGTTCTTGATGATTACAATTGTCTTGCAGAAGAAGTTGTTTATCTTGGAGATGATCTTTTTGATTATGGTATAATGAGAGAGGTTGGATATCCTTATTGTGTGTTAAATTCACCAAGAACTCTTCAAGACATTTCTGTAGTTCTTCACTGTAATGGTGGAGAAAATGCAGTGATGTGTTTGTTTGAATATCTGGAGGATAGAGAATTGATTCCGGTTGTTCCTTATGATGAGGTAATGTCTAAAATTTATGAACTTGACTTGAAGGAAAACTTTTAATGAAAGACATTTCTCTTTATGGGCATCTGACTATTGATACGATTCTTGACGGTAATTCTGAAAAGAAAAGTTTAGGATCAATGGCAAATGTTTGGAGATCTTTACTTGAGATTGATTCAACATTAAATATTGGACTTTCTCCAATTGATGTTGGTCAAGCACTTGTTTATATTGATAAACTTTCAGCACAAAGGTATTCAAAAGCAAATTTAAATCTAGTTCAACACAAAGTAAAAATCTTCGAATCAAAAGTTCACCATCTAATTTATCTCAATGAAATGTCTATTCATGATTTTATTCCAAAACTGAATGGTATTATCACTGCAGATATATGTTCTGGAAAATCATTGAATAAAGATTTACTTAAGTGTGTAGATTATCTTTTTATTTCTGATGAAGATATTGATGGCAATCTTTCAGATTACGTGAATACAATAAAGGGATATGTGATACTTCATAGTTCATCAGGAAGCGTTGTATCAAATGGAAAAGATGAGTTTTTCTATAAACTGCCTAAAGATTTGATACTGAAAGGTGTTAATGTTCTTGGTGCTGGTGATACATTTGCGTCTTGTTTCTTATATAAATTACTAAGGAATGAAGGAAGCATCCACAACTGGATCGAATTTGCTCATTTAAAGACAACTGAAATTATTAGGAATTCGATATGAAACCAAATATTCTTGTTCCGATGGCGGGACTTGGTAGTAGATTTATTAAAGAAGGATTTAAAGTACCAAAGCAGTTAATTAATATCAAAGACAAACATCTAATTGATATTTCGCTTGATTGTTTGAACTATGAAGATTGTAATCTAATCTTCGTGGTTAGGGATGAAACTGTTTATAATTTTCATATTGATGAACTCCTAAAGAAAAAGTTTGGTGAAGATATCAAGATTGTTATTATTGATAAACTTACTGATGGATCTGTGAGCAGTTGTTTGTATGCAGAAGAATATATTGATAATGATGCACCTCTTGTAGTTCATACTCTAGATATTGAATTCCGTCCAGTATTTGATCCGTATACTATGAATGACTTGAATGCAGATGGACTCCTTTTGACATTTAAATCAAATTCTGCAAATTATAGTTATGCTGATGTTAATGAAGATGGATATGTAAAAAGAACTGCTGAAAAGAAAGCAATTAGTTCTAATGCCTGTGTTGGTATCTATGGATTCAAAAAAGGATCCGACTTCTGCAAGTATGCAAAGGAAATGATCGAAAGAGATATTAGAACCAATAATGAGTTTTATATTGCACCTTTGTATAATCTTCTTATTGATGATTGTAAGAAAATCGTTACTTCGGATGTAGATAAAATGCATGTATTTGGAACTCCTGATGAGTTTCATTTCTATAAAGAAAATGTCATTCGTAAGGTTGGTGATAAACCAATTGCTATTTGCTCAGACCATTCTGGATTTGAATCAAAGGAAAAGTTTAAACATATTCTAGAAAAACACAATCTTGAGTATATTGATTTTGGAACTATCTTGAATAAGGATTGTGATTATAGTGATTATATTGCACAAGCAGTTAAAGCAATTGCTGAGCGTGATTGTGATTATGGATTTGGTTTCTGTAGAACAGGTCAAGGTGTGAATATTTGTGCTAACAAATACAAAGGTATTCGTTCAGCACTTATCTATGATGATTTCTCTATGGAGATGGCAATCCGACATAATTGTGCTAACTTTTTTGCAATTCCTGCAAAAGATTATACTATCGAAAAAATGGATAAGTATTTGGAAATCTGTTCTACTCATAGCTTTGATGGCGGTCGTCATCAGGTTCGTATTCAGGAATTAGAAAAATGATTCAAGCAAATATTGTTGACTTTAAAGCAGGATGGTTTGTTGGGGACTTTGAACCATCTATTTTTAAGAATCCATTTTTTGAAGTTGCACACCATTCTCACACAAAAGGTCAACAAACTTTTCCTCATTACCATGCAGTCACTAATGAACTTAACTACATTGTAAAAGGTGAACTAGTAGTATCTGGAAAGCATTTGAATGCAGGTAATATGTGGATCTATGAACCAAAGGAAATTTCTGATGTTGAGTTCTTGAGTGATGTCGATCTTATAGTAGTGAGATGGCCGTCTATTCCTTCGGATAAGTATATGGTATGAAACTGATAGCACATAGAGGTAATATTGTAGGACCTAATCCTCTAGAGGAGAATAAACTAGAATACATTGAAGCAGCAATTGCAGGTGGATATGATGCTGAGATTGATGTAAGATGGGAAGATCATCAGTTTTATTTGGGACATGATGGACCACAATATTATGTTCCTATGACTTGGTTAGTTAAAAGAAAAGAGAAACTTTGGATTCATTGTAAAGATTTTAAATCTTTGAATATTTTTTCTAATAGTCCAATAGATTTTAACTTTTTTTGGCATGAAAACGATAAGTACACTTTGACTAGTAAAGGTTATATTTGGACTTATCCTGGGCAATTATTTGAAAATAATTCTGTTATTGTAATGCCAGAAGTATTCGACTTGCAAAATATTCAAGATAATGATACAATAGTATACAGCAAAAAATCTTTTGCTGTATGTAGTGACTATGTGGAAAAATTTAAATGACATCTACGATTTCCCCAGTATTTAAAGAATTAAAACAATATGATAAAATTAATGTTATAGATGTTGGATCTGCAAGAGCATCTTTTTTGGTAGAATTGGAAAAATTCTTTGATCTAAAAAATGTTTATGCTATAGGAATTGATCCAATTGATTATGGAGTAGAATCTCATTATGATAAGTTTTATCGTGTTTGTCTAGATGACGTTAAAACTCCTCAAAGGCAAATGTTTTATAATGATGATCAATCCTCTTCACTTTTTTCTTCCAAAGGTGAAGAAATGGGGTTCATTGACATTTTAAATATCAATAGCATTATTGATATTGATTTGCCAGAAGAAATTATACATTTTATTAAAATTGATGCAGAAGGAAAAGATTTGTCTATTGTAAAATCCTTATCAAAACGAAATTTAAATAGAATAAAATTTATTGCAATAGAGTGTCCAAATAAAATTCCAAGATATGATGGTGAATATATTAAAAAAGATTGTATTGATTATTTTGATTCTATAAATTTTAAATTTTTTTATGAATATGATACCACTATTGAACCTTGGAATAAATCAGATTTGAGTGATGTCGTTTTCATAAACAAACGAGAATTATGAAAATAGCACTATGCTTGTCAGGACAACCAAGAGCAGTTCAAGTTGGATATCAAAAACTTTATAATACAGTTCTAAAGTATAATGATGTAGATGTTTTTATTCACACTTGGTTTGATCTAGAAAATCTTAATACAAATTCAATTATTCCTGGAAGAGAAGGTCATACGTTAGATTCTCAAGCAATTGATAAATTGGTTAATTATTATCAACCAAAAAGAATTATGGTCGAAAAATCTAAAAATTGGAAAAGAAAATATGATATTCCAGATAAATGTTTTACTAATGCCTGGACTTGGGCTTTAGAAGTTAAAGATGGGTTGGAAGTTGCAAAAGATTATATTTGTAATACTACAAATAGTATGTTTTACAGTATTATGATGGCAAACCTTTTGAAAGAACAGTACTCTGTAGAAACTGAAATTCCGTATGATTTAGTGATTAGAAATAGAATTGACTATTCGCCTCATGTAGTGTTAAAATTAGATGAAGCAGTTATAAACGATGATACGTTAACGTATCAAGATCTTCATCAACCTGATGGTATGATTAGTGATTGGTTTGGTATGGGATCAACAAATACAATGAATGTTTTTTGTGGTGTTTATAATCAAATAGGTCAACTTATTCGACAATCAAATGACGTTGATGGATATTGGTGCAACGAACTTCTCCTAAAACATCATATCGCAAACAATAAGATTAAAATAAATCCTGTAGATTATCAAGTTCATTATTAATATGAAAAAAGCACTTATTACTGGCATTACTGGTCAAGATGGATCTTATCTTGCAGATCTTCTTTTAAGTAAAGGATATAAAGTTGATGGTATTATCCGCAGAAATTCAACTTCAGATTGTACTGATAGGATTAATTATCTTTTAGAAAATCCAAATATTACTTTACATTATGGCGATTTGACTGATTTTTCCAACATTACTTCTATTATTCAAGAAACACGTCCCGATGAGATCTATAACCTTGCAGCACAAAGCCATGTAAAAGTGTCTTTTTCGAATGCACTCTACACTGCTGATGTAGATGCTCTTGGTGTATGTCGCATTCTTGAAGCAATTAGAATTCTTGGATTGATTAATACAACTAAGTTTTATCAAGCAAGCACATCAGAAATGTACGGACTTGTTCAATCAATTCCTCAAAGGGAAGATACCAAATTTCATCCACGTTCTCCTTATGGTGTAGCAAAACTTTATGCACATTGGATTACTAAAAACTATCGGGAAGCATATGGTTTGTTTGGATGTAATGGTATTCTTTTTAATCATGAAAGTCCTCGTCGTGGCGAAAATTTTGTAACACGAAAGATTACCAAAACTCTTGCTGAGATTAAAAATGGCAAACGTACTTCTTCACTTGAACTTGGAAATATGGATGCAAAACGCGATTGGGGACACGCAAAGGATTATGTAGAAGCAATGTGGTTAATACTTCAGAATGATATACCTGACGACTATGTTGTTGCTATGGGCGAACAACATTCGGTTCGTGAGTTTGTAGATATTGCATGTAAGCACTTTGAATTTGATATTGAATGGGATGGTAATGGAGTAGAAGAACGTGCGATAAATAAAAGCAATGGAGACATTTTGGTAAAGGTTAATCCTGAATTTTATCGTCCCACAGAAGTAGATTCTCTTGTTGGTGATTCTACTTATACCAAAAAAAGAATTGGATGGAAACCTAAGTATTCTTTTACAGATCTCGTAAAAGAAATGTGTGATAATGATTTGGAGAAAACTAAATGAAAAGAAAAATTATTTTTTGGGTAGAAAATAAACCATATCAAACTTTTTCTTACATCTATATTGGAATGAGGAAAGCATTCGAAAAGTTTGGATATGAAACTTATTGGTTTAGTGATGAATTTTTCCCATCACAAACTGAGTTTGATTATTCCAATTCTGTGTTTTTTATAGACAATCAAGGACCACTTGATTGGAATGTTCCTATTATTGATAGTGGAATTTACTTTGCCTATGATAAATTTACTAATGTTAATAAGTATCTCGATAAAGTCAAATGTTTGATAAACTATCGTGTTGCTGAATTTAAAAAACCAATCCCTGATGATGATCGTTATGTTGAAATTGAAAAGGGAGTAGTATTTGATACTCAAGCAACAGAACCATATAATGTTGTTTATATTAGTTGGGCTACAAATTTGATGCCTGAAGAAATTGATTTTGATTGGGTAAACAAAGAACGTAATAATGAATATAATTTTGTAGGAACTATTCATGCTCCTAGACTAAATGCAGAACCTCTGCATCAACAGTTTATTGAAATTGTAAAAAATAAAGGAATTCCATTCAATCATTATGATCCAAATGTAAATCCTGCTACAGATAAGGATCACATCAGCATACTTCAAAAGTCGATGTTTGTTCCAGATTTTAGGCCACAAGAACAAAAAGAAAATTGGTATGTTCCTTGTAGAATTTTAAAAGCAATTAGTTATGGTTGTCTCGCAGTTTCTGACTCACCATATTTGAAACATTTTATTGATGATAGTATTCTTACATCGGAAAATTCACAAGAAATTTTTGATATTGGAATTAAAAATCAAAATAACAAAGAATTAATTCTTCATCAAATGGAGATAATCAAAAAAGAACATACATATTTGAATAGAGTTAAAGGTATTATAAAAATCATAGAAAAAATAATATAACATGAAAATAACTATTCTTGGATCTAGTGGACAAATTGGAGACTACCTAACAGAATACCTTAGAGATAAAGGTCATCATGTTTATGAATTTGATAAAGATAAAAATCCTAGTCATGATATGACTAGGATCCCTAATCAATATCTTGAAGATGTAATTGAGAATGCAGATTTTGTTTTTTTCCTTGCATTTGATGTTGGTGGTTCTCGTTATCTTAAAAAATATCAACATACTTTCCAGTTTATTGATAACAACACTCGTTTGATGGCAAATGCATTTGGTCTTCTTAAAAAATATAATAAAAGATTTATTTTTGCATCATCTCAGATGAGTAATATGAGTCATTCTCCTTATGGAGTACTTAAGAATGTTGGAGAACTTTATACCAAATCACTCAAAGGACTTATCGTTAAGTTCTGGAATGTGTATGGAATTGAAAAAGATCAAGAGAAAGCACACGTCATCACAGATTTTATTCGTAAAGGATTTGAAACTGGTGTAATTGATATGCTTACTGACGGACAAGAAGAACGTGAGTTTCTTTATGCTGAAGATTGTTGTGAAGCACTTGAAGCAATTATGAATAATTATAATGATTTTACATCAGAAGATAATCTTCACATTACAAGTTATCATCCAACTAGTATTTTAGATATTGCCCATATTATTAAGGGTCAATTTAATTTGATCGGTAAGCATGATGTGAAATTGCAACCATCTACTGAAAAGGACAGTGTTCAGATGGATAAAAAAAATCGTCCAGACATGTATCTATCTAAATGGTGGATTCCAAAAACCACAATTGAAAATGGAATTGCTAAAGTATTTGAGGTAATGAAAAATGATTGGTAATAATTTTATTGGGACACTTGGAAGATTGGGCAATCAAATGTTCCAATATGCAGCATTAAAGGGAATTGCATCAAATTGCGGATTGGAATATACTATTCCACCACAACATAATGAATATCAAATTGATAATTATGGTTTGCTTGAATGTTTTGAGTTAACTACCAATCAAAAAATTGGATTTATTCAGACAGAAAAAGTAACTCAAGAAAGCCATTTTCATTTTGATGACTATTTGTTTAATAATTGTCCAGATAATGTTTCTTTGTCTGGTTTTTTTCAAACTGAAAAATATTTTCAAAAAATTAAAAATAAAATAAAAGAAGATTTTACATTTAAGAAAGATTGGTTGGAACCTTCTCTTGAATTTATTTCTCAGTTTGATGGAGAAGAAATTGGATTTATTCATGTTCGAAGAGGAGACCCAAATCTTACAGATAAACGTGGATTTAAATGGGCATATGTAAATCTTCAGGATCAACATCCCGTTCAACCAATTGAATATTACGAAAAAGCAATACAAGAGTTTTCAAAAGATATGAAATTTCTTGTTTTTTCGGATTCGATTGATTGGGTTAAGGAGCAAGAATTTTTTAAAGATGAAAGATTTATGTTTTCTGAACCAGAACATAAACATGATGATGGGGCTCTGGTTCCATATATTGATTTGTGTTTGATGTCTTTATGTTCTCATGCTATAATTGCAAATAGTAGTTTAAGTTGGTGGGGATCTTGGTTGCAAAAAAATCCAAATAAAAAAATTATAGCACCAAAAAAATGGTTTGGTTCGGCATACTCTCAGCATAATACAAAAGATTTATACTGTGAAAAATGGAAAATTATTTAAATGATTTATGTAACTGGTTCAAATGGATTAATAGGAAAACATTTAAATGCTAAAATTAAAATAAAACCAATATCATATAGAAATAATGTACCAAACATTATGTTTGCTTCTAATTCGACTTTGGTGCATCTTTCTTCATCTACTACCCCAAGAAATACAACAAACGATATAGAGCAATCATTTTATAGTGATGTTTTTATTCCTTTACAAATATTTGAAAGTTATTTGAAGAATAATCCTCATGGAAAAATTATATTATTATCTTCTGCTGGAGATCTTCACAGTTCAATAACTGATGAAATAACCAATGAAAATTCTACTCCAAATCCAAAATCTGTATATGGAGCACATAAAATTCTTTTAGAAAATTATATAAATTTATTACATAAAAAATATTCATTTACTAGTATTGCATTTAGAGTTAGTAATGTTTATTCCGGAAAAGCATCCAATAATCGAGTGAATGGATTAATTGATAAACTATTAACAGCAGAAGAAAAGGTAGAAATTTATATCAATCTTAATACTGTTATTGATGTTATTCATGTTGAAGATTTGATTGAACTTATACTAAAAACTATTCATAAAAAAATGGATACAAAACATTTTACATTTTTGGTTGGTAATGAAAATTATAAAATTTGTGATATAATAGATATTATATCTTCTCTTAGAATTCTTGATATTTCAGTTAAAAAAAATAATCAAAAAACAACTTGTGTAAATTTAGATTGTACAAAAGTTAAAGAATATTTTTCTTGGTCTTGTCAACATTTTTTAAAAGATTTAAAAATTTGAGGTTTATTAATGACTATTGCAATAACTTTTTGGGGAACACAAAAATACTTAAACTTTTTTTCAAATTGGTATGATTCTATTGAAGAAAATTTTATGCCAAATATAGATAAAAAGTATTTTGTTTTTACTGATGGTGAGTTTGATGGCGATGTTCCCAAAAACATTAAACTCGTAAATACCCCACATTATGGGTTTCCAGATACATTTTTTAAAACATTTGAAAAATTATTAGAAATCGAAAAAGAATGTGAAGATTGTGACTGGTTAGTTACAATTGATGCTGATATGATCGTACATAGTAAAGTTACATTTGAAGAATTTTTTGGTAATGATGAATCAAAAAAGTATCTTGGGGTTCATCATCCTTGTCATTATTTAAAAATGCCTCCTCACGATAGACTTCCTGGATGTTTTGATACTAATCAAAAATCAAATGCTTGCATCGAACCTGGAATGGATTTATCTATTTATTGGCAGACTTGTTTATGGGGCGGTAAAATTCCTTATGTGTTTAACATGATGCGTCAGATTGATTCTTGGACTAAAGATGATTTGTCGAAAAATGTAACTGCTAGATTTTATGAAGAAAGTTATATTAACAAATTTTATATTCTGAATAAAGGTGATGTAGTCACTCTTGGTCCAGAATTTGCATTTCCAGAATCATTTGAAAGGTTTTGCAATTTTGCTAAGAAAATTGTTCATATATCTAAAGACAATAAACAATATCACGAAAATCCTGAGTGGTAACTATGAATAAAAATTTATCAATTTATTATCACATTTGGAGTCCACCAAATACTGATTTTTGGAAGTTAATGGTCGATGAACAACTTAAAAGAGTTTATCGATCTGGAATTTTAGATCAAGCAAGATTTTACTGTGCAATCAATGGTAAACAAGGACAAAGAATTGCAGAATTTGTTTCTCTTTATGATTGGGTTAGAATACTGGAAGTGTCGAATGATGATGATCAATATGAAGGATTTACTTTAAAACATCTTTATGAAGAGTGTTTGTATAATACAGATTTAAAAGTTCTTTATTTTCACACTAAGGGTATAAGTCATTTTGCTGGAGCAAGAGATCATTATTCTGATAGAAAATTTAGAGCTATCAATAGTTGGAGACACCAAATGGAATGGGGCGTAATTGATCGTTGGAGAGAATCAATAGAAAAACTTGACGAATATCAAGTTTCTGGTGTAAACTATTGTTTAGATCCTTGGCCGCATATGAGTGGCAACTTTTGGTGGTCAAAGTCATCTTATGTGAATACCTTACATCATCCGACCAATTGTTCTTTTTCTCAAGACTCTAAAGATTTTGGACCTATTCAAAGAATGAATTTTGAAAAATGGATTGGATTGAATAATCCAAAATGTTTTAGTTTTTATGATGCTCCATTCAGTTATGACCATAAAGAAATGGTCCCAGATGTACAACCAACTCCTCCGGGTGAACCGAACTGGTTTTGGTTGTATAGAGACGACATTGAACCTTACTACAGAAAATAAAATTAAAATGACTTTCGGATGTTTTCACACAGTATATAAAAATAAAAAAGCAACAGAATTTGTTCTTCAAGAATTTCGCAAATACTATCCAAATAATCCATATACTATTATTTGTGACGGAGGTATAGATTATTCAGATTTATGTAAAAAATATGATTGTAATTATGTACATTCTTATATGAGAATTGGTAGAAGAAATTGGGGAGATTCATCTGGAATTTATGGATTCACAAAAGATGAAAGTCTTCATTGGTTGCATCATTTTAGAGAAGCAGCAAAGCATGTAAATAAAAATAATGGAACGCATATGATCATGATGGAGGACGATGTACTTACTCAAGGTGAAGTCAAAATTGATTCATCGTGGGAATGTGCTGGATTTGATGTTCCAGGAAATAAAATTTCTTTAACACTTTTGGAACATATTAAAATAAAATATGGTGCTAATCCGAATGTGGATTGGTATGGTGCTGGTGGTGGAAGTATATTTAATATAAAAACTTTTTTAGATAATTATCATAAAATATATGATTTTATTGATGATGATTTTGATTTAATACTTAATACTATGGATCATAGATTTGGATGGTTAGATCTTTATATGCAAATTATATATTTTATTTGCGGTAAAGATTATGTTATTAATACCAATTTAACTGAAACTTGGAAAACACCAGATTTTAAAAATTCTAATTTTTCTTTAGTTCATGCATATAAGGAGCTTTATTGATGAAAATAGCATTAATTGGTCCAGGTCTTATGGAAATTCCAACTAACGGATGGGGCGCTGTTGAAATTTTAATTTGGGAATATGCAAAAGAACTAGGTGAATTGGGTCATGATGGTGTAATTATCAATACTCCAGATATTGAAGAAATTATTGATTACTTTCGAGATGAACAATATGACATTATTCATTTGCATTATGATATGTTTTATCACGTTTTAAATAAAATTAAAGAACTACAACCCAATGCAAAGATTGCAATTAGTAGTCATCATGCTTATATTGAACGACCAGAAATACACAATCGATATGGTTATGGTCCAGTCTTTGATTTTTTGGTAAAGAATAAAACGTATTATAACTTTTGCATCTCTCATAAAGATTATAATGCATTTAAAAATGCAGGTGCCGATGAGAGAAAATTAAGAATTTGTCAAAATGGTGCTAACCATAAAGAAATTTTATTTAAGAATATTTGCATCAAACCAAATAGATCTCTTTATCTTGCTAAAATTGAATTAAGGAAAAGACAACATCTTTATCAATCTATTGATACTTTGGATTTTGTTGGTAGATATACAGATACTACATCATTTGATTCTAGTAAAAATTATCTTGGAGAGTGGGAACATCAATATAAATTGGACCATTTAACTGATTATGCAAATGTAGTTCTTTTATCTGATGGTGAGAATGGAACACCTCTTTGTATTAAAGAAGGAATGATGGCAGGATTGGGTGTTGTATCGTCAAAATGGGCTGCACACGAACTTCCAAATGAACCATATATTACCGTGATTGATGATGACCATTGGAATGATATTGATTACGTATCTAGGGCAATAGACGAAAACAGAAAAATATCTGTTCAAATGAGAAAAGAAATTAGAGAATATGCAGTCAATACTTTTTCTTGGGAAAGTCTAGTTAAACTTTACGAAAAAAATATTACAGAGTTGATATGAAAATTACATTAGTTGGACCTGGTTTATCTCCTATTCCACCGACAGGGTGGGGTGCTGTTGAAATTCTTGTGTGGGAGATGAATCTTTCATATCAAAAAATGGGACATGATGTGCAGATTGTTAATAAGACAGATCTTAATGATGCACTAAAAGAAATTAATTCATTTAATCCAGATTTTGTGCATATTCAGTATGATGATTATGTTGTTCTTTGTCCTCATTTGAGATTCCCAACAGCAATCACTACACATTATGGTTACTTGGGTAGACCACAATTGATTGGTGGATATTGGCAAAAACTTGCTTATTTCCCGATGATTCAACCTAATATTTTTGCGCTATCTCAAGAAATTGCAACATTTTATTCAAACCTTGGCATTCCAAAAGAAAAGATTTTTGTAACACCCAACGGAGTAAACGCAGAAAACTTTAAGATAACTGATTATCCAGAACATTCCGACAAAAGTCTTTATCTTGCCAAAATTGTTGATAGAAAAAGGCAACATATGTTTCAGGACATATCCTCACTATATTATGCTGGAAATATTGAAGATGGTAGATTTGATACTACCAAAAATTATCTTGGAGAGTGGGATAAGAAAGATTTGTATAACAACTTAACTCATTTTGCAAATCTTGTTCTTTTGAGTGATGGCGAAGCACACGCTCTTGTGTGCATGGAAGCTTTATCTGCTGGATTAGGATTAGTTATTTCTGAATGGGCATCTGCGAATTTGGATACTAACAAAGAATTTATTACGGTAATTCCTGAAGATAAAATAAACAATATAAATTTTATAGATAAAAAGATCAAAGAAAATAGAGAAGTATCTTTAAAAAACAGAAAAAATATTGTAGAATATTCTAAACAATTTTATTGGGATACCATCCTACAAAAATATCATCTACCGTTTATGGAGAAAATAATTCGTGGACAAAAATAAATCTTTATATAAATTAAAAGGAATTCCTTCAATTTTGTGGTTGAATCTTGATTCTGATACTAAACGCCGCGAATATATGGAAACCCAATTTAAGTATTGGGAAATAGAAAATCATACACGTATATCTGGTTACGATGGTAGAATTGAAGATGTAGCATTATATTTAAAGGGTTCTTATCCGGAAAATATGATACAAAATGAAGTTGGGTGTTGCCTTTCACATTTAAAAGCAATTAAACATTTTTATGAAAATACCACAGAAGATTATATTTTAATTGTAGAAGATGATATTGTTTTTGATATTTCTTGTTATTGGAATTTTACCTGGAAGGATTTTTTTTCTAAATTACCTTATGATTGGGACTGTGTGCAATTGACAACTATTTGTACTGGTAATATCCATATCAAACTTCATAATCATTTTATTAATGATTTCTCTGCTGCTGCATATTTAATCACAAGACATCATGCAGGAAAAATTATTAAAAATCATATTCGTGGCGAAAAATATAAACTTGACAATAAAGTAAAACCAAGAGCAGTTTCTGAAGATTTGATTTTTGGTTCTGGTAAAACATATACCATACCATTATTTTTATATTCTTTGGATTTGAGTTCTTCTATACATCCAGAACATATTGATATATTTCATAAACAAAGTTATGATGCTCTTCTCAATTACTGGAAACAAAGTGGACCATATTTAAATATTGATGAATTGCTTGATTATGATCCGTACTTAGGAAAAATATCAGAACCAGAACCCCCACCTGAGGGTTGACAAAAGTTTTACCCCATGCTACAATAAATAGGTTCTTGAGATTCCTGAAAAATCTCTATTAACATTTCACAATAAAAAATTTATGTTTATTCGTTCTTTAATTGCTGGTACTGTTGCTCTGACTGCGGTTGCTCCAGCATTTGCTGCTCCTGCCTTATCAGATGTACAACCAACTGACTGGGCATATGGAGCAATCCAAAATCTCAATGCTCGTTATGGATGTCTTGTTGGTTATCCTAATGGCACTCTGAAGCCTGCTGCTGATGCAACTCGCAGTGAAGTATTTGCTTTGACAAATCATTGTCTGGATAACATCACTCAATTTTACACACAAGCAGACGCACAACTTGCTGCATCTCTTCGTGCCCAAATTGGTGCCACCAATAAGCGTGTAACCACTCTTGAAGTTGCTGCTGTAACTGCAACACAACGTCGTCAGTTAGGCGTTGGTAACTATGGTGGTATTGCCTTTGCTGGCAATGCTGCTAACTATCCAGGTGTAACACCATTGGGTAATCGTGTATATGAATCAGGTGTGACACTTCAAGGTCGTCTAAGGGCACTTGATTTGGGCAATCAGTATGCTATCTCTGCTCGTCCTTATGTAACCTTTACTTCCACTCCTAACTATGTAAGTGGTGGTGTATTTGGTGGTGGTCTTGCTACTCTTGATATTCCTCTTTCACGTAGGACTCTTGCCGATGGAACTAAAGTATCTGCTGCTAACCTCTATGTTGGCGCTGGTGGTCAGGTGGGTGGCAATCAAAGTGCTGGTGTCGGTGTAGTTGGTGCCGAAGTATCAGTAGCAAAGAACATTGTTCTATTTGCTGATGCCAAGATTCCTTTTGCTGAAACTGGCGCAGAAACCTTTGGTTCTACCAGAGTTGGTCGTGCCACTTATAACTATGGCAGTGGTCAAGGTTACAATGTAACTGGAACCGTTGGCGTGGGTATCAAGTTCTAATTTTGGTATGACGATCACAACCGAAGACGGCAATCGTCAAAATATGTTTGCTGTCGAACCTAAAATGTACATTACGGAGAAAGACATGGAAGAACACGAACAAGAAACTTATGCTCAAAGGGCTGAGAAACTAAATGGGAGATTAGCAATGCTGGGATTTGTAATTGCCGTTGGCACTTATTTGACAACTGGCCAAATACTTCCTGGAGTATTCTGAAACCCTAACCTAACTATCCCTATACAAAAAGACTCTGTTCTATATAAGAATGGAGTCTTTCCTCTTTTTATGCCAAAAAATCAATTGACCAAAGACGAACTTAAGTGTTGGGTATTAAAATTAAAGCACAATTTACACGAAGAAAAAATAACCCAATATACAGCAGACCCCAAAACATTAGCAAATTTATATTTGAATAAAGTTCTAGAAAAAATCAACGAATTCAGATACTAAATATGTACTACACAGAAACTTTATTATTTTTTTGTGTGAGTATTTGCCTTATAATTATAAAAATTGGTTACTTTAATGGAGACAAAAAATGAAAATTGACTTACATAAATTCTTTCAGTATTACGATGAGAAGAATCCAAAACACGTTGCAGCAGTAGAGCAACTTGAATTGGACTTGATTGATTCACCATTAAGTGAGGATACCTCAAACTGGGTTAGAATTTTTAGAACAAAAATAGAAAAACCCAAGTCTGATATTCGTTTAGAAGTTCCTTATTATCCACAGACTGATAATTATACAAATGCAGAACGAACTTGTAACTCATCTGCCTGTGCGATGTGTCTTGAGTATTTCAAGCCAGGAACTCTTAAAGGAACAAAAGGAGATGATGCTTATATTCAAAAAGTATTTGCCATCGGTGATACAACTGACCATTCCGTACAGACAAAAGTTCTCGCAAATTATGGAATTCAGTCAAATTTTAGTTATAATCTTTCTTTTGCTGATCTTGATAAAAGTCTTAGTGCTGGCAAACCTGTTGTTATTGGCATCCTACATCGTGGTTCTTTGTCTAATCCTACGGGCGGCCACATGGTTGTAGTGATTGGTAAGACCCAGAGTGGTGACTATGTTGTAAATGACCCTTATGGATCTTTGAATGATGGTTATACAGGTGATGTTTATAATGGCAAAGGTGCTATCTATAAGAAATCAGATCTATCTGCTCGTTGGTGCCCAAATGGTAATGATGGGTGGGGAAGAATCTTTGATGTAAAAAAGTAGAAAACTCTATTCCTAATAAAGGAGTAGATCTTATTAAAGAGTTTGAGGGTTGTCATTTACAGGCATATCCAGATCCTCTATCAGGTAATCTTCCGATTACTATTGGTTGGGGAAGCACCAGAGATTTGAATGGAAAACCATTTAAACTGGGTCAAAAGATATCACAAAAAGTTGCTGATGATCTTTTGATATCTCAGATTGAAAAAGAATTTCTTCCTACACTTTCAAAAATACCTTATTGGAGTGAGATGTCTGATGGACAACGTGCTGCACTTCTTAGTTTTTCTTATAACCTCGGTGCTGATTTCTATGGTTCTGCAGATTTTACTACAATATCTGCTAGATTAAAAAATAAAGAATGGGATAAAGTTCCTGATGCTTTGTATCTTTATCGTAATCCTGGGTCAAATGTAGAAGCAGGATTAGCACGAAGAAGAAAAGCAGAAGGAAAACTTTGGGTTTCTTAATACTTACAATCTTTCTTCTTTGTGTATCCAATCCTTAAGTTCTGAAACGTAGTCTCTTAATATCTGTGCCTTCTCTTCGTGCCACTTATCACCAGTTTCAAGGTATAATTTTGTATGATTATCAACTGCCTTTAGAATTCTGTGTATAGGTCCATTCCAGGGTTCTCTGGTAGGATTATTCCATTCCCTTGACATTGATGGGAAGCAATTTTAATTATTTAGATAAACCTGTTATGATAAATACTTAAAAAAAATAATATTATTTGAATGAGTATTTTTACAAAAGCATTAAAACATTCAAAACCATCACATCAAATTGATGCAAAGATTGATTTATTTAATTATAAATTAAAAAAAACCAAATTGGGTGAGGCAATTGCAAACACCACTAGTGGTGTTTATAGCATAACTCAAGATATTCCTGAAAAACCTTATGTTCCACCAACAAATACTGAAGTTCCCGATTCCAGTGGAATTACTGGAAATGGATTTAATCAACCAACAGAGGGTGGAATTTACAATGATCCTAACACATGGGATAGTGGATGGAACAATAATGATTATTTAAAAAATCCCAATGAAATTAATGGAGAAACTGATAGACCAATTGTTGCTACTGTTCCTGGTTCTCCTTATGATAATGCAGGATATGGTGGAATTGTAACTTATAGTGGATATTTTGGAACAAGCGTTGGATATATTACTGCAGGTAATCAATATAGACAAATTTTAGTTGGAGGTCTTATTGGAGGAACTGAAGATCCTACTGCTCCAAACGCAAGATCACCAGGGGCTGGTGGTTATTATGGTGGTTTAACTGATGCTCAACATAATTATGCGATGGAATTTTGGAGAAGATACCAATCGATAGTAAATGTGGCAGGATCAAGATCACTAAGTGTTTGGAACACATACAATAGATTTCATGATTTTCAGAGAGGTGGTGAGTATGCTACTTGGACTGGTGGTCCAAAAAAAGATGGGATGATATTAACTCAGGTCAACCTTCTTGTTCACCCACAAACTTATGAGTCTGATCCTGGCTCTCCATATGAACGAGGATATACCACTTTAATATCTAGAAATGGATTGGGAGATTCCAATTATTATTCAGGACCAATTCCAAGTAAAATAGGAGAGGTATGGAATTTAAGTCCAGAAGCTTATAATCAGATGATTGCTGGTTCATTATCTGGAGCAAGAAATTCTGCTGGTGATAAACCAATAGATGCTAAAGGACCACATAGTCCAATTAAAGATTATGGTGGAAATATGCGTTTTGGCCCATCAGGACCATCTAGAGATCCCTGGAGTCCAACGGGTTTATATAAAGCACCAGGAGCATAAAAAATGGAAAACAAATACCCCAAATTATCTCTTCAAGATTTAACAAAAGGAGTCAATTTTTCTGCTAAAGAAATATTGGAATATAAAGAGATAATAGATAAATTGAATAAAATTGCCGAAGAAAATCCAGAATATATTGACCATCTAAGAGAAAGATATCCCAAAAATGATCCAAGACTTTCTCAAATTAGATATAAATTGGATGGAATGCTTTCAGCATCCGATGAATATATTGATACACATTTTCCAGAAAATGAAAAATTATTTAAAAAACTTCAACAATCTATTAAAAGAAATATCAAACTTACTGATCCAAAGAATTTTAAAAATACTACAAAAGTAATAACATTTTTTAAATTGAATTCTGTAGAATATGTAACAAAAAATGCTTCTGAGATTAAAAAGAGAATATATCTTCCAAAAAATAAAAACAAAAGTGTCGCTAGATTTTTTAAAAAAGAAAAACAAAAAAATAAAATTGAAGAAAAACTCAAAATACTTAATAAAGAATTAAAAAAAACTGGAATGAGTTTAGAATAAATATCTTCATAGAAAGTATCTAAGGTAAATAGTGTCTGATAATCATATAGAATCACAACTTTCTGATTTCTTTTCCTTAATTGGAAGTGAAAAAAGAAAACAAAAAGAAGAAATGGATTCTCTGATTGGAGACTCATTTGAAAAACTTTTCTGGGAGCAACTTAAACCTCATAAAACCCCAGAGCAATTAGCAAAGAAGCATAAGGTTCCTCTACCTCAAATCAAAAATCAACTCAAAAAAGGAACAAAAGTAGAGAAAGAACATACAAAAAATATAGAATTAGCAACTACCATAGCATCTCAACATATTGATGAGTTGCCGGATTATTATGACCGTTTATCAAAAGCAGAAAAGAAACCAATCAAAGAAGAAGTTATTACTGAAGGTCTCTTAAATATTCTACCACAAGAAAAAACATTAGACCCTCTCACACCTCTTAATCAAAACTTTGCAACACTTGATGACTTACAAAATCATTATAAACTTTTTCTTAATCGTATTCAGCAACAACTTTCTACATTAGGTGGTGGTGGTGAAACTCGTTTAGAATTTCTTGACGATGTTGATAGAAATACTGCAAAGACCGATAATTATTTTCTCAAATATAATGCGTCTCTGAATAAGTGGGTAGGAGACGCTGCTGATGGTGTTGGTATTACAAGTATTGTATCCATCACAGGAGTTACTACATACTATCAGGCAACAGATACTGATGATTATATTGGAGTAAATGCAAGTGTTCCTGTAACAATAGTTCTTCCAACATCTCCAAGTATAGGTAAAAAAATCATCGTCAAAGACGAGGGAAATAATATATCTACATATAGTATTACAGTTCAAGCAGGTATTGGTAAAAGTGTTGAGAATGATACTTCGGTGATTATGAATATCAATCACCAATCCCTAACTTATTTTTATAATAATTCTAACTGGTTTTTAATCTAATATGTCATATAATCCTCTTCCCCAACCATCACAATCTGTAATTCTTACAGGTGCAGGAAATACATTAGTAAGTTTTGCTAATCCATTTCCAGTATCATTAGGTTCTTCTAATATTACAATTACTGGTGACGTAAATGTAGGAACAACAGTATCAGTCACAAGTACTCCACAAGACCCAGTACATACTCATATTACAGAAGTTGGTTCAAGTGGAATTTTACAAAACTTGGGTGTTCCTTATATACCTGTTGGTGTTGGAACAGTAAATCTAAATCTTTCATATCTTCCAGTAGGTATATCAACTTTTAATAATACTATAATTATTGAAGAACCTGCAGGAAGTTTATATGCCTTTAACAATCACGCAACACATACAAATCGTGGTTGGACTATGGATGATACAATGAGACCTGTAATGAGTATTAGAGTGAATAGTTCTGGAACTACTACATCAGACTTGGCAGAAATTGTTGATTATCAACTTGGAAATAATAATGCAAATCAAAGCACTATCATCTATGAGTGGTATGAAGGTAATATTAATATTGCTGGAGCAGCAATTCCTGATTGGACTTCATTAGGAACAAAATTACAATATAGAATATATCAAGATAAGTATAGTAGTAATGCGGGAAATACCTTCACACAAAATAGTTCTATTTTAAGACATACTGGAATTGTTATTGGAAAAAATGCTGATAGTGATGAGGGCCCGTCAACTTTATATGGAGGAGCAACTCCAAATATGCTCACTCTTTGTATAAGAAGAGTTGATAATGCAACAAAATTGGATATTTGGTTTGCTTTTACTTGTAAGGAATTATCGTAAATATTAATTATTACTTATTGACCTTTTATTACAAAAGATAAGGGAAAAAAGAGAACATCAAGTTTTTTCTCAAGAAAGTTTGGATAAAAGAAGTGAAAGTATGAAGAAGCACTGCCAGTCTCATACTTGGTCCAGAAAAAATAAAGATGAGTATTTATGCTGATTGACCTTTTATTAAGATTGTATTATACTAAATAAGTTAGGAAATGAAGATAAAACTTTACGATTCCTCACATTCCCGCTAACCAAGACCTATGGGAATTCAAATACGTCTTTTTACCTACACTGGAGGGTGGTGTAGGAATATCGTCACCAGTTCGTTCCCCCGAACTCATATTTACTACCCTTTTAATTCAATGACTACTGCTACAATTGCTACACGCTCTAATACTACTAATTTATGGAATCATTTCTGTGAGTGGGTAACCTCAACTGACAATCGTTTATATGTTGGTTGGTTTGGTGTATTGTGTATTCCAACATTACTTGCTGCTACTGTATGTTTCATTATTGCCTTCATCGGTGCTCCTCCTGTGGACATAGATGGTATTCGTGAACCTGTCGCTGGATCTTTACTCTATGGAAACAACATTATCTCAGGAGCCGTTGTCCCCTCCTCCAATGCAATCGGACTACATTTCTATCCAATTTGGGAAGCTGCTTCCCTTGATGAATGGCTCTACAATGGGGGTCCGTTCCAACTCGTCGTGTTCCACTTCCTCATTGGCATCTATGCTTACATGGGACGAGAATGGGAACTTAGCTATCGATTAGGTATGCGTCCTTGGATCTGTATTGCGTATTCAGCACCAGTTGCTGCTGCCTCTGCTGTATTCCTTGTGTATCCTTTTGGTCAAGGTTCTTTTAGTGATGCGATGCCTTTGGGTATCTCAGGCACATTCAACTATATGTTGGTATTCCAGGCAGAACACAACATCCTTATGCACCCTTTTCATATGATGGGAGTTGCTGGTGTCTTCGGTGGTTCATTATTCTCTGCGATGCATGGTTCACTTGTAACCTCTTCATTGGTTCGTGAAACCACAGAAACCGAAAGTCAGAACTACGGTTATAAGTTTGGACAAGAAGAAGAGACCTATAATATTGTTGCTGCTCACGGATACTTTGGAAGACTTATTTTCCAATATGCTTCGTTCAACAACTCACGTTCACTTCACTTCTTCCTTGCTGCCTGGCCTGTTGTAGGCATCTGGTTCACTGCTCTTGGTGTATCCACGATGGCATTCAACCTTAATGGATTTAATTTTAACCAGTCTATCGTTGATAGTCAGGGACGTGTTGTAAACACCTGGGCTGATATTCTTAATCGTGCTGGTCTCGGTTTAGAAGTGATGCATGAAAGAAATGCACATAATTTTCCTTTGGACCTTGCTGCTGCCGAGTTAACTCCTGTTGCTCTTACTGCACCTGCAATCGGTTGATCTAAAAACATGTTATAATAAAGGGGTCTTATAAGACCCCTATTTTTTCCACTGAATTGTAAAGTTTTATGATAGGCAACTTATCCCCAGAGGATCGTGTAATGACGGGACTACCTGAATTTTTTGAACAAACTTCAAATGAACCTTATGTGAGACATGACTATAAGTTATGCTATACAACAGGAAAAACAGAAGTTTATAGTGACTACGAAGATCTTAGAAATGCCTGGTGGAATATTCCTGATGTTCTGAGATCTCATTGCGAAGTCTTAGATAAAAAAACAAAACAAAAATCAAAAGGATTTAATTAAATGACATCATCAACACTTTCATTTCCAAATCAACAACGAGGATGGTTCGATGTACTCGACGACTGGCTTAAACGGGATCGTTTCATATTTGTTGGATGGTCTGGACTCCTTCTTTTTCCCACTGCTTATCTTGCTCTTGGTGGTTGGTTGACTGGAACTTCGTTTGTTTCATCGTGGTATACGCACGGTATTGCTTCTAGTTATTTGGAAGGTTGCAACTTCTTAACATCTGCAGTATCGACCCCAGCAGATTCTATGGGTCATTCTCTTATGCTTCTCTGGGGTCCTGAAGCTCAGGGCGATATTGTCAGGTGGTTCCAACTTGGTGGACTTTGGCCCTTTGTTGCTCTCCACGGTGCCTTCAGTCTGATCGGGTTTATGCTACGTCAGTTTGAAATTTCACGTTTAGTGGGAATCAGACCATATAATGCTATTGCGTTCTCTGGTCCTATTGCTGTATTCGTTTCAGTATTTCTCATCTATCCACTGGGACAATCCAGTTGGTTCTTTGCTCCAAGTTTTGGAGTGGCAGCAATCTTTAGATTTCTTTTATTCCTTCAAGGTTTCCACAACTGGACGCTTAATCCTTTCCACATGATGGGAGTAGCGGGCATCCTTGGTGGAGCATTGCTCTGTGCTATTCATGGAGCAACAGTTGAAAACACTTTATTTGAGGATGGAGATGGTGCAAACACTTTCAAGGCTTTTGAACCGACTCAAGAGGAAGAGACGTACTCTATGGTTACTGCTAACAGATTCTGGAGTCAGATCTTCGGTGTTGCTTTTAGTAATAAACGTTGGTTGCACTTTTTTATGCTTTTCGTTCCAGTTATGGGTCTCTGGGTTAGTTCTATTGGTATCATCGGTCTTGCACTTAATTTACGTGCATACGACTTTGTTAGTCAGGAGATTAGAGCGGCAGAGGACCCAGAGTTTGAGACGTTCTACACAAAAAATATCCTCCTTAATGAAGGTCTTAGAGCATGGTTATCAACAGCAGACCAACCTCATGAAAACTTCAACTTTCCCGAAGAAGTGATGCCAAGAGGGAATGCCTTATAAAATACTCAAATTAAAAACGGAAGGTTAAATCCAAAAATGGGGGGAAAAAATCTCCCCAAAAATTTTACTCCAAAGAGTTTTTCATAATAATAAATAATGACAGATGCTTTCCTAAATGGAACTCTATAATTCTTCTTCGGACTACTTGTTTAATTTACAAGCAACAAGTTCATCAGATGCAAAGAGAATGTGGAGACAATCAATCAAAGATAAATGGAAACATAAATGTGCTTATTGTGAAAGCACAGAATATCTAACAATAGACCATATAGTTCCGCAATCAAAAGGTGGAAGTGACTTTATTACAAATGTATTATGTTGTTGTAGAAGGTGTAATAACTCTAAGTCTCATATCAATTGGGAAGAGTGGTATGCCGAACAAGATTTCTTTACAGAAGAACGATATGATGTTATAATGAAATGGATGAAACCACAAACGAATTCTAATCTATATAAGTACAAACCAAGAATGAATACGTCAACTTAATGGAATCTGAAAGTTTTATGCCCTTATTACACGTAAGGGCATTTATTATCTCAAATCTAGCAATTATTATCCCTATTCTTTTTATCTTATGACTTTTGTAGTTTATTCGAAAAGGCTTTGTCCTTATTGTGATAAAATTAAACAAATTTTAGAACACGTATCAGTAGAGAAAGGACATTCGGTAGTCATTTATGATTTGAATACTCATTTTAATAAAGATGAGTTTTATGCTGAATTTGGAGAAGGTTCAACCTTTCCCCAAGTAGTTTGTGATGAAAAACATCTTGGCGGATGTTCAGATACAATTAAGCATCTACAAGAACATAATATGCTATAATGTCTTCTATAAATAAGAATGTAGACCACGATGTAAATCGTGGCGTAGAACTAATGCTTCGCAGGAGGGAGAAAACGGTTCCAGAAGAACTTCCACTACAAAGGTTCAATTTTGGCAAAGTTTTTTCTCTTTTTCAAAGGGAAATACGATTTAATTTTGAACTTTCTGTAATTCGTAAAACGTAAATCTCTCGGAGAAATAAAATGACCGCACCAGAACTCACCTTATTTTGTTTAGTTAGTTTTTTATTTTTATGTGTTGGTGGAGTTATCGGTTGGTTAGCAAAAAATCATTCCTTCGAAACGGAACCAAGAAATAGTGGTTGGTTACATCCTGAATTTTTTGATTCTGATGGAAATGTAATTCCCGATGAAGTAATTTCAGTCAAATTTCAAGAAGGATATTTTGATAATGATGAAGATGACGAAGATGATGACGAATAGATAGATACTATATAAAATATATTGAATTTATAAAAAAATGACAATGACAACAGTAACAAAAAAAGTCACAATACCAAAAACCAAGGAAGTTTTACTTGATCTTCCTTCAAATCCATTTGTATTTGAGATTTTTGATCTTGTGAATAAAATGAAAACAGAACAAAAGAAAGTAGAAGTTCTGCAAAAGTATGAGCATCCTTCGTTGAAGGCACTTTTTATATGGAACTTCGATGAAAGCGTAATTACAATTCTTCCTCCTGGACAGGTTCCATATTCAAATTTAAAATCTGAACAAAGATTCAGAGGAACTTTGAGTGATAAAGTTGATAATTTGATAGGCACGATGGATTATAATGAAACTACATCTCTTGGAAATGCTTCTGATTTGACCGAAGGGCATACTTCAATTCGTAAAGAATTTAAGAGATTTTATAATTTTATTAAAGGTGGGAATGATTCTCTTCCTGCTCTTCGTAAAGAAACGATGTTTATTCAAATGTTGGAGGGTCTTCATCCACTTGAAGCAGAAATTGTTTGTTTGGTAAAAGATAAAAATCTCCAATCCAAATATAAAATTACAAAAGAAATTGTTTCCAAGACTTATCCTGATATTGTTTGGGGTGGTCGTAGTTAAAATAAAGGAGATTAATGTGAAAATTCTACATCAAGATTGTGAAAAATCTCTTTCTAAAAATAAAAGCCTACCAATTGATTCATACCTTGTGGCTTATATTTTAGAAGAAGAAACAAAATATGATATAGTCCAATCTGTTTCTCAAGCAGATATCTTTGATTATTATTATGACTTATATAAAAATATAATTTCAATTGAATGGACTGATGGTAAAATTAGTCCAAGGCTTTATGGACAAACTAAACCAGAAAAGAAAAAACGATAATGTACGATACTGTCTTCATCTCAGATGTTCACCTCGGAACCGACCGATGTAATATTGATAAGTTTATCAAGTTTCTAAATCAACTTGATACAAAAAAACTTGTAATGGTCGGAGATATTATAGACATATATTGTATGGAAAAATATAATACTCTATGGAAAACTCAACATACAAAAGCAGTTGAAAAAATTCTAGAATTGTCTAGAAAAGGAACAGAAGTTGTTTATATTCTTGGTAATCACGATGCAGTCGCAAGAAAATATGTAAATACCAGTTCTTCTTATTTACATCAAAATCTTATCATCTGTGATTCTTATATTCATCACAGCACAAAAAATAGAAAGTTTTTATGTATTCATGGTGATTTTTATTCCGAGTTCTCATCTGGTTCCTGGAAGCAATATTTTATGAACTGGGGATATGAAACAATCACACCTCTGAATATTTTTCTAAACAAGACTTTTGGTTTTTCTTTGATTAATTTTCTCAAATCAATTCCAAGAGGTAAAAAGTTTATTGATAAGTATGAAATGGATTTGATACATCACGTAAGAAAAATTGGAGAATATGATGGTGTGATTGCCGGACATATTCATCACGCAAATATTCGTGAGTATCAAGGAACGACTTATATGTGTGCTGGAGATTGGACAGATACTTGTTCTGCACTTGTAGAAAAAGATGGTGTCTTTGAAATTATCAAATATTAAACTTTTGTGTTGATATCCTAACAAATCATATAAATAAAAATGTGATATAGATTTTTAGGAGGATTTTATGAACAATCTAATTTCTTATAATCAGTTAAATGGATGGAAACACATAACTGAACCCAGTGAGCAAAATGATTTGATAGATGATTATTTTAGTTGTTTAATTGAGTGTGATGACGATACGCAGTCGTGTAAACGAATATGTAAAGATATTTTAGTTTAATAGAAGATGAGAGGGGTTGATGCCCCTCTTTTTTTGTGCTATAATTAAAAAGAAATAATCAAAGCCTATGAATAGAGACAAACTCAAACTCATCATTAAAAACCTTGAACTTTTAACAGAAACACTCAAAGCAGAAGTGTATTCTGATCCGGGAGCTTATGATTACAGTAATGCTTCATCACGCATTGGTGATGTAGAGGACTATGATGAAGTTTTTGAAGATGAGGAAGACTAATGAGATATAAAGAAACTATTCGTCTGGTAAAAAAAGCATTGGATAATCCAAGTCTTTATAGTGCAGAGGAGATTATCTATATGAAAAAAGCACTTGATAATGCGATACTTTTACTTGCCCGTAAAAAATATAACAAAAAGAAAAAAGGATTTGGTAATTATGAAAACCCCGACAGTTAGACTGATTAGAGTCACACCAGAAGCAGAACAACATATTGCTTATTGTGCTCGTGTAAGTAATCCAAAAAATCAAAGTAATCAGGGTTTTGAAGGATTACTAAAGTATTGTATCAAAAATCAACATTGGAGTATTTTTGAACACGCATTTGTAACACTAGAAATCAATACTTCACTTGCGATTGCGACACAAATTCTTCGTCATCGTAGTTTCACTTTTCAGCAGTTCTCACAGAGATATGCCGACAGCACAGAACTACAATTAGAACTTCCAGTTCCAGAATTGCGAAGGCAGGATACTAAAAATCGTCAGAACTCAACCGATGATTTACCGGAAGATTTGAGTGCTTATTTTCAGACCCGAATTGAAGACCATTTCAAGGAAGCAATTTTACTTTATCAGGGAATGTTGGATGCCGGTGTCGCAAAGGAATGTGCTCGCTTCGTGCTTCCACAGGCAACCCAGACACGTCTTTATATGAGTGGGAGTATAAGGTCCTGGATACATTACATAGACCTTCGTAGTGCTCACGGAACCCAGGCAGAGCACAAGGAAATTGCAGAGAAATGTAAGTGTATTTTTGTGGATGAATTTCCAACTATTGCATCAGCACTTGATTGGGCTTGTAAAGAACCACCTTCACTGTTATTCTAAATACTTTCGTATATTATTTTATAAAATGCCAACATATCCCGTTAAACACAAAGAAACTGGTGAAACAAAAGAACTTTCTATGACTATGCTTGAGTATGGTCAGTGGAGAGATGAGAATAAAGATTGGGATAAGGATTGGTCTGCTGGTGTTGCCGGTGTTGGAGAAGTAGGAGATTGGCAAAGTAAATTAAAGAAGTCACATCCAGGATGGAACGATGTATTGCATCGTGCAAAAAAAATGCCAGGCTCAAATATTAAAACTCTATAAAAATTTATGGCTAGAAAAAGAAGAGGCAACGACAATCAACCTATCGGGGTTGGTATGACCGCAAAACAAGCAAAAAGAAGAAAACCAATTGGTTCGGAATTACTTTTAGATATTGAACCATTAACTGAAAATCAAAAAAGATTATTTACATCTTATGCAGAAGGTAAACATTTGGTTGCTTATGGTACTGCTGGAACTGGAAAAACATTTTGTGTATTGTACAATGCTTTACGTGATGTACTTTCAGAGGTTACACCTTTTGAAAAAATATATCTTGTAAGGTCTCTTGTACCTACTCGTGAAATTGGATTTCTTCCTGGAAGTCACGAAGATAAATCATCACTATATCAAATACCATACAAAAATATGGTAAAATATATGTTTCAGATGCCTTCTGATGTTGATTTTGAAATGCTTTATGGTAATTTAAAAGCACAAGAAACAATTAGTTTTTGGAGCACTTCTTTTATTCGTGGAACAACTCTTGATAATTGTATTATCATTGTAGATGAATTTTCAAATCTCTCATTTCACGAAATGGACTCTATTATTACAAGAGTTGGAGAAAATACAAAGATTATGTTCTGTGGTGATGCATCACAAAGTGATTTATTAAAAACAAATGAACGAAATGGTATTATTGATTTTATGAATATTTTGAAAAAAATGTCTTCCTTTGATATTGTTGAGTTTGGAGTTGATGATATTGTTCGCTCAGGAATTGTTAAAGAGTACATACTCGCAAAATTGGAAGTAGGAATGTGAATTTTAATCATCTTGATATAAAACTTCCCGAATTAGAAAGGGAAACGATTGATAGTGTAAGATATTATAAAGTACCAGAAGATGATGTTTTGCATCGTCTTGTTTCTATTACCTCTGTTACTAGTTATATTAATCGTCAGATTTTTATTAATTGGAGAAAGAAAATTGGCGAAGCAGCAGCAGATAAGATTACCAAAGCAGCAACCAGTCGTGGAACTGATATGCATACATTGGTAGAAAATTATCTGCATAATATTTCAGAACTTCCAGAAGTTCAACCTTTATCGCAATTTTTATTTAAGATTGCTAAACCAGAATTAAATAATATAAATAATATTCATGCTCTTGAAAAATCATTATACAGTAAAGTTCTTGGAATTGCCGGAACAGTTGATTGTATAGCAGAATATAATGGCGAATTGGCTGTTATTGACTTTAAGACTTCTGCAAAACCAAAACCAAAAGAATGGATTGAGCATTATTTCGTGCAGTGTGTAGCATATAGTTGCATGTTATATGAACTTACTGGTATAATGGTAAAGAAGTTAGTCATTATTATGGCTTGTGAAAATGGAGAATGTGTTGTTTATGAAGAATACGACAAAGAAAAGTATATCAAATTACTCATCAAATATATTAGAGAATTTGTTAGAGATAAACTTCAAACCTATGAATGAAGAAATTAAAGAAGAATTAAATGCTAAATTTTTGTGTCCGCAAAAGTTCGCACAAGAAATTGAAGATATTGTAAAAAACACACAGGTCAATTATATTGATGCAATTGTAACATATTGCGAAGTTCAAAATATTGAACTTGATACAATATCAAAACTTGTTTCAAAACCACTTAAAGAAAAAATTAAGTGCGATGCTATTGAACTTAATTTTTTAAAGAAAACTACAAAAGCAAAACTGCCTCTGTGACTGATTTTGAAGTATATAAAACTTACTTAGCATTTAAAAATCACTTTACAAAAAAAACCTACGATTATCATAAGTATTGTGGAAGAAGTCGTGCATCAAAAGAAAGTTTTTATAAAAGAAAAGATCGATATTTTTTCGAAAGAATTTCGAGGCAAAAAAAAGACGAAGAAATCAAAGCATATTTTGTAGCAAATTTTGTAGACTGTAATGACCCAGAACGACTTTGGATAGGAGATATTATTCGTGAAGGTGAAGATGTGTATAAGGAATGGTTAAAGAAGACACAAAGCTTGTCTTATTTGTTTAAATCTGAAACTGAAAGTTTTATGAATAAAAAAAACTTTGAATCTTTATTTGATTGTAAAACTGGAAATCACCCAGAAATACTGAAAAAATATTTACAAAAAAGTATTACCATAGAAACAATTACAATATTAGATATATTATTAAATTTTGTTAAAGATTTTGATAAAAAACTTACTGATCCAATTTGGAATTATGTAAGTTTGAGAATTTTTAAATACAAACCTTTTCTAAATATTGATGCATCAAAGTATAAAACTATACTTAAAGAGGTTATATTATGAGTAAGTTTTTTGACTCGGATTTAGTTAGAAACGATATGAAAGAACTTGAAAATATGCAGAAAAAACTTTATCAAGAAATGATGTACGTTCCTTTTTATGATAATGAACAAAAAAGAGGACATTTAATTTTGATGAAAGACTTTTTAGAAAAACAAAAACTTTTTATTTTTAGACTTTCACTTTCAGATGACCCAGAAGCAATAGAAATGAAAGAAAATATGCTCGATTCTGTTGAGTTTCTTGGATTTGATAAAAAGAAAGGATTTGATTCTTTTTTTAAAATGATGGAAAGAACTATTAATGGACTTGAAAAAACACTTGACGATTGAAGGTATATCTGCTATAATAAATAGGTCCAATATATCCCAATACAATTAATACGGAGAATATATGAGTTTTCAAGATCTTAAAAAGCAATCAAAGATGGGTTCTTTAACCGAGAAACTTATCAAACAAGTTGAAAAACTAAATGAAACTGGTTCTAAAGATGATAATCGTTTTTGGAAACCTGCGATGGATAAAGGTGGTACTGGTTCTGCTGTAATTCGTTTTCTTCCTGCTCCTTCTGGTTGTGAATTACCTTGGGCACAGGTTTGGTCTCACGCATTTCAAGGACCTGGTGGTTGGTTGATTGATAATTGTTTAACTACTAATAAAGGGCAATGTCCGGTTTGTGAAGCAAATCGTGAATTATGGAATACTGGAAGTAAAGATAATCAAAATATCGTTCGTGATCGTAAACGTAAACTTTCTTATTACGCAAACATATATGTCGTAAAAGACCCTGTTGCACCTGAAAATGAAGGTAAGGTATTTCTTTATAAGTTTGGTAAGAAAGTATTTGATAAAATTATGGCTGCGATGAAGCCAGAGTTTGATGACGAGAAACCTATTAATGCATTTGATTTTTGGGAAGGTGCAAACTTCAAACTGAAACTTCGTAAAGTGGAAGGTTATTGGAACTATGATAAGTCGGAGTTTGCTGAACCCTGCCCACTTTTAGATAATGATGATGAACTAGAAACCATCTATAAATCACTTAATGATCTAAATGAATTTACAGATGAGAAAAACTTTAAGCCTTATTTGGATTTAAAGAAGCGTTTGGATTCTGTTCTTGGAACTAAAACTGCAACAAAACGTCAAGACCCAGAAACTATTGATGAAGAAGAAGAGTTTGAACCCACAGTAAAAACTACTTCGTCCTCAAAATCTAGTCCTGTCGATGAAGATGAAGATGATACCTTATCATACTTTCAAAAATTAGCTGAAAGTTGATTTCGAAAATTAACTTTTAATTACCTTATCCCCCGAGAAAAATTTTGGGGGATTTTTTTGTTTGTAAGGTTTTTATACTCCAGTTAATCTTGGATTATATGTTGATTTTGATGATTGACTAAGGTAATTAGAAGAACGATCATATTTCATAATATTTTTCAAATCGCTTACCATTACTGATATATACTCGGGTCTTATTAATCTAATTTGTCTTTTTTCTTCATTTATTTTTACTTCATATTCATAATTTGTGATTGGTTGTGTGGGATTTGTAGTTATTAAACTATAATCAGTTTTTGCGTATGTAACTTGAAAATTTGAATCAACTTTTAATCCTGCGGGAACTATAAGTCTTTTGAAATCATCTAAAATTTGAATAGTTTCATAATGATGAATATTTGCTATATTTCCATCAGATCCATATTTGTCTAACATATAATTATATAAATCTTGATTACTTAATGGCCATTGCTCTCTTACGTTTGTGATATTATTTGTGTGTAAAACTATCCAATCTAGTTCTGGATTTTCATAAACTTTACTTGCGACTTGTTCTGGTCTTTCGTTATCTGTAATTTGATAATAAACAAAAGCAGTAATAACATTTATGATATCACTTCTAATTGCTGCTCTTTTGAAAATATTTTTAACAGTAATATAATTCTCATTTGAATTTGAATTCGTCAAACGAGAAAGATATTGTAAATTTGGTAGTTCTTTGAAGTATCCCATTTTAATAACCTACATCGTCGTCTTGTACTGAATCCAAATCACTAGTTCTTGTGCTGAATATATCTGTTTTATAGTCAGTATTATAAATTGGTTCAAGTTCTGAAAATTGCATCGCCATAGTTAAAGTGACTGGTTGTCCTTCATCATAAGCAGCCCAATTTCCTTCTGGTGCATAATTTACAGAAAATCCAGTCAAGGCACAAACTTTAAATTTATTTAATCCTGAAATGGGTTTATCTTTTCCTGTTTTGTATCTAAGTTTAAATACATTTGGTGTTCCAAGAAAAAATGATGCTTGACCTGCTTGACCGGTTTGTTTTCTTGGAGCCATACCTTGCTTGAAAAAACGAATAATTCTTTTTACATTTCTTGCTTCTTCTTTACTTCTTGGGCTCATACGATAAGAAAATGAAAATTGACGAAGTTCTGGACTATTAAATAAAAGTTCCAAGTTTGAGTTTGGTATAATACCAAAGCCTCTTGCTAAAATGCTTTCTGGTGATACTTCAAATTGCGCCATTTTAAGAACTTGTGATGCAAATGCAGATGCTGCTGTACCTTTTGCAGCAGCACTCTTAACTGCTTCACTTAATAAATCTCCATATAAATTTGCAGACATTCCTCCTTTGACTGCATCTAAAACGCCAAGTGGACTTTGACCCTTTGTTAATACTTTTAATGCAGCAGCAAGACTACCAACACCACCACCAGTAGCTGCATAAGTACCCATCTTTGTTAATGCTAATCCAGTTGCACCTGCGGTTAATGAATTCATTTGGTCTGCTCCCCAAGAAACATTATTACCATCAGACACGCCATTTGGAATTGGTAAAACGCTCATCCCAATAAAATCAGACAATGCACTATTTCTTTGTATATTTTCTTGAATCACTTTTGCTGGGTTATTAAATATACTTTCTGCTCCTGTTGGTTTATATCTAAATTGTGAAATTTCCAATCTATCTTGTTGTGATGTAATCATATCAATTGGATATATGAGAAGTTTTTTATCACCAAATAATCTTTTTTCATTTGCATCACCGAAAGCAGTTCCAGAAACATCAAAGGGTGTTAATGCACCGATTGGGTCTGTAACAATTTCTATAATAGCTTTTCCAATATTACCAATTTGTTGAAGTGTACTTGGTGCAGTTGGTGATATTACTCCTCCTATCCCAGTATCTTGTGAACCTGCTTTATTTACTATAAACCCAGGAAGAATACCAGTTCCACTTATATTTTTTGCATTTGTAATTGAATTAATTACTTTATCGTGTACTGTTATTCTTTGTTTTGAGTCTGATATTACACCAATTCCAGTAATACTCCATACTCCATTTGTATAAATCTCGGTTTTTCCTGTTACTGCACCATTAAAATAAACTATTTTATAAAGCTTTGTATTTCCATTAGTTGGGTCATAAGTAAGCTGTATTTTTTCTTCTTGCCCCGGAAGTGAGAAGACTGGTGGTGGTATTGGGTGAAAGTCATTACTTACTGCTTTTTCAGCCATTTATGGTGCCGATTGGTTATCTGGATAATCCCAAACTCTGGATTTGAATACTGGTTGTCCTCTTTTATCAACAAATCTTTCGGTTGGAAGTAAAGATACTTCTCTCCACTCACTTTCAGGGACCTTGAAAAAATTACTACTCACACCAGAAAAAAGATAATTATGTAATGTTTTTCTTGGTGCATTCACGTTTCCTGCTTTATTTATGTATGAAGCAGCAACACCTCCACGATATTGTGGATTTAGATAATGAAGATTGGAACCAAAAAATAATCCTTGTCTTGGATTTACATTTATAATATAAGTTAATGGTTGTCTATCCCAGAATAGATATTTTTGTGGATATTTTGCAGAATACATAAAAAACACCAAATCACCAGGAATAATAAAATCAGTATCAATTTGATTTATATCTTTTTCTTGATTTGATAGTTCATTCATCAAGGCATTCGTATACCAAGATGCAGAACGAAATTTTTTACCTGCTTCTTTAAGTATTTTATCGGCAATCATATTTGAATGCCCAAATCACGTTCGGTAAAAATACGAAATTCCCAGTTTCTATCTTTACAATATTCACGACAAGCTTCCCATTTTGCTTGATTTACTACCCAAGTTTTAACTGCATATGCCCAAGATTTTGTTCGGTTTGGTGGATTTGTGGGTGGTTCTTTTAAATCTTTAGCTGGTTTAATTTCTACAACTACTATTCTTATATTTCCGTCTTTATCTTTATATTTCAGTTTCATATCTGGAAAATATCTATGTACTTTTTTGTCTACTGGTGATACATAAGGAACCCAAAATTCTTCACTTTGATATGAAATTATATTTTCAGTCAAATCACAATAATGAAACATTTTGAGTTCATAAGAACTACGGTATATAATATTTGTTGGGTCTCCATTATATTTTTCTGGATGCTTTGGTTTGAACTTTCCCTGTTTGTAATTTTTATTTGCAGACATACATATAATATAACAATTCCATCAACATATTTAGATGGCTACTGCTCCAAAAAAAGGAAAACCAGATATAGGTCCATTATACATTAGAATGACTACCCCATCACCGGATGGGTCACTTCCAGGTGCAAGGGATATATTTGGAAAACTTTCAGTTACAAGTCAATTTAAAGTATCTCTTCATCTTACTAATTATGATAGGGATTTGATGGGTTGGTTATCGACTTGTGGATTAACTAATGATGTAAGAACCGCAAATACATTTGATTTTTTTTGTAGCGAAACTGCACTTCCTGGTGCAACATTTGATATGGCTGAAGAAAGTGGAAGCCGTCAAGGAATTATAGAAAGATTTCCAACAAGAAGAATATATCCAGATTTTACGATGACTTTTTATGTTGATTATGATTATAAAATAATTCGTTTATTTGAAGAATGGATGAATTATATTAATCCAATTTATAATTCATCTGGTATTGTTTCTGCAGATGCAACCGGACAAGGAAATGCAAAAGATAGTCAAGATTTTTTTAGATTTAAATATCCAGATACTTATAAAAGAATTATTTCTGTAACTAAATTTGAAAGGGACTTTTTGGAAAATCCAAATGAACCAGGTGGTCCAACAATTACACAACCCACAATAACTTATAGAATGATCGACTCATTTCCTACAAATATTACAGCACTTCCATTATCTTATGAAGGAAGTACGATTACAAAAACGACAGTTTCTTTTAGTTATGCAAGATACCTAATTGAAAAAAATAATGGTTCTAGGAAATAATAAATAACATTACTGAAGATATATAAAATGACCCTGCCTAAGATTTCAACACCACAATATGAATTGATTTTACCATCAACAGGAAAATCAGTTAAATATCGTCCATTTCTCGTAAAAGAAGAAAAAATATTACTTTTAGCACTTGAAAGTCAAGATACAAAACAGATTACAAATGCAATTAAGCAAGTATTAAAGGATTGTATTTTAACTAGATTAATTAAAGTAGAAGAACTACCTACTTTTGATATTGAATATATTTTCTTGAATATTCGTGGTAAATCTGTTGGAGAAAGTGTTGATTTGATTATTACTTGTAGTGATGATGGAGTAACCGAAGTTCCTGTAAAAATTTATATTGATGAAATACAAGTTCAAAGAAATGAAAAGCACACAACCGATATTCGTCTTGATGATAAATTGACGTTAAGAATGAAATATCCTTCATTAGAACAATTTATTAAGTCTAACTTTGATTTTAGTGAAGAAAAAACAATTTCAAATATTGATAAATCTTTTGATATTATTTCATCTTGTATTGATGTAGTGTTTTCGCAAGAAGATAGTTGGGCAGCAGCAGATTGCACATCAAAAGAATTAAAGGATTGGATTGAAACTTTAACGGCACAGCAATTCAAAGAAATTGAAACATTCTTTGAAACAATGCCGAAACTTGCACATACTATCAAAGTAACTAATCCAAATACAAAAGTAGAAAGCGAAGTTACGTTGGAGGGATTAACCAGTTTTTTCGGCTGATTATGGCTCATATGGAATTGGAGTCATATTTTAGGCTTAACTTTGCTTTGATGCAGTATCATAAATATTCTTTGACGGAAATAGAAAATCTAATTCCTTGGGAGAGAGACATTTATGTTACATTATTGCAACAACATATAGAAGAAGAAAATCTCAAACAACAACAATCAAATGGCTCTTAGTTCTGTTATTAATCCCGAAGTTATTACAGGAAAAAAGAAGCCTAATCTTTTAAGAGCGCAGAATTTTATTTCTGGTGGTTCTTCTGTAGGTGCAGGTGTACTTGGATCAGCAGCAAATAAGATTGTTAATTTTCAAAGAGCAGGAGTTCAACCATCACCAGTAGACGTTAGTAGTATTGTAAAGTCAATATCTACTGGAGTAGTTAGTAATTTCAATAATCAAGCACAGACAATCAATAATTCAGTTACAAATGTTATTAGTAAATCTATTAGTAATTTTTCAAAAGATTATCAAGACCGAATTAAAAAAGTAGATGAAGCAAAACCAACAGGCATACTTCAAAAGATTTTAGGTCTTTATAGAGATGTAATAGGATTTATTCAATTTTTTGGAAAAAGAAAATTTGTAGAAGGTTTAAGAGATAATTTAAAAGCACTTCAAAAATCATTTACCGACAGTTTTGAAGTTGCAAAACTTATTCGTCAAGTAATTATTAAAATTGTAAAACAATTATCAAATCTTCCAAAAGCAAGTCCATCTGGTGGCGGGGGCATCAATCTTGATGTTGATGTTCCTGGTGGTGGATTGAAAAAAACAGCGCCAAGAGGACTTAACAGAAGAATGAGAGGAGGCAAAATGCTTGCTCTTGGCGCTGGTGCTCTTGGATTGGGTGCTGCTGGTGCTGCTGCAACAAACGCTCTTTCGGGAAGTGATGCAGTTCAACCTGGAAGTCCTGCTCCAGAAATACCTGGAAATTTACTTGATGGATTGACTGCTGTTATTGATAGATTTTCAAAAGCAATTGATAGTTTAGTTAAAGGTAGTTCTGGTAAGAAAACGTCTGGGTCTTCTGGGGGTGGTGGCGGAAGTACTGGAAAAATAGAAAAACCAAAGGCAACTCCTGGTGCTACTCCTGGTGCTCCTGATAGTAATATCCAAGCTTCTCCTGGTGGAACAAAAACAGCAGAAGAAATGGCATTAGTGCAAACTGTAATGCAACAAGAGGGAGCTGATTACACTACTGTATACGGAGGGAAAAAAGTTCCAAAATTGACTGAAATGACATTGGGGGAAGTGTATGATGCATCAAAATTGGGAGGTAGTGATCGTATTCCTAATAGATTGGGTGGTGGAGTTATTCCTTATGCAAAGGACAAATATAATTCTAGTGCAACCGGTGCTCCACAACTAATGCCAGATACACTCAAAGGATTACTTGACTCTAGAAAATTCAATAGAGATCAAAAATTTAGTCCAGAAGTTCAAAATGAAATAATTCTTACACTTGCAAGAGGAAGAGGGATTGACCCAACAAAACCTTTAAGTAAAAAAGATATTGATCTTCTTGGTCAAGAATGGGCGAGTTTTACTCAATTTCATGGTCAATCAAAAAATACAGCTGGATCTACACTTCAGGTGTATCAAAAAAATCTAGAAAAAATTAAAAAGGAAGGATTCGTAGCACAACCAGCAGTACAGGCATCATCAGCACCACCAGCACAAGCACAAGCAGCACCATCAGCACAAGCACAAGTAGCACAAAGAGTATCAACTGTCTCTCAACCAGCACAACAAAAACCTCAAGTGAACTATCTTCCTATTGATATGAGTGGTGGTGGTGAGCAACAGGCACAACAATCACCAGGCGGTGGGGATATTTCTGCTCCATCTCCAACACCACAATCTGGTCCTAGTGTTCCATTTCTGTCTGCTACAAATACTGATAATTTTTTAGTTCTTTATTCAAGAATGGTTTATAATATTGTGGACGGATAATGGCTAAATTACTTTCTTCGCCACTTGTTTCTGCTTCTAATAATATTGTTCTTTTTGCAAAAGGAACAAAAACTTTACCTAAGGTACAAAAAGAATTAGTTCAGTTTAATCAATTTTTGCAATTCAAAACTGTCGAACTTGAAAAACTTAAACTTCCAGAAAAGAAAAAAATAAAAGAACTTGCAAATTTAAATATTGCATCATCATTTGGAGCACCTGGTGGATTATTAAGATCACTTGCAAGTGGAGCACTTGATGTTGCTGGTTTCTTGGGAAATATGTTTCCATCAAAAGGAAAAACAGGAAAACCAGGAAAAGTACCAAAAAAAATAAAAGTACCAAAACCAGTAGTGAGAGGTTCAAAATTAAAACTTGGTGGAATAAGAGCAGTAGGAGTTGTAAATGCTTTATTCGCTGGACTTGATTTTGCGACTGGATTGCAAGAAGGGGAAAGTGTAGGAAAAGCAGCAGCAGGTGCTGGCGGTTCTCTTGCTGGAAGTTTACTTGGTGGTGTAATAGGTCAGACACTTATTCCAATACCTGGAGTTGGATTTGTACTTGGAAGTATGGCTGGTGGATTTTTAGGTGGTTATGCTGCTGATAGAGTATATGAAGGCGGAAGTTCTATAAAGAAAAAATTAGACGAAAGACTAAAAAAACAAGAAACAAAACAAAAAGGAGCAGCAGCTAATAGTGGTAATTTTGGTGATATGGTAAGCAAATTTAGTTCTGCTGTAAGTAAATTTGAACAAGGTATTTCTTCTGGTTTATTTGGAACTGTAGAACAGAGTGGAAATCAACCAATGGAAGATGTTATTGGTTCTGTTGAAACTTCTTATGATACGCAACAGAAAGACCAACAACAAATCGAAGCAGAAGAAACATATTCTGCGGAAGGTGGAGATAAACCATCATCAAATTTTACTTCAGCTTTTGGTTGGAGATGGAAAAGAATGCATAGTGGAGTAGATTTTGCAAGTCCATCTGCATCTGCTCCTGTATCAGTCATACAACCAGGAATTATTGATACTGGTTATGAAGGTGGATATGGAAATTGGGTTGCTGTTAAACACGATAATGGAGCAGAAACTTTTTACGGTCATTTGAGTAAAGTGGAGGTGAAAAAAGGACAAAGAATAGAAGCAGGAACAGTCATTGGAAATCAGGGAAACACAGGACGTTCTAAGGGAGCTCACGTTCACTTTGAATATAGACCAGGTGGACCAGGAACAAAAGCAGTAGATGGTCGTGGAGTTGCTGATAGTTATTTTAGATTTGGAGGACAAGTTAAAGTAAAGAAAAGTCAAGAGAAAAAAACAAAAACAGATGCAGATAAAAAACTAGGGGAAGTTTCTACTGATTATCAACAAAAACCAAAAACAGGACAACAATTTTTTGCAGAACAAAAACAAATTACAGGAATTAAACCAGAACTTCAACCATCGGAACTTTATAAAGACACCAAAATACAAGAAATGGTAAAAAGTCCAGAAAAATACAAAGAAGGGATTGATAATATTCAAGGTGATAAAAAAATGGTGGTTGGGAAAATGTATAATGATTATCAAAAATATATAAAACAACAAAAAATAATACCACCGCAAGTAGTTCCTACACCACAACAATCAATACAGCAATATCCAACATACAATCAACAACAATCAAGTGTAACCATAATGCCTATAATGATGGGAGGAGGTCAAGGTGGTGGAGGTGGACAACAACAAAAACCAGTATTTATTCCTGTTGGTGGTGGCGGAGGAGGCGGAACTGTAATTCTTCCTGGACCAAGTGAAGGTCAGGTGGTAAATAGTTTAGTCAAAACATTATTACTTACTACTCTTTCTGGATCATAATGTCTATCGCAGTCGGCGCATTTAGACCAAATTATTTTGGTATACAATCATTAGATGGTAAAAATAAAGTTGATATAACTAACTCACTATTGTTTTTTGATTATTTTGAAGATTTGTTATCTCCTTGTATAACTGCAATCGCACAAATAACAAATTCTTCTTCGTTGTTTAATATTCTTCCAATCCGTGGTGGTGAAAAAGTTGCAATTAGTGTCGATACTGCATTTGGGGAATTTTTATTAGATGGCGATAATGCATTATATGTAACTAAAGTAACTGGTTTAGACGCACAAACACAAAATGAAACTTTCACTTTACATATGGTTTCACTTGAAGCACTTTCAAATGAAACATCAAGATGCGAAAAAAAATATAATGATGCAACAATTGATATACACGTAAAAGATATACTAAAAAATGTTTTAAATACAAAAAAATTTGATAATAAAAATATAGAAGTAACATCAAATAGTTATTCTTTTATTTCAAATAACAAAAAACCATTTCACATTTTAACTTGGTTGGGACCAAAATCCGTACCTACAACATCAGGTGGAGGTGGAACATCTGGTGAAGGAGAATATGCAGATGCAAAGGGAACTGCTGGATTTTTATTTTATGAAAACAAAGATGGATTTAATTATAGAAGTATTGATAGTTTAGTTTCAAATACTCAAATACAAAATCAAAGTGCAGATAAAGAAAAAATAATAACTTATACTTATACACAAGTTATAGAAAATAATACTCAAGCAAACGAATTTAAAATCTTAAATTATGGATTTGAAAAAAATCAAGATTTGATGAAAGCATTACGAGTTGGTATGTATGCAAACAAAAGTTATTTTTATGACTTATATTCAAACAGTTTGGATATATACAAATATGTACTAAAGGATGAAATTGGAAATAAATTAGGAAATAATAATATTGCAGTTTCTGATGAATTTGGTGATAGTATTAGCCGCATTATGGTTCGTGTTTCAGATCGAGGTGCATTAAATAGTAATGGTTCAATTTCTAATAAATTAAGAAGTGGTGCCGATATGGCTAAGTCATATTCAAGATATAATATTTTGTTTACACAAGCACTAAATATGGTTGTACCTTGTAATGTTTCTTTGAAAATTGGAACTATTATTAATGTAATGTTACCAAGAATAGATAGCACAGATAATAAAGAAAATGACGACGAACAAAGTGGAAATTATTTAATTAAAGGATTAAGACATCATTTTGAAGGAGGACAAATGATTACTAGTTTAAGATTAATTCGTGATAGTTATGGTCTATATGGATCTAATAATATATTTTAAATAAAAATGATTGAAGAGGCACTTTTAAAATCTAATTATATTGGAAAAGATGGTTTTACTTGGTGGATTGGTCAAGTAGCACATACATCTGTTTGGGCGGAAAAATCTGAAATATCTATTGAAGGAACTTGGGGAGCAAGATGTAAAGTTAGAATTATTGGATATCATTCTTTTGATGGAAATATTCTTCCTGATGAAGATTTACCTTGGGCACAAATACTATTAGATCCTTCTTTTGGAAGTTCGCAGGGAGGAATAGGAGGAACTATACATTTAAGAGGTGGTGAAACTTGTTTTGGATTTTTCTTGGATGGAGATGACGGACAACAACCAGTAATTTTTGGATTGCTTTATCGTAGTGAAGGAACTAAAAATTTACAAACAGAAGATGCTATAGCAAAAGAAAAAAGTTCAAGATTTAAACCCTTCACCGGTCATCCTGGTAATTTAGTTAAACCATCACAAAGAGATAGTAGAAATTCAAAAAATTTAGGAGATGTAGAAACTTCTCCTCTTTCGCAAAAAGATATAACAAATATTGCTTTTAATTCTGATTTTGGATTTTCAAGTTCATTTACTACAAATGTTTCAGCAACACCACAATATGGTGATAAGATCGCAGGTATTAAACCGGGAATACCTGCTGCATCTACTTTGGCGGTAGAAAAAAAAGCAGACATTACTTTAACTAGACCAAATGGATGCGAAAATAATTTAATCGGTCAAATTACACAAATAATACAAGATTTTGTTTCAGTTACAAACGGTCTTGATAGATATCTACACGCTTTTATTGATCCAGTATTAAATGAAGTCGTAAATGTTAAAAATTTAATTAAAAAAACTGCAAGTCAAGTTCTTGGAATTGTAAAATTAATTATTAATAATTTAAGAGGAACTATTTTTAAATGTATTACTAAATTATTTACTAAACTGGTTGGATTGATAGTTCCAATACCACAACAAGTATATATTTTGGAGGCGATGAAGAAAATTTTAGATATAATTTTTTGTATTCTAGAAAAACTTCCTGCTAGTCTTCTTAATTTTCTTGAAGATATTTTTAATGATTTAGTTAATCCAATTAATGCACCTGCGTGTGCAATTGAGCAATTGACTGCTGGTATTCTTTCAAGATTGATGAATGATATTGAAAATGCACTTTCCGGTATTATGTCTGGAATTAGTTGGCTTACTGGTGGTCTTTCTTCAATTTCTAATATTCTAAATCAAGCAAGTTCTTTAGCATCACAAATTTTAAGTTTTCTTGAGTGTACTGGACTTGCTTGTAAAACGCCAAGTGTTTGGGCTGCTAAATTTGGACCAAACGAAAAGGATGCTGATGATTGGCAAAAAATGGTTTCAAATGTAAATATATTGAATGGAATTAGTGATGGTTTAGGTTCTATTGAAGCAGCAATTGGAGAAACGCCACTTTATGGTGGTATTAATGGAAGATTTAATTCATTATATAATAACTGCAATCAAAAAGTATCAAATCCAACATCTCAAAATGATATTATTCCATTACCTCCTGGAGTGAGATATCCAAATTGTATTCCGCCAATTGTAAGAATTGTTGGTGATGGTATTGGTGCAAATGCAGTTCCTGTTGTTGGTTCAAATGGTTCAATTTTTTCAGTTGAAGTATCTAATGGTGGATTTGGATATACAGTAGAACCAACTGTAATGATTGTAGATAATAGTGGATATGGAAATGGCGCAACAGCAAATGCAATTATCGAAAATGGAAAAGTTTCTTCAATTTATGTAACCAATTATGGTTTTGGTTATTGTCCTGGAAATTATACTGGTATTGGTACTACTGGCCCTGATGGTACTAGTCCAGGAATTGGTACTACTGGTGGTGGTACTGGTATTGGTACTACTGGTGATGGCGCTAATACCCCCAAATCATTTATATCTTTGAGATTAATTTCTTCTAAAAATGTAGTTACGGAAGGAGATGATTTTGTGATCTCTTTAATTACTGATAATGCAACGGACGGAACTAAAATTAATTATACGATTAGTGGTGTTCGTAGAGAAGAAATTGATAAAGATTTGACTGGATCATTTATTATAAACAATAAAACATCTACATTACCAATTAAAACCAAAGATAATCTTTTATATAATCGAGAGTTATTTACATTAAAATTAAATGATTATAGTAAGTTTGTTGATGTTTTAATTAAAAAGAAAGAAACGATTACCAGATCATCTCAATATTCTTTAAGTTCTTCTCGTGATTTTGTTACTGCAGGAGAAGCATTTGCAATTAAATTAGATACAAAAGAAATACCAGATAATACTTTGGTTTCATATTCAATTACTGGAATTGATGGAAATCTTTTATCAAATTCTCCATTAAAAGGATCTTTTAAGGTTATACAACAAAAATCACAAATATTAATTCAAACAAATAAAGATATAATTACTAGTAATGCAATATTTACTTTAACACTTGATAATAAAAAGGCATATGTCTCGGTTCTTATTAAGGCCGTATCTACACCTCCTATTACACCAGGTATAAGAACTGATGTAACTGGTTGTATTGAAAAAATAATAGTCATATCACCTGGTTATGGATATACAACTGGTGATAAAATTACTGATGGTAAAAATACTTATACTCCTATTGTTTCACCAAATAGCGGAGCAATTATAGATGTAACGCCATTAAATAATCCAATTTGTGGATTTGAAGAACCACCAGATCTTACTATAAATACAAACACAGGTATTGGTGCGGCATTTGTTCCACTTATGAAATATTATCCTACTTATATTTCAATCAATAAACCTTATGATTTAATAGATCAGAAAAGAATATCAACAGTAGGAATTAAAACAGTAATAGATTGCGTATGAGAAACCCATTTGCTAGACAACTTCCAGGATTTAGAATTGAAGCAGGGACAGATAGTGCTAAAAATGGAAAAATAGATATTGCTTGTACTACTGATAAGGGACAAGGACTTATCATTTACGAGAATGGAAATTCTAATTTTGTTGTAAATAAAACTTCAAGTGAAGTTGTAGGGCATAAAATCGCAGACGATAAAACACCAGCAAAAGTAATTGATGCGGTAAATGGTGATATTCATTTGAGAGCACTTAATGGAACTATTATTCTTGAAGCAAAGAATATTCGCATTATTGGTGTTGATGGATCAGAAGGAGAAGTAACAATTCAAGGTTCTAAAATTGTAAAAATAAGTGGTCCAAATGTAGAAGTCCAATCGAGTGGCGCTGCAACAATCGCAGCGGCACAAGGAGTTAATATTGCTGGCGCTTATACTGATATTTCTGCAAGTACTCAAACTACAATTTCAAGTGGTGTAGATGCGGCATCTTCTTCACTCTTGGGACAAGTATTAGCAGCAATTAAAAAATTCAAAGATTTCTTCAAATCTATATGTAACTAATGGCTGATTTAACAATTGCGAATGTTGGCGAAAAACTAGTTGTTGGGCAAGTTGATACTTCATTTTTGGCTGCTAGTTCTAGATTACTTCCAGGAACTGCTGTTTTGAATGGTCCTGTTTATATTGGAATGCCCGCTCAAATAGGAGTAGCAAGAGCGGCTTGTATGATTGGACCACCGATTTCAATTGCACTTCCAGTATCTTTGGAAGTTACAGGTATTACAAATCTTTTAGGCAACTTAAATGTTTTTGGTCTTTCTACCTTTAATGGTGCTTCTATTTTTAATGGTGTTTCGACTAAAAATGGAGCAGATATATCAAATGGTGTAAAACTTAATAATGGTTCTCATATTACAAATGCTGCAAAAATGATTAATGGTACATTACTTGTAACTGGTACTTGTACTATACTTGGATTGTTTACTGCTGCGGGTGGAGTTGCGGCACCATTTAAGTTATTTGATATTCCACATCCAACAAAGGAAAAATATAGATTAAGGCACGGTTGTTTAGAAGGACCAGAAAATGCAGTTTATACTCGCGGTAGATTGATAAATTCGAATATAATCAATTTGCCTGATTATTGGACTGGATTGGTTGATGAAAAATCAATCACAGTTCATTTGACTTCTTATATTTTACATCAAGAACTTTATGTTCAAAAGATAGAAAATAATAAAATAAAAATATTAAACAACTCCGGTGGAAAAATAGATTGTAGTTATATTGTATATGCAACAAGAAAAGATATTTCGCCCCTAATTATTGAGTACGAAGGAGAAGAAGTATGACTAGACAATCATTAAATCAAAAATATGACGAAGAACTGAATTCAATACAAAATCAAATTGTATCACTTGGTGAAATTAAATTACCAGTTCAATCTTCACTTAGTGAACTTATAACACCATTATCACAATTAGATGAAAGAATTGCAGAACTTACCGTAGATATTAATAAAAAAATATATGATATTTCAATCGTATCTGGTATTGCTACTGCTTGTGGTTGTGGTACAGTTTTTACTGCTATGGATGAAAATGAAAATCAAATACAGATAAGTGTTGGTACTACTTATTATTACGAACAAGCAAAGGCACATCGTATAAATGCAGAAAACACATCTTATTCTGGATTTGATCCATTTGCAAAACTTGATGGAACTGATGGTTCTACTTCTTTTACTTCTGGAATTGGTTCTACTACTTTTGTAGTAGGTGCAGATCAAAATTCTATTCTAGAATTAGTTATAGGTAATGTTGGTTCTGGTATTGGTGCAACTAATATTACATCTTATTTTGGAAGATCCTTATTAGGTGGTAGTGGTAGTGGAGCAAAAGCAGATGTAATAGTTACTGTTGGTGGAACTGTTGCAAATGTAATTGTAAATAATGGTGGATCTGGTTATGCGGTAAATGATAGTTTAAATATTCCTTTTTTCCCTGGTGCATCTTTTATAGTTAATGATGTTGGTTCACCTATTCTTGGAATTGGTATTGATACTTATATTGTTGCAAGTTCTGGAATTGGAAGTGAATTTATACCAGATATTGATACTACACAAACAAGTACTTGCCCAACATCTTGTGCTGCTTATGGAGCACAAGTTGATGCTCTAAAAGCAGATATAGTTACACTTAGAAGTCAAAGGGATGCAATTATGGTGGGATCAAATTCGATTAAAGTTGAAACAAAAAAATCTTATGTTCAACGATATTCTTATAATTTTGCAGAAGCAGAATTAAATAAAAGAAAAACCGAAATTGATGCAGTTAGATTTGTTTTAAATAATCCTACTTATAATCAATACTTCTCATGAGTATACTTCTTAGAAATAGAATTACTGGTATTACTACATCAACTGATTTGTTCGGTGAGGACCTTGCTTTATTTTTAAGAGAATATCCAGATTTAGTTAAAGTTGGTATTGGAACCACTACAAATCAACCATATTATATTTTATTAAATGAAACAACAGAAGAATTTAGATCACCTTATGTAAATGGTAATTTTGTTTATAATCCAGGATTGAATAGGTTGGGTATTGGATCTAATAATCCTCAAGCAACTCTGGATGTAAATGGTGATATTAAATTTAATGGTAGTTTTACCAATACTGGTATTAGTACATTTCAAGGACCTGTTTTCTTTACTAATAATGTAACTTTTGATCGTTTTGTAGTTGGTGTTGCAACAATTACAAAAAAACTTGATATTGGTATTGGCGGAACCGTACTTACTGCAATAGCATCTACTAATCCAAGTATTGTTGGAGCAGCATCAACTTATTATGGGAATATTGGAATTGGGTCTACCATTCCACAGCAAAAGTTAGATATTGCTGGAAGCATTAAGATTAATAAGAATATATTTGATTCGGTTAATGTTGCAGGAACCACAGGATATTATCTCTCAAGAGATGTTGATGGAATTCGATGGGTACAAGTTAATCCTTTAGATTCGCAAGGAATTCTTGTTTATAATGACTTGACTCTAATTGGAGCTGGGCAATCATTTTTTGGAGTCAATCTAAAGACTGGAGATGGGTTGGGAATTACTACAGATACTATACAAGCATTTGTAAATCCATCAAATCCAAATATTGCAGATGTTTATGTTTATGATTATTGGAGTCCAATTCTTGGTGGAAATATCTATAGGAATTCAAATGTAGGTATTAACAATAATAATCCTACATTTGCTTTAGATGTAACTGGAACCACAAATATCACACAAGATTTATATGTTGCTGGTATTGTATCTTTTACTGCAAATACACCATCTATCAATAAAGATACTGGTGCTCTTGTAATTGCTCAAGGTGGTCTCGGTGTAGAAGGTAATGTTAATATTGGTGGTGCAACATCTATTGCACAATCAACATTTATAGGTGGAAATTTAAATGTTGTTGGTGTGGGTACAGTCAATACAACATTTAATGTTGGAATTGCCGGAACAGTCATTACAACCACCGGAATTGGTTCGGTTGGTATTGGAACCAATCTTCCATCTAAAGGTTTGGATATTGCAAAGCAAGTATTAATACAGAAAGCAGTATATGACTCAAATCGAAATGTAGGATATAAAACAGAATTTTATAAAACTCCAAGAACAGTATTGGGCCAAGTTGGAGTTAATACTGCCGGTGAAGTTATTAGTGATAGATTTTTTGATGCCGCAAATTTAATAAGACTCAATCTTGACTTTATTGCAGCAGAAGCAGTTGGATTTATTACAAGCACCGATTATTTGAGTGGAACATTTTCGGTTCCTGGAGTTAGTTCTTGTAGAGATGATATTAAAAAAATATTAAAATCAATCACTCTCGACATTACAAAGGGTGGAAACTCACAATCTGTAGGTGCCGGTCTTTCTTATTATAATGGTGGGTCACTTATCCATATTACATCTGGTGCTCAACAAACAGCAACTGTCGTTGCAATTACAACTGCCGCACAAATTTCACAAAAAGTAATTAATAACGTTTTACTAACAAAATCATACCAAAGTGGTGTGAGTAGTATTCGTCAAATTAGAGATTTAACAATACAAGATGATGCTTCTGTTAATTCTAATGCAAATAATGGTGGATGTTCAAATGTAGTCTCTGCAATTTATACTTGTGCCGGTATTGTAACTACAATTATTGGAGGTGGATCTGGTTCTGCTCCTGCTATTACTCAACCAGATGGTAAAGTAGTATGGGTTCCACCCGGAACTGATGTAAGAAATCTAGTTTGGGTGAATAAGTATGGTAATGATGATAATGGTGGAAAAACAGAAGGAGATGCAAAATTAACGATTGCAGCAGCTGCAGCAGTTGCTCAACCCGGTGATACGATTATGGTTCGTTCCGGTGTTTATTATGAGAATAATCCAATTGGTTTGAGAACTGATGTTTCTGTTACTGGTCAGGATTTGAGATTAGTAACAGTAGTTCCTCAAAATAGTGGTAAGGATGTATTTCACGTCAGAAGAGGATGTTTGGTTGAGAATATGAACTTTGCCTGTGATACTGGAAAATCTAATCCAGGTGGCGGTGCAGTTGCATTCCCACCAACAGATACATCTAAAATATCAGTATCTGGTTATATCGCTCCTGGGCCTGCAAATGAAGGTCCAAGTGGAAGATGGAGAAGTCCTTATATTAGGAACTGTACCAATTTTATGCCCTTAAGTATTGGTATGAAGATTGATGGAAATCATGCAACCGCATCTACAATAGGTGCTGATTTAAAATCTATGGTCTGTGACTCATTTACACAATATAATGAGGCAGGTATTGGAGTTTCAATTACAAATAATGGATATGCCCAGTTAGTTTCTATTTTTACAATTAACTGTGATATTGCAATTTATTGTGATACTGGTGGTCAGTGTGACCTTACTAACTCTAACTCCTCATTTGGTAATTATGGACTATATGCAGTTGGTCTGGGTGCAACTGAATTTACATCTCAAGTGAATACTACAACCGATGCTGAAGCAGATAGAGTTGTATTTAAGAATGTAACTGATAATGTTGGGATTTCATCAAGACGACCATATGATGGTCAGGCACTATGGTTTAAAATAAATCTTTCAAATTATAATACTGGCCAAGTTGGAATTATTACTGCACCTTTAAAAAGATTAAAATCTATTACTGTCGTAAATGGTGGTTCTGGTTATAGTGAGGCATCTCCTCCTGATATTACTATTTTTGATACTGCAACAAATGATGTTCTCCCATTAGGACCTGAAGGTATTATTGCCGAAGTGTCTCCAACAATTAGTGGTTTGGGTTCAATTACTTCTGTTGATATTATAGATAGCGGAAGAAATTATCTTCCTAGTCAAAATATAGGAGTTCGAATTAATGGCACTTCAACAAATGATTTGACAGCTCAGATGGAACCAATTTATTTTACAGTAAGTGAATCCTCCCTTCCAACATTTACGGTTGGTATTGGAACTACAACGACAATTGTTTTGAATGAATTTATTCCTTATATTGTATATGCAAATGATGCTGTTGAAATGCGTAGAATTAGTCGTATTCTAACAAGTGGACATTCATTTGAATATATTGGTTCTGGTACTGATATAAATATCTCAACACCTTTAAAGGGTGCCGTATCAATTAAAGCAAATGAGGTTGTTGCAATTGATGGTGGACAAGTACCATTTACAAGCACCGACCAAAAAGGTAATTTTAATATTGGTGAAGGTATTCAAATCAATCAGGCTACGGCAACAATTACTGGAAGAGATTTTAGTAAAGCAATTCAAGCAGAAGTTACACCTTTAATACTTGCACTGAGATAAAAAAATGGCGATTGCACCAGTCAATAAATTTATTACAATTGCAGTTCCGGTTGCTCCTGGAGAACAAGTAATATATGCAACTCCAACCGGAAGGTCGTCAATCATTCTTTATGCGCAAGTATCAAATGTTGCGGCAGCATCTACTTTTCCAAAAGTTTCATTTACACATCGAAGAAAAACAAATAAGACTGGATATATTAGAAATAATCGAATTATCAAAGAAGCAAAAGTACTTCCAAATGATAGTTTAATTATTATTGATGGAAGATTAGTTTTGGAAAGAAATGCTGTAATTTCAGATTCCGTTGTAATTGTAGGAGTTCAGTCTGGTATTACTAGCATTACGAACTGTTTATATGATTTTAATACTGGTATTACTACTATTACTACACTAACCAATCATAATTTTTCAGTTGGTAGTGAAATCACGATGAGTGGTCTTGCCTTTACTTGCTCTCCCGGAAGTAGTGGAATTACAACAACTATTTTTCCATCTCCGCAATCTGCATTTACTGTGTCTAGTGTTACTAGTTCTACTATTTTTGTTACAAATACTGGACCAATTGGATTCGCTCATACTTATGTAAGTGGTGGATTAGTTGGACCACTTCAAATGGAATTTATTTGTAGTATTTTAGAAAATAATATTGCCGCATAATTATGTCTAAAAAATATTTAAGCGGAAGAGTTGAAAGAACACCTCAATCAGATATAACATCTGATAGATATGAATTTCTTGGTTTAGAACAGGCAGAACCAAATCTTGGAGATCCTTTGGTTGGACCGTCTTCTATTGGAGCAAAACCTGTCCCTCCGGGTCAACAATATATGATTGTTACGACTGGAATTGCTGGAGAACGTTATTGGATTCCAAATCAAGGTGGTATTATACCAGGAAGCATTACTGTTTATAATGAAAATATTGGATCGGGATTGGTTGGTGGGCTTAGTAGCACAACACAATTAGTTTTTATTGGAAATGCAATTGATGTAACGGCACCATATGCCGGACCACCATATCCACCAAATGTTAATATAACAATATCACCTCCGGGAAATAATGGAGAAGTATTATTTAAAGATCTTGGAGATTTTGCAACATCAACAAAATTAGTTTTTAATAGTTCTGTTGGAATACTAACGATTGGAAATGGACTAAATGTTGGAAGTGGTGGAACAATATTTACCATTAAACCAACTGGATTGGTTGGTATAGGAACATCTTCTCCAACACAAGAACTGGATGTAAATGGTGATATAAGAATAAGAGGAACGATATATGATTATAATAATCAACCAGGAGTAAATCAGCAAGTTTTAGTTAAAAATAATTTTGGTGGATTAGAATGGAACAATCAAAGCTCTATTCGTGCTGGTGCTGGTGGAACTTATACTCAAGTGCAATATCATAATACATCTGGTTTAGTTGATGGTGCAACTGGTTTTGTTTATGACCCAAGTACCAATAGAGTTGGTATTGGAAGTACATTACCCAGAGATATTCTAGATGTTATTGGAACTGTTAATATAAGCGGATTAGCCACAATCACAAATCTTTATGTTTCTGGTATAAGCACTTTAGGTGTTACATCAGCAACTAATCTTACTTCACAAACACTAAGAGTTTCTGGTATAAGCACTTTAGGTGTTACATCAGCAACTAATCTTACTTCACAAACTCTTGTTGTAAGTGGTATAAGCACTTTAGGTGTTACTAGTATAACTAATCTTACTTCACAAACTTTAAATGTAAGTGGTATAAGCACTTTAGGTGTTACTAGTACAACTAATCTTACTTCACAAACACTAAGAGTTTCTGGTATAAGCACTTTAGGTGTTACTAGTATAACTAATCTTACTTCACAAACTTTAAATGTAAGTGGTATAAGCACTTTAGGTGTTACTAGTATAACTAATCTTACTTCACAAACTTTAAATGTAAGTGGTATAAGCACTTTAGGTGTTACTAGTACAACTAATCTTACTTCACAAACACTAAGAGTTTCTGGTATAAGCACTTTAGGTATTACATCAGCAACTAATCTTACTTCACAAACTTTAAATGTAAGTGGTATAAGCACTTTAGGTGTTACTAGTACAACTAATCTTACTTCACAAAGCCTTGTTGTAAGTGGTATTAGTACATTTTATGGAGATATACTTCCTGGTAGTAGTGGTTTTTATGATATTGGAAATGTTTTGTATAAATTTAATGAAGTTTATGCAGATACATTTGTGGGTCAAATTATTGGTAATGCTGATACTGCTACTGTTGCTACAAATGTAAATGGAGGAACTGGAAATTTAACAGCATTAAATGTAAGTGGTATAAGCACTTTAGGTGTTACATCAGCAACTAATCTTACTTCACAAAGCCTTATTGTGAGTGGTAGTGGAACTATAACAAATCTAACTGGAACCGCAGTTACTTATACGAATGGAACTATAACCAACTTAACTGGTACTGCTGGAACTATAACAACTCTTAATAGTACTAATGGAACTATAACAAATCTTACTGGTACTGCTGGAACTATAACAACTCTTAATAGTACTAATGGAACTATAACCAACTTAACTGGTACTGCTGGAACCATAACAACTCTTAATAGTACTAATGGAACTATAACAAACCTAACTGGTACTGCTGGAACTATAACAACTCTTAATAGTACTAATGGAACTATAACAAACCTAACTGGTACTGGTGTTACTTATACGAATGGAACTTTTACAAACTTAAGTGCTGGTTCTATCACTTATACAAATTCAAATTCAACTAATCTTTATGTAACTAATGGATATATTAATGTTGGAATTGTAACAACTATAAGTGGTACTAATCTTAATTATACGAATGGAACTATAACAAACCTAACTGGTACTGCTGGAACTATAACAAACCTAACTGGTACTGGTGTTACTTATACGAATGGAACCATAACAAACTTAACTGGTACTAACTTAAATATTACTGGGATTTCGACATTTCAAGGTAATGTAACTTTAGGTGATGCTAATACTGATAAAGTTTCTTTTGGTGCAACTGTTGATAGTAATATTATTCCAAGTGGAAGTAGGAATTTGGGTAGTGTTGCAAATCCCTGGTCTAATGTTTATGCTACTACTATTACTGGTACTATTGCTGGTAATGCAGATACTGCAACTAAACTAACTACAGCAAGAACTATAGCAATTACAGGTGATTTAAGTTATACAAGTCCAGCATTTGATGGTACAGGAAATGTAACAGGAACAGGTACTTTAGCAACTGTAAATTCAAATGTTGGTACTTTTGGTTCTAGTACTTTTGTTCCACAGATTACTGTAAATGCTAAAGGTTTGGTGACTGGTATTACAACTACTGGAGTTAACTTTAGTGCTGCTACTGTTGCTCAAGCAGATAAGCTAACTACAGCAAGAACTATAGCAATTACAGGTGATTTAAGTTATACAAGTCCAGCATTTGATGGTACAGGAAATGTAACAGGAACAGGTACTTTAGCAACTACTGCAGTTACTGCAGGTTCTTATGGTTCTGGTTCTCAAGTTGCTACTTTTACTGTAGATTCTAAAGGAAGATTAACAGCAGCATCTAATACAAGCATTACAGGTATTAATGCTTCTTCTGTTGCTGCTGCTGGTGCAGATACTCAAGTTCAGTTTAACGATGGTGGGGCATTTGCAGGAGATGCTGATTTTACTTTTGCTAAAACAACAAATACTGTTACTACAAGATTTTTAGCATTAAATGGTAATGGTTCAACGACTTCTGCTCAATTAACATTTAATGGTGGAACAAATAATTGGATTACTTTTGGTACAACTGGTGTTGCTGCTCCTGCATTTACAACAAGAAGTGTTGGAACTAAAATTGTTTTATATGATGGTATTGGTGCAAGTTCTGCAGATTATGGTTTTGGTATTGAAAGTAGCACTTTATGGTCTAGTGTTCCTACTACTTCTCAACAATTCAAATGGTATGCAGGAACCACAAATATCGCATCACTCTTTGGAACTGGAGAACTTGTAGTAGGAACCACAACAAAAACAGGAACAGCATCGCAAACATTTCAGGTTACTGGTGGTTCTTATGTTTCTGGTAACCTTGGAATTGGAACAACAAATCCAACATCAAAACTTCACGTTGTTGGTGATGTAATAGTTACTGGTGTAGTGACTGCTACTACATTTGTTGGAGCATTAACTGGTACAGCATCTAATGTAACCACTAATGCAAACTTAACAGGACACGTAACATCTGTTGGTAATGCAGCAGTATTGGGTTCTTTTACATCAGCACAATTAGCAACAGCATTAACCGATGAGACTGGTACTGGTGCTGCTGTATTTGCAACAAGTCCAACACTTGTAACTCCAGCATTAGGAACACCTTCATCAGGAAACCTTGCGAACTGTACCTTCCCAACTTTAAATCAAAATACTACTGGTTCCTCTGCTTCTTGCACAGGTAATGCTGCAACTGCAACAGTACTACAAACCGCAAGAACCATTAATGGAGTATCATTTAATGGTAGTGCTAATATTACTATAAGTGCATCTGAATTTTCTTCTGGTACTACTATAGTATTCTATCAGGCATCAGCACCAACTGGTTGGACGAAATCTACATCTCACGATAATAAAGCATTACGAGTTGTTTCTGGAACTGGTGGAGGTTCTGGTGGTTCTTCCTCATTTACTTCTGTATTTGCAAGTAGAGGTGTTCCACTACCAGAACACAATCACTCTGCAAGTTCTGATACTCACGGTGGTCACCAACACTCAGGACCTACAAATAATCAAAACGCAAATCATACTCATACTTTTACGACTGGCAATCAAAACGCAGATCATAGTCACTCATTCATCACTAATAGTGGTGGTTCTCATACCCATCTACTGAATGAAGTTCCCAACATCGAAGTACCGCAATCTTCCGCACCAGGAATGGTAGTTCAAGCTAACATAGAGCAAGCTGGAGGTGGTAGAACTCATACGATTATTCAAGGTGGTTCTCAAATTGTAGATACTCATAATGGCCACTCACATGATGGAGGAACTGGTGGACAGAGTGCAAACCACCAACACGGTGGAACTACTGCTGGAATGTCTAATGATCACTATCACGATTTTACAACTCAGTCTGGAGGTTCCCACAGTCACACCATTACGGTCAACAATAATGGTACTGCTGGTGCATCTATGGACTTTGCAGTTCAGTATATTGATGTTATAATATGCAGCAAGAATTAATTAATTTATGAAACTCGAACAAGGAAAATATTGCCCACTAATTAAAAAAGATTGTATAGGTATTCAGTGCTCTTGGTTTACTCAAATTCGTGGTATGAACCCAAATACAGGCGAACCAGTAGATGAGTGGGGATGTGCGATTACTTGGATGCCTACTTTATTAATTGAAAATTCACAACAACAAAGGTCAACAGGTGCTGCTGTTGAAAGTTTTCGTAATGAGGTAGTAAAAGGAAATCAAGAAAATCAACAACTTTATATTCAATCAATTCAACCAGGAATGATTGCGAATAATATACTTTCTGAAAATATTCAAAATGTACTAAAATCTGGAGATGTAGAATGAAATTAATCTTTATCGTATCGGAAAAATTTATTAGATTGGATGATGAAAGTTTTTTGAATATCAAGGAAGACCTATCTTGGGTTCCTTCTAATGTTCATGCAGTCATTTGGAATGATGATGCGGGTTATATTGAATATAAGAATGCACCCAAAGAAACAATTGAAGAACTTGGAATTTACGAACAAGCACTTGAAATTTTTGATGCAGAAAAGCAAAGAAGACTGAGAGAGCAATTAGCAGAAGAAGAATTGAGGGAGGCATCCAGAGATTATTGGAAAGAATTGAGAAATAAAAGAGATTTTCTACTTTCGCAATCGGATTGGACGCAAGGAAATGATAGTCCACTAAATTTACAACAAAAAGAAGAATGGAAAATATATCGTCAGGCATTACGAGATGCACCTTCAAATACGATAGACCCAAAGAGTCCAGTCTGGCCACTGTCCCCTTCTCCTTGACACCACACCCAGTCCGTGCTATGATGGATGGGTAAGACGACCCTTCCAAACCATTATGATGATTACCCGAGACGTTTTGGCCGAACTTCAAGAACTGCAAGAAGATGTAGCAGAACATTTTGCAGATGAGAATATTGTAAGTGGTGAACTTTATTGGACTTGTGTGGAGTCACTTGCAACTGCAAAACTTGCTGAACTTCGTGGTGAACTTGTAAGATAATATAAAAAAATATATAGTGTCTAAATAAGACAGAAGAAATATCTGTGTTTATAAACGATGCCGTTATCAAGATTAGAAAACTTCCTAAAGAATGCTGAAGGAAATATTCTTTATGTAAATCCATCAGATTTTGATGCAACTGATAGTTATGAGAATAAAGGCAATTCGTTAACGAGACCTTTCAAATCTATTCAAAGAGCATTAATTGAGTCTGCAAGATTTTCTTATCAATCAGGAAGAAATAATGATAAGATTGATAAGACTACAATTCTTGTATATCCAGGCACACATTATATTGATAATCGTCCTGGATATGTTTTAAATTCAAGTGCGGTTCTTTATCAAAGAACTGGTTCGGGTTCTGGTGCAACTTGGACTACGAGTGGTGCATCAATTACTGAACTGGGATCTTCATTCAATACAGATATTTTTAGTGCTTCAAATGACCTTTATAAGGCAAATTCTTCTTCTGGTGGTATCATTATATCTCGTGGCACCTCAATTATTGGATTAGATTTAAGAAAAACAAAAATCCGTCCACTTTTTATTCCAGATCCATTAGATGATTATATTGATAATTCTTCTATTTTTAATGTAACTGGTACTTGTTATTTTAGTACATTTACATTTTTTGATGGTGATGTAAACCGAAGTGTTTATAAAAATTATAATAATACATCATTTGTTCCTACTTTTTCACATCATAAGTTAACAGCATTTGCATATGCTGATGGTGTAAACGAAGTCAAAATAGGATCTACTGGAACGGGTCTAACTGACCTTCAAATGTATTATTATAAATTGGCTTTGATGTATGGAACTGCATCAGGAAGACCACTTGCGGATTATCCAACTGGTAATGATTTTGAACCATCAGTAGACGAATATCGTATTGTTGGTAACTTAAATGCAAATGCGATTGGTATTACAAGTATTCGTGCTGGTGATGGAAATACCTCATCGCAAATAATTACGGTAGATACATCTACAGAACACGGTTTATATGCTGATACTCCATTTTTGGTAAGTGGTGTTGGAATAGATACTGGTGTTTATAATGGATCTTTTACGGTAAAAGATGTTGTTGGACTTACAACATTTACATATAATGCAACAAGTTCTCCGGTAGTTCCTTTACCAGATCCAAATACACAATTACAAAATTCTCAAATTATTGTAGAAGTTGATAGTGTATCTTCTGCATCTCCTTATATTTTTAACTGCTCTTTAAGATCAGTTTATGGAATGTGTGGAATGTGGGCGGATGGTAGCAAAGCTACTGGATTTAAATCTATGGTTGTTGCTCAATATACTGGTATATCATTACAGAAAGATGATAATGCATATATTGAATATGATTATAGTAGCAAGTCATTTAAAAATAATGATGAATCGGAGTATTCACCATTACATACTCATTCTTATTCAATATATAAACCATCATTCGAAAACTATCATATCAGGGCATCAAATGGTGCAATTATACAGGTAGTTTCTGTATTTGCAATTGGATTTGCAAGACATTTTGTTGCCGAAAGTGGTGGCGATATGTCTATCACAAACTCAAATTCCAACTTTGGCGCAATATCATTAGAGTCGGTTGGATTTCGTGTTGATTCTTTTGATAGGGACAATAAAGGTTATATTACACACATTATTCCACCAAGGGAAGTCACTACAGCAGAAACCGAAAGCACTTGGTTATCATTAGATGTAGAACAAACAATATCAGTTGCAAATCCTTCTCGTTTATATTTGTTTGGATATAAAAACCGAGAAATTGCTCCACCTCATCAAATTGATAGTTATCGTGTTGGCGCAAAGCAAGGAGATATGCTGAATTTACCTGTAACTGTGGGTACTTCACTTTCGGCATATTCTGCTCCAATTTTAATGCAATCACCTGATGGAACTACATTTAGTTCTAAAAAAGTTTTTGTTGTTGGAAGAAATGCAGGAATTAATAGCATTTCAAATAATATTTTTACATTAACTAGTAATCATAAATTTTATAATGGAGAAAAGATTAGAGTTTTTAGTGATAATGCAGAAGCACCAAATAATATTGAATTAAATAAAGTTTATTATGTAAGTACAACTGGATCAGCAAATGGAATTAAAATTTCTCCAACATATAATGATGCAATTGCTGCAACACCAAGAACAATTAGTGGAATTAATAATCTTGGCGGAAATTTAAGAATAGTTAGTTCGGCAACAGATAAACAACCAGGAGAAGTTGGATATCCAATTCAATATGATACGGCAGTATCATCTTGGTATATTAATAGTTCTTCTACACAAGATAATACAATTTATTCTATAATTGTAGGTCTTGGTACAACTGGTCTTGGATTAGAAAGTGGTTCTACATTTATCAAAAGAAAATTAGATAATCGTTCTCTTTCGGATCGTGTTTATAAGATGCGGTATGTGATACCAAAAGAAGCAACAAATGCTCGTCCTCCTGTTGCTGGATATATTATTCAAGAAACCAGTACAACTGGAATTGGAAGTGCAAGTATTTTAACTGGTGGTCTTTCTAGTCCTTTGGATTTAAGAAATCCAAAGATTATTACGAATGCTTCATATTCTTCAAATACAATCACCATTACAACCGAACTTCCACATAATTTTAAAACTGGTGATATTGTAAAAATACAAAACATCAAAAGTAGCAATAATCCAGTTGGAACTGCTTCTTCTGTTTATAATGGTTCATTTAAGATTTCGTCAATTCCAGGTTCAAAAACTTTTGCAATTGCTGGAATTTCTACAAATCCTGGATCATTTACAAATATTACAAATCAAAGAACAACAAATCAACAAGTTGCTGCACTTCCAAGAGTTTATCGTGAAAGATACGAAAATACATTCTTCGTTTACCGAATAGACGAAATCAAAAAGCATATTCCTGGTTCTTCTATTTCCGGTCAGGATGGAATTTATCATTTAACTGTGATGAGCTCGGATGTTTCGCCATCACTTGCAAATGTTGGATATGGTATTAGTCTTAAAAATTTCAATCAGGATGTAAGAAATCTTTATCCTCAAATGGATCGTGATAATTATAACTCTGATCCAAATGAAACATCTTCTTATGGAAATGTTAAACCTCTTGGTACTGTAAATGTTGATGATAAAAGAAATTCAGTTACAAAAGAAGCAATTAATACATTTTTAAAAGAAAATACTGTTGGATATGCAATTACAGGAGCAATTGCAAGTGGAACTGCGGTTACGTTCTTTACAGATAGAGAACACAATCTAAATTCAATTAAAACTATATCATTAACTAGTGGTGGTTCTGGTTATGGATCTACTACTCTTTATTCTGCCGAACTTGTAAATGTTTCAATTGTAGGAAAAAATGGTTCGGTAAAAGCAACTTTAGGTGGTGGTGGTGGAATTTCAGCAGTTGAAATTGTAGATGGTGGTGCTGCTTATGGTGTTGGAAATACGATGACGGTATCAGGAGGAACATCTCTTGCTGTTGTAGATGTAACTTCCATAAACAATAATGTAAATGATGCATTACAAGTTGTAGGATTTGCAAGTGAAGGATATAATGGTGTGTTTAGAATTACTGCGGTTCCTAATGCAAAATCAATTACTGTTTATAATCCAAATAATGTAACAGCATTTGTATCTAGAACAGACGGAAAATCACCTTTTGTATCTGTTGTAGGTAAAGGTTCTTCAATATCGAATTTAATTTTTTCTGATATTAGAACTGGTATTACAACTGTTACTACAACAAGTTCTCACGGTCTTATTGTTGGAAATAAGTTTTCAATTGTTGGTACTGGAAAAACTATTTTTGATAGTTCATTTACAGTTAAAGAAGTTGTAGGAATTAATACATTTACATTTAATGTTGGTAATTTAACATCAACAGAAGTATATAATGGTAATGGATATGTACTAAGACAAGGAATTGCAGCAAATGCTCTTTCTGTTGGTGAAGGAGAAATTAATCTTGCAGGACGTATATCTTACATTTATGCAGGTATCAGCACTACAATTTCTGTCGCATTAAGTGCTTCTGATACATCCATTACTCTTGCATCTATTGGTGGATTTTCGAAAGGAGATTATTTGCAAATTAATGCAGAAGTTTTGCGTATACAAAATGATGCTTGTACTAATGTACTTCGTGGTCAGTTTGGTACAATTGCTGCTGCATATGATAACGGAACACTTGCAAAGAAAATAAGAGTAATTCCAATTCAATTTCATCGTCCGTCTTATCTTCGTGCATCAGGTCATACATTTGAGTATCTTGGATTTGGTCCAGGTAACTATTCAACTGGTATGCCTCAAAAGCAAGATAGAATATTAAGTGGAGATGAAGTTATTGCTTCGCAAGCTAGAGAACAAGATGGCGGAACAATTGTTTATACTGGAATGAATGATAATGGTGAATTTTATTCTGGTGCAAAAAAACTTATTTCTGTAACTGGCGAAGAAGAAATATTTGATGCACCTGTATTTACATATACTGGCGATGATGCAAATACAGATAGCACAAAAAGATTAAGTGGTATATATGATGATTTGGTGGTAAGAGATCGTATTACGGTAGAGGGTGGAGAAAATAATAATCAAACTTCACAATTTTATGGTCCAGTTAATTTTACACAAAAAGTTACAAGTACTGCTGCTGCTGGTGTTGAAGTTAAAAACTTATACATTAAGGGAAATACGGCACAATCAAAATTAATTACTGTTGGTATTTCTACACCAACTACTGCTGATATTCCTGGTGCTCGTACTGGTGATATTTCATTATCTGGAACACCACAACTAGGTGGTTATCTTGGTCACATTTATATTAATGGAGATTGGAGAAGATTTGGAGTAATCAGTTCTCAAAAGGATTTGGGTTACTATAGAATGGATAAATTGGGAATTGGTGAAACAACATCAGTTTTTAATGGTACTCAACTTTTTGAAGTGAATGGGCAAGCATTAGTTAAAGATCTTTATGTGACTGGAAATGTAACATTTGCAGCACAACAAACTTTTTCAAGTCTTGCATTTGAAGGTATTACAATTTATAATGGAGCTACTTTTCCTGGAACAAATGCAAGTGGTGGAATTACAACTGCTTATACGCAAAGACACGTACAGGGCATTTCACAACTTTATAATTTAGAAGTTACTGGTACTGCGGCAACATTTACAAATGCAAAACTGACAGTTCAAAGTTCATTTAATTCTACATTTACTGGACTTTCTACTTTTGCCGGTCAATTAAATATTGGTATTTCGTCAATTGGAAATCTAAATGTTGTTGGTATGACTACTACCAGCAATTTAAATGTAACTGGTATTACATCAGCAACATTTGGAGGAACTATCGGTGCTGGATTTACTGGTTCTACATCTGGAATTACAACATTAAGAGCATCTGCTGTTGCTTCTGGTATTCTTACATTACCTGCTACAACTGATACATTAGTTGCAAAAAATACAACAGATATTTTAACAAATAAATCAATTGCTGCTGGTTCAAATACTATCACAGGTCTCACGAATACTAATCTTTCTGGGTCTGCTGGTATTACAAATGCAAATCTAGCAACTCCTACGATTTCTGGTATTTCACTTGGAAGTAATCTTGCAACATTAACATTTGGGACATATTTGTCTGGAACTTCTTATAATGGTTCTACTGCGGTTACGATTGCAACAAATGCTACAAGTTCTAATACTGGAAGTACATTAGTTGCTCGTGATGCTTCTGGTGACTTTACAGCAAATAGAATTACTTCATCCATTAAAGCGAATGGATTGACTGAAGGTGTAACTATAAGTGCTTCTGCTCTTACTGGTTCTAATAATATTGATTTAATTGCAAATAATGTTTATCTTTATACTGCAAATACATCAGGAAACTTTACATTTAATTTCCGTGCAAATTCTTCTACTTCGTTAAATACATTCCTTTCAGTAGGAGAGTCAATTACTGTTGCAATCTTAACTACACAAGGGTCAACTGCATATTATAATACAGCAATTACAATAGATGGAAATGCAGTCACGCCAAAATGGTATGGTGAAGTCACACCAACATCTGGAAATGTAAATGGTATTGATGTTTATACCTATGTGATTATAAAAACTGCTAGTGCTACATTTACTGTAATTGCATCACAATCACAATATAAGGCTTGATACTAAATGTCTCCACTTTTAGGTTCTACTGGTTTAGTTTCTTATTATTCTTATAGAGGAAATATTGATACACTTCCTGATGTGTTTTCAATTGGTGCAGATGTTACAGATGTAGAAATAGATGCAGAAATCACAAGAACAACTACAATTACTGGTATTAACTATAAAGCAAAAGTAACACCAAGTTCTGGTGCTACAATATCTGTAAATGGAAGTGCATATACTTCTACACCACAATATGTAAAAAACAATCAATCAATATCAATTAAATTTACACCAACTGACTATGAAACAACTTATACTGTATCATTAACTGTTGGAAAACGAAGTGATGCTTATACTATTCTTACAAGAAATCGCCCAGAAGATGGAATACCTAATGCATTTAGTTTTACCGATCAAACAGATGTAGATCCACCATTTAGAACTAATGTAGAAAGTAATGTAATAACTTTAAGTGGAATGTCTAATGTTCCTTCTGGGCAAACACCAAGAACAAATGATATTGGAACTGCAAGTATTAGTGGAAATAGCGCTCAATTTAAAGTTACAAGAGGCGGAACGGTAGTAAGAGATTATGGAACTGGAAATTTTTCAGTTATAAATGGAGACCAGATACAGTTGCGTATGAATGCAGGAGGAAATGCACAAACAGTTTCTACTACATTTAGTGTAACTGGAACTGATACTACAAATTTAGCAAGTCCTGTTACATCAACTGTAAGTGATACTTGGAGTATTACATCTAGAACTTATACTGCAACTATTACTTTAAGTGCAAGTCCAGGTACGGTGGATTATAATACAGCATCAACGATTAGTTGGACTTCACAAAATATTAGTGGTCCAATTAATATTACTAATATTGGAAATGTTAATGATGCAAGTGGTAGTAGATCTACTGGAAATTTAAATGGAGGTGCTAGTGGTGGTTCTAGATCATTTACAGCAACTGCAAATACATTATATTCACCACCAGCAACAGTCACATCAAATACGGTAACAGTAAATATAAATCCACCACCAGCACCAAGTGTATCATTAAGTTCTGGTAGTAATAGTATTGCTTATAATAGTTCAACAACATTATCTTGGAGTTCTAGTAATGCTACAAGTGTGAATAGTTCTACTGATAATTTTGCTGGAAGTAATCTAAGCGGAAGTAATGTTAGTACTGGTAATCTTACACAGTCAAAAACTTATACGATTAGAGTAAATGGCGTAGAAGGACAAGTATCATCACCATCAAGTGTGACGATAAATGTAGCTGCACCACCAGTACCAACAGTATCATTAACTGCTGATAGTACAAATATTTCATATAATGGTTCAACGACTTTGAGGTGGAGTTCTAGTAATGCTACAAGTGTGAATAGTTCTACTGATAATTTTGCTGGTTCTAGCACAAGCGGAAGTGTTAGTACTGGTAATCTTACACAGTCAAAAACTTATACGATTGTACTTAATGGTCTTGAAGGTCAAACTGCAACTTCTAGTGTAACTATAACAGTACCAGAAGAACCAGAAATCGTAAAATATATTACTTCAAATACAACAAATGCAGATGCTCAAAGTTATTTTGGGTCAACTGATTGGACAAGAAGTGTAAGAAAGAGATTAGTAATTAATGGTGGTGTTGTGGTTGGTTCAACCAATCCTAGTGCTGCAGCACTTAGCATTACGGCTGGAGTTGTTGGTGCTTTTGTATTAGAAAATAATGGTTCCATTCAAGGTGCTGGTGGTCTTGGTGGAATAGCAAATGGCGGAAATGGCGGAAAGGGCGGAAATGCTATTATTATTAATAATAAAGGAACTGGTGGTACGGTAAGTATTACAAATAATGGAAGCATTTATGCTGGCGGCGGTGGCGGCGGTGCTGGAACCAAAGGTGGTACTGGCGGTCAAGGTGGTTCTGGTAGTAATACTTATTTGGTTAGTCAATCTTTTCCAAATGCAGGAACATGCACTAGTAATTTTAATTTGTGCTTTTTTGGCGCTCCAAGTCCTGGAAGAACGGCAGCTTGTCAAATTTACAACGCACAATGTTGTGGTAGTCAGCAAGGTTGCCCAAATAATGAATATGCTACAGTAGATACAACAGGAGGAAACGGAGGAGAAGGCGGAAATGGTGGAAATGGTGGTGTAGGACAAGGATACGCCCAAAATGCTGCGGGTGGTGCTGCTGGTGCTGCTGGTGCTGCTGGTGCTGCTGGAGGTACAAATGCTGGTAGTGGTGGAAATGGGGGAACCGGTGGGACTGGTGGAACTGGCGGAGGTCTTGGTGCCGATGGTTCTAATGGGTCACAAGGAAATACTGGTGATACTGGAGCATCCGGAAATGTAGGTAGTGGTTCTGGCGGACTTGCCGGAGAACTTCCAGTTGGAATAAGAGGACTTGTTGGATATTATATTAACGGAATTGATAATTTAAATGGAGGTGTTGGTGGAACAGTAGGCGGAAGAACAAAAAATATAGGAGATCCAGCAACAACTAACTGATAATAAATAAAACGAACTTTAAAATGTTATAATGACTGAAAATCAATATCCTTCTTTACCAGAACAAGGAAAAAACTTAGCTAAGTTTAGTTTTGATTTGATTAAAAATGCACTTCAAGGTGGAGGACTTATAGTTTCTGCCGAAGTACAAGCACAAAGATTAGAAACTTGTAAAACTTGTGAATGGTATGATGATACTCAAACTAAATGTAAACATTGCGGATGTTTTCTTCCTGCTAAAGTTTCCTTTGCATTAGATAGTTGTCCTGTAGGAAAATGGAAAGAAAATGAAGAAACGTGGATGAATGAAAAGTTTGATGAGATTATGAAAAAGACCCAAGACCAACAATCCTAAATAAAATCATAGTTATTTTATATACATATGAAACCACAAGAAATGCTTGATACTTTGATTGAAAAGTCATCAAAACTGCAACAAGAACTTTTGGATCTTGAAAGAGATTTTAATATTAAAAAAGAACAGTTTATTCGTCATCAAGGAGCTATTGAAGCACTTCAAATTGTTATTCAAGAAGAAGATTTATAAATAAACAAAAGGACTTATATAAGTTCTGTTTTTAATGGTATATACCGAGAATGAATATCAATGGCAACTCCTTTTAGAATTAAAAGGTCTGCGATACCGGGCAAGAAACCGGTAGTTGCAGATTTACAGTTAGGCGAATTAGCACTTAATACTTATGATGCAGAACTTTATACTACAAGAGAAAGAAGTGGTATAGGTACTGATGTTGTAAGACTTGGTGCCGGTACAACAGTTACAAATATTCTTTATGTTACGAAAGATGGAAGTGATACAAACACAGGAAGAAAACTTGGAGACGCAAAAGCAACAATCGCAGGAGCAATCGCAGCAGCAGGAACAGGAACTGTTATTAAAGTTAGTGCTGGATCTTATGTAGAAAATAACCCAGTTATTATTCCAGAACAAGTCTCAATTATTGGTGATAGTTTAAGAGAAGTATCAGTATCACCACAGAATGCAAATCAAGATTTGTTTTATGTTGCAAATGGTGATTATATTGCAGAAATGTCCTTTACTGGGTCATTAAATTCTGGTAAGGCAATCTTTGCATTTAATCCAAGTCAAGTTGGATATTTTAATCAGTCTCCTTATGTTCAGAACTGCACTAACTTTATTCCAAATAGTATTGGAATGAAGATTGATGGTTCCAAGGCAATAGGACCATTAAAGTCGATGGTTGTGGACTCTTATACTCAATATAATCAAGGTGGTATTGGAGTTTCAATTACAAATGAAGGATATGCCCAGTTAGTTTCTATTTTTACTATTTGTGATGATATTGCTATTTTCTGTGGTTCTGGTTCTGCTTGTGATTTAACGAACTCTAACTCATCATTTGGTAATTATGGATTAGTTGCCGATGGTGTTGGTCCAAAGAAATATACCGGTATCATTACAACTGCCGCAGCAGCCGATAGTGATACTTTTGTTTTGAATTTAAATGTTCCAACACTTGGAATACAGACTGCTGTCTATAATAATACTGTTGGAATTATCACAATTACCACGACCACAAATCACAACTTTAATGTTGGAATGGGTGTTTCAATTGCCGGACTTGGATTTACCTGTCCTTCTGGACCTGGAATTTCTACTTTTCCTTCTGGAAACTTTGGATATATCTTTGAGGTTGCTGCTATTGGTGCCGCAAATAGTTTCTCCGCTTATGTTGGAGTTTCTACACTTTCGCATACCTATAATTCTGGTGGAACTGTTAAAATAAATACCACAAGACCTTATGATGGTCAGGTAGTGTATTTTGATAAACTTTATTATACTGTTGGAAGTGTGACTATTGGTTCTGGTGGAACTGGTTATACTCAAAATGTAGACATTACTTTTAGTGACCCAAGTGAACCTTGGGGAGTTTCTGCAACTGCCGTAGGTGAAGTTACAAATGGTTCTGTGACTTCTGTGGAAATGGTTTCTAATGGAAGAGGATATACAGGAATACCAACAGTAACTTTTGCATCACCAAACTCTGGAATTAATACTGCAACAGGAACTGCAAATCTAATTCCAACTTATTATTCTATATTAAGGTCAACACCAATATCTGGTGGTATTTGCACGATTACGGTGAATGATAATGTTCCTTATGCAGTTGGTCTTGGTTCAACTGTTCCTTTCTTTAAGCAAAGTCGAGTATTAGCATCGGGTCATTCTTTGGAATACATTGGTTCTGGAACTAATATTAATGGTGCTCTTCCTAATCAAGGTGGAGTTACAATTCAAGAAAATGAAATTGATATGAAAAATGGTGGTCTGGTTGTATTCACATCAACAGACCAATCAGGTAATTTTCGTATTGGTGATGGTGTTGTGATTAATCAACAAACCGGAACTATTTCTGGTAGTTTTTATTCAAAGAGTTTATTTTCTGCAATGACTCCATTTATTTTAGCACTCGGAGGAGAATAACCAAATGGCTCTAGTACTTAATGTATTTAAAACAGTTGTTGGGATTGTATCAACAAGTCCAACAACAGTATATACCGCACCTATTGGTTATACTGGTGTTGTTCTTTTAGCTCAAGTCGCAAATATTGGGGCATCTTCGTATGATGTTTCATTATCACATCAAAGAAGTGTAGTTGGAGTAGCAGTTACTACAGAAATGTTAAAACAATATCCAATCTCGGCAAATGATACTGCAAATCTTCTTACCGGAAAGTTAGTCTTGGAAAGTGGAGATAAGTTAGTCTTATCTGGTAGTAATGCATCCAATTTGAAATTCATTGGTAGTATTTTAGAAACTCTTAACTAATACACATAAATGGCTAAGTTTCTCAGCGGAAGACAATCTAATTTCAATATCGGTATAAAATCTTATACCGAGAGTAAAACAGTTTTACAAACAATCGGTAAGGTTGGTATTGGGACTACAAATGCTGGAAACTATTCACTTTATGTGGTTGGTGATGCAAATGTTAGTGGTATTGTAAGTGCTTCTGCATTTTATGGTAATATATTTGCTGGTGTAGCAACTATAACATCCCTAACTAGTACTAATCTCAACGTATTGGGAGTTTCCACACTCACCACTCTTTCTGTTGGTGGAACTACTGGTACTAGCGGTCAATATTTAAAATCAACTGGAACGGGACTTGTTTGGTCTAATTTTACTTCATTAAGAAGTGTTTATAGTTATATTTCAACTGAAGGACAAAAACAATTTGTTGCTTCTGGAATTAATACTGGTTATGTAGATGTATTCCTAAATGGTATTCGTTTAGATGATATAAATTATTCTATTATTGGAACTGGAGTTAGTTTAGGCGTTGGTGCTTTTAATCAAGATGAAATCACAATAATAGGATTTAATACTGTAAATGCTGGTAGTGGCGGGAGTGGGTCAAGTTCTCAAACACTAGACCAAACATTAGCACTTGGAAATTCTTCTGCTCTTGGAATGTCGGTTGGTGTCATAACTGCAACTAATTTTGTAGGAAATGGTTCTGGACTTACTGGAATTATTGCAGCAGGAACTGGAATTGTTATTAAAGATGATGGAGTTCTGGTTGGTACTGCATCTACGATAGATTTTGGTGCTAATCTATCAGTATCTCCAATATCTGCTGGTGTTGTTACTGTAACTGCATCTGGTGGAAGTTCTGGTATTGCTACTTATGCTACTAATGCAGGTATTGCAACTTATGCTTCTAGTGCCGGAATAGCAACTTATGCGACATCAGCAGGTATAGCAACTTATGCAACGTCAGCAGGAATTACCACCTCTGGAGATTATGCTCAAAGCGGTGCTACCAGTGCTTATGCAACTAAACGAGTTTTACAATATAACGAAACAACCAAAGCTGTCACATATAGCAATACTCTAGATGCCGTAAGAGCATACATTACCGGATATGGTCCAGAAATCCACGTTAGTCCTGTTGCTTTTGATGATACTGGTAACGGAACTATTGGTGACCCTGTTAAGACTATCGCCCGAGCGCAAGTATTAGCAACCTTGGCATTTGAAACAACTGGTGTCGGTGAAAGAAAAACAATTATTTTGCATCCTGGAGATTATGCAGAAAATGTAACTATTGACACTCAGTTCACTGTTTTAACCACTCACGAGTTGGTGGGTAAAAATACCACACTATCTGGTACTTTGACTATTACCAAAGGGTGTACCATTAATGGTCTGAAGATGAACAATCTTGTCATCTCAGCAACTTCAGCAACTGGTTCAGTTGATATTATTGGTTGTACGGTAACAACAGCAACAACAAAAACATCATCAGCATACACAGTTTTTAGAGGATGTGATTTATCTTCATCTTCATTAAGCATTACCGGTACTGGCACAGTTATACTGGTTGGTGGTAATTATTTTACTGTTACTGTAAATAATGCTGCTGCCGCAGTTTTGTCTAAAGCAGTTGTTAGTATGGGTCCAGTAACCCTAACAGCAGGAACACTGCAACTTTCTGATACACTTGTGTATTCCGCCACTAATACATCTAATGCCATAACGCAAAGTGCAGGGTCGGTATTAACATTAAACAACAGTCAAACATTAATACCAACTTTAACAAATGTAGCAAGAAATAGTTTTGGTGGATTTTATTCTATTTTACACTCTGTTTATGATAAACCTAACTCTACATTTGGTGGCACATCATTAAACTCCATTTCGTACAGTCAATACATAAATGTTGATAGAATTGGTATAGGAACTACTAATGCAACTTCAAGTTTATATGTCGTTGGTGATGAATATGTAACTGGTGTTGTAACTGCCACAACATTCTATGGGACCTTTAGTGGCAATGCTGCAACTGCTACCTTTGCAACTTCAAGTGGAATAGCAACCTTTGCTACTAATGCTGGTATTGCAACTTATGCGACATCAGCAGGAATTGCAACTTATGCGACTAATGCAGGTATTGCTACTTATGCTACTACTGCTGGTATTGCTACTTATACATCAGAATGGATTTTAGGTGCTGTTGGAAGTTCAGATTACACCTTCACCGGACCAGGATTTACTGGTGCCGAAAATGATCCAGTATTGTATCTGGCAAGAGGTCAACAATATAAATTTACGAATACGATGGGAATGCACCCATTTAGAATACAAAGCACCGTAAATGGATCTACTGGAACTCAATATAATGATGGGATTGCTAATAATGATGTCTCCAACGGAACTCTAACTTGGAATGTTCAGTTTGATACACCAAGTCTTTTATATTACCAGTGTACTGCTCATTCAGGTATGGGTGGTAAGATTTATATTATTGATGCTGGAATTGGAACAGATGTAAGCATTAATACTACAGGCATCATAAGTGCTACAACATTTTATGGAAATCTTGTTGGTTCAATCACAAATGCAACAAATCTCACAGGTGGTTATGCAAATGCATCACAATTAAATGTATCTGGAGTTGCAACAATTTCTCAAGGTAGAATACAGGTAGATGCATCGTCTAACTTAAGATTTGGTAATATTGCAGCAGGTTCGGGAAGTGGTAGAAATATTGCGATTGGAGATCAGGTTCTTTATTCATTAAGTAGTGGTCAAGGTAGAAATATTGGTATTGGTGAATTATCATACTATGATACTACAAGTGGGCAATACAATATTGGACTTGGTATTCAGGCAGGTCAAAAGATTACTACTGGTAATTATAATGTTATTCTTGGTGGATATGATGGTCAGACTGGATTAGATATTCGCACCTCATCAAATAATGTGGTGATTGCCGACGGTCAAGGAAATATAAGACAATATATTAATTCTTCTGGTAATGTTGGCATCAAAACTACTGTTATTACAGAAGCACTTACAGTTGCTGGTATTGTGTCAGCAACAAGTTTCTATGGAACACTCAATGCTGGGCAACTGACTGGATCACTTCCTGCGATTAATGGTAGTGCCCTGATAGGAGTTGTTGGCAGTGGTAGTGGTATAATCATCCAAGGGAATGGAACACCCGTAGGGACCGCAGGAACCATCAACTTTGCATCTAATCTTAATGTCACCTTTGCTTCTGGTATTGCGACTGTTTCTGGAACTGGATTAGCAACTTATGCAAATGTTGCTGGAATATCAACTTATGCAACAAGTTCTGGAGTATCTACAACATCAGGAACTGCTAATTATGCAACAAGTTCTGGTGTGTCTACAACATCTGTAACTGCTGGTTATGCGACAACCGCAGGAATATCAAGTGCAGTTTCGGCATCTATTAATATTAATACCACAGGCATTATCACAGCAACATCATTCTCTGGATCTGGATCTGGTCTTACAAATCTTCCAGCAGCACAACTCACAGGAACATTACCTGCGATTGATGGTTCTGCACTTCTTAACGTAACAGCAGCAGGAACTGGTATTGCTATTCGTGATGATAACTCAAATATTGGATCTGCAACTACTGTTAATTTTGGAACTGGACTTGATGTTACATTTAGTGCTGGTATTGCAACAATCACGGCATCTGGTGGTTCTCTACAATCAAGAACCACAGTATCTGGTGTTACTACATCTATTGCAAATAATGGAATTGGCAATACAAATATTACTGGATTTAAATCTTATGGTCTTATGAAAGTTGGTCTTTCTACTGCAGGTTGGTTAAGACTATATACTGATAGCACATCAAGAACAAATGATATCTCAAGAAGTGTTGGAGAAGATCCTGCACCAGGAAGTGGAGTGATTGCTGAAGTTGTAACTACTGGTATTACAACTACTCAAATCATATCTCCTTTTGTAATGGGTGGAAATTTGGATAATTCTCCAACAACTACAATATACGCGGCAATTAAAAATCTTTCTGGTTCTACTCAAGCAATTACTGCTAACCTAACCATTCTCCAATTAGAGGCATAAAAACAAATGGCAATTACTACTAGCACTTTTACAGTTAATGCCGGATGGGCAAAATCCAGTATCATTACACAGATGGAATCTGCCATGACATCTTTAGGATGGAATGATGGAACTCAAACTGGTCAAATAATTGGATTAGGAACTTTTTTTGGAGGTGGAAACAAATCGGATGCCGAAACTTATTATGACATAAGACAAAAATCAACGAGTGGTGTCGGAACAGATGCGAGTTTTTATGTTTATAGAGATACACTTAATGTTAGATATGTTCTTATAAATCGTCCTGGATATGGATATACTGGAGGAGAACTTGTTGTTCTTGATGGAGATAGTATTGGTGGAATTTCAAGTGGAGCTGCTGATTTATCATTCAAAGTTTGTGTAAATGAAACTCTAACCGGTGGTACTACTGGTACGGCAAGCACCATAAAGATAACAGATATAGCGTATGTTAATAGTATATACAAATACGTCTTTAGTGGAAATGATAGGAATGGTGCTATTGGTGCCGGTCAGACAATTATGGTCGTAAATGAGGGTGATGTTGTAAGTATTGCTAATAGTAACACTGGTAGTGGTAATTCTTATCCCCCTGCTCTTGCACTCGCATTTCCTGTCGGTAATACTGGTTATGCTGCCGCCGCAACTGGGCAGATTGCTGGTATTGCTCCGACTATTTCACTAGGCACAACTAGTATTTTTAGACCTAAAATTGGACAGGCAGGAACATATGTTTTTAAAAGTGCCAGTAACAATCTTGGTGGGGTTGGTCATACTTTAGGTCAATTGATTATTCAACCTTGGGATGGTAGTGGTACTCGAACTCCTGTTGGTATTGGAAGTACAAGTACATTTTTGGATAAAAACTTAAGTGGAACATATCCTTGGGGAGTACAAAAACACCAAATTCAGGCAGGTAAAAGATATGGATCTACATATCGTGGTTTTGTAGAATATGCTGCTGGGTATCTTGATATTGTAACTTTTAATGGATATAGTTCTTATTCTGGTGGAGAATACTATGGTAATACTGATACTCTAAATCAAGCTAATTATGATCGACACGGTGGAACAGCAGATAAAAGAAGAATGGCAGGAGCACCTAACTTAGATTTTCCAGGTCAATCGGCTAGTATTCTTAATACTGCAATTTCTTTTGAAACTGCAGGCATTACAGATAATTATGCTCGTCTTGCCCGAATAAATCACGGAACAAATACTGGATATATTTTAGATTTGAATTTATTTAAATCTGGACTTGATCCCAGATTTGTTGTTTTTTCTTATAAATCTCCAAACCTATCATCCACTCATCTCACGACTAATACCTTTGATACTTGGTTTTTCCATAATTTTACTACAAATATTTGGGATCTTAACCATGTATTCCTTGGTGGATTGACTCAAATTATACCAGAAACTGGTAATACAGAATATCCAAGGATTACATTTAGAACATATTTGACAACTAAAGATAATAGCGGGTATTCCAGTATTAAACGAAGTGCCGAATTCCCATATTCAGAATACCGTGGATATACTACCCCAGGTGAAGAAAATTATGTTGATTGGACTGTCGAAAGTAATACATATCCTCAAAACGGGTCACCTTATAACGCAAGAATGTACTATCGATCTAATGACAATCCTCTTGGATTTACTGGATATCAAGATATTGATATAACTCCACAAGGTAGAATATCATCAGAGGCAAACTTTAATGCTGCTATAAAAGGATTACCACTCAACGGTCAATTGCTTCCAGTTCCTTATTATATGCCAGATGATTTTGTTCTAATTCAGTTTCATTATAATACAGCATCTGCAAATATTCAACAGGGAGATACAATTACGATTAGTGGTAGTGAAGTTTATACTGTGATTACTGGTTCTTATAATCAAACCACAACTACTCGTGGTATTCTCTTCTGTGCGAGAACAGTATAATGGCAGATTATAGTTTCTTATCATTAACTACTGCAATTGTTGGGTTTGGAACTACTGTTGCACTTACTTATGTTAATCAAATTGTTACTCCAACAATTGAAACTTCAAATGGTACAGTAAATGTTGGAGATATTAGTAGTGGTATTGGAACTGCAGTTCCTGGATTTTTGACTGGTAGAAGACCTCAATTGGGGCAATTATATCCTCGTGGTGTTTATAATAAATAATAATATAAGGAAATAAGTAAGAAATGTCTAATAGTAGGGAAATTTCGCAGTTATCATCATTCATTACAGTTGACGATGCAACAAAGAATATTGGAATAACTAGCGGAATTACTCCTTTTGTGGGTATTGGTTCTACATCACCGACTGTAAAACTTGATGTGGTTGGTGATGCAAATGTTAGTGGTAATGTTACGGCTCAAAATTATTATGGTTCTGGTGCAAATCTGACCGGCATTTCTACATTTGCAAATGCTAATATTGCAAGTGGTATTTTTTCTAACATTTATGTTTCTGGCATTAGTACATTAGGTATTACAAGTGCTACTAACTTAACAGCACAGCAATTGAATGTTTCTGGTATTGCTACATTAACTCAAATTTCTGCAGGTGGAACTGTAGGAGCTGCTGGTTCTATTCTTTCTTCTACTGGTTCTGGTCTTTCTTGGATTCCTGCTGCTTCTGGTGGATCTGGTGGATCTGCATTAAGTATTTTTACATCAACTTCAAGTACCCCACAATTCATAACTTTTGTTTCAAGTGCATCTACAACTTCTATTGGAATTACTGCTTCTAATCTTACCTTTATTCCTTCAAGTGGTTCTTTAGGTATTGGAACCACAAATCCAACATCAAAACTTCACGTTGTTGGTGATGTAAGAGTTACTGGTGTAATGACTGCTACTACATTCGTTGGAGCACTTACTGGTATTGCAGCATCTGCAACACAATTAGTTACACCAAGAACTTTTGAGATTACAGGTGATGTTGTTGCTTCTCCTATTAGTTTTGATGGAACTGGTAATGTATCATTTGCAGCTACTATACAACCGAATAGTGTTGGACTTGGAACTGATACAACCGGTGATTATGTAAGAGACATTACCGGAACCGTAAATCAAATTAGCGTAAGTGCAACTTCTGGAGAAGGTTCTACACCAACACTTAGTATTCCTAGTCAATTCACTGCACCACAAGACGTAACAGTTACAAGAGACCTTCAGGTCAATCGTAACTTAAATGTAACTGGAAACATTACGATTGGTGGAACGTCAGCAACCTTATTCACAACCGAACTTAAAATATCAGACCCTGATATTGTTCTTGGATTTAGAACTGACGGAAGTGGTAATGATGTTTCAAATGATAATACCGCAAATCACGGTGGTGTTGCTCTTGCATCAACAGAAGGAACACCATTAGTCCAACTCTTTATTGCTGGGATTGAGACTACTCCAGCAACATATAAAAAGATAATGTGGTTTAAGTCTGGTACTTTCTCTGGACTTGGAACTGATGCCTGGTTGATTAACTATGCTGTTGGTATTGGTAGTACTCAATTTCCAACAGGTACAAGACTGGCTGCAGGTAATGTTCAATTTACTCAAAATGATTTAGCAGTTGTAAGAAATATTAATGCTTCTGGAGTCATAACTGCTACTTCTGGATTTAGTGGTAATGCTTCAAGTGCAACTTATGCTACTAATGCTGGTATTGCCACCTATGCAACCTCAAGTGGTATTGCAACTTATTCTACTTCTAGTGGTATAGCAACTTATGCTACTTCATCTGGTATATCTACTTATGCAACATCAAGTGGAATAGCAACTTATGCTACTAATGCCGGAGTAAGCACTTATGCTACTAATGCTGGTATAGCAACTTATGCTACTAATGCCGGAGTAAGCACTTATGCTACCTCAAGTGGTATATCTACTTATGCTACATCAAGTGGAATAGCAACAAACCTCAAAGGTGGTTCTGGTGGAACTATAGTTTATCAATCTTCTACCGACACAACAGCATTTTTAGCAAATGGAACTGGTGGATATATTCTTCAGGCAAACGGTGGAACTTCTGCCCCCTCTTGGGTTCCTGCTGCTCCCGCTGGTGCGATTACTGGATTAACCATCAGGGATGAAGGAACAATTGTTGGTAGTTCCAATAGTATATCTCAACTTAATTTTGTTGGCACTATTGTATCTGCTACTTCTACTGCTGGTATAGCAACAATTACATTCTTGGATTATGTTGGTAATGCTGGTATAGCAACTTATGCAACTATTGCTGGATATTCTACATCAAGTGGAATAGCAACTTATGCAACATCAAGTGGAATAGCAACTTATGCAACGAATGCCGGAGTAAGCACTTATGCTACCTCAAGTGGTATATCTACTTATTCTACTTCTAGTGGTATATCTACTTATGCAACATCAAGTGGTATAGCAACTTATGCAACATCAAGTGGTATAGCAACTTATGCAACAAATGCAGGAACTTCTACATCAGTTATAGGTGGTATTGCATCAGTCACACAACTAAGTGTTTCTGGTATTTCCACATTCAACAATAATGTTCATATACCTTCTTCATCAGTCGGCATAGGAACTACAAATCCACTCCAGAGACTTCAAGTAGGAACAGCAAATACTTTAGGAATAAACACAAATGGAACAGTATTTGTAGTAACCTCTAATGCCGATGTTGGTATAGGAACCACAAATCCAACTTCAAAACTTCATGTCATTGGTGATGGTAGATTTACTGGTGTTGTTACAGCAACTTCATTTAGTGGAACTCTAAGTGGTTATGCATCATCAGCAGGTATTGCAACTTATTCTACTTCTAGTGGTATAGCAACTTATGCTACATCTTCTGGAATTGCTACTTATGCAACATCAAGTGGAATAGCAACTTATGCTACATCTTCTGGTATTGCAACTTATGCTACCTCAAGTGGTATTGCAACTTATGCAACATCAAGTGGTATAGCAACTTATGCTACTAATGCAGGAACTTCTACATCAGTTATAGGTGGTATCGCATCAGTTACTCAATTAAGTGTTTCTGGTATAACAACATTAGGCATAATAACAGCAGGTAATATTTATTCTACAGGAGTTATTACAGCAACTTCATTTAGTGGTAATGCTTCTAGTGCTTCTTATGCAACAAGTTCTGGTATAGCAACTTATGCTACATCAAGTGGAATAGCAACTTATGCAACCTCAAGTGGTATTGCAACTTATGCAACTATTGCTGGATATTCTACTTCTAGTGGTATAGCAACTTATGCTACAAGTTCTGGTATAGCAACTTATGCAACAAGTTCTGGTATAGCAACTTATGCAACATCAAGTGGAATAGCAACAAACCTCAAAGGTGGCGTTATTGGTAATATACCATATCAATCTGCTGCTGATACTACAGTATTCTTAACAAATGGTGGTAGCGGAACAGTACTACAATCAAATGGAGTTGGTGCTGCTCCTACTTGGGTTGCTGCTGCTCCTACTGGTGCTGTTACTGGTTTAGTCGTCAGAGATTTCAATAATAATATTGTCGGCACATCAGGTAGCGTAAGCCAATTAACTTTTAGTACTGGACTTTCTGTAACTGGAACAACAGGAGCAGCAGGTATTGCTACGATTACTTTATCCAGTAATATTGTTGGAACTTCTTTAAGTATTTCTGGTATCAGTACTTTTGCTAATGGACCAATATTGATTGGTAGTGGAACTTCTACAGGAACTACATCACAACCACTACAAGTTACTGGTGGTGCTTATGTTTCTGGTAAGATTGGTATTGGAACCACAAATCCACAAGGTTCTATTCATATTTTTAGACAAGATACTGTAAGTGGTATTGAAACTCATACAGATTTTATTTTAGAAAATCCCGGAAAGGGTAATGCAAGATTCTTCCTAAAGACAAGAGATAATAATAGAAATTGGGAATTCTTTGCAGATGATGATGATGGTTCTTTTGGGATTTATGATGGAGTTGCATCTGCAAGAAGATTTACAATATTACCAAGTGGAAATGTTTTAATAGGTTCTTCATCAACAATAGGAACAGGGACCACAGACCAAAGACTTCAAGTTACTGGTGGTGCTTATGTTTCTGGTAATCTTGGAGTTGGAGTAACTGCACCAGCATTCAAAGCAGATATTGCAGGAGATGTCCGAGTAACTTCAGAAAACAAAATGAGATTTGGTGGAACTGCAGGAACCACAAACTTCTATATACAGTACAACTCAACAACTAATAGTTTGGACTTTGTAGCAGGATAATATTATGGGTGTTGTAGGAAGATTAGACCAATATGCATCAATGCTTGCAGGTGAGTTTGATGAAATTAGTATTACAAAAATAAGAATATCAATTGGTGGAACTTATCATACTACATCTGAGTTTATTGAAAATGTTGGTATTCCAACTGTAAATAATATTTTTCCTGCGTATAATATACAAGATGGATTAATTGCTGAAGTTACCTCTGGTGTTGGTACAAGTTTTCCTGGTGTATTACTTACTGCAAATGTATATGCACCTTATGATATTTTAAATTCTGAATTTGCGATGCCTCAATATGGAGCAGGGAATGGTACTTATATGAGGCACGATTATGGGCAAAATGTGATTGTTTATAATGAGATTGATGAAATTACTGATTTTAGAGATATTGTAAGAAGTGGATTGCTTTTAGATTTAGATGCTGGAATGAATTCTTCTTTCAATAATACTGGAACCACTTGGACTGATTTGAGTGGTGGAGCAACTAATTTTACACTAATAAATCCAACATACTATTCTTATAGTTCTTCCAATAATGGTTCAATCTTATTTACAAGAACCACATCTCCAACTCCAGAAGATGGTGGATATGCTACAACTACAACTACCGGAAGTTTAACAGCACTAACATATTTGCATAATAACCATACCACCGAAGTATGGTTTAAATCTAATAACAGAAATCCAACAAATTATGATGGAACCGAATTTGTAAGTGCATTAGTTGTATATACTGGATATCACTCTATGTTTTATTATGATGCTACATCATTTACATATTCAATATGGGGTAAAGATGGAAGTAATGCAGATGCAGCATACACATTAGCATTTGCAGATTCTTCTGTTGGAACTTGGAATCAAATTGTTGCAAGAAGGAGTGGTACTGAACTTAAACTTTATTTAAATGGAGTGTTGAAAAATACTGGAACAATCAATGTTCTTGGTACTGGTACTCCCACAAGTAATACATTACGTCTTGCTACTGCAAATTATAATGGTGGTTTTAGTTGGCATTCTAATGTAAATATTGCATCACTTAAAATGTATAATAAGGCATTAACTGATAACGAAATCCAACAAAACTATAATGCTCTCAAGCATAGGTTTGGATTATAAACCTATTTTTTTACTCTAATAAATATAGCAAAGGCACTTACTAATTATGGCAAGAAAGGCAATACTGGAAACTGGATATACATTCACTCCTTCCACAAATACTATTATCATTCCTCGTGTTATTCCAAGAGAAAGATTAATACTGATTACGAATGTTACTACAAATCAAGTAATCTATAATTTCTCTGATTTAAACTTAAAAGCAAATACTTATACTGTATCAACAACTGGTGGTACAAATACAACCACAGTCGTATTGAATTATAGTACGTCTGGAATGACCAGTACTGATAAACTTCAAATCATCATAGATGAGTATGATGAGAAATTCACTCCTTCTGAAGTATATGTTGACCCAGTAAATAAATTTCGTACATCATCACCACAAGCACTGATTGATACTGACTTTGAGTATGGTACTCAAATCTCCAAGTGGGAAAATTTAGTAACAATTAACAATCGTCCTTTTTCCTTTCCTTCTGCTGTTGGTATAACTGGAATTGGTACGATAATTTTACCAACCAATTCTAGAACCGTCACAGTTGTAGTTGGTGCAAGTGGAACTTCATCAGTTCCTGGAATTGGAACAGCAATTACGGTTCAGGATACTTATTTGAATATTGCGAATGGAAATTTTATTATAGAAAGTGTGGGTGCTAGTAATACAAGCTTTACTTATACTGCAAGAGCAACTAATACTGGGTCAGTCACTAGTATTTTTGATCCAAATAAAACTGGTATTTTTAGTGGAACAGTTTATACTAATGCTGCAATTGGTGCAACTCCCACATTTGCCTTTGTTGGAACTGCAGTTACTGTAACTACATCAGTTCCACACGGACTTGCAATTGGAAATGAAGTTGCTGTTGTTGGTTCTTCACAGGCAAATGCAAATGGTTCTCATATTGTTTCTGGTATTACAAGTTCAAGAACCTTCACATATTATACAAATACTGCACCAGGAGGAACTCCAACTGGTGGTTCAATTTTTGTAAGGCCGCAAGGACAAATTTTACATCGTCCTTTTGATGGTGGAGTATTCTTCACAAGTAATGCAAATGGTAACTTTGAGACGGCAACTCGTCAAACAAGAAGATATTTCCGTTATCAATCTGGTAAGGGAGTTCAGGTTAGTTCTGGTACAATTCTAAAACCAAATCTACAAATTGATTCACTAACTGCTTCTGGAATTAGTATTGGTAGTACGATTACCGTTCAAACAAAAGAACAACATAATATTCAGGCAGCAACACCAGGAACTCAAATCACAATTGTTGGTGCAGACCAAACTGGGTACAATCAAACTTATAGTGTAACTTCCGTAACTGGATACAATACCTTCCAATTGACTGCATTAGCAGGACTTACATCTACAACAGCATCTGGTCCTTATAGTTGTAATGTTTCAAGTTGGTATGGATGTGCAAATCGTCTTGGAATATTTGATTCTCAAAACGGCATTTTCTTTGAGTTTGATGGTCAAACACTCTTTGCTGTTCGCAGAAGTTCTACCTTTCAACTTTCAGGAAAGGTTACTGCAACAAATGGTTCAAATACCATTACTCAAACAGATGCAACATTCCCAACAGCATTTGCAAAGCAATTAAGTATTGGAGACTTTATTGTTATTCGTGGGCAATCTTATCGTGTAATTGATATTGCAAGTGATACGAGTTTAACAATTTCCCCTTCTTATCGGGGAGCAACGACAGATTTTGCAATTGTTTCAAAAACAGTAGATACAAAATATCCACAATCATCTTGGAATATTGATAAGTGTGATGGTACTGGACCTTCTGGTTATAATATTGACCTCGCCAAGATGCAGATGTTCTATATGGACTACTCTTGGTATGGTGCTGGATTTATTCGTTGGGGATTTAGAGGTCCAGATGGTAATGTATTTTATTGTCATAAAGTCATAAACAATAATGTAAATACCGAAGCATATATGCGTTCTGGAAACTTACCAGCACGATATGAAAGTGAAGCAAGACCACCAACAACTCAAATTAATACTTCTTTAGGTGCATCTGATACTACTGTTGGTGTAGCAAGTACTGCAGGTTTCCCACCTGCTGGAACATTACTCATCAGAAATGCAGAAATTTTTGAGTATGTGAATTATGCTGGTATTGGTACAACTGCATTTACTGGACTAACTAGAGGAAAATCTGGTAATACTTCTCTTGCTCTTACGGTTGCTGCAAGTTCAAATGTAGCAACTGCAACTACAACAAACCTACAAGTAGGGCAAAGAATTATAGGTGCTGGAAACACAGGTTTCCCCGAGGGTACTTATATTAGTGCTATTGGTTCTGGAACTATCACATTAAGTAATGCAGCAACAGGAGTAAACCCAACAGTAGCAGCAATTCCAATGGGTTCACCAGTTGGAGTAGCATTTACATATTCTGCAACTGACCCAGTTGCTGTTGAACTTGCATTCCCAACTTATGGGCCTTCTATTTCTCACTGGGGTACTAGTGTGATTATGGATGGACGATTTGATGATGATAAATCTTTGGTCTTTATTTATGGTCAAAGGTCAGGAACAACTATTGCTGGTGGTGCAACTAGAGCACTCTTCTCAATTCGTGTATCACCTTCTGTTGATAATGGTACTTCTGCAACATTTGGTGCAAGAGAATTGATTAATAGAATGCAATTAACACTCCGAGCACTTGATGTTTCTGCAATTCCTGCTTCAGGTAATGCAAACTTACTTGTAGAGGCATTCTTGAATGCAACTCCAAGTAGTGCAACAACCTGGACAAATGCTGTTGGTAATGTTGCTGGTCGTATTAATTCATCTCTTGCACAAATTGCAGATTATGCTGCGGGTTCAACTACTGTAACTGGTGGTGAGGTTACTGCTGGTTTCTTTGTTGGTTCTGGTGCAAACTCAATCGACCTTTCTCAAGTTAGAGACCTTGGTAATTCAATTCTTGGTGGTGGAGGAACTACTGCCAATACTCAAATCTATCCTGATGGACCTGATACATTAACGATTGTGGTTACTAATCTTACAGCACAAAGTTGTAATGTATTTGGTCGTTTATCCTGGACGGAGGCACAAGCATAATAGATGGCAAAACTTAAGTCTGGTACTAGAATTTACGGAACAGCAACGATTGATACAAGTGTTGTTGTAGGTTCTGCCGTAACATTAAGTTCTTCTGGTATTCAAGTTACTGGTATTAGTACTTTAGGTGTTACTAGTGCAACCAACTTAACATCACAACAGTTAAATGTTTCTGGTATTAGTACTTTAGGTGTTACTAGTGCAACCAACTTAACATCACAACAGTTAAATGTTTCTGGTGTTTCTACATTCGTTAATGGGCCCATATTAGTAGGAACGGGAACCTCAACAGGAACAGCATCACAACCACTTCAGGTGACTGGTGGTGCTTATGTATCTGGTAATCTTGGAGTTGGAACCACAAATCCAGCATATCCTTTACAAGTTCAGGGTAATGCAAGAGTTACTGGTGCTATCTATGATTCTACAAATGCTCCCGGAACAACAGGTCAGGTTCTTCAGTCAACTATAACTGGAACTTTATGGGCAACTGCTGCTGCTGGTGGTGGTGGTTCTGGTAAGTTTGATACATCGATTGATAATGTAATTTATGTTCAACCAACAGGAACATTAGATATTGTTGGTGTAGGTACAACAACCACTCAAATCACAACATTACCATCAGGTTCAAATAAGTATTTGATTCATTCACTACACGTTACAAATGTATCTAATGGTGATGCAGAAATAACTGCTGGTTTTGTATTGAATGCAAGAAAAGTTCCAGCAACAATCTCAGTCAGTGTTGGTTCTAGTGGTGGTCCAGGTATTCATACATTCACCGTAGGTTCTGCAAGTAGCATTACTGTTGGTATGGCAGTCACTGGTACTGGTAATATTGGTGAAACGACAGGTATTGGTTCTACTGCTGGATTCCAGTTTAATACTTATGTAACCAGTGTAGACGGAACTACTATTACATTAAGCAAACCGATGAGTGGTTATGCAACTGGTACTTTATTCTTCTCACCAATATCTAAAGTTTCATCAAGACTTCCAGTTCCTGTTGGTTCTGCTGTTGAATTACTGAAACAACCGATGATTTTGAATGCATTAGACAGTATTGTGCTACAATCTACTGGTGCAGGTTCTGGTATTGGTTCAACATCAACGGCAGCAATTACCCAAGCAGGAAACTCTAACATTCTTACAGTTGCCGCAGGTGCTGCGATTACAAACTTCCTTTCTTCTGGAATGTTAATTCAACCAACTGGTAATAATACTGGCATTCAAACTAATACTTTTGTGGGTGTTGGTTATACTCCTGGTGCATTATCAATTCCTATGACAAGACCAACAACAGTAGCACTTGCATCCACATCACTTTCATTCACAGAAGTTGTTACACCCCAAGACGGTGCATTACAAGTCACTGTTGTTTATCAATCATCAACCGATACTTCCTATCTCAATGGTACTGGAACTGTTGTTGCTATTTCTTCAAATACTACATCAGTAACTGCAGGCCTCTCAACAATTCCTGTTGCTTATTATTCAACAGGAACTTCCTTCCCATCAGTCGTTCAGTCCATAAGAGTTTCAAATATCTCTGATGGTTCTATCTATCCTGGTGGTGATTATCCAGTCTCCGTAGGTATTGGTAATAGTGATACAATATTCTCTTGGTTGGCATATAATATGGTAATTCCAAAGAACTCTTCAATTGAACTTTGCGAAGCACCAAAAAGATTGGGAATCGGACAATCTATCTTTGCATCATCAAGCACACCAAACGCAATAGAAATACAAATCGCAGGAAAACAAAAAACTTCTTAATTTATGAGTATTCTTATATCATTACCTTGTTATGGTGGATTGGTGAATGAAAAAACCACCACATCACTTTTCAATCTTGGTAAACTTTTAGTTCGTAATAATATAGACCACGGAATAATGACTGTTGCAAATGAGTCTTTGATTACTCACGGACGGTCAAGAATTGCAAACTTCTTTGTGAATAATACAGAGTTTGAGTATCTGTTCTGTCTGGATGCTGATGTTGCATTTTCACCAGAAGATATGTTGAAGTTATATTCATATCAAAAACCAATTGTGTCTGCATCTTATCCTATGAAGACACTCCCAATACGACACTGTTATGAACTTTATAATCCTGTAAAGTTATGTGGAAATCTTGTGAAGATTGGTGGAATTGGTATGGGTTTTGTATTAATTCATAGAAGTGTCTTTGAGAAACTAAATAAACATTATAGTGAATTAAAGTATTTTCCAGGATTGAATAATTCAAACTATCCAATTACTGAAAAAGAATATCATAATTCATATCACTACTTTGCCGAAATGAATAAGGAAGGAAAATACTTGGGAGAAGATATGAGTTTCTTTCATCGTGTAAGTGATATTGGTTATGATGTTTGGATGGATACAAGTATAGAATTACAGCACATCGGTTCTCACGTATTCGGTAAGTAAAAATGGCAATTGGAGTATTTGGTCTACAAGTTGCTTATAGATTGAAGAGACTTGAGGTGATGAGTCTTGATGATACTTACGGTTGGTTTGGTGGCGGACAGAATTTTCCAACAACATATTCAACAGTAGGCCGTATAGATTTCTCTAATGATACTGGAACTGCAAATATTAGAGGTCCTTTAAGTTCAGTAAGATATTCATTAGGAGCAACAGGAAACTCTAACTATGGTTGGTTTGGTGGTGGTTATGTTCCAGGAACTCCAACAGGTACAGTAGTAGCAACAGTAGATCGTATAGATTTCTCTAATGATTCTGCAACAGCATCTCCAAGAGGTCCATTAAGTTTAGTAAGGAGACAATTAGCAGCAACAGGAAATTCTAATTATGGTTGGTTTGGTGGTGGTGGATCATTATCCATAGTAGACCGTATAGATTTCTCTAATGATTCTGGAACAGCATCCCCAAGAGGTCCATTAAGTTTAGCAAGAAATACTTTAGTAGCAACAGGAAACTCTAACTATGGTTGGTTTGCTGGTGGAAGAACTATATCAACAGTAGATCGTATAGATTTCTCTAATGATTCTTCCACAGCATCAATAAGAAGTCCGTTAAGTGCAACAAGACAAAATTTAGCAGCAACAGGAAACTCTAACTATGGTTGGTTTGGTGGTGGTGGTGGTCCATTAGCAACAGTAGAGCGTATAGATTTTTCTAATGATTTGGCAACAATATTACCAAGAGGTCCATTAAGTTTAGCAAGAAGAGAATTGGCAGCAACAGGAAACTCTAACTATGGTTGGTTTGGTGGCGGTAATTTTCCAGCAATAGTATCAACAGTAGACCGTATAGATTTCTCAAATGATTCTTCAACAGCATCAGTTAGAGGTCCATTAAGTTCTTCTGCGTATCGTTCAGCAGCAACATCAGGACAAGCAAAAGGACCAGCAATCAAACTGCAAAAAGCAGGGAATTATGGTTGGTTTGGTGGCGGATCTCCTTCTAGTGGAGTATCAACAGTAGATCGTATAGATTTCTCTAATGATTCTGTATCAGCATCACCAAGAGGTTCATTGTCCTCCTCACAAAGTTCTTTAGCAGCAACAGGAAACTCCAACTATGGTTGGTTTGGTGGTGGATTTGCTTCTCCATCATCATCTATATCAATAGTAAGCCGCATAGATTTTTCTAATGATTTTTCTACAGCATTAGGAAGAGGTGCATTAAGTTTAGCAAGAAATTATTTGGGAGCAACAGGAAACTCTAATTATGGTTGGTTTGGTGGCGGTTCAGTTGGCACAGGATCTGGAATATCAACAGTAGATCGTATAGATTTCTCAAATGATTCTCCAACAGCATTATCAAGAGGTCTATTATTTGCAAGAAGTAAAGTATCTGCAACAGGAAACTCTAACTATGGTTGGTTTGGTGGTGGTGGTCCAGGATCATTGGCAACAGTAGACCGTATAGATTTCTCCAATGATTTAGCAACAGCATCACCAAGAGGTCCATTAAGTTTAGCAAGATCAAGCACATCTGCAACAGGAAACTCCAACTATGGTTGGTTTGGTGGTGGAGACAATGGAGCATTATCTGCATATTCAATAGTAGACCGTATCAATTTCTCCAATGATTCTGTAGCAGCAGTAGCAAGAGGTCAATTAGTTGTTGCGAGATATTACTCATCAGCAACAGGAAACTCTAACTATGGTTGGTGGGGTGGAGGTGAATTTGGTGGTGGTTCTCAAACATCAACAGTAGAACGTATAGATTTCTCTAATGATTTGGCAACAGCATCACAAAAAAGTCCATTATTTTTGCAAAGAAATCAATTAGCAGCAACATCAAACACCCCAACATAAATACTTGAAACTACATTATTACTGATGAAGCAGAACATTATTATTGTTGATAATTTCTATGAGAATCCATATGAAGTTCGTCAATATGCACTAAATCTTGAGTATCCACAACCAGAAAATCATACATATCCAGGTAGAAACTCAAAAGGAACTTTCTACAATCAAGAGATTCACGATAAGTTTGAGAATCTGATTGGAAGACATTTAGTTCCTGCTGATTGTGGTAATCACGGAGACTTTAGATTATCATTAGAAGCAGATACATTTCAACAAGATATTCATATTGACCCAATCTGGGAATGGGGTTGTGTTCTTTATATGAATCTACCTCATCAGGTTATTGATGAGGCAGGAACATCTTTCTGGAAACATAAAAAACTGGGATGGGAAAGATGCCCTGAAAGAGAAGAAGCATCTTGGTTTGGTTATAGTTCTTATGATGAAATCCGTGATGGCATTATCTACGGTGATGGACTTGACCGTTCCAAGTGGGAGAGATACTGTTTGGCAAATATGAAGTATAATAGAGCAGTTATATTTGACCCAAAACTCTGGCACTCGCACGGAGCAAACTTTGGAGATAGTTTAGAAAATGGTAGATTAGTTCAATTGTTCTTCTTTAATAATGCATAAGACTTATTTTTTTGAGAGTGGATTACCTCGTTCTGGTTCTACATTACTTTCTGCAATTCTAAATCAAAATCCAGACATCCACTGCGGTGCGATTTCTCCTGTATTGGAGATTATGTATTATACAGAGCAATACTTTGAAGGTTCAGAGCAGGCACTTGCATATCCAAAACCAGCACAGCATTATAAGATTATTTCAAGTGTGATTGATAATTATTATGATGATATTGATAAACCAATCGTAGTGGATAAGTGCCGTGCTTGGCCCAATAATGTTGACCGACTACAAGAATACATCACAAAGACTCCAAAAATTCTGTGCCCTGTAAGAGATGTAGTAGAGATTCTTGCATCTTTTATTCAAATGATTCATCGCAATTCCAATCAAGTATCATTCGTAGATAAGGCACTCATAGAGAAGGGATATGAACCAACAGATGATAATAGGTGTGATTACCTAATGTGCCCCGAAGGTATTGTAGACCAGTCCTTATATGCCTTTGGAGAGGGGTTTAATAAAGGTTGTGAGAAGTATATGCATATGATTGAGTATAATGACTTGGTGAATCGTCCAGAAGAGACGATGCACAAGGTTTATAAGTTTTTAGAGATTCCTGAATACAAACACGACTTTGGAAATGTAAGTCATAAATACAGGGAGAGAGATGATGAGGTTTACGGATTGAGTGATATGCACGAAGTTCGTAAGCAAGTGAAAAGAACTTCTAAAAGACCTGAAGAAGTTTTGAGTGATTATGTATTGAATAAGTATTCTGGTATGGAATTTTGGAGAAAGGCAAAACAACCCATCAGCCTTTTCATATAATTAAATGACTATCAATAATAACAATATATTTGGTGTATTTACTCTTAATGAAGCAAGAGGGTCAAGACTGACTGGTGATTGGTTGAATAAAGAGTTTGTTGCGAATTATGGTTGGTTTGGTGGTGGTTCTCTGGGCACTTCACCAGTAACAGTATCATCAAGAGTAGACCGTATAGATTTCTCTAATGATTCTGTATCGGCATCACCAAGAAGTCCATTAAGTTTAGCAAGATATGGTTCAGCAGCAACAGGAAACTCTAATTATGGTTGGTTTGGTGGGGGTTATTATCCTGCTCCTCTACTAGCAGATCCTCCTTATCTATCAACAGTGGATCGTATAGATTTCTCTAATGATTCTTCAACTGCACCAATAAAAGGTCCATTAAGTTTAGCAAGAGTTAGTTCCGCAGCAACAGGAAACTCTAATTATGGTTGGTTTGGTGGAGGTAATTATTACCCTTCTGGTGGTCCTATTCCAAAAACATCATCAGTAGACCGTATAGATTTTTCAAATGATGCTTCCACGGCATCACCAAGAGGTTCATTAAGCGCAGCAAGATATGGGTTAGCAGCAACAGGAAACTCTAATTATGGTTGGTTCGGTGGTGGTTTTCTTCCTGGATCAACATCAACAGTAGATCGTATAGATTTCTCTAATGATACTTCCACGGCATCACCAAGAAGTCCATTAAGTTTAGCAAGATCTTCTTTAGCAGCAACAGGAAACTCTAATTATGGTTGGTTTGGTGGTGGTGGTCCTGGACCAGTATCAAGAGTAGACCGTATAGATTTCTCAAATGATTTAGCAACAGCAACAGCAAGAGGTCCATTAAGTGCAGTAAGATCTTCTTTAGCAGCAACAGGAAACTCTAACTATGGTTGGTTTGGTGGTGGTTATACTCCAACAACAGTATCAACAGTAAACCGTATAGATTTTTCTAATGATTCTTCCACGGCATCACCAAGAAGTCCATTAAGTTTAGCAAGGGCTTCAACTTCAGCAACCTCAGGAGTTCTCAATATTCGCAGACAAAAAGCAGGGAATTTTGGTTGGTTTGGTGGTGGTTCAGCTCCTGGTCTACAACCAACCAATAGATCTTCAGTAGACCGTATAGATTTTTCTAATGATTCTTCCACAGCATCACCAAGAGGAAATATATTAAGTGCAGCAAGATATAATCTAGCAGCAACAGGAAACTCTAACTATGGTTGGTTTGGTGGTGGTTATTCCTTTCCACCAGCAACAAGACATTCACTAGTAGACCGTATAGATTTCTCAAATGATTCTGCAACGGCATCAGTAAGAGGTCCATTAAGTACAATAAAGATGAATTCAACTGCAACAGGAAACTCTAATTATAGTTGGTTTTTTGGTGGAAAGATTACTATTAGTCCACAAACAACAACAGCAATAGTAGACCGCATAGATTTCTCAAATGATTCTGTAACGGCATCACCAAGAGGTCCATTAAGTGTATCAAGATATGGTTTAGCAGCAACAGGAAACTCTAACTATGGTTGGTTTGCTGGTGGTTCTGATAATTCATTTGTTGATTATTCAAGAATAGATCGTATAGATTTCTCGAATGATAATGGAACAGCATCACTAAGAAGTGTATTAAGTGGTTCAAAATATAATCTAGCAGCAACAGGAAACTCTAATTATGGTTGGTTCGGTGGCGGTATTCCTGGACCAGGTTCAATTTCAAAAATAGATCGTATAGATTTTTCAAATGATACTGCAGGAATACTGTCAAGGGGTCTATTAAATGTAGCAAGAAGAAATTTAGCAGCAACAGGAAATTCCAATTATGGTTGGTTTGGTGGTGGAGATGCTTTTCCTGCAAAGTATTCAACAGTAGAACGTATCAATTTCTCTAATGATTCTATATCAGCATTGCCAAGAGGATTATTAAATACAGAAAAATTGGGTTTAGCAGCAACCTCAAACACTAACAAATAAATATTATGAAATCAGGAGCAAGTGAAAGTTCTTATTTTTTTCTTGAAGAATATTATAAGTTTCCAGAAAATATTATAGTTTCTCATTTACCACAAGAACTTCAACAATCAAATAAACCAATTAAAATTTTATGGTCGCAACATTCTTACGACCAACCAGTATATCTTAACTTTGATTTTTCAATTTGTGATTTAATTGTCTCTCCATCCAACTGGTGTCGAGAGCAGTTTATTAAGTATCATCACATTCCAGAAGATAAAATCGTCACAATTCCAACAGGAGTATCAAAGCAATTCACATACTCATCAAAAAAATCAAAGACATTCATTTATACTTCCATACCATATAAAGGTCTTGAAGTATTAGCACAAATCATTCCACATATTCCAGAGGCAACATTCAAGATTTTTTCTGCGATGAATCTTTATGATATTACAGAAGACCCATACACAGAACTTTATGAGTATCTCAAATCACTTCCAAATGTAATATACTCACCAGCAGTAGACCAAGCAGAACTGATAGAGCACTTGCAGGATGCAGCATTCTTTATTCATCCAAACATCTGGGAAGAAACATTCTGTGTTTCTCTTGCAGAGGCTATGTCTTGTGGATGCTTTCCAATTCTTACAGATATTGGAGCACTTCCAGAAGTTTCTAATGAGATTGCAAATATTGTTCCTATGGAAGGAACAAGAACTTCAAGTGGGTATAAAATAACAAATAACTTCCTAAATAACTTTATAGATGCCTGTAAATCTGCATTATATTTCTTTGATACTGATAGGCAGTACTACGACCAAATTTCAAAATCTGTTTCACGTTATGCTACTGAAACTTATGATTGGAAAAAAATTGCAAACGTTTGGAAACAAACATTAGAACCATTTAATACACAAACTATGACTGAAAATTGTAACCAACTGCAAATTATTTCCCCAGAGGAAGCAGTAAATAACGAAAAATACCTACAACAAGCATTTGAAGAAGTGCTTCGTTGGGAAGATGCAGATAAAGAACTCGCACAAGGAAGAACCAATTTCCAGATTGAGAAGTTCTTTCTGTTAGAGCAATACACAGTTCCAGCAGCATTCCAAGCAGCAATCAAGAATCGTCGTATTCTTGCCGAAGGTTATATGCAGAAACTGATTGAGATGAAAGAAAAGGTTCGTGAGTTTGAGTATCGTTGGAAAGGTAAGAATACTGATGAACCCGTAGAGTGGAATACTTCTGGACCTAATGGTGGTTCAACAAAACTCTACTGGCACGATTTGGATTCAATCTCAACTCAAAACTACTTGAAGTCTTGTGAGTTGGAGATTCGTGACCGCATTCAGCAAATGAATTTCTTTGATAAGATTATTAACAAACTGATTGAACTGAATGGTGGTAAGACAGTCACCAAAGAACAGTTTGAGAATGAGGACCATATCTATTGGGAACGCAGATTTGCCGAGCAATCTCTGGATGAAATGGTAAGTTCCAAGACTGGTATTAGTATTGGTAATCTTCACTCTATGAGAAGAGGAACTGCTCCTACATTAGTGAGTGATGATGCAAACAGAATCAAGAATGGTTATGGAGCTCTTGCCGATGCAATTAATGACCCTGATAAGTTCTTGAATACACTACAAGAGAAAGTTCTTCGTGGTATTGAAGAAGTGACGAATACTGATTTAGGTTTGCTTGCACCTGGAGCAGAACAGCATCAACAACTTTTAGAATCCAGAAACTCATAAGGAGAAAGTAGATGCCCCCAGCAGGAGATGTATTTGGGCTAGATGGTATTTTTCTTACCAAATCAAATCCAGTTGTTGTTTCTACGATAGGAATTAATTCCACTGCTGCTGGTGCTGGTATTACTGTTGTGAGTGGAGTTTTAAATACTACTGCTGGTATTGCAACTCTCACCTTTTCAACTGCTGCTGGTCTTTCTACAACACCTTTTTATATTGGTGCAAAGATTGCAGTTTCAGGTCTTGGTGCTGCTGGCGTAGCATATACTGGATATAATGGAAATTTTGTAGTCACAGGATTTGCAGGAACTACAACAGTTTCTTATGCGACTACTGGTTATGTTGGTGGTGTAACTGCAAGTATTACAGGTCAAACTGGTTTGGTAATGTTAGTGACTGATACTGCTGTTACGAATACTACTTGGAGTAGTGCTCAAACTCACGGTTGGTTTGGCGGCGGTAGTCCTGGACCAGTATCATCAACAGTAGGCCGTATAGATTTCTCTAATGATACTGGAACTGCAAATATTAGAGGTTCATTAAGTGCAGCAAGATATTCATTAGGAGCAACAGGAAACTCTAACTATGGTTGGTTTGGTGGCGGTGTAGACGCCAATGACATTCCCATTTTAATATATTCAACAGTAAACCGTATAGATTTTTCTAATGATTCTTCCACAACATCCATAAGAGGTCCGTTAAGTGCAGCAAGATATTCATTAGGAGCAACAGGAAACTCTAATTATGGTTGGTTTGGTGGTGGTTATACTCCAGGACCAGCAGCAGTATCAACAGTAGACCGTATAGACTTCTCAAATGATTCTTCAACAGCATCACCAAGAGGTCCATTAAGTACTCGTAGAGAACAATTAGCAGCAACAGGAAACTCTAATTATGGTTGGTTTGGTGGTGGTCTAAGTTATCCTTCTACATTTTCAACAGTAGACCGTATAGATTTCTCTAATGATTCTGCAACAGCATCTCCAAGAGGTCCATTAAGTTTAGCAAGGAGACAATTAGCAGCAACAGGAAACTCTAATTATGGTTGGTTTGGTGGTGGTCAAAGTTTTCCTCCTACATTTTCAACAGTAGACCGTATAGATTTCTCTAATGATTCTTCTACAGCATCAGTCAGAGGTCCATTAAGTTTAGCAAGATATAGTTCAGCAGCAACAGGAAACTCTAATTATGGTTGGTTTGGTGGTGGCAGTGGACCAGTATCAACAGTAAACCGTATAGATTTCTCAAATGATACTGGAACAGTAAATATTAGAGGTCCATTAAGTGCAGCAAGAAATAGATTAGCAGCAACATCAGGACAAGCAAGGTCTTCAAGCACTCGTCTACAAAAAGCAGGGAATTATGGTTGGTTTGGTGGTGGATTTGCTTTTCCATTATCAACAGCAACAGTGGACCGTATAGATTTCTCTAATGATTTAGCAACAGCAACAGCAAGAGGTCCATTAAGTGCAGTAAGATCTTCTTTAGCAGCAACAGGAAACTCTAACTATGGTTGGTTTGGTGGTGGTTATACTCCAACACCAGCAGTATTATCAACAGTAGACCGTATAGATTTCTCTAATGATTCTGCAACAGCATCACTGAGAGGTCCATTAAGTTTAGCAAGGAGACAATTAGCAGCAACAGGAAACTCTAATTATGGTTGGTTTGGTGGTGGTATTACTCCAGGGCCAGTAGCATTAGCAATAGTAGACCGTATAGATTTTTCTAATGATTCTTCTACAGCATCAGTCAGAGGTCTATTAAGTTCAGCAAGAGGTTCTTTAGCAGCAACAGGAAACTCTAATTATGGTTGGTTTGGTGGCGGGTTATCTCCTGGACCAACAATTGTATCAACAGTAGACCGTATAGATTTCTCTAATGATTCTTCCACGGCATCACCAAGAGGTCCATTAAGTTTAGCAAGATATCTTTTAGCAGCAACAGGAAACTCTAACTATGGTTGGTTTGGTGGCGGGATATCTCCTGGACCAACAATTGTATCAAGAGTAGACCGTATTGATTTTTCAAATGATTCTTCCACGGCATCACCAAGAGGACCATTAAGTTTAGCAAGACTGAATTTAGCAGCAACAGGAAACTCTAATTATGGTTGGTTCGGTGGTGGTTATCCGGCAGTAGCAACAGTAGACCGTATAAATTTCTCTAATGATTCTGTATCGGCATCACCAAGAGGTCCATTAAGTGCTGCAAGAGGATATATGGGAGCAACATCAAACACCCCAACATAAATACTTGAAACTACATTATTACTAATGAATTTATTATCCAAAGTTTTGATTGCACCAAAAGTCATCAGTCAAGAAGGTATTGATGCTCTGGTAAATCATATGAAAACTTCCAAGACCGAAGACCTTTCAGTATTTGACCCAGACAAATCCAATCAGACACGAGGAACTGAATGGATTACTGATAAGAGAACAAGAGATACTCAAATCGCACCAATTGAACCTGTATTTCCACAGGTCAACGAATTGATGCATCACATTGTAAAGCAAGTCATCAATCCTTTTTATCAGTTTGAAGTTGATAGTAGTGAGGTTCCACAACTTCTTTGTTATGATGTAGGAGGACACTACCAGCCTCATATTGATGGTGAAGGTGTATGGACTGCACCAGACCAAACACAACTTTGGAGAAAGACGGTAGACCGAGATTTGTCAATGGTCTTATATTTGAATGATGAATTTGAAGGTGGAGATTTTGTATTTCCAGACCTTCATATTCGCATTCGTCCTGAGCCTGGACTTCTTGTTTGTTTTCCTTCTAATAGGTATTATAGACACGGAGTAGAACAAGTCACAAAAGGAAACCGATATTCTATGGTGACTTGGATGACTGTAAAAGGATTTGAGAGTATGGAAACACAATCAAATAATCTCAAATCTAAATATGGAGTATGCTAAAGAAAAATGATTACTTATACTTGGAGTATTTCTAAATTGGACTGTGCTCCATTAGAAAATGGGTTAACAAACGTAGTTAAAACCATTTATTGGGGACTTACAGGAACAGATGAGAACGGTGTATCAGCATCTATGAGTAATTCTTATCCTCTTTCATCACCAAGTCCAGAAGGATTTGCTGATTATTTGACTCTTACAGAGGAAGATGTGATTGTCTGGTTGGAAAGCAATCTTGATGTTGGGTATATAAAAACAAAACTTTCTAATGAAATTGCATCTCAATATAATCCTCCAATCACTTCATTACCTTTTCCTTGGGTAAAGATAGAAGAACCTGTTATAGTAGAAGCAACTGAAGAAGTTGTAGTAACTGAAGAACCTATTGCAGAAGAAGTTGTAGTAACTGAAGAACCTATTACTGAAGAAGTTGTAGTAACTGAAGAACCTATTGCAGAAGAAGTTGTAGTAACTGAAGAACCTATTGCAGAAGAAGTTGTAGTAACTGAAGAAGTTGTAGTAACTGAAGAACCTGCAACTAAAACACTTGACACCTTCAAGATTCTATGATATTGTATAAAAGTCTTGAAGGTCTTTGTGACTTTGAGACCTCAAGACCTGTTCTGGTGGTGGAAAGAACAGTTATATAAACATAAAGTTGTAGGAGTGGTATCCTACAACTTTTTTTTGTGTCTTATGATACTTGACAAACTCATCAAAAGTCACTAAAATAACTCTGTGGGTTTTGAGAATACATAATACCATAAAATCTTAGAGCCACTTTGGGAACTGGTCCAAGACCTCCCCAGAACCCCACAGGACCTGCTATGATACTGGAAGTTCAAAAGCACTTGTATGTCTCTTACACACGAAGTTCGTGGTTCTTTAGCAAGATGTTTAGCTACTGAAAATATTATAGTAGAACATAAAGATGTAGATACTGCGATGTTTGATGTAGATAAACGCATTCTAACTTTACCTAATTGGAAAAAAGCAAGTGATGTAGTATATCAAATGTTGATTTTACACGAAACATCACACGCAATCTTTTCTCATAATCTTGATTATACCGAAGAATACGAAAATTTAATTGGTTATCACGACGTTGTAAATGTAGTTGAAGATGCTCGTGTTGAGAAGTTAATGAAGAAAAAGTATCCTGGTGCATCCAGAACTTTTTATACTGCATATAATGAACTGAATGCAGATGATTTCTTCTCTACAAAAGATGAAAATTTGAATGAATTATCTTTGATAGATCGTATTAATCTTTACTTCAAGATTGGTGCATTTCATCAAATCGCATTCAACGATACTGAAGACGAATTCATTTCTCGTATCTGTAGTGCAGAAACATTTACTGATGTACTTGAAATCTCACAAGATTTAGTTGCTTATGCAAAGAAAAAGAAAGAAGAACAGCAATCTTCTTCTGGTTGTGATAATAAAGAGAATTCAAGTTCTTCTTCACAATCTGCACCATCACCAACTGATGATGGTACTCAAGGAGAAACTGAAAATTCAAATCAGGAAGACCATAATGGTAGAAGTGATGACTCAACTGTGAAAAGTAAAACTCAATCATCTTCTGGTGGTGGAGTCAAACCTGATAACTTTGGTGGTGATAAGAATGCTGAATTGGATGAGTTGGAATCAAAAACTACAAAATCTTTTGATGAAAAATCAAAAGAACTCAATCAACCAAAAAGTGATTACAACGAAACTTCATATGTAGAATTGCCAAAATTTGATATGAATATACTCATTCTTCCTAATGAGTATATTCATCGTCTTTCTCGTCGTTATTATACGCAACCTATACATAAAGATTATTTGAGTAATCAAAAAGTTTCTTATAATGAGTATAAGAAATCAGCAGAAAGAGAAGTTTCTTATCTTGTAAAAGAATTTGAATGTAAGAAATCAGCAGATGCCTATGCTCGTTCAAGTACTGCAAGAACTGGTGTATTGAATACATCAGTATTGCATACTTATAAGTATAATGAAGATTTATTCAAAAAAGTATCAGTATTACCTGATGGTAAAAATCACGGTTTGATATTTATTTTAGATTGGTCTGGGTCTATGGCTGATTATTTGTTAGATACTTATAAGCAACTTCTCAATTTGATTTGGTTCTGTCGTAAAGTAAATATTCCTTTTGAGGTTTATGCCTTTACCGAAGATGCAAATGCATATTTGGAATTTGATCCTAATCATACTCCAACTTATGAGAAGAAGGAAAATGTATTATGCCCTGATGAAAAGTTTCGGTTGATGAATATCTTTACCGGTAAAGTAAGTAATAGGGAATTGGATGAGCAATTGCTACATTTCTGGGCAATTTGTTCTGCATATCAATCCAGGTATGGTTATGTTCCAGGTCATCTCATTCTTTCTGGAACTCCATTAGGTGAAACTATGATGGCTCTCAATTCATTACTTTCACAATTCTTTGCTTCTTACAAAATACAAAAAGCAAATGTGGTATTTCTTACTGATGGTGAAGGTAGGGTAAATCCTCATTCAGTATTCAGGAAACATTATGAAACAGATTATGAGTATTTGAGTCATAGGTATAGCAAGAATACTGTAATTCGTAATCGTAAAACAGGTCGTATGTATCCTTCATATGATGCTAGTTCATTCCCAGAATACGTAAAAGTGCTGATGTCTTATACCAAAGATTTATTCCCAAATGTAAATCTCATCAATTTTCGTATTGCTCCTACAAAAGACCTTAGTAGTTGCTATCATTCATATGGAACACCTACAATTCCTTATGATAAAATCAAAGAACAATTTCGCAAAAACAAATTTGTGTCATTTGATAAATCTGGTTTTGATAAGTTCTTTGTTCTTTCTGCTAATAGTATGAATGGTGATACTGATCTAAATGTAGATAGTGGATCTAGTAAAACTGCAATCAAATCTGCATTTACAAAAATGCTGAAAAACAAAAGAACAAACAAGAAAGTTCTTGGTGAATTTGTATCTCTAATCTGCTGATGGTCCAGTTGGGAAGGTGTCCACCAGGACACCTTTTGGCCCTTTATTTGTGCTATACTTACAAAGTAATCAAAAGACCTTTACTCCCTTTCTAAATTTTATTATGATTAATGCAGTTGAACTTTTACAGGAACAATTTGGAGTTGAATTTGGTGCAGATGCTGTTCGTGCAGTAGCAGCACAGATTGGTTCTTCTTATGCTACATTATCTAAAAAACTATCTCAATATAAAGTATCTCGTGGTAAATGGAATCTTGAAATTACAAAAGAAATGCTTGATGATTTGGAAGATAATTATGCCTCTACTTCTTCAGTAGAAGGTGTTGCAACAATAGAAGCAGTTCAACAAAATCTTATTCCTGATAAAGATGATACTTTCGTCAGCTTCGGCAATTTTACTGATCTTAAGAAGATTATTCAATCTAATTTATTCTATCCTTCTTTCGTTACTGGTCTTTCTGGTAATGGAAAAACTTTTGGAGTGGAGCAAGCTTGCGCTCAATTAGGTAGAGAACTCATAAGAGTTAATATTACTGTAGAGACCGATGAAGATGATTTGATTGGTGGATTTAGGTTAGTTGATGGAGATACTGTATGGCATAATGGTCCAGTTGTAGAAGCACTTCAACGTGGTGCTATTCTATTACTGGATGAGATTGACCTTGCATCTAATAAAATCCTATGTCTTCAATCTGTTCTAGAAGGTAAAGGAGTATTCCTCAAAAAGATTGGTAAGTTTGTAAGACCAAAAGCAGGATTTAATATCTTTGCAACTGCTAATACCAAAGGTAAAGGTAGTGATGATGGTAGGTTTATTGGAACTAATGTTTTGAATGAAGCATTCCTAGAGCGTTTTCCAGTCACCTTTGAGCAAGAGTATCCTACACTTACAATAGAAAGGAAAATCTTGACAAATGTTGCACAAGCACTTAAAATACCTATGGTCAAAGAACACGAAGACTTTATTCTACATCTTTGTACCTGGAGTGAAATCATTCGCAAAACTTTTGCTGATGGTGGTATTGATGAATTAATCTCAACTCGTCGTTTGGTTCATATTCTTCGTGCATATTCTATCTTTGGCAAGAAAGAAAAAGCACTTAAGGTATGTCTAAATCGTTTTGATGATGAAACCAAAACTACCTTTGTAGAACTTTACGATAAGATTGATGCCGAATTTGCAAATAGTAACAATCAAGACAAAACTGAAGAATAATCCTCTTTTTTGTCTATATACATACAACCCCTTCACCCCCACTTATTTTTTTCTTTTATGACTTTACTACTTCTAGAGAAAGATGCAGATGCTATTTATGAGGAACTGCAGGATGCTGATACCGAAGATTTGGAAGAAGAATATAGAGAAGATAGAATGGACCAGATGATTTCCCGTTACGGATATTAGGAGGTTAAAAAAATGACTGAACACCAAGAACAAGAACTCATCAACTTAGATGAGAATGAAGATATGGAATACTTCGCAAAATACTTAGGTATTGATTGTGAAGACTATAAATGCTTTACTCGGGATAGAGATATTGATTTTGATGATTGGTCTCATTAAATAGGTAATTAAAATGGAAATTCGTGATGTTGAAGTGGATGAAAGAAGTGGCGAAGTTGTAGTGACTGCATTATTTGATGATGCAGTCCAGGTTTCTCCTGCAACTTGGGAACAACCAGCAGAATATAAATCTGGTTATCGTATCACTTCTTTCTTTATGGAAGATATTGATTTTGATGTAAATGATACAAATGCTTTGGAAGATTATCTTGAAAAAGCATACTGGGAACCTTATGGTTATGATGATGAATAATCAAGTAAACCGAATGATGACTGAACTTACAGAACAGCATCAAAACAGAATCAAATACTTGGAAAATAAGGTTCTTGAATATGAGGCAGAAATCAATCAACTCAAATACTTTATAAAGAAAGAAAAGACCAGTTCCTAAACTGGCACAAGGACCCCTTTACGGGGGTCTTTTTTTGTGCTATACTACACTCATAACCACAAACATCCCTGATGTCTGAACGATCCGAAATCTTAATGAAACAAGTCTGGGATGTAAATGCATCCACAGAAGAAGAACTGGTCTCATCGGTTCTTAAACTTGCGGTAGAACATATTCAATCATATAATGCCCAGAATGATATGATTGTTTTGGATAAAAATGATCTCCTACAACTTGCAGAGGAACTCAAATGAACGGATGGAGTCTTCTACAAGAACAAATGGATGCCGAAAAGAAGCAAAAGAGGAATGATGCTCTGGGTATTATTATTGAGTCGGTATTACAACCAGACCATAAACTACGACAGTGTGCTCATAATCAAAAATGCTATAATGAGTTGATGGAATGGAGAGAAGAAGCATTAGTGTATCTCAATCAACGCCGAAAAGATGAGTTTGATGTATGATTGACCCCAAAGATGATGCCCCTTGGTTGGATTGTATGGATGGTTTTGATGAAGAACAGATCAAAAAAGTATTGAAATCACAACGACAAGCACAAAAACTTCTTGATGCGGCACATCGTGTTGCTGATGGTGAAGTGCCTCTTGGGAAACTTATTCGTTTGGGACATAAAGACCCTATGAGTGTTCGTGTTCGTTATGAATATGGTGCAATTCTTCTGGCACTTGTAGAAGAATGTGCTTATAAGAAGGATGAATTGTATTTGGTAAATGTTCGTGATATATTGGATATTATTGAGGTCTTGAATAATGGATGTTGATGAAGAAGTATTAAAAATTGGAGAAAAGTTTATGGAAACACACGATAAGGCATTAAAACAACTTGCTGGGATTGAAAGACAGGAACTTGAGGATGGAAAAGTAATGAAGACAGCAGTTGGTTTAATTGGTAAGTATTCTGACCAACTCAAAGAACTTAATGAAACTGAAAAAGTGCAGTTACGAGCAGAACTAGAGACCAAGAAAAAGAAAAACTTCCAAGCAGTTGCTATTGCTTGTATGGCAGAATATAGCAGAGTATATGGTGAGATGCCAGAAGATGAGAGTTGGATGTTTATGGAAGCAGAATACTATGCGACTGGTGAAGGTCAAACTGTTTGTCTACAAATGACACAGGCAGAACCGGGTCATAAGGATGATTTTGATGAAACACTACCATACCCAGACAACTATAAAACACTCACAACTCAAGCATATCGTGCTGTAAGAGATTTTCACGAAAACTTTGGAACTTGGCATTTGCACTCATTGAGATTTCATACTCGTGAGGCATTCTTCACAAAATATGTTAATCAACTACCAGCATCATTAGTAAAACTCAAAGACCAACAATGTTTTCTTGAGTATCACTCTGAACTACATTATAACTTTGCATAAAATACTTGTAATCTCAATAAACGACATTTATCATGAAACCAACTAAATCTTGTAATACTTGTAAACACTATCGTAGAGATTGGTTATCTTTTATCTTTCGTCGTATTACGGGAGATAACTTTGATAGGTGTATGATACCAATACACTATAAATATCCTCCTACTGATGTTTCCTATCGTTTTTGTGCGATGGAAAGAGACCCAAACTGGGAGTTTATGAAAAATCAAATAGATACCTGCGGTGTTGACGGTAGTCACTGGGAAGCAAAATGAAAAGAACCTGTAGTTGTTGTAAGAAAGAACAACCACTCAATAAGAAACACTTTCAAGTGGTAAAATCATTCAAGCAAGGTTACTCTTTCCTCTGTCTAGATTGTGACGAAAAGGCAAAGAAACCAAAACCACGCAAGAAAGATGAGAAGTTTCTCAAAGAGAAACTAGAAGTCAAGATACAACACAGAGACCTTACAGAACTTGTAAGTATTCTTGGTTATTATAAAGGATTAGTGGAGAGTGATGAGCACGAAATATCGACAAACAATATTGACCGAATGTTAGAAAAAATCCATCACGAACTTGAGAAACACACAAAATGACTAAACTACAAAGATTTCTTGAAGGTTTTTGGTGCATTTATAATGCAGTCTATTTTCGTTTTGATTTAGAAGATAATATTGATCGTTGTGCATTCTTCTATGAACTCAATATTGGGTGGTATGATATGTACGACCCTGATTATCTTGATGATAGAGACCCCTGGAACTTAGGGGGGAGAGACCCTTACATCACTTATATGATGTCTAATCCAGAGAAGATTTATTTGCCAAAAAAAGATTATGATGCTATAATGAATGCACTTGATGAACCTCCAAAATACATCGAAGGACTTGCAAATCTTATGAAGAGGAAACTACCATGACTGATTACGAATATCAAAAAACACTAGTGGTTGGTGCGATTATTGGTGCCTGTTTTACATTACTTGCTTTTTATATGCTAAAACCATCTCCACAAAATCACACAGCCACACCAAAAACAAACTTTGCGGTGGTGGATACTTATAAAGACCGATGTGACATCGTTCAGTGGTCTGATAATCAAATGGCAACTTATAAGTATTTTTTGGATTGCTCTAAATGAAAAACTCTTTTATTATCTGTGCTCATAGGTATGACTTTGGGCACGATTGGTATGCGTCCATTATAAACATAAGAAAGTGGAGTTTGTTTCAAGTTTCTATCAGTTGGAGTGATTACCCGTCTTGGCCTTATTTACAAATACGCAGTGGGACTGGAGATGTATTGAGTATTTTATTCTGGGCACATAAGTTTGGGTTTGATTTCACTCTTATAAGTCGCACTTGGGATTGGAAACGTTATGATTACCTTAAATGAAATTTGACATCACAACAGAAGATTATACAATCATTCTCAATGCTCTACACTATTATAAGAAGGTAGAAAAAATTGGAAACTTTGATCAATATACTGATGTAAAAGTAAATGCATTGAGAGATAAATTAGCACAACAAATGGTTTGGTATCAGGGATTTGTAGAATGAAAAAAGATTGGGACTTTATATTTCAGGAACTACCAAATGAAGAACAAGATAAACTTGCTCTCTTGCGTCTCATAGAATGCTCAAATGGTTGTATCCAACATTCTTTTAGAAATGGAGATGTTGATGCACTATCTCCCGAAGAAACCAGAGTTGCCATGAAGTTCAGTATGGGATGTATGAAAACTCAAACTATTCCTCTGGGTGATGAGATTATTACATTTGCACCAGAAACCGCAGAGATAATGAGAGAAGTGAGAGAACTTTACATATCTGGGTTCAAACAACAGAATGATGAGGACTATGAAGAGTTTATGAGAGCATCTGTAGCAAATCTAAATGCGATTGGTAAGGAACGCATTCTTGATGCCCGACAGATATTATTTTGTAGTTTATATGAAATACCAGTGCATTGTCTTGACTGGGGTATTCAATACATTTTTGGTTTGATGCACTGGGACCACTCCTAGAACTGGCACAACCATTTTCGTGACGTCACGAAAATGGTGTATAATGACTTCATACGAACAAAACGAAGTGACAGAAGTTCAAGCACATGGAAATGTTTTTGAAGATATTATAATTAGAGAGTTTACCGGTATGTCAAAAAACGAATATGACAAACTAAAACCAAATGGATACACTTCGACATTTGATTTGGTGAAAGGTATTATTACGAAATTCAATTATAGTATCAAAACAACTGGTAAAATGACAGTAGAATGTGCTGATATACTTAAAAGAATGGAGGAGAAAGAGTATAAATTAATCGTTGGATGTTACAATCAAAAAGGTGAAAATAAAATTTTCCACACTCAATATGAATTTTTTATTACTTCTGATGATGATACTAAACTTTGGGGAGACATGACTTATGAACAAATTGTGCAATTTGTTAATTTTGTAAGGGCAATTCCTCCCGGTAAAGAGGGACAAAAAAATACTCTTAAAGAAAGAAATATTCTCAAAGAACAAATTCAATGTAAAAATTCACTAATGAAAATAAACCCAAAAGTTGATAGTAAAAATCAAAGAAGAGTTCAATGTTCTTTTAAACTTAAAGAAATGCTATTAAGTGGTATACCCTATATAAAAAAAGATATTAATATTATTATTCAATCCAAAAAGAGAACATTTAACAAATGAGAGCATTCTGCCCACCAACAAATAGTCCAGAGAAAGATGTGGTAATGACGCCAGAATATCTGGCAAAAGAAATCATAGAACATTTTTCTCCATCAGGATTGATATTGGATCCCTGTAGAGGTGAGGGAGCATTTTATGATAATTTTAATACCGAGACTAAAGACTGGTGTGAACTTGGTGAAGGTAAAGATTTTCTAATATATAACCTAAAAGTAGATTGGATTATCACAAATCCACCGTGGTCTAAAATGCAGAAATTTCTTGAACATGGGATGAAAATATCTGATAATATTGTGTATTTGACTACGATCAATCATTATACGACAAAAAAAAGAATACGTGATATGAGGGAGAATAACTTTGCGATTAAGGAGATTTATTGTGTTTCGACTCCAACAAAACCATGGCCACAATTGGGATTTCAACTTGGAGCAATTCATACTCAACGAGGATATTCTGGAAATATAAAAATGTCTTACTCTCCAAAAATGTAAATACTGTGGTATAATACTCTTATGAATATCAAACCACCTGTGGGACTTTATGGTTACTTTTATTGTAGTTTGGTTGTGTCTTTCTTCTATATCATTAGTGTTTAACTATTTTATTAACTCTATAAACCCTCGTGATGATGATGAAAATCAAAGTAGTTAGTGATTTACATTTGGAGACTTGTGAGAACAATCAAGGAGTTCCTGACCTTGGGGAAGGTGAAGTTCTTATTCTTGGGGGAGACATTCTTTGTGCTCGTCACTTTAAGAAGGATGGTAATCTTAAGAAAGTTTATAATGATTTTCTAAAGAAGTGTGCCGATAACTTTGATTGGGTTCTGTATCTTGCAGGAAACCACGAGGCATATGGATATAACTACGAAGGAACTTGGGATGTTCTCAAAGAAAATCTTCCAGAGGGTATTCACCTGATGGAAAATAGTGTGGTAAAAATTCAAGACTGGGTATTTCTTGGAGCAACTCTATGGACTGATTTTCGTAATGAGAATGCTCTGGAGATGATGGAAGCTTCCCAATGTCTTAATGATTATAAGACCATTCGTATTGGTTCTAACTATCGTAAGTTAAATCCTGATGATACTCTCAAGTTTCATAAGAAATCTAAACAATTTCTTTTGGATACTCTACCTATGTTTAAAAATCAAAAGGTCTGGGTTCTTACTCATCACGCACCATCATATCAATCTGTACACCCAAAATACCGAAATTCTGGTATTGTGAATGGTGCTTATGTGAGTGACCTTGATGATTTGATTTTTGATAATCCGATTATAAAGTACTGGTCTCACGGACACACCCACGAAAGTATGGATTATATGATTGGTGGTTGTAGGGTTATATGTAATCCTCGTGGATATTTTCCAACGGAAGTTAATCCAGACTTCAATCCAAATTTTGAGGTGGACACTTCCTGGCCTGGCACAGGGGAACCCCAAAACCCCCTGTGATGCCCTATAATACACTCATATACACAAGTTCCCAATGAAACCCAAATTCCGTGTTATACTAGAACAAGCAATCAATGAAGGAGTTCTCAGAGGTTATCGTCGTGCCTTCAAGCATAATGAGGAACCAACTGAAGAAGTAATATGTGAGACTATTGAGGATTGTGTGATGTCTCAAATATACGAATACTTTACATTTTCTGATGAGGATTATTAATGAGTTTTTCTAAAACTGTTTCTGTTGTTGCTGCATTAACCAGTATCTTTGCTGCTGGTGCTACTGGTTGGAAACTTGCGGATACTCAAAAAGAAGTTCCTTTAACTCCATTAGATCAAAAAGTAATGGAACTGGAAAAGAAACTTGAAGAAGTAACAGTAAAAGAACCCCAAGTTGTACCACCACAACCAGTAAATCTTCCAGCACCCATAGCTCAAACAGTACCACAACCTGTGCTTCCTACTCCTCCTGTGCTTCCTCCTGTCACCGAACTTCCTATTAAACAATGATCTCTCTTCTTGCTACTATAATGCTTCAAGTTCCCACACAAAACTATGCAATACCCGAAAGTGTAGCACGATATTGTGCTAAAGTAGTCGGTATTCCTTATGCCTCTGATAATTTTAGTGATCGTGAATGGGAACAATTCAAATCTTGCACTTATAAGGAAACAAGGAAAAAGAAATGACTAACATTACTATTGAGGATTATACAGCAGAAGGACATTTGGTACACTACACCATCAAAGTAGGTGACTGGGAATATGAGGACCACGCAACCACTCTTGAGGGTGCTTTCAAATGTATCACTCATAATTTGAAGTGGGATTATAGAGAGTATGAGAGGGATAATGAAAATGACTGACGAACAAATTGAGTTGCTACGTTTGGCAGTTCAACAAGAAATAGAATACGCAAGTATTGATGGAATGGAACATGGTGCTTGGGGATGGGCAGAACAAGTAGCAGATGAAAAGTGGAAAGAATTTCAAGAGAGTTTTAGTAAGGAAGGAAATGAAACTTGAATTCAATTTTGTTCGACCTGGAATTTTCGATTTGCCTGAAATATCCCAATGGGGATTTGAGAAAGAAGATAGTATCGAAATTGAACCACACTGGACAATGGCACATTTAGCAGTGGAAATGGATCTCTTTTCATCACTTTCTGTCGCAAGAAAAAACGGTTGGGATGGATCTATTCCAACAGGTTATACTGAAAGGAAAAGGATTGGAAAAATGAAAAAAGCACTCTTTATTCACAATGGAGTTTTTGAATAAACAAAATATTTCTATGGTCCGCTTCTCAAACTGGCACAGAGACACCCCAAAACCCCCTGTGATGCCTTATAATACTCTTATACACACAAAGACCTGATGACACTTTCTATTGATGAACTCTTTGAGATTGTTACGGAAACCATTGCGGAACCTCACACTACAATCACAGACCAACATAAAAACAGAGCAATTCGTGTGTTTATTGCATTTGAGGAATTCCTGTTAGATAATGTGCCCGAATATTGTGGTAACACAGCGTTGGGCGAGATTGACTTTGGTGGTTATGCTGCGGGTGTTTTAGATGAATTGGAGGGAAAATGAAAATTGAAATCAACGACCTCCCTACAGACGGACAATATTATGCTAAAATTTTTGATGGACCAGATGGAATTGATGAGGCAGACTTCTTGTGTTCCTCACTTGGAGAATGTTTTGAGCAAATTATAATTTTTCGCACACTCAACGCACAAAAGTATTATGGAGGAACTGAAAATGACTGATATAGAAAAGTATAATCCCGACGAGTTTATTGTTAATGACATCAAAATGTTCCATTATGAAGTTATGGATAAAAATCATATCTGGGCAGGATTTTCTTTGCAAAATGGTAGGATTGGGCACTTGAATATTTTCTCAAATGGTGGTAAACTTGAGTCTCGTTATGAGGAGTGGGACAAACTTGATGACTAAAGATACACATTCACAAAACTTAATAGACGATAATCTCAAATATACTTTGAGACCTAGAATAAAAGACAGAACCAAAGTCATTAGTGCTGCTCTTCAGTATGTTCTAAATAACGATCTAGTGAACAAAAGTTATCTGGAAAAAATAGTACAGGAACTTGAGGAAATGAGTGAATGAT
>Ga0304730_1000027_pt1 | contig 184358 bp, 197 predicted proteins | sample M_130628_MF_Meta_FD_190474 | JGI IMG/M metagenome (GOLD analysis project Ga0304730, IMG submission 190474) | Freshwater microbial communities from Lake Montjoie, Canada to study carbon cycling - M_130628_MF_MetaG (v2) (version 2) | ecosystem: Environmental > Aquatic > Freshwater > Lake...
AACATGCTACTTTAGCTGATGTGGTCATAGCGGCGGTCTGAAGAACCGTTGAAAGAGGTTCGATTCCTCTAGGTAGCACCACTCAATGCCCCAGTGGCGCAATTGGTAGACGCGGCTCTCTCAAAAGGAGTGTGTTCCCCGTTCGAGTCGGGGCTGGGGTACCATATTATTAGGAGATTGATATGAAAGCAGTTACATTTAAAAATCGTATGAACAATGAACAATTTCTATGTGATGACGTTCGAACTGTTCAGCATATTGATGGAGTAGAATATTTACTTGTGCATAAGTTAGCACAAGATAGAAAATTTCTAATGCGTAAAGATGCATTAGAGAAAGTTAATACCGCTGTCGTTCAACGGAGAGGACAACACTCTTCTAAAGTGTGAATGAGGGTTCGACTCCTTCCAGCGGTGCCAAGAATTACGGCCATTGGTGAAATGGATATCATCTCTGTCTTCGAAACAGAGGGTGTGGGTTCGATTCCTGCATGGCCGGCCATTTAACGGTTGACAACTATAGTAATTGGCAATACAATTAAGTCATGTTTAACCAATGAAAGAAAAACATGAATCATTTACGTACTAGATATAAAGCTGATTGGTACGATAAAAAGATCGAACAGAATAAGGTAATTCAGGACGATCTTATTAGTATTATTAACAAGTATAAGGAACCTAATTTTCCTTGGTCAGAAGATATGCTGAGATATCTCGAGAATGAAAACTTACTCGAAATTGCCATACCTACAGTTAACAAAGGTATTAGTGTAGTGTTAGGGGAAGGTATGGATTTTGATAATCATGGGGATGCTAAACTATCAATCGCAAGATTTCATTCAGGCGGTTCTAGTTACGCATCTGGCATTAAATGTAAGTATAAGGAATTTATATTAGCATACGTATATGAACCTATACAAAAGAAATCGTATTATTTTGCCTTTCCAAAAAAGTATAACGAACATACTATTCCGTTTGATAAAAACACAGGTGCACCAAAGCGTAATAATTATATGTGGGACTACGAATGTTCCACGTTTGAAGAAATGGCAAACTACAATATAGGATTAGGACTAGTTGAACAAATACCTAAAAATACATTTGACAATTTCTTTTTTGCATAGTATAATAGTCATATACTAAGCAATTAGTGTTGTTCTTTAAAAATTTAAATCAAATATGGAGCCATCGTCTATCGGTTAGGACATCTGGTTTTCATCCAGGCAAGCGGGGTTCGATTCCCCGTGGCTCTTCCATATACGTGCTCTTTGAGTAGCTACAGTGGAACACCGAGAAACTTGCCAATGTCGACCAAAGCAAGGACCGGCCATGAAGAGAAGGGCTACCGTGGATTCAAGCGCCACAGCGAGCACCTTTTATGTCTCATTAGTATAATGGCAGTATAGCGGTCTCCAAAACCGTTGGTCGGGGTTCGAGTCCCTGGTGGGACGCCAAGCAAATGCGAGTGTGGTGAAATAGGTAGACACAAGAGACTTAAAATCTCTCGGCTTCGGTCGTGCCGGTTCGATTCCGGCCACTCGCACCATTTTATAGGAGAAGCTGTATGTCAAAGCAAGAAGACACTTTAAACAGGGCATACGGCAACGTGCCTAATGAAGTAGGTTACGTTTTTGATTTAGATTTTTTGCCAGGATGGCGTGGTATAAAATATTACTGGTATAAATTAATACGTAAGGTAACAAGGTAAAGAACATGGAGCGGTGGCCGAACGGTAAGGCAGCGGATTGCTAATCCGTACAACGTGTTAAAGCGTTGACTGGGTTCGACTCCCAGTCGCTCCGCCAATTTTAAAAAGAGAAAATATGAAACCAAATAAGACATTTAAATTAAGCAAAACAACTAAACGTATGATTGCATTAATGAAAGGTTCAACAGCAGAACAACGTAATCAATACAAACGAATGATGATCGATGCCGAACTCTGTGCGGCCATTGTTCCAAAGAGTGTTAAATCAGACCGTAATGCTCCACGAGGTAACGGTCCTACAGGTTATCAAACTAATGATACCGGTACTGCTAGTACTAGTACAGTTTAAAATATAAGTAACAGCGTTTTGCCGCTTTAGCTCATTTGGTAGAGCAGCCGCCTTGTAAGCGGCAGGTGGTCAGTTCAAATCCGACAAGCGGCACCAAGAAACCCCGTCTACACTTCTACGTTAAAGAAGTGCGTCATTACAGTAACGATATCTGTACGGTGCATTGGATCTACCGCAAGGCCCATTTAAAGGCGACTTGAGAAATCACAAAGGCGGGGACGATTGCCCGTCTAAATGGAAAAAGAACGTGGACAGAGTAACCGCTCAGTCTAGGGCTCCTGTGGTGGGAGTGGCTAGACACTTTAATCAAACTCATTTAGCTTGAACATAGTTTGGGTAGTAAGGACCGGCCACCATCAGCGTGATGAAAAAGGCCTAAGTGTGTTTGATTAAAGTGCGGGATTAGTTTAATGGTAAAACAGCAGATTTCCAATCTTCGGTCGGGGGTTCGATTCCCCCATCCCGCTCCAATTTAAGGAAAAGTATGAAGGTATATCACAAAGATTATCTTTACGGATTTAACTTAGATTCTGTCAACAATGAAGAATTAGTTAAATTCTGTCTTGAAGTTGAGCGTTCGCTAATAAACGCCTTGCCTCCTATTGATCCGGGCTGGTACGGTAATCCAGCAAGTGCCCATCACATGTCGTATAATCTTCTTACATTTCCCAACAAAGAATTAAACAAATTGTACCATTCAATGGTGGATACTGTAACTCCATTGTTGGATACAGACACTGCTTACATGATAAAGAGTTGGTTGAATGTGTATCGTGTGGGCCAACACATTGATTGGCACGGACATTGGCCAGCAAAAGATCGAGTGTGGCATGGATTCTATTGTGCCCAAGTTGGTGACAGTTGTACATACTATAAGATTCCTGAAGTCAAAGGTGTAGTAACTGTGCCAAGCGAAGAAGGATTGTTAGTAATAGGCAAGAGTGCTGGCGACGAACATCGTAGCTCAGATTGGCAAGATATAACTAGGCCAAGAATGACTCTGGCATTTGATATTATTCCAATAGAATCCATAAATGATATGTTGTTTGTAAATCATTATTTGCCATTCAAATTATGATTGATTATATAACAACATTTTTTGCAATTTTTTTACTCGATATTGTTTACACATACTACTTAAGATGTGTACAATACGAACAAGCATTAACAGCCAGTGGTTGGAGTGTAGCCTGTTATATTTTAGGAAGTGTAGCAGTTATAAATTACACAACCAATCATTGGTTAATCATTCCAGCAATGGCGGGTGCGTTTTGTGGCACCTATGTTGGTATGAAGATTAGAAAGAAACAATTCGGAGTGTAGCGCAGTCTGGTAGCGCACCTGGTTTGGGACCAGGGGGTCCAAGGTTCGAATCCTTGTACTCCGACCAAGTTGAAGCAGAGTGTTAGAAGTGGTATCTGGCTAGGCTCATAACCTAGAGGTCGGTGGTTCGAATCCATCCTCTGCAACCAACCAACCAATCGCTCGTTATAGTTCAATGGATAGAACGAGTTCCTCCTAAGAATTAGATACAGGTTCGATTCCTGTTAACGGGACCAAAAGAATTGACATTGTCATAATTCAACTGTATAATATAATTTTAACGGAGCACATATGAAACAACGCATATTCAATCAAGTACGTAAACCGCTTGACCTTAGTCGTGGCCCTGGCATTGACACTGAAATTTGTACAGCTCAAGCTGGCGGAAATAGATTCAATCTTGTGCTGATTGCAAGTGAACGTGCAAGGGAAATCCGTCGACAAAATAAAGAAAGTGATAAGCGTGAACATGTTCACAGCATTGTTACTGCTCTTGAAGAAATTCAAGCTGGTAAAATTGAACCACGTAAATATCTCAACAAAGTAAAATAAGAATTTTGCCTGGATAGCTCAGGGGTAGAGCAACGCCTTTACACGGCGAAGGTCCGCGGTTCGAAACCGTGTCCAGGTACCAAACAATGTGGGTGTGCCGCTGAATGGTTAGGCCCCGGATTGCAAATCCGTTCCATGCAGGTTCGAGTCCTGTCACCCACTCCAAAATATATAAAACAACAGTTTTGAACCAAGTTAACGTAGGTTGACTGGGTTTCTTTTTGATGCTATAATAGCTACATACAAACACACAGGAGCAAGAAATGGGATTCAAAATTTTGGGCAGAACAGAAGACATCATGCAAGGCTACGGCCCTCTTCCAAAATTAGAAGGCCCGTTTTGTTTTGATGGACGTATTTTGTACTATGATCCACGCGAAGGCAAGTACTGGGATCCTAAGACGGATTTTTATGTACCGCATGATGATTATTTTAGAATGGTAGGTTTGATCTAATGCCCGTATGCTATCAGTTAATTGGCGTTCCTGCCGCAGGCAAAAGTACTTGGATCAAAGATCAAATTTGGGCTTTGGGTTTGACTGTGGTCAGTACCGATCCGTTTGTAGAAGATTATGCAAAGACACAGGGTAAGACTTACACAGAAGTGTTTAAGGATTATATGCCTACAGCAGTAGAATTAATGGCTAAACAAGTAGTATTTGCACGTGATCATGAACATACTGTAATTTGGGATCAGACTAGCACCACAGTTAAAAGTCGTGCTAGGAAGTTTAATATGCTTCCAAATTACAAGCACATTGCAGTTGTGTTCCGTACACCGCCAGTAGACGTTCTTAAAGAACGTTTAGCCAGCAGGCCAGGTAAAGATGTGCCTTGGGAAGTTGTACAAGATATGATTGACAATTGGGAAGAACCTACCAACAAAGAAGGTTTTGAAGAAATTTGGTTTGTTTAAGGAAAACATATGACTATTAGAGAGTATGAAAGCATTCAAGGCGACAACTTAGAAGAATCCGATATGGCTCAGCTGTTATCAACTACTGCGAACGCTGATGCAGTAGCAAGGATTAGGGCGGCATTGCCCACAGGCCCTAGTTTAAGTCATTGCGATGAATGTGGGGAAGAAATTCCCAAAGCAAGACAACTAGCAGTAAAAGGTTGCAAGATGTGCATTGATTGTCAAATTGCAAGCGAACGAATGAAAAGATAAGGAGGCATTATGCCTTGGATTGAAAACGTGGCCGCCGCTGATATTCCAACGGGATTTCATCACGATGCTGGCCCTAATAGCATGTTGATCAGTATTGTGGATCCGGCCAGCTGGCGTCCAGAAGCCAAGCACCAGTTTAAAGAACGTCACAACTTTGAGTTCTTGGATGTAGAAGAAAAAGATTCCGTGCTAGAGGAAGCAATGAAATGTAGTCATGAGCAGGCTGCAGAGTTGGTTCGGTTGCTACAATACGCATTAGAAAATCGTATGAATGTAGTGGTTCATTGTTATGCTGGCATTTGCAGATCGGGTGCGGTTTGTGAGGTTGGTGTTATGATGGGATTCGACGATACTGAAAGATTTCGTAGCCCTAATTTGCTAGTCAAACACCGAATGATGAAGGCTTTAGGATGGACCTATGATACGGACGAAAAGCCAAACATTGATGATTGGCGAACTTTTAGGTCGGTTGACTGATTGCGGAATAAGTAGTATAATAACTACTTAAACAAGAAAGGTACTCAATGGCTGGCAAAGCAAAATCGGTTTACTTAACAGTAACCAAAAAAGGTTCAATGAAAACAGAGTTTCATAAAATGTTTTTTGATGCTAAATCATTTAACGAGTATGTAAAGTCTGATGAATTTAAGGCCAAATGGCCCGCCGAAGAGTATAATATTGTAAAAGAAACTTATTAAAGAAAGGAGCATAATATGCCGAGTGTATTCTTAGTAAGCGACACGCACTTTGGACACACAGGTGTATGCCGCTTCACACGTAACGATGGTGTTACAAAACTTCGACCATGGGACTCCGCAGAGGAAATGGACGAAGCTATGGTCAAGGCGTGGAACGAACGGGTAAAACCCACTGACAAGGTCTATCATTTAGGTGATGTTGTCATCAACCGTAAAGCGTTAAGCATCATGTCGAGATTAAACGGCGACAAAGTTTTAATTCGTGGTAACCACGATATCTTTAGAGATGACGAGTATCGCTTGTACTTTAGAGAACTTAGAGCTTATCACGTTATGAACGGTATGATCCTTAGCCATATTCCGTTACACAGCGAAAGCATGGGCAGGTTTGGGGTTAACATTCACGGACACTTACACGCAAATCGCGTAAAGAAGGCTCGCGGAGTTGATGCTAGAACTGGAGAAATCCTTTACAGCGACGATATCGATACACGTTATCATTGCGTATGCGTGGAACAAACTCCGGACTTTGCTCCTATCTTATTCGAAGACGTTATTGCACGTATCGAAGCAGAAGGTGGATCAGTAGGATTTAAATCCGGTAACGGACCTACTATGTAATAGTAGTAGTTTAAAATAGGGCCTACGGGCCCTATTTTTTTGGGTCCATGTTCTGATCAAACGAATAAATATACTATAATGATCAATCAAATTGATTAAAGAATATTGGAGATAAACGCATGTCGCTACGTATTAGACGAGGAACAGAAGCTCAAAGACCGGGCGCCACCTTTGATTTAGGTGAAATAGTATGGACTACGGATACCAATAAACTCTATGTTGGCGACGGAGTTAACGCTGGCGGGAAAAACATCTTGGCAACTAGTGCAGGTACTGGGCTAGCTTGGAACCCTTCAACTCAACGTTTGGACTTTAATGGATCAGGAACTGGTATAGTAAATGTGCAAGCTGATGCTGCCCCTAGTTTAGGTGGCAATTTGAATTTGAATAACAGGAATGTCACAGGTACTGGCAACATCAACATTACTGGAACTATCACAGCTACCCAATTTGTAGGGTTGCCTGCTGTTCGTTTATCAAGCGACTCTGCTCCTAGTTTGAGCGGCAATTTAGAGCTGAACAACAGAAATATCACAGGTACTGGCAATATTCTTATCACTGGAAACATTGCCGCCACTCAGTATTTTAACTTGCCGCCGCAGTTGCTAGTGAATGATTTAACTCCTAGCTTGGGCGGCAATTTATCTTTGAATAACAAAGTTGTCAACGGTACTGGTAATATTAATATTACTGGCAGTATTAGTGCAACTGATTTTTCTAGCAGTAGCGGGTTTATGCAAGTTGGCAAAAATACTGTTCCCACTAATTTAGTAGTTATTGGAAATCAAGAGAATGATGTAGTAGTTACAATTAAATCAGTATTAACTGGCACAGCTGGACTTACTCAGAGAGGCCCTCTTATCAGAATATCTTCTAGCAAAGGTACCCTAGCGTTACCAACGGCGCTACAAGCAGGTGATAGTTTAGGACAAATTAATTTCCAAGGTTTAATTAATGCAGGTTCCAATGGAGTTGTACCTGCTGACGTGGTATCAATTAAAGGCGCGGTTGTAACAGCAGGCGATCTCATTTCAAATATTGCAACCGCAAGAATGGAATTAATAGTGTTAAACGGACCGGATCCGGCTCTTGCTAAAATAGCAACTTTTGATTCTGGTGGAGTTTTTAAAGCACCAGTATTCCAACTAACAACGTATGCAAATGACACTGCAAGAGCAACAGCTATACCAACACCGCAAACAGGTATGATGGTGTTTATGATTTCCGGAGTTACTCCAACTGTAACTAACAAAGCTGTTATATATAACGGAACTGCTTGGGCCGCATTACCAGGTTAATTAATTTCACAATAACATAATCCCTAATTAGCGGGCTATAAATATATGCCTAAATTAGGGATTTTTTATGAGTAGATTTTGGAAACATCCAACTGGTCTCACATTTAACGACCTGCAAAATAATGATTGGGATGTCATCGAATTAGCATTGACTGTTGATGCCGATCCGTTACTTCAATGGTATAAAGAAGTCGAAAAAAATAATCAAGATTCAATCTGGTCGTTGGATCGTACAGATTTGGTTGACGAACAGGTCATGGATAAATTCATAGCCGAACGCACCCGAATTTTAGTTGGATTACCGCAACAATGGACACTGCAATGGAGTTACGAACGGGAAGGAGTATTACCATTTATGGGACTTGCTTGCCGGAAACAATTTCCAGAATGTTACGAAGAAGATTTTAAGAGTCGTTGGAATACTCCTCTTTCCAAATATTTTTATGGTGCTTGGAAGAAATATTACGAGTTACTTGGAGAAGACTGTTTTAAAGTTGCTAGACTAGTACACTTTCCCAAGTCTTGTGGGCTATCGACTCATGTTGATGTTGGCAACGATCAACCATTTTTAATTAGAATGCACACACTAATTGATATCGGGCCAGACCACTGGTTTAGTTTTGGTGAAGATTTAGACGATAAGTCGCGTTGGTACAAAATGAAAACCGGATGCACTTACCTATTGAATACTGGAATCCCGCATGCCGCAGTCAATTGGAACGAAAGTCCTTGGGTAATGTTGCACAATAATCCTACAGAAGGCGCAATTAACACCCTGCTAGCAATGAATGAACATATCAGTCTATGAAAATTAGATTAGATACTGTTATTACTTCCGAGTTAGATTCTTGGCCGTTTGTACATACTTCTGCGGGCCAAGACACAGTTGTACCATTTTACGGGCCTGATTCAGAAAATCTTTTTAAAAGAAATAAAAGGGAAATGCCCGATAATTGGATGTATCACAATACTGACATTGCATATCATTTCAACAAACAAGGTCTTCGAATGAAGAAGAACTTAGAAGATGTTGCAGAAAATTATATATTGTTTTCTGGCGCAAGTTTTACAGCAGGTGTGGGCATACGAGAAGAGTCAAGATTTACAGAATTAGTCAGCAGTCGTGCTAATTTGGATTTTATAAATTTTTCAGGGCCGTTATACTCAATAAAATTACAAGCATTGTCTTTTTTTAATTTTTTAAAAACAAATCATGTCCTTCCAAAAATTCTAGTTATTGAATATCCGCCGTGCGAAGGTTTTTTTTGTTATTCCGACGGAAACTTTCTTTTATATTCTCCAGACAAAGCCGCTGATGTTGTCAAATATCCAAATCATTTGACAGCATACCAATCACTTTCAGCAACAGATTTTCATTTACAAGAAGCATTAATTTGGAATAGTATTCTTGAAAGCACTTGTAACAGATTAAACATTAAATTTATTCCTGTATCATTTTGGAAAGATGACCCGTTTGTTCAAAATAAAAATATTGCTTACGTAGATACCAATTCTAATTCGCATGATATAAACTATTGTTTCTCAAGAGATATTCATTTAAATCTGACAAATAATACTTACACTGCTCACCCCGGAATAGGTTTACATCAAGAGATGACTGATGTTATAATAAAGCTATTATGAGCCATTTAATTTTACACACTTCTGGTAGTACCGTTACTCCAAAAGAGATTTCACATTCCTGGGAATACATAAATCAGTGTGCTCAAAATTCGATATCAGAAATTGGTTTAACATCTCAAGACATAGTGTTGGATGTATTTCCTAGCAATGTAATTGCACACTATACCGTAACAGCCTTACCTGCTAAAATAAGCGGAGCAAAACTTATTACAAGTAATTTTAATGCATTTACATATTGTAAATTGTTTAACAAATATCGACCAACTTATATATCACTGATCCCTCGCCATATTGAATTGCTTGAAGGAACACAAGATTGGAATGACTTAGATATGAGTTGCGTTCGATATATGGTCATGGGCAGTCAAATTGTAACTCAAGATATCATTGACAAAGTTAGAAACAAAGGTGTTCAGCTAGTAGCAAATTGGTATGGGATGACTGAAATGCCGCCGCCTGTATTAATAGGGTACAATAGTGAAGCATTTGACCTTTCACCTAAATCTAATTTTGTTGTGACTTTTTCCGATGAAGGAGAGTGTATAATTAATGATTATTACACAGGTGATATTTTTGACTTACACACACGAAAATTTCTAAGAAGAAAAATACATGCAACCAACAAAGATACCTGGAAGGCCGTGGCTTGAATTTAGGCTTTTACAAGAAAACGATTACAGTGATTTAGAAATTTTTTGTAATGAATGTAAAAAACTGAATTTAAAAAATAACGAAAGTTTTGATGCAATCAAACTAGATAAAATAAAGATGCCATACGGCCAGTATTTTATCGGTTACGATTATAATAGTGAAAGAATTTGGAACTTAGCGGGTATTCATAGATTGCCAGAAATTAATGATCGTGCATGGCGTTGTTTATTTCGAGGAGCACAGTTGCCAGGATATACTATGCAACAGATTCTAACTAAAAATATGCTTAAAACAAGTTATCAAATGACTTTTGTTTTGCATTGGCAAATTGAATTTATAAAATCAATGTATAAAGATGCAGAATTTTATACGTCAACAAATAATTTAAAGAACAAAGATGCTCCTATCAAAAGCCAGTTACTAGATCAAAAAGTAAATCCACTATTAGAAAATCAAGGAATATTTGAAAAAGTACACGATAATTTTTTATTATATAATACCAGTCAAAGTATATGGAAAGTACACCACAATGTACTAATCCAAGAACGTAACAAAGTTTTAGAAACGATGAATTTGTTTTAGAATTTCTTCATTCTTACGATTATTCCTAGTAATGAACTTATAGTTAGATTCGGACTGAGAACAGAAGTGTTGATAGTTTTCTATTTGTTCAGGTGTAATTTCTGATAAACTGTTATTAAATTTCTTGTCAAACCCTAATAATAAGCTAGTCCAGTTAAACTTGTTGAGTGCAGTTTCACCTTTTTGCAACATAGGGCCACGCAATTTAGAACTAATAATATCACTGACCTCTTGGATGGCATTAGGATTTTTTTGATCTTTCCAATAATCGGTGTCATCCCTTTCGGACAATTGGTAATGATACCCAACAAACGACTTAGTGTTATCTAGAAACTGTGACATTACAGTGTGTAACATTTTTGCAGAGCGGTTATCCCAACCATTGTTTCGATTATAAATTTCAACGAATCTAATAGCAGTCCAACACGTAATCATGATACTAGTTGCTTCTAGAGGTTCTATAAAACTTTGAGATAATCCGTTTGCAAATACATTTTTAATGGCCAAGTCTGTACAACGGCCACTAGTAAAACTTACACGGTTATTCTCAGTCCATCTGTGACCCTTGTCGGCCCAGAATTTAACAATAGTATCGTGAGCTTCATCGTCACTCATGTAATCACTACAATACACATGCCCGGATCCCATACGCCCCCATGTAGGGATGCTCCATATCCAGCCAGCTGGTTGAGCGTGAGCTTGCGTAGTTGATCGATAACTTTGATATCCGTCAACTCCTCCAAATATGGCTCTATTATTTTTCAATTTATCAAATTTAGTGAACCCAGTAAGTTTACCAATTATTAATTTTTTCATGCCTGTACAATCAATAAAGATGTCGCCTGTAATAATTTGGCCGGTTTTTGTTTTTAGACTTTTAACACCATTGTCATCTATTTCAACATCAATGATTGTATCAATAATTTCCGTAAATTTTTCTTTAGGAGTATGTTTTCTCAAACATTGGCTGTAATCATATGCATTAACGTGATAAGCATAACCGGCATATTTGCTAATATTGCATTGCCCTTGTGAATTATAATGACCTTTTTCTTCGCGAAGAATGTGTGCCATCGGGCCATGCATAGCATTAAATTTATCTATATTAAATCCAGTATCATTTTGGCGAAGTTTTAAAAAATAATCAATACTGGTTAATTTTTGTTCAAATGTGTCCTTGCCAAAATCAACAATGGGATTTGTAAATGCCTGTTCCAATATTTCTCCTTCAAAGGAGTGAAACCACTGGGATCCAAATTTGTTCCAATCTACAAAATCAATGCCGTATTTAAATGTTGCTCTAGCATCACGCATCCAAGTGTACTCATCAACTCCAACAGCATCGGCAACTTGCCTAATAGTGGGACTAGTACTTTCGCCTACTCCAATAATATCTATCTCGTTGCTGTGTATGATTGTAACATCGACATCTAATTTTGCAACAATATATGCAAGATTTATCCAACCAGCTGTGCCTCCGCCTACAATAACAATTTTCTTTTTCATTTGTAGTAGTCCTGGTCTTTAAGTTGATCCATCAATCGATTTTCTTCAAAAGATTTTAATTTCCAGCCATTAGCTGATTCAGAACACCAGAACGGTATCCACGCTAGTTGTGCTAGATACATTACAATACCTAATTCACCAAATATTAACAACAATAATAATAATAATATAACGGGCCCAATATAGGGAAACTTTTGATAAATTTGATCTTCTAACATATTAGGAGTTTCAATAGAATAGTTAGCAATCATCTCAACAATTTTTCGTTGTTTTAAAAAAAGGGTTGCACGAACTAATCTTCCTGGTTTTCCGGAAGGATACACTTTATCTTCATGTATAGAGTTATGTCGATGTACAGCTGACCATTCTTTAATATTAAGGCCAGTCACCAGCCAGAACCATAGCCTTGTAAATCTAGCTAGTAACGAAGATACATTAACCGGAACATTAGTAGTATCCCACCAATTCTCCTTCCACGGAACCCATGCATAGTTATCCCCTTGGTCCGCGAATCCTTTATGGGTACCTGGATGGATGTACCATCTAAAACAAAAGATGGTGAATACCATCATTAAAATTGAAACTAAAATATAAATCATAATTCTAATCCTATAATATCCTCTGCAAATATCTTACCATATAACTTGATAACAGGCGTGGTACCGTTATTATGTAACTCATGCGGTAATGATGTATTAACCAAATAAACCCATCCATCTGCCGGAACTGTCATGCGTTCACCGTCTATAATCCAATATGTATCGTCGTTGGTGTACAAACAAATATGGAATCTAAATTTATCAGGAGCATCTTGATGTTTAACTAAAATAGTTCCTGGTGTTAATATGCTTACTAAAACTTTTTTGATCCGAGCTTGTTTTTCAATTTCTTTACAAACTTCTAAAGCATACCCGTTGAAACATTCTCGCGGATTGAGATCATTAGAATCATGTTCTTCTCGGTACTCGAGTTTAGTATTACTGCGCTCAGGAGGAAGTGGCCCTTTTGCGTCTGACGGATTCCAGCATAAATTATACCATGCGGTATCATCCATAAATTTGTGTCCAGTTTTTGCTTCTGGATCGCTAGGATCTGTACTCCACATATATTTGTGTTGGCCTTGAATAAATTTCCAGTCACTGTAATTATTTTCTAAGTCAGCATACCAGGTACGCATACGGTCGAGGTCAATCTTAAACCAAGGTTTGATTTTCCAACCAACGTCAATTTCGGTAAATTCTCTAATATAATGTTTAAACCCGGGATACTGAACTCCCATTAAATCTAAATTTTTAAAATCGGCTTCTTTACCTAATATTCTCATAGTGTATGCCTTTTGGATAATAGGTATTGTATACGCCCAATCGGAATTTTGAAGAAAAGGTGAACCCTATCTCTATTTCCTTTATTGTTTGTTCCGTGTTCTTTACTTGTATTAATGATATATGCCTTTCCCGGAACAAGTTTATATGTTGTTCCGTCAACAATAAAATCACAATCGTCACTGTAAATAGGAAAATGCAATCTAAAATTTGTACCTTCATCGACATGTTTGCCTAACTGAACCCCAGGAGTATGAATAGAAATAACCATCTCTTCCATATAGGGAAATTCTTTGTAAAGTTTTTCTGCAAATCCAAACATCAATGGTGTAGTATTTGTAGCATAGTCAGTTGCCTCGTCATCCCTCCACGATTTAGTGTTCATAGGAGGACAGATATATTTGTTAGGATCTTTTAAATGGGTTAAAACAGCATAACCAAAAATTTCAATTTCTGGAATATAATCTGGTTTACGCATATTCTTAATTAAACTTGACGACCATTTTCTATTGAAATGTGTTTCTTCTACTTCGTTGTAATACTGTTGTAGTTCATTAAGGTTGAATTCAACATTATCTAATTCTAAGACACCAAAGTTAAATAAATTCTCATCAAGAACCCACTCATTGTTTAATATTTCATCAACCAAGTGCGTTGGGAATTTACAAATAAGATGAATCCTGTCAGTATCACCAGTGTTAACAGTTCCATGGGGAATAATAGTATTAACTAGGTAAGCGGAGCCTATTTCCATATTAAACTTTTCATCTTCAAAAAAGAACCACGAATCTGGATTTGTCATAATAGGTATGTGTATCTTTAAAAATTCATCGTTGTCTGGATGCAATTGAATTTTTGTGCCTGGAGGATGTCCAACAATACCCGTTTGTCGAACTTCAGGAAATGTGTCTACTATCTTTTTTCCAAACCCAAAAACTAATTTAGTAGGATTTGAAAACTTATTTTCAGGATCAACGAACTCTGAGGTAGTATCAATATGATAAGGCGGACAAGGAATATTTGTATCTATATAATTACTTTGAATTGCCCAACTGTAGGTATTGTCTACATTATGGTCTAAAGTTTCTGTTGTGCTGTTAGGCATCCATTTGAGGTGAGGGAATTTTTCTACAATTTGATTGTAGTAATGTAAAAGTTCTTTGTGATTAAATTTTACATTATCAAGTTTCTTTATTTTGAAATCTAAACTTGTGACCATAATAAATTATACACAAAAGTATTATAACTGTCAAACTTTGTTTTGTCATATACTTTGCGATATTCCTCTATAAATTTTGCCACCGCTGTGCTTCGAGATTTTCCTTTGGCACAATAAACATGTATTGTAGCGTCTTCTGGGATTGTGTCAACAAACTCTTTGATAGACTTGGCCTGACTAGATTTGCAAGCAACCGCATAATAAACAATTGGCCCAGACACTTTAATTTTATTACGTTCGGTATCGTCAAAAAACATATTAAGTACACGATCGTGGGGTTTTTTAAAAACCGGAATACCATATCTAGACCCAGAAGAATTGACACATATAAAATAATTATTTTTAAAATCTTCTATATTTGTATCATTAAATCCAGAAGATATTCTAAAATTATCCTGATTATATACTTGTACTTTCATTCGTAAGCCCTAGTACATATTGCATTACATGCTGTTTAATTCTAGAAATAGTATGAATCTTGAATCCACCGTTTGTTTCATTAGAAGTGCCATGCCAGTCAGCCGTGTTCAAAATGTATGCTTTTCCTACTTTCATATGATAACTTCTATCTCTATCTTTTCCAAAGTGAAATAGTGCATTTTCATTAGAGTAGATTGGAATATGTAATTTTAAATCTTTGCTATCTGTATGCTGTCGTATATACATTCCTGGGTGATGTATTGTTACAACAGCTTTTTTCCAAGCATCTTCGCCAAATAAATTTATTAAGTAATCAAAATACCCAAATCTTAATTTTGATAATATGCGTGTTTCATTCCTAAATGTTTTTGTGTCAACTTCCGGAAATAGGTCAGCATTGCATTGTTCTGATGGCGGCAACGGTTCGTATCTTTCTTCGGTCCATGCAAGTGTTATTCCTTCAATTGGGCCGCAATAGTATCCGCAATACCCATCGTCAACCATTTGTTTGCTAGTTTCAACATTTAGCTTTTGAAGGTTGTTGTTGAATCCAAATTTTAAATTGCTGTATTGATCTTCTAGTATGTCGTACCACCTTTGCATTTTTTCCACATCAATGTTATAATTAAGCTCAATTAGATCCCAATCATTAGTTTCAAACAAAAATTCGTTTGTAATATGATGAGTATGGGGATCGTAATTCTTTATAATACGTGGATCCAAGATGGGTATCTCCTGATAATATCTTTGTTAAATATGTTGAATATTTATACTATTCAAAATACCAATGAAGCTAATCCGAAGAAACCTAGAGAAACGTCGTTCTGTATTTTTTGAGTATGACCGATACATCAAAATTTGGGATAGTCCGTCTGATGGATGGATAGCTAATCATGTTCGATTGCTTGAGGAACATGTACCAGGTTATGTTATAGATCATGGAAAAAATTGGATTTCTTACAACATTGTTGCCGGAACCCCTGCAAGTGAATTTCCGCATTCACTTGAATTTGTAAAAAAAATACATGCGTTTTGTCTTGATCAAATTAGGAATACTAAACCGTGGTATCACGGTGATTGGTCTTTGAGTAATATTATTATAAACGGCAACACCATGACCATGGTTGATTGGGATAATTTAGGGCAGTACCCCGACGATGAAGTCTATAATAAACTAAACAACGACTTAAAATCAGCTTTTGGAGATTTGTATATTTTTTAAATAGCTACGACATGCCAATGCCTTAGCTTCAATTCCCCAATCACGACTAGAAGGAGTTATAATAACATGAACTCTTGGGATGCTGCCAGTATTTCTAATACAATGATTACTACCTAAATCCATTGAGCGGAAATCTCCCTCTGCCCACGGAACAGTGCCACCGTCTTCCAATACAAACTGAGCTCCGGGAGGATTAATAATAGCAATGTTCAAGGGCCCGCACAGCATTTGACCGTAGGGGTAATCTTTATGCGGACTAGAAGAACCTCCAGGATCTAATATCATTAATCTTATTCGAACAAAATCTGTTAACGGGTTATGTGTTTTAAGCCACGCTACTGTTTTAGGAAAAAATTTGCTAACGTCAGTCCAATCAGGAGTATCGTACTCTGTTATCATACCCTTCTCTTTATAATATTCTGAAGAGTTGGTCATGACTGAAGAATATCCAAATAACGTAAGAGACCTCCAACCGGGGTGTCCCCGGTGTGCTATAGCTAACTCTACTTTATTTTTAATTTCTTCTTTGATTTCAGATACATCAGCATTTACGTCTAAACGCAGACTTTTACATTTACTGTCGTGCCTAATCCATTTGAAGAACATTTCTGTATCGTTTGTAATACCGGCAGGCGGCACCAACATATCTTTATTATGTTCTAAGTCTGCATTTATCTTAAAGAAATCTATTACTGTTTGATCCATGGTAGTATTTTAAACCTGTTGTCTAATTTTTTATTCTGTAATTCTTTAGCACTGGCACATGGGTAAGAATTCCCATCGGCTGTGTTAATAAACACATACCAGTCTATTTTATCGTTGGCAAGTATATCTATTAATTCGTTTTGCATTTTTAATCTTAAGTTAACATCATAGAGTAACGAGTTAACAATATACATAAAACAATTACTGATAACAAAAAATCCCTTACTTCCTTCGCAAGTCGCTAGAAATTCTTTAAATGCTAATTTATTAAAAATATCAACTTGTTGGTACGATGCATTAATATTTTTATAAAGGCCCAAACTGGCATGTATAGCAGTAGGACTAATATCTATTATATAATGGTTACCTTTTAGTCCAATTGCATCTGGGTTAGTTGCGACCATTTTTCCTGCTGCCAACGATACCAAACAATCAAATGTTCCCCAGTGGTCACCTACTGCCAGCGCCGGATCATTATTATTTTCAAAATATAAATTATAGTTAAAAATGTCATTTACAATATGCAAATCATTCACAGTGTAAGGGACTTCTTCTTGATGTGATAATTTACCTATTTCTACAAATCTGCTATTGTCAGCTGGAATGGAAGTACTGTATTGTACCTCAACTTTATCAAGTGATAATTCAGCCAGATGATATTCAGCCAGTCGTCGGGCTAAATTATTTAAACTTTCATTTTGATAGTCTTTTTCTATCAAATAAATTTTTTCCATGAGATAATATTCCTGTGATAACTCTATAATACTTTATCGTTGCATAAGCTCGGCTAATTCTGGAACCACCATGGTCCAGTCTTGTCCTCTAGATTTGTCTAAGTATTTGGTGTATCTTATAAACTCGTCCATGTGTTCAGACATATCTTTAGCATCCATGAAAGTTAAAATATTATTCAATATAGAGATAGCTGAACTATTTCCTTCGAATTTTTCTATATAATTATTGTAATGATTTCGTATTTTATCTTTTATGTCTTTAGGAAATATCTGAATATTTGCAGTTTCTGGTTGATATGCTACGTGATGCATGACTACAGGAAATTCTTTAAAATTATTAATATTTGTAAATCCACTTTTAGTTACTTTCCACCACATGTATTCAGGAAATTGATAAACATTGGATGTTGTAACTGTGGCGGTTATTGCGCCTAAAATATTAGAATTCTCTCTACATATCTCATCGAGCTTATGTAGATTTTTAAGTATAGAATTCCAGTCTGAAGGATATCGTTGATAATTAAGAACAGCACCCATACCGTCGATGCTAGCGCCTACTCTGACTAATTTAAATTTCTTCCATAATTCTACCAACCTATCAGGCAAAGTTGTTAGGTTGGTGTTGTAGGCTAAAGTTATTTTGTCTGCTCTATTTTGTTCTATACATTCTTTTAACATCTGTTCTTGTTCTTCTATCAAAAAAGGCTCGCCACCAGCCATGAAAATATATTCAGTTGTATCAATAGTTCCTTTCATCTGGTCCCAAAAATTTTGTTTCGATGGCCAATCATAGTGGTTCGTTACCAATCGGCCTTTGTCATTCCTTACTAATTTAATAAATTTTCCGTCATCATGAAACCCGTCTTCTTTACGATAGTCGGCCCATTCCTCATACCAAGAATGGCTAGCACTAGGGTCACACATTCTACATTTGATGTTACAAAAGTTACCAAATCTCAAATCCCAATATCTTGGCCCGTAGTCTACAGAACCATCTTCTTTGGTTGTCGCAACAGCAGTATCGTAGTTGAATCTATCATGCCATTCGACAGCATCGTGCATTCTAGCAGTTTCTATTCCTAGATCTTCGAGATTTTTACAAGGATAACAGGATTCGTCCCACTCTCCGTTAAGCATTTTTTTTCTAACTCTACGAACGAGATCGCCATTAAATGATTCTTTAAGATTACCTTCACCGGCATTGAACTCAGGTGTTTCTTTTGCAAGACAACACATTTTTATGCCGCCATCTGGTCTGACCATTTGGTGTATCCAAGGTCTAGGGCAGAACGTTTTTCTTTTAGAATCCATAAAATCAATATCCTTATTGGCGGAATATTTATCAAGTAAATAGTGCTATGAAACATTTTTACTTAACAGCTATAGGACACAATTAACGAATGGAGCAACTTCTAAACAAACCTATCATATGCGAAGTTGAAACTGGAACGTCGACTCTTCAACATACTCTTTCTAATGTTATTATACAAGGCAACGATAATAGCGAGTTGATCTATATCGATGGAGCATTCGACGGCGGCAGTCCTATCTATCTTGGACTTACAAAATCAAGAGGCGACTCACAAAATAAACTCCCTGTAGAAGCAGGCGATGTGCTAGGTGGATTGCAAGTATACGGTAGAATCAAAGCTGGTGACAGTATGGGTTACAATCATCTTGAGACTCCGTTATGCGGCAGTGTGATGTTTAAAGTAGCAGATAACTATCAAGCAGGAGATATATCAATTCCAACTGAGTTGTTGATTGTAGTAGGAAACGAAAAGTCTTTAGAAATAAAGATTGTTGTTGATTCAAAGGGCAATCTTAAAATAGCTGGAAATATTGAAACTGGGAATTTAACAATAACCGACGAAGCTGTGGTTCCAAGTAATCCTATTCCAACTAAGTATGTAAAAACAATATATCAGGGTGTTAGCTATGCCCTGCCACTATACCAAATTTAATATGACTCCACAATCTTTCAGTTATCCTACAGTGGGTTTAGACGGTATTATTTACGTTCCCCCATACGGGTTATCGGCATCGTTAAATTATATGTTAGCTATCAATCCTGTTACATATGATATTCTTAAAATATCGTTGACTGTCAATTCTAGTAGTGAAAAATGGACTTTTGGTATTACGGTAGGAGATGAAATATTTTGGTTACCTTATGGAGAAGGTTGTGTATTAGTATACAATACTTTGCTCAAAACGGTTAGCTATATTAATATAGATTGGCCAGCTGGCGTTGGAGACACTCTTGGAAAATATGTACAGGGGCATGTGTACAACAACAAAATTTATGCGCTGCCGTACGGCGAAGATAAGCCATTAGACTATCTACTTGTTATAGATTTAATAACACGAACTACCGAACTAAAATATATACCAGTTCCAATAAATGATTGTAAAAAATGGCATCAGAGCGTTCTTTATAAAAATAAAATTTACGCCGCGCCACGTGGTGCTTACACGCCTTTTAATTTTGCGATAGAATATAACTGCGGTGATGGAACTATTAAGTTGTCTGATCTTTCTAATTTATATAAAGAACATTCAGAAACATCTATGAAATTTACTACGATTGCACTGCTAAACGATACTATCTATGCGGCGCCGTATGGATACGACGACAACTTTGACTACATGTTAAAGAACAAGAACGGCGAGTGGAGTTGTGAACGTACTGGAATTGTTGGCACTACCCGCAAGTACTTTACTCATGTTAAAACTGCAAATAATAAATTATACTTTCCTCCAGCAGGGCATCATTCTGCATGGAGTAAGTTTTTAATCATAGATAATGGTATAACCACTATTGATTTGGATGTTACCAAGGAAACTAAAAAATACTTTGCAGGCATAGAAAACAGTCAAGGAAAAGTGTACTATATTCCACGGGGAGGTTGTGTGTGCGACCCGGATGCTGATTTAAAACTCACAGGAGATCTTGCTGAAATACTGGTAGTCGATTCCAATGATGATAGTTATTATACTGTAGATGTAAGTGAGTGCTTTACTGACAACACAACTATTGAAAAATATAATGCCTGTTGCATTGTGAACGATGTTATATTTGCAATGCCGTATGGAGAAAGCGAATCATTCCAAACAGTGTTAGTGTTTGATACTAAGACTGAGAAAATTATTAAGACATTGGATTTAAATGACTTATAAATCGTTCGAAGACTACTACAAAAAAGCCACAATTAAACACTTGGTTCTATTTAAACATGACAACTATTTGATCAGTCCACCGTTTTGTACAGACAAGTGTAAAGATTACAGTCGTGTACTGATTTACAAGGACGGAGAAGTAGTATGGGTTGATGTAGACACTCCGCCTGCTACTAGCAAATATAACTCTATGGCAAGTATAGGCAACAGCGTATTTTTTGCACCGTATGCGATATGGGACGAATTCAATACAATTTTAGAATTAGATTTTTCTGCTAATATTAAAGCAAAATATCATTCAATAGATAGTAATGTAACTGGACAATTTTATAATATAGCATCTGACGGCATGACTGCATTCTCGGCACCGTTAGGATATAGTATTATTAATTTTGCATTGTTTATTAAAGACGGTTCAGTTAAACAAATACCAATCCCGCCAAATGACTCTTTAAAACGTCACATGGGGTGCGTGTTTGCCAATGGAAACTATTATAGTCCGCCACGCGGCGAAACTTTAGATTATGATAGTATTTTAAAATTCAATCCCAATACTGAAGAAGTCACAATGATTAAAGTTAATAACCTTCCTTTAAGTAAACGTAAGTACAGTGATTTTATACAGGTGGGTAACAAGTTATTTGCATTGCCATTTGGTCGTGGCGGCGATCTGCGCCATATGCTAGTATTAGATACTATTACAGATAGTACAGAACTAGTGGAGTTGAATTTGCCGCCATTCATGAAAAAATACAATGTGGGAGTGCTACTTGACGATATTATTATAGCAGTGCCTTACGGGCACAAAGATGATGGCGACGCTAACTACGGTCTTGTGTTTAATACAACTACTTACGAACACACTACATTTGATATTGGACAATCTTTTGGAGGGAAATATCGATTTCGTTGCGGTATAGTTTATAATAATGTTGCGTTATTTTTTCCTACAGGAACGCCTAATGCCGACATAGTTGCTATAGATAAAACTGGAACTATTATATTTAGAAAATCATTTCCTGAATATATTTTAGGAAGACCTATAGAATACAATGGGTTAATATACACGTTAGCTTATCAAGTAGTGACACAGGCGCATTGCTTAATAACACTAGATAAAGATTACAACATAAACTTTGAGGTACTATTCTAATGCCAAAATGTAATGCGTTAAGCAACCACCTATGTGTTGATACAGATGTTAGATTTAGGCCGTGCTGTGTGTTTAACAAACTTAGCGGAAATACAATTGAAGCAGGTAGCTTAGATTGGAATACATATAATCTTACGTTTCTTAGAGATGTAAAAACTGCAATGGAAACTGGATGGCACGCAGGCTGCGAGGGTTGCAGACTTGATGAAGAGCTTGGCAAAGGTAGTCCACGTATGCGGTACAATCAAACATTCACAGGTGTTGATAATCAATTAGAATTTTTAGATATTAGTTTTGCAAATGAATGTAATTTAACTTGCAAAATGTGCGGCCCACCTGCTAGTAGCAAATGGGAAAAGTTAATTATCAAGCATCCAGATTTAAAAACATATCGGTATTATCAATTGAATGACTATGCTAATAGATCGGTGCATAGTATATTACAATCTTTAGATTTTAAATACGTAAACGAGATAAAATTACAAGGCGGTGAACCGTTCATTGGTAATAATTTAGAATTGATGATACAAGAAATTAAAAATAAAGGATCTTTAGAAAATATTTCTTTACGTACAAGTACTAATTGCACAGCGTTTCCTAAATCTGTAGTTTCTGATCTATTAAAATTTAAAAGATTATCAATAGCATTAAGCATTGATGGCATCGATGAGTTGTGTAATTATATACGAACCGGGTGTTCTTGGGAGAAGGTATTTAAAGTAGTTGAAAAATGGATTGAACTTGCTAGTACTAATCCGCAAATTCATCTTAACATAGCTTTTACATTACAGGCATTAAATTTGCATCAGTTCTTATTAGTAAAACAATGGGCGGCTCATCATAACATACCAATTTATATTGATTTGCTGAAAGGGCCGCCGGAGTTATCCATTTATAGTTTGCCAAAAGATTATATCATGGAGTTAGATAATAATGGGTTATTAGATGATGAACTAAAACGATTGTTAGTTGGTCCTAGTTATGACCCAACAAATTTATTAAAATTAATAACAATGCAGGATGTTGCTATGAAAACTAGTATTGAAGAAACAATACCAATGTTACACAAAAGTTTAACTAACTTTTTTTAAATAAATATCACTTAGGCAGGTACACTTAGTATTTCCACATACAATCGGATCTGTAGGTAGTATATATTGTTCAAGAGTTCCAATCTTGCCACCGTACAAACAATCACTACGATAGATGTCTCCCCAATGATCCACGCAGATCATATCGATGCCTGCCCAACACTTCCATCCTGCATGATTATTTTTACCCGACATAATTAATTCGTTGGCACTGATTTCAACTCCATCTAGTAACAGTTTGCCTCTATGTAATTTTTGGTCTGGTAAGTTACGTAAAAATTTCCATTCTTTAATTATTTTAAGTTGGGCAACTGAGAAATTTCCAGGATTGTTAGTATAAGAACCTTCTTGTTTATCAAGTACTACTTTTGGCCACATTGCAACAGTGGGTGATGCATTATACAAAGTTTCAGCTATGGATAACATATTGTCAAAATTTTCTGGAGTAAACATAACATTAACTCCTTTAAGCCCATCAACGTTTTGTAAGATAGAAACAAAATGATTTATATTAGCATACTCTGGATGATAGCTTAATATCATGCCATCAGTATATTGCGACAATTGTTGATAGTACTCTACTGTTTGACTTCCGTTAGTTAGGTAACTAAAAATATGACCTTTGCTTTTAACTAGTTTAGCAAGCGAAAGAAAATGTTTCCAATGAGTAGGCTCTCCACCACTTATACGATAGCAAACTTCTTTACCTGCATAATCAAAGTTTTCTACAAATTGTTTGACAGTAGCCCAATCAGGCCACCCTGATGACCCATCATGCAAAAATGTTGGGCAATAACTGCATTTGTAGTTACATTTATTTCCCAAGGTCCAACTAACTAAAAACCAATTTGCCTTGGCAGGATCGTAATATGTTAATTCGCTCATTGACTCATCATATTTTTTAGAATAGTATTGAAATTCTTTTCAGTCATTTTAACAGTAAGTATCATTGAATATACGCTATCTGTAAAACTAAAAACACTATGTTCAAGTTGAAAATTAACAAAGTATACATATCCAGGATCAAGGTAAACTGGTTTGCCATCGATCATTTGCACAAAATGTTCTGGCTTGCATTTCCCAAATACAATAATTAACCTAATATAATCTGGAGAATAGCCAGGGTGATCAATATGTGGAGGGAAATAACCGCCAGCACCTATTTTTAAAAAATGCACACGACCAATGTCAGGTGTGAACATATCTATAATTTCTTGAATTTGTGGAAGAGCATGATACACTTCTGTAGGAGTTATAAAATTATCTTCACGCATTTCTTCAGTGTGATACTCTTGCATATAGCCAAAACTGTTAAGGTGATAGTTGTCCATGACATCACCAGTGTGGCTAGTAACAGGCAGTCCCCACCTGTTGTTGTGGCTATCTTTTTTTACATTATACGGGCACCAATTGTTCTTAAATTTTTCTAAATCATGCTCTAACTTACTAGGGTCAACACACATTTGTAATTTAATATATTGCCCCATGTTAGCAAGACTGTTAAACAACAGTCCTCTTTCAATTTCATCTTGTGTCATGTGTTGTTCTCTTTGGATTATCTTAAATTACTTAATTCTGGAAATATTTTTCTAAAATTAGTGCCGCGTTGGGCATCGCATGTTTCTAAATATTCAATGGTTGAAGGAAGTTTGCTAGACCAATCTTCGGACATCATATATTTAATTATTCCCATCCACCGTTGCAAGCCATACGAATTTGACATAAACTCTAAGTCGTGTGTGTTTTTAGAACAAAAATAAGTTATTTGAGATTCTATTTCTTTTTTAATGTGTATAGGTAAAACCCTAATACTAAGATAGCTAGGAAGATAAACCAAATGAGTACCTATCAATCCTGCACCGTACGGTGGCATGTTGATCTTCTTAAAATTCATACTGCGTTTCCATTGTACTAGATCCGGTAAATTCATTATGTTTAATAATTGCACAGCACAGGCTATGTTTACAATAATGTTATCCGGTGTATCATCTAATCGTTGAAGATTCTTAATAATAGTTGACCACTTGCTTGGATATCTAATGTAATCGTTCTTCTCTCCCACAGCGTCAATGCTAAAATTAAATTTTACCTGTTTAAATTTACTCCACAAGTCAAATAATTTTTCTGGAAGTTCTAATCCGTTACTGTTGTATCTTAAAACACAATCTTTAGCAACTCCGGATTCTATAATGAACTCTAGTATTTTATAATGTTCGGGTATAATTAAAGGCTCGCCGCCAGCAAAATATAACTCTCGAATGTTACTAGCTTGGTCTTTCATGGTATCTAAGAAACTGCCTTTTTGATACCATGTATAATCAAACGTTAAATCCCAGCCTTGATCTTGTTTAAGATCTATAGTCTTATATTTTGGATACTGTATCTTCCATTCTTTGATCCAACTACTACTGTCATGAGGACTACACATCACACACTTGAGTTGGCACATATTTCCTAATCGTAAATCAAAGTACGGAATGTTAACTGGAAGACTTCCATCGGCCTCGGTTTGAGATACAATACTATCAATATTCAATCGATCTTTCCACACTATTGTTTCCCAATTACGCTTACTTTTAATACCTTGGCTTTCTTCCTGGAAACATTTGGTACAACTACTTGGAATTTTATTATCCAGCATTTGTAATCTCACATTGCGCATAAATTCACTATTCCAAACTTCTGTAATAGTGTGCGTTTTAAGATTCATGCCTGTTACAAGACCTGCATCCTTAACATCAACCATACCCGCACCGCTGGCATTTGCTGTACAGCATACTCTAACATCGCCGTTTGGCCGGGTAGCAAGATGTATCCACGGTAGCGGACAGAATGTATTACTTTGATTTGACATTTTTATATTTTGTGTACCATGCTTAGTTTCATTTCATTAAGTATCGTAATAACGGACTTAGTCCAACAAAATTGCCAGTTTGATTAAACGCCATATGTATTGCATTAGACGGAGTCAGATTAAAATCTTTACAGATCTTAGCATTTAAATCTCCGTAAGAACTCCAAAGATAATCTGACTGAACATTATCAAGTATATAGTTCCCAACGATAGCTCCCATTCTCAATTCCATGTGAAAGTCATTCATTATACTGATACTGTCAGGCAACAGATGTTTTGACCAACGTAAGCCGATTCTGTTCCAGCCAAGACCTAATCCCTTGCTCAAACTTATGCCCACGGATTTGATTGCAGGATGACCTATATCAAAGTCAATTCCGCGGCAACAAGTAAGCCAAGCACCATCCACATGTACATCAACATTTTTGTCTTGTGCTTCATTTAATATCTCCGTCATTTGATTATGTACTGCACCTGTGCTAGGAAATGGCATTGCAATAATTAAAGGTATGCTTTCTTTTAGTGTACCTGGATATGTTGCTTGGTTGCCTAGTCTTTCATGGTACCGATAATCTCCAACAATAACTTGAGGTGGTCCTTGCATGTAGATATTATCTATAAATTGAGTACACCCGTTTATAATGTCCACACGATTAAAATTGTTAAAGCCTGATAGATGATTTAATCTTGAATCAAGTATCCATTTACTAGCCTTTTCTTTAAATGTAGTGTTGGCAGTTATTCTGTGGTCGACTTCAAGTCCGCCGAAGCCGGTCATTACTTTTGAAAATAATGATTCTAAATGATTATCGCATAATGCTTGAGGCCGTTCAACTTCTAACCATTTAGCATCATATTCGGGAGCTATTTTTACTCGTTCCATTCTACTATCATCCTATGACATCTGGGGAAAATTATTTTCCAATCTTTACCTTGTATTGCAGACATCTTTATAAAAAAGTTTAATAAATCTTTTCTGCCTTGCACAATTTCTTTGTCAGTCATAGGAAGGGTTTTAGAATACTCTTCCCATTGGGTTAGCATTGTCAATATTCTGTGGTTATCCGTTTGTTCTTTAAGATATTTAAATATTTCCAAATGTTGCTTGGCAGTCATTAATCGTAAATTTAAATATTTTGGATTCATCACAGGATGACTTACTATATCAGAAAACGTATTAAGGTTAATCTTTTTAAATTGTTTGCTCTCTAACCATTGCATCCACGTAACAAAGTGCTCAATGTTTAAAATTGATAAAGTTGTGCTAGTGAAGATAGAAAAATGATCGGGCATGCCATCTAAAAAATCTAAGTTTTTTTCAATTACGTTCCATTTAGTTGGATAACGTATGGCCTCATTAACTTCGCCATACGCATCAATGGAACAACATAATTTAACAAATTTAAATTGACTGATAGCATCTAGGAATTCTTTAGGAATGACTGTGACATTGATGCTGTACTCTAATTCAATATTTTTGGAAAATCCCTGCTCTATTAAATTTTTTAATAATATCAAGTGTTGTTTAACAAGCCACGGTTCACCGCCGCCAAATTTGATTTTTTGCAAATACTCTGAATGGTCAGTTAACAGTTGATAATAGTCTTGCTGATTGCACCAATCAAAATGTTCGTGACCGTCTGTGCTATAAGTAACATGATCTATCATGAACACTTTAGATCCTGTAATTTGTTCTTGTATCTTATTCCACTGATTACTTTCGCCAGGATAGCACATAACACATTGCAGGTTACATTTATTACCTAGCCTTAAATCCATTGATAGTACCCGTTGTTCGGTCACAGTTCCGTCCAGCAGTGTGATTCGTTCAGCATCCTCTCTGGTAAAGTCATACATGGTCGCTTCCCATTGGTTGCGACTACGTTTTCCGGCAGCTTGCTCTAGTTTACAACGCCGGCATTGTTCCGGCCATTCGTTATTAAGAAATTTTATTCTAACATCTTTTAAAGTATCAGAATTTAATGCTTGATCAATATCATTTATTCTTAAAAGTCTTCCATCTTTTTCAAGTAACGTATTTTTATTGCCGCCACTTTGGCTATGAGAGCATACCCGTAGATATCCGTTACTTTTAACAGCAACATGACTCCATGGGATAGGACACCATACGTTATCTAAATTGTTCATTGGCCTTGTCTACTTCGCCGCATTGTTTAGTACATGCTCGCAAGGGTTTATTAGACCACGTTTCTTCAATACGATTGAAAAATTGACTTTCAAATATATCTTCAAATGATTGTGTATTAAGATTTGGATTAACGAACCCTTGGTCTTTGTAATCAACTAGACTAAAGGTGTTGGGTGTTGTTCCAGTATAATCTAACCAACAACACGGAGTAACACTACCGTCTGCTCCTACAAACAAACTTTTATCTTTTTTAACTTTACAATTTATTTTTTTTGTTTCTTCCAATTTGATGGAAAACAATTTCTTAGATATATCAATGCTTCTTTCGGTAGGGTAAATTATATGGCTAGTCTTGCCTTCTTTGGTGAGAACTGGCAAGTGCCCATCTCGGAATCTAGCAGAATTCTTTTGTACAAATTCTGAGAATCCTAACTTTTCACTTAAACTCCTACATTCATCTATTTGATGTTTGTTGTGTTCGAACACTAACATGTGCCATCTTGCTAGGCCACCAGACTGAATAAAGACTGTGGCATTGTTAATTATCTTATCAAAATTAGTTCCGATTCGATACAATGAATGTGTATCAGCTAACCCGTCAATACCAAATGTAACAAACACATTCAATTTGGCCAATTGTTCCCACCATTTTTCTGATTGTGCGCTGCCATTAGTATGCAACCCTAGTTCTATGTTTGAGTTATGCTCTCTAACATACTGGAATACTTTAAGTGTATCTTTAGCAACTATGGCATCGCCTGAGTTACCGCACATGAATAATTTGGTTAGCTGTTTGATAAAGGGAATAGGAAACCATTTTTTGAATTGGTCTATAGTAATTTCTGTTTCTATTAACCAAGGGTTTGCAATGCCGCCTTGTATATTACGTTGACACATCGGACAACTGGCTTGACATTTGTTTGTTAATTCTAAATGAATTTCTTTAATTTGATCTAATTTATACATTTTTATGTCCTATAACCATCCATCGTTTGTATAACGGTAGTTCTAATTCTCCAGCCCATAATATTTCAAGTTGGCATTGCTCTTTAAATTCTTCTAAATCTTTAGAGATGCGCACATGTTCGGGAATGTTATAGTTATTGCTTTGAAGAACTAACAAACTATTTTGAGGGTGTCCACTAAGCCATAAATCATATTGATCTTGTGTAATATGTTCACAACTAGTATTAATAATAATATCGGCATCACTTCTTATGGCACACATATCCGATGTAATTGCTCGAAACTTTCCTAATATTTCCTCACCCTTATTCATCATAGTAGCAATAGATTCACAACTAGGATCTATATCAATACTGCGAATACTAGCTACCGGGATCCTACTTTGAAACATCATGCTGGCAAGAACACCAACCCACCCACCGTGAATGTCTATAGAAAAAGGCTTAGGCAATGTACAATCAACTTGAGGATGAACAACTAACTCTAACGAATTAATTAGCCACTCTTTACTTTTAAGTTGTCCTGACCAAAAGGCATCCATGGTCCGAATAGGATCTGGACTTTGTCGAATAGCTTGCATCCAATAGTGTAAGTGTTCTGTATCAATTTTCATAAGTCAATTGCTCTTGTTTTTTTGCCCATTGCATTTCGTGGAACAGCATCTATGTATGTAAATTTTCTAGGAACACTGAAGTCTGGTAACTTTTTAAGAAATATTTCATTCATGGCAGTTTTATTAGTAACAGCGTTCTTATTAGTAAAAAATAATTCTATCCAATCTGTGCCTAAACTGTTTCTGACAACTGCAACGGCCTCTCCCAACTCCGCATCGTCTTCGGCAATTGTTTCAATGGCTAATAAACTAGCTTTAAATCCATTTAATTTAACAATGTCATTTGACCTGCCTATAAATTTAATCATGTTATCTTGTTGATCCCACAAATCGTGAGTATTAAACCAACCATCAGTTAGTCCAAAGTCTTGTATATTAGCACACAGAGTTGGCCCTTTGATCCATAACTCTTTATTCATTATTTTAAACTCAGCAGACTGAGTTGAAGTTAAATTTAAGTATCTTGCAAAATCGTCAGAGTTTGTTGATAATCGATGTAATATAGGAGTACCTACTTCCGTAGTTCCATACATGTGATTTAGAGCTTTTCCTTTATTTTTAAAAAAGAATTCTACATGGCGATCAAGTACTGCCGAAGAACCTATTCCTACTTTATTATATTTTGAAAAATCAATAGGAACATTTCTCAAGCGTAAGTAGTCCATTAGTGCTGGTACTATAATAGTAACATTAGTATTTTGATTAAGATCATCTAGAATTGTTTCTCTTGATCCTAGCACTATGGAAAAATTGTGTTCTATTAAAGAAGGAATAATCATATTCCAAAACCCAACTGTAAATGCTGGTAACAGATTTAAAAATTTAACATTACTATCCCATCCCATGATAGTAGTAGACGAAATAATTGCGTGTTGTATCTGCTGTTTTTGATGCACAGCAATTTTAGGCAATCCGGTAGTGCCGCTAGTATGAAAAAACAAAGAGTCATTGTATGGTAAAGTTAAAACTTTCTCGTCTAGATACGACAACTCTGTTTTTGAAAGAAATGGTGCTTTAATAAAAATATTGCCGCCTACTGTCATCCAAGCGACATAAGCGGCAATATGCTCAGCGTGATCTATCGAACAGATTGTTACTACCTGTTCCTTTTTTAACTTATCTACATAATCTAAAACTTTATTCGATAGGTTAAGTAAAAGTCCGTTCTGATAAATCTTCAATTTAAAACCTTCGAACTAAAAAAACTCTATATTGATTACTTTCGTAATCTCCGTAAGTTAATGCATACCCTGCCTCAACACTAACGTTTGGAGTAATCTTATAACCTAAACCGACACCATACAGATTTGTCTTCCATAATGACGAAGTATCATAGTTATTACGATATCGATACATAACATCTCCATATATTTTTGATGTAAAATCATATTTTGTTCCGACAGTCAATGCGTAGTAGTTATAATCCGTTGCCGTTGCAGAATTAATATCTCTGCGGCCAACTGCTATCTGAGCATACGGCATGAATTGATCTATCTTTTTGGTATAACCTGTATATGCCTCATATCTTGATTCTGAAGGTATCGTTGTAAGTTCAGGATACCCTTTTTGGATACTTGTTCCTAGATAGACTCCGTTATCATATCTATAAGATACTGCTACTTGATAAAGGTCAACAGTAAATGTTTTAGGGTAAGTGATATTTTCTTGGCCCACGCCTGCCGCAACCACAACAGTACCTGCCTGGGCTGTGGCCATACAGATCATACTTGCTAATATTGTTATTAATTTTTTCATACAGATACCTTTCTCCAAGAAATTAAGTTCCAAGCACGTTCGTGTGCATAATGTACAACAATAAACAAAACATTAGTTACTATGGTCCACTCAATTGCGTCAGAACTTTGTAGACCCATTACTATACCAAACACAAACAAAACAATCAACGACCAAATTCTCCATGTAATCGTTTTGGCAACAGTTCTCTTATGTAACTCATGAATTCCTTCCATTCCCCATTTGACTCTAAGCCATAGTCGTTCTTGTATGTAAAATGTTAGAGATCCTAAAGTGTAAACCAAAATCACAAACTTCAATCCAAATCCGGCTCCGTAATTCATAACAATTGATGCAATGAATATTGATAATGCTACTGCTGTTCGATATGACAGCGTTTTAATAATAGTTCTTAAATTACTTTCCAAAATTATTCTCCTGTTTTATTTTTGGTATTTTTGAATCCGCAGAACTAACACATCTAGGAGTTGTGCAAGTCACCGGAGTTGTAAAAAGTTTAAAATCTTGTAATGTTCCTAACGGGACGTCATAACAGCTATACGATCGTTTTACTTCATTACCTCTTATTATAACACTTTGATAACCCGAATTACAAGTCCAATTGGTAAATTCATTAAATCCAAAAGCATTAAACCTTTCAGCTTGGTCAAATAGGTATTCGTCACCTTGTGAATCGTATAACGCCACTTGATAAACTTCCTCATCATCGGTACGTTGAGGAAACCCTGTTTGCATTTTATATATCATATCCTCATTATACCCCTCTACAATTGCGGTTGCTGACGGATTGCTTTGCGGTTTCAATGTAACGTTGATGCCTCGGCTATGAAATCGTTCCATGCGGTCGTATAACTCATAAAACTTTTCAGGCACCATTACTTGATTGATTGTAACATGTACTAGTTCATACATTAACTGTAAACACTTGTCGCCAAACTCTTGCTCTTTGGCAAACTCATCGTGATAACTGGCCGTGATACTCCTGCGTTGTAGCATTTCAGTATTAGTACACCAAGTGTTCCACCACTTACTTCCTGGCGACAAATTAGTTGTCATGTGTATACTTTGATAGGGCGTTTGTACTCCGTCATCCAAGTATTTGGTTAGTTCTAGTAAATGTTTATATGCAGTAGGCTCACCTCCACTGAACGACCAGTGGAACTGGTTAAACCCATTGGCTCGTGCTTGACGCTTAATCTCGTCTACAGTAGATTTATATACTTCAAATGGTTGGTGATCCATTTGGTCACTGCGAGCATAGGGCCAACAGTAACTACAATTATAGTTACAAAACCTACCTAGGATCCAACTGGTAGAAAATAATGGTTTGGTTAACATTGTACGCTGTCCAAAACGTACAATATTCTTGAATGGAATATCTGTAAAGTTCATCGCGTATATTTAACCGCTATATTACTAGCCAAAAAATTATGAGGTCACCAAAAGCATTTGACTTTAATCCAAAATGGCTATATAATTACATGGTAGATGTGAGTGGAATCTGGTAGACCTCCAGCTTGCTGGGAACAGGGCTAGGCTATTAGCTGCCTTTGTAGGTTCGAATCCTACCATCTACACCATTTTTAATTACACACAGAAAGAGGCACATATGAAAAAGGCACTGATAGTATTGTTAATGTTTGTGGGAACAGTTCAGGCTAGCGAACAGTTTTCTACAAATTCTAATGTTGTTACAACTAGTACCATCAAGTGGATACAAGTTGACAATGTATTCGAAGCTTGCGATACTGAAAGTAAAAATCGTGGCAACGGCGGTTTTGCAAGATTAGGTTCAGGCCAAAAGATGGACGGTTGTTCTTTTTGGTCTAACACTACTCCAAACAAAACTAATATGTGTACTATTATCACAGCAAAGACTACAGACCACGATACAGTAGGTCACGAAGTCCGGCATTGTTTCCAAGGCAATTTCCATAAATGAAAAAAATAGCATCAAGTCCAGAACGACATACCTTTCAAAAAGAAGGGTATGTTAAACGCTGTGAGGAAGAGGGTAAACTTCCTAATCCTGAATATGTTGCTATGTATAAATCTTGGCGAGAACAGGAAGCAGAACAACTAAAAGATCCAGAATGGCAACAGGATAATATGGAGTATGACCTCCGTAGTACCAAATGGATTTGCGATAAAGTCAAGACCAGTGATAACTATGCTCAAAACTTGTATGCCGCAATGTGCAATCAGGAATGGCGCAAACGAGATCTATGGCCAGAAATGAAAGAAGAAAATTGGGGTTGCAGTTGGCGTAGTGCCGGTGGCATTGTTGCAAACATGCGAGAACAAGGTGACTACATCGATTGGTATTGTAGCGGTATTGGCAATCCAGAATTAGGCAATGGTTTAGATGGAACTGTGCCGGATGTCTCTGATGGTCGTACCTATGTTCCAGAAGGTCAAGTAACTGAAGAAATTGAATTAGATTTAAATCGATTGGGATGGAGACCAGTTCCTTATAAAGACGAAGAACTATAAAGTAAATACTATTATGGAAAAACTAACATTTTTAGCAGAAGAAATTTTTGAAGATATTCCTGGAGACCCGGATAATGTCATGATGAAAATTCCACCGGAGATTTGCGAAGCACAAGGATGGGTTGAAGGTACTACACTGAATATTCAGGTGGAAAATGGAAAAATGATCATTAGCAAAGCATGAGTAAAGACGACTTACTTGAATTAACTGGACAGGTTACTGAAGTATTGCCTGGTAACATGTACAGAGTACAGTTGGACGATAATCAACATATCATATTGGCTTATCTAGGTGGCAGATTAAAACAACACAAAATTAAAATTATTTTAGGCGATAAAGTCCGAGTGGAAGTAAGCACTTATGATTTATCAAAAGGTCGCGTAACGTATAGGTTATAAAATGAATGCCGTAATGGAAACTGTCAGTGCTGTTTGCAATCAAGTTAGACGCAAAAGTAAACTCGGTTCCAGTTTCCAAAATCTAGTAGTATCTCTTCGTAGAGAATTTAGGTTGGCAAAATTTAATTTAAAAATTAAATCCACTAGAGATAAAGTACTAGGGCCCGAAGAATTTTATGTTAACGCATATTATGATGCCGAAGAAGATCAAAATAACGAAACACCTATAGAAGTAGTTGTGCATCATAATTTTGATAATACAGTTATTTGGGATACTACACAAACTACAGAATTCTTAATTCAAATTTTTGACGCCACTATACATGAATTCAAACACCAACGACAAAGCGTAAAACGAAAATATGTAATCTATTCAGACTACGTTAAAAAACCCTACAAAGATTATTTAGAAGAAGACGACGAAATTGATGCTTATGCATTTAGCATAGCCGTTGAACTATGTCGTGCTTTAGGAAAATATCGTGCATTACGATATATGCATAGGGTATCTTCTCTAGCCAAATTAAAGTTTAATGGCAAATTCGTTAGTCCGTGTTTGGCTTCTTATTTTGGACAGTTTGGAGATTTAACCAATCCTGTAATCAAACGGCTAACCAAAAAGGTCTATGTACGCCTGCAAAAGATTGACACAGATGCCGTCTTCGTGTAAAATACAAAGTATATTAACTCACATACAGAGAGCAAAATGGCTAACAAAGAGTTTCCAACCCAACAAGTTCTAGAGCTGGCTTGTGCGGCACAACGAGTAAACGGTGCTTATATCAAGGAAGCACAGGCTGTTTACTCGGACGACAATATCTACATGTATTCCAAACAGACCAATAAATTAATGATGTTGTGTACACTCGATCCTGCCATTTGGACTGCCGATCCTAAAGAAGCACCAATGCCTTTAAAGGTACTTGCCGAAGATACTGCTCTAGCAGAAGAAATCAAAAAACATTTTCGAAAATTCTTGTTCAGTGCTATCGAAGGTGAGAATGATTTTCAAACTAATATAAACACAATACTGTCGGGCGATACAGTTAAACAAAATCAATTTGGTTATGTGGCTTGCTTGCCCAGTGTATATGTAAGAGACATTGCTCAATCTAAAGTTAAGAAGGCCGCACGGTCAGTTGAAGAAGGTTACTTGTCAGATATTGGTAGTAATCTTAAAGACTTGGATGCAGAAATAATTTCCTCAATCAAGTCAAAAAACTTTGAAGGTTACAATATAGATGCTATAATCAACAGTAAGATGTGCTCTTGGCTAAACAAAACTAACTTGCAGTTGGGTGCATGTATTATTGTCAAAGCCAAAGTTAAAGATCACTCTAAACACTGGAAGCACGGCAACGATGTTACTAGACTTAACTACGTAAAGGCGGCACAATGACATACTCCTGGATTTTAATCATAGCAATGTATAGCCCTGCTGGAGACTTCATGGGGAAGAATACTGTAGGCTTCAATAGTCAAAAAGATTGTGAAGCTGTGAAAATACAATTGACTAATTTAGATCATCCAATGAAAGTACGTCACAAAGGTTTATGCGTAACTCGAGAACATTGGGAAGGCAAGAAACAAATGCCCGGTGTAGCTTACGATTAGGATTAATATGAAAATCAAATTTGATAAAAATACCATGCCCGACGAGTTGTACAATTCACTGTTACAACATTTTGTAAATGAAGCAGTTGGGTTAGGTATCGAAGTTAATAAGTTTACACAATTCAACAATTGGGTTGTTGAATGTACAGTAGACGCAAAGGAATCGGTACATTAATATGAACAATGAAGATCAAGAATTTATAGATTATGAAACATTTGCCCAACGTTTGGAGAAGTCCTATCCTAAAATGTATGAGGGCAAGTACGGCGGGTTTGCTGTAGGCAAGGGCTGGTATCCAATCATTGAACGATTAAGTTCTAGCATCCAGCAACACATTGAATTTGCTAACAGGGAAACTGAAGTTTGCCCACAAGTTGTTGTAATGCAAGTTAAAGAAAAATTTGGCGGACTACGATTCTACTATGAAGGCGGAGATGACTATGTTCATGGGCTAGTTAGTATGGCAGAATCTTGGGCAGATATTGCCTGCGAGGTTTGTGGCGGTATTGGTAAACGCCGTAGTGGTGGCTGGGTGCGTACATTGTGTGATGTACATGAAGCAGAGCGTAATGCTCGAATTGAAGAACAATGTAGAAAGGATGGATTAGAGTTATGATTAAACTTAAACAAATTTTATCAATTGCAATTTTAATAATGTGCGTTTTTCAAGTATTTGCCACTTGGGAAACTCCTGCAAACGCAGGCTGGCTGGTGGCCTTGATTGGCTGGATTGAAGTTACTTTTTATCAACGTAAAGAAGGATTAGTACAATGATTACAATGAAAGAATGGATGGAATTGGTTGACTATAAAATTACCGAAGGCAGTGAATATGGTTGGAGTTGTTACGGCCCAAACGCCTATACACTAGATTCTTGGAATGGTGTCCATGGTGCAGGCGGCTACAGTTTCAGTATTGTGTTCAGTACCAAGAGCCAAAAAGTATACGAAGTCAGTATGTGCGACTATACTAATGACCGTGCTTATCGTATGATCAATCCAAAAAATCAGGAAAAACATCGCAAGGAAGCACTAGCTCGTGATGTTAATTTGAATGAAGCGTGGGATTGCGTTGACTATGTTGATTTGGATATAGTGGATGACTTCATCCAAAAGGCACTGGCAATTCGTGCTGGTGAGACTTATGATACACGGGTGCAGGTTCCGGTTGACTTTTCGGATGAAGAACTGTTACAATATATGAAACTAGCGCATGAGCGTGATATGACTTTTAACGAGCTTGTTGAAGAAGCATTGCGTCATGCTATTGCAGAAGTTGAAGCGGGGCGTCTCACTAAAAAAGATGCTCAAAATTTTGTTTTGGAAAGTCAAGGTACATCTTGGCCATTTGAGAAAGAAGACGATGAGGATTAAACTTGTATCGGATCTCCATTTGGAGTTTTCCGATATCATGATTCCAAATGATCAAAACTATGATGTTTTGATTCTTGCCGGCGACATTATGGTTGCCACGGATCTTCACGATCATCCTGAGATGGACTATAGCATGTATTCCAATGTTAACTTGGAAGGGCTCGGACGCAGACAACAAACTGCTCAGCGATTTCGTGACTTTTTGAAGCGTTGTAGTTTCCAGTTTCCACATGTTATATACGTTGCCGGTAACCATGAGTTCTATCACGGTAAGTGGAATCAAAGTTTAACTACACTTAGCAATGAGTGTGCCAAGTTTCCCAACGTCTACTTTCTTGAAGCAGGCTCAAAGAAAATTGATGATGTAACTTTCATTGGTGGTACATTGTGGACTGACATGAACAAAGGCGACCCGCTGACACTTCATTCAGTACGTGACATGATGAATGACTTCCGTGTTATCAAAAAGGATCTTGAAGGTTATACTAACCTCAAGCCTCACGACACAGTGGTTCGTCATCGTCATATGCTTGGCTACATTAAAACTGTAGTGGCAGAACGGCCTGATGAAAAGTTTGTTGTTGTAGGACATCACAGTCCAAGTTTCCAAAGTGTCCATGAAGGATACAAACATGAAACTTTGATGAACGGTGCTTACCACAGTGACTTGAGTGAATTCATCCTGGATCGTCCACAGATCAAACTGTGGGTACACGGACACACCCATCATCCGTTTGATTACATGATTGGTGAAACTAGAGTTGTATGTAACCCACGTGGTTACGAAAACGATGGTTACAGCGAAGATACAGGCTGGAACCCAAATATTTTATTGGAAGTGTAATGCTTACAATAACTGAAATTGTTCCATTCAAAGATGCTGTATGGATTGGAGAACTCGGAGGTGTTGATCTTGAAAAATTGTTTGCATTTGCAAACGAGATAAAACAAGATCAACCTGCTGGAGTTGCTGTATCAAATCGTGGCGGATGGCAAAGCAATTCGTTTTGGCCTCACAATGTTGACCACTACTCGAATTCAGATGAATTCCAAAAATTGCTTGGAGTATTATCTGGCTTAATTCGAGAAGGTGTGAATCATAGTTATAAAACATCGGAACTGTTTGAAATTGAGCCAGGAAACTCCTGGTTCAATTTTAATTTGAAAAACGATTATAACATATTGCACAATCATCCGGGATCAGTTTTTTCATCAGTGGTGTATTTGACAGATGATAATAGCCCGTTGGTGTTGTCTGATGTAGGGTCTTCGAGAAACACGTCGGTGGCTGTAACCAAAACTGCCAATATATTTCAAACACAATTTAGATACACACCAAAAAAAGGCGACTATATAATTTTTCCAGGTTGGTTCTTACATCATGTGGAACAGAACAATAGCGATAATTTGCGGGTTAGCCTTGCAACCAATTTTAAAATTCATACGGAGAATTAAATGACAACAGAAAACAAACAAGAAACAATCAAAGTAGCAGACATGATTAGAATCACTGCGGAAAATCAAACAATTTTTCTAACTCAAATTGCCGATCATATTGACAAGTTAGAACAATCTATAGTACAATTAACAAATAGAATATCCGATCTGGAAAGCAAAGCCGATGACCTTAAATGAAAACGATTTTAAGCTATTTAAAAAATGGCTTAGGTCACATTTGAAATTTGGACCTGTTACAGTTACCTTTACCAAAAAGGACGGTACTGAACGAGTTATGAAATGCACAACCAATCCTACATATATTATGTTTAAGGAACCAGCATCGGTTGAAGCTAAAAGAGAAAAGAAAATTAACGAAGATGTAATGCCTGTATATGACATGGAGGCTGGACATTGGAAGAGTTTTCGTTGGGACTCAATTAAATCTGTTTCATTCACATTAGGTCAAGCATATGAGCACAGTAACGAGACACAGTGATAGATGCACAGTTAAACAGGCCGCTACTGGCAAAGAAGTAGATGGTGAAGTTATGGCGTTTAACGAAGGTCGTAACTTGACTGTGGTCATGAATAAATCAGTCAAATTGTTAATGAACTGGAATGGCCGCACATATGAAGGCCGTGCCGCTGGTATGGACTTTACCAGCGATGGTCCAACTGTTACTAAAACCAAAACAAGCACAAGAGGCTAACATGTCAGCTTACATGGCATACTTTGATACATTGGGTTTTGAATGGATCTTTAATGTAACCGAATACGAAAAGAAAAAGTTTTGGGCGGTGTTAAAAGGTGACGAGAAGGTTGACTTCCCTATACCCAGATATGCTATAATAAGAGCACAAGCTAACCCGCAACGTTTTCCTGAAATTTGGGCTTTCGAAAGCGAAATCAGTTTGGACGAGTTAAATGAGTATGCCAAAGATCAACCGCAGGAATTGGCAGACGCCATTAGGCGTTGTGGACAGAATGTATTTAAAACACCTAAAACCGAAAGTGTGATTGTATGAAAATTGGTCTAAGCTATAGCCGTTGCGTTTTGGACATTGTTGAAGGTCGTGTGGACATTGACGATGTTTTGGTTCTTATTACCCGTACGGATTTTGATCCTCGAGTCGATGAAGAGTGGATAGGTATTTGGCAAGGATACACATTGGGTGGATTGAGTAACCCTGAGTGGGCCAACTATGATTTGAATAACAAAGATCATGAAGACAAATTCCGTAGCATCAGCATCATGCTCTACGAAGATGGTAAGATGCATCAGCCACGCAAATTTGGTGCTCATCCAAGGCGCCGTCCAGAAATTTGGTTGGAAGCAGTATTACCCAACAGTGAATTGGAAAACAATCCAGCAGTTAAAATGGCTTGGGATAAATTCCAAACTTTGGCCAGTTTGTCTGGTGTCGACTTGAATGACAAATATCAATGAAACTTGTTACCATTGTAGTTGCATTAATCTTAGCAGGTTGTTATCCTGCTAAGTCCTTTGCTGAAGTAAAAATTCTATCGTTAGAAGAATTGCGCAGTTACCCAGTAGATTGCAAACTAAAAGAAAAACAATTGTCTCATCTTCGTCAGTTACAAAAAATTAAAAAATTTAATTCCGATCCCGACGAATTGAATGATCTCGATAAGGCATACAACAGCAGATTGAAAGCTACTATTTGGTGGTTCTATTTTGGATGCGAAAAATGATTAAACAATCAATTTTAATATCATTGTTGCTGGTTAATCAAATTGCTCTAGCCAATTGTAATGTTAGATACGCAAGTGTGCTTAACGGACAGAACATTGTTGGTGAAGTTACTAATTTAAAACAGATCATCACTTTGGGCAAATGCACTGTTCAGTTTAAACTTAATGTAAACAATAAATGGTACAACATTGAGGAAACGCAAGCAGATCAGTGGACCAAAGAATCAGCCCTATGCCGTGATGCTATCAGATACGGCAAGGAAAAACTTTTGGCTAGCATTGGTGGAAAATTTACAACTGAAGCGATTACAGTTTGTCGTGAAGGATCTGACAAAACAGAACGTATGGCAAATGAATTCGAACCAATCAAGCTAGCAATTGGTGATACTATTTTGGAAAATGAAGCAGGTCGTAGTAAAATTGAAAATTACTTTACATACAATAACCAAACTTGTAGGATGTTTACCGAAAAATACACTATCAAAGGCAACGTCCAAATTTACAATGGTGTTATCTGTAAAAATCGAATAGACGATAATTGGACTGTGGTAGATAGATGGTAACCAAATGCTTTGACATTTGACTACGAGTACGCTATAATACTAACATGTTTAACACACATAGAAAGGCAACTTTATGAAGGCATTTATTTTAGGCACAGTCTTTGGACTAGTCCTAGCAACTGTTGGATTTTCTGGCATTGCTAAGATGTTGGACAAAGGCGTAGACACAGTTAAAACACACAGTCAGGAGATGGCAAAATGAAAATTCTTGTAGCACTAATTTTGGCTAGTACACTAGCCGCATGTTCGACAGTTTCGGGACTTGGTAAAGACATTTCGTCAACCGCCGAATGGACTAAAGATAAGATGGGTGGAAAATAATGAAAAAGATTTTTATTGTATTGCCAATCGTGGCCGCACTTACTGCATGTGGTACTACAGACGTTTATCAAAAACGTGCAGACAACGAGCGTGAGCGTTCTGAACGCTATGTTGAAAAAGCTATCGACAAAGCACCTAAATGGTTCCGTGAACCTCCTATTAGCAATAGTGCTGTTTTTGAAGCAGGCACTAGTGTTAGTGCAGATTGGAGTATGGCTGATCACAAAGCCAAGGCAGATGCTTACGGCAAGATTTGTATGGCGGCCGGTGGAACTGCAAGTCAGCAAACTAAAATCTATCGTACAGATAGCGAAACAACCAGCACTGAGTTTAGTGAGATGGCTTTGCGTACCAATTGCAAAAGTGTCGACTTGACTGGTGTTGAAATTAAAGAAATCAAACACATTTCAGAAGGTCCACGTTTCCGTACATACGTATTGGTAGCGTTGCCAACAGGTGATGCAAACGTATTGCGTAAGGCCAAAGAAGCCGCACGTCAGCGTGAAATTGCCGCAGGTCGTTCTACAGAGGCATTCAAGGAACTTCAGTGATACTCGAAGTATTCCTATACGGCTTTATTACTGCTTTTGGTTGGTGGAGTGCCAATCATTACGTAATAGAGCCTTATTTTCCTCCACCAATTGAAAAAGTAGAATCAAAAAATAAAGAAAAACAAAAGGAAAATTAATGCCTAATTTGGTACCAATGGTTATTGAGCAAGAAGCTCGCGGCGAACGTAGTTACGACATTTACAGTCGTCTGCTCAAAGATCGTATTGTAATGTTAGATACGGATGTGAACGAACATTCGGCAAGTTTACTAGTTGCACAGTTGCTCTTTTTGGAAAGTCAAGGCAACGAAGACATTACCATGTTCATTAATAGCCCTGGTGGAATGGTTACTGCTGGTATGGCTATTTACGATACCATGCAATTCATTAAGCCGGATGTGTCCACCGTGGTCATGGGCCAAGCCTGTAGTATGGGTAGTCTACTTGCTACTGCTGGTGCGGCTGGCAAACGTAAAATGCTTCCTAGTGCTAGACACATGATTCACCAGCCCTCGGGTGGTGCAGGCGGGCAAGCAACAGACATGGAAATCCAAGTTGAAGAGATTCTCAAAATGAAAAAGAATTTGACACAGATCTATGTTAATCATAATAGCAAGGGCAAAACTTACGAACAGTTTAGGCACGATATGGAACGTGATAAATTTATGAGTGCGCAAGAAGCTTTAGATTACGGTTTGATTGACGAGATCATAACAAAACGCCCATAAAGTGCGTACATAATGGTACACCCTAGTATACTATAAATATACTTACTAGGAGTGTGACATGACTCAGCTACCGTTCAATTGGTCGGAACTAACACGCAGTAATCTGTACTCTATGTTCTATTCACTTAACAGTGAAATAGTGGGCAAAGAACTGAGTCCTAGCCAAATCCAAAAACGCATTTCTAGGCATGTCAAACGGCATATACCCGTTAAGATTAAGAAATGCATATATGCACCCACTACCAAAGGTTTTGTTTTTATGGGTGGTGTGTATTATAGCGATTTGGATCGAAAAAAAGTGCCCGCTATAGAAGTTAATTTCAACTATAATCCTGAGGATAAAAAGTTAAGATTAACCAATCATCGTTTCAAACGAATGGCTGTGAGATTCGCTGATGTGGTACTGCATGAAATCGTACATCAGCGCCAATTCCGTAGCCGTAATTTTAAAAATATTCCCGGATACCAAAGCACCGCAGAATATGCCAAAGAACGTAAACAGCAAGAGTACTATGGTGACCGAGATGAAATGGGTGCTCATGCGTTTAACTGTGCTTGCGAATTGATTGATCGGTTTGGTTATGACACATTTACTATTGGACAATACTTGGATTCAAACCAATGTCGACGCCATAAAAATTCCACATGGAATGACTATTTGAAAGCATTTGACTGGAATCACAATCATCCAATTATACGCAGGATGAGAAATTTGGTTGTGCGTAATTTGGAAAATGCACACTTCGGCAAGCCATTTAAGACCACAAATCACTTGACATACTGATAATTACTCTGTATAATATAAACTTATACAGTTAATCATCGGAGTCAAAATGAGCGTTTGTGCCAGTCATATTTGGAATTTAGAAACCCATAATTCACGTTTAGATAAAGAAGGCATCATTGAAGTCATTGCACAGGAAAAGTGCGATGAATTTTTCGAAGGTTGTCGACTGGCTCTTGATCCCATGATTACTTTTGGACTCAAACAAATTCCGGAGAAAAAAGATGAGGATGGGCCTGGCTTACCTTGGAGTAGTTTTACTCTCGCTCTTACTGGTTTCGTTACTCGCAACGTCACCGGTAATACAGCACGTGACATGATTCAAGCAATGATGAAATCAGCTACCCAAAAAGAATGGAATGGCTGGTACCGTCGTATTTTGATCAAAGACTTGCGCTGTGGTGTAAGCGAAAAAACAATTAATAAAGTTGTGGAGAAGAAATATGCTGATTATGCTATTCCTGTTTTTGGTTGTCAGCTTGCTCACGATAGTGCTAACCATGAAAGCAAAGTCGCAGGGAAAAAACTTATCGAAGTTAAACTCGATGGCGTTCGTGTTATCACTATTGTACGTAGTGACGGCCGGGTGGATATGTTTAGTCGCAATGGTAAAGAGCTTGCAAACTTTCCTCACATAACAGAACAGATCAGCAATGTGGTCAAAACACATGGCACTGACCAAAATATAGATGTTGTGTTGGACGGCGAGATCATGTCAAGCAGTTTCCAAGACTTGATGAAGCAGGTACATCGTAAGGACAACGTGGAAGCAGGCGATGCTGTTCTTAATTTGTTTGATGTAATACCACTGGCAGATTTTGAAAAAGGATTTTGGGACAAAGATCAATCCACTCGTAGTGACATGGTATATTACTGGCACAAGACTTATAAACACTTGTTGCCCAATGTCACAGTCGTTGGACATGAGTTAGTTGATTTGGATACTGATGATGGACAAGTGCGTTATAAAGAAATTAATGCACAGGCCGTTGCCGGTGGGTACGAAGGTATTATGATTAAAGATCCTGCGGCACCTTATGAATGTAAACGTAGTGTGGCGTGGCTGAAGTTAAAGCCTTTTATTGAAGTGTCTTTGGAGGTAGTGGATGTCGAAGAAGGAACAGGAAGAAATATTGGACGCCTTGGAGCAATTGTATGCCAAGGAGTCGACGACGAAAAAACTATTCGAGTCAATGTCGGTAGTGGTTTTAGCGATAGTGATCGCGATAGTTATTGGGGTTCACGTGATTCCATACTTGGTCAGATCGTGGAAGTGCGAGCAGATGCCGTTACAAGGAACCAAGACGGAACATACAGTTTGCGCTTTCCAAGGTTCTTACGGTTCAGGGGCTTTGAAGTAGGAGAAAAACTATGACAGAAATCAGTAGAGTATCTGCACAAAATGCAGAAATGTATCGTCAGACAGAAATTAAAAAATTGGACAAGCGGCACGAAGAACTTCGCATTGAAGAACAACGTGTTAAATTAAACCTCAGAGCAAATGAACAAGCAAGGCTCGACATGAACCGACGGATGAACCGTGCAGGACAAAACGTAGATAGGATGGCATAATGACAAACCCATTTAGAGATCAAGAAAAATTTATGAAGGCCTGCGATCAAACCGCAGGAGGTGAATTTGACCAAGAACAATTTAAAATGTATCTTGGCCTTATTGATGAAGAATACAAAGAACTTAGAGTTGCAGTGGACGACAATGATCAATTGGAAACACTTGACGCATTGATTGATATTTTGGTTGTCACTATCGGTGCTATCCATAGCATGGGGTCGGATGCAGAAGGTGCATGGAAAGAAGTTATGAAGACAAACTTTGCCAAAGTTGATCACGACACGGGCAAGGTTCGCAAGCGTGAAGATGGAAAAGTGTTAAAACCTGTGGGCTGGGTGCCGCCCAATCTCAAACCATTTATTTAAAGGAGAAAAAAAATGTTTGGTGCAAATTATACAAATGGCGGAATTTTAAATTATAGATCCGCCGCTGAAATCAATTCAGCCATGGGCCGTGTGTACGGACATATGAGTCTTGCTGTTATTGTTTCTATGATGGTCAGCTACTTTGTTGGCACTAGTCCAGAGTTGCTGGAATTCTTTTTTACAGGTGTACTAAAGTGGATTGTGATCTTTGCTCCGCTGGCGGCAATCTTTGGTATTAGCTTTGTGTTAGGTAACAATCCTAGCAAAGGTGTAGCGCAGTTATGCTTACATGGTTTTGCGGCATTAATGGGTCTGAGCTTTGCCACAATTTTTGCTGTGTTTACCATGGGATCAATTGTGTCGGCCTTTATGGGTGCGGCAATCTTGTTTGGTGTAATGAGTGGCTATGGCTATTTTACCAAACGGAGTCTAGATAGTCTTGGTAAGTTTATGTTTGTTGGTTTAATTGCAATTGTTATTGCCAGCATCGTCAATATCTTTATTGGTAGTACTGTGATGCAGATGGTGATTTCTGCACTAGCCATTATTATCTTTTTAGGACTTACTGCTTATGATACACAACAAATTCGAGAAGAGCTAAGTGTAGAGACTAGTGACAGCGCAGAAATTCGTGGAGCACTAACTCTGTACATGGACTTTATCAACTTGTTTATCAACTTGTTACAGTTGTTTGGAGATAGAAAATGATTCGTGAATACATCAATATTGTAGAAGGTCTGCATATTACTGACGACTGGTTCAAGGACGGTGGATTCAAAGCCTACAAACGTCCTGCCAAAGAACGTTATGAGATTGCAGATGAACCTGGCACTATTGATACACTGGAAGGACCAGTCAAGTATTCTAAAGGTTTTTATATTATGACTGGGCCCAAAGGAGAACAATATCCTATCAGTCCAGAACGGTTTGACGATCTTAAAGACGATTTGGGAGATGGAGTTTGTACACCAAAAAAGATCGTCAAATGGGCCAAGTTGGCGGATCGTTCCGGATCAGTTGACACCAGCTGGGGAGAGAAGCTACACTATAATCCAGGCGAAGATGTTATCGTTCGCCATGGTGAAAATGATTACGGTGTAGTCAAAAAAGACATCTTTGCACAAACATACGAGAAAATATAATGGCACAACATAGCACATATTGGAGTTGTACTCCATTTGCAGACTGGATTCGAGGCACTAAGAAGTTGAGTGCGGGCACAGCCGAAGAATGGAACGAGTGGACCACTCGGGCTCAAATGAAACACAACTTCCGTTATTGGCTAGCAGAAGAAGCACTTGGACACGTTCAAGATTTTGTCACATGGCCTGTAAGGAAAATTTATGATGCAAAGTATTATATCAATAATCGATTCGTTACTCGAACCCACTCACTCACTGCTCACCCTCGTGATATTACCCCTGGTAATTGGTGCGATGTTGGCAATCGTTTTCTCCCATGTCTTTTTAACGAACTTGTGGATTTTGTTGAAGTAGAGTCTGCATGGAGTCACATCGCTTGGGGAAGCAAAGAAGATCGTGCCAAATACAATCCTCCTTTCTGGGCCAGTGGTTGGTGGCGTTGGAGAACTTGGCGTTGCCCACAAGCAGGACTTGATCATCTCGATTGGGCAATGACTTTGACTAACACTGACTGGTGTGAACCAGATCATCCTGACTACGGCAAACCTACCGGACAAGCAATTCGTGCCAAAGAAATCAAAGAGCTGTACACTTGGTGGACAGTGACTTATCGCAACCGACCCGATCCATATGAAGCCAGCGGGTGGACTGCGGCCTGCGAAGCAAGTCGTATCGCCAATGGTGGCAAGTTAAATTGGGGACAAGAAAAAGATCCTACACTTAAAAAGGCCAGCGATAAAGCACACAAGCTACTGCAAAAGATTGAAGCATCTTACGAAAAAGAAGATACCGAAATGATGATTCGTCTTATCAAAGCTCGCGATAGCCTATGGACATAAATGAAAAACGAAAAACAAAAATTAACCGATGTTGTTATTAAATTAAAAAATGTAAGTGAAAGTTTTTGTCTAGCTAAATGGTATCAATTGACGTTATACCTTCAGACTGGATTTAATCATAGTTGTCACCATCCAAGCCCGCATAAAGTTTCTATAGAAGAACTTAATCAAAATTACAAAGCACTGCATAATACTAAGTTTAAAAAAGAACAAATGCAAAAGATGCTAGACGGTGAACGTCCTAGCGAGTGCGATTATTGCTGGCGAGCAGAAGACGCAGGTCATATTAGTGATCGATTTTATAAAAGTGCCGGGCATTGGGCTATGCCTTACATAGACGATGTTGTTAAAAATAAAACTGCTGACATTGAGCCAAGGTATGTTGAAATTAGTTTTAGTAACGTGTGCAATTTTAAGTGTGCATATTGCAGTCCAGATTTAAGTAGTCAGTGGCATGAAGAAATTTCAAAACATGGAGCATACCCTACTAGTCAAAATTACAACGGATTTGATTGGTTTAAACAAGTAGGCAAAATGCCTATTAAACATAGTGATCCAAATCCTTATGTAGATGCATTTTGGACCTGGTGGCCTGAATTATACAAAAATTTACATACATTAAGATTAACCGGCGGCGAACCATTGTTGAGCAAAGACGTGTGGCGCATGTTAGACGCTATCGAAGCTGAACCAAAGAAGGATCTAGTATTTGCTATTAATTCTAATCTAGGTGTTGGTAGAGATATGATTGACAGAATGATTACTAAAATTAATAACATTAGTAAAAACATTCAAGAAGTACAAATTTTTACTAGCGGCGAAGCTATGGGTGAGCAAGGCGAGTATATAAGATACGGGCTTGATTATAAAGAGTGGTGTCAAAATTTAGAATATGTATTAGACAATACTAATAATATTGTAGCAGTAATGACTACTGTGAATCTAACTAGCATTACCACTTATTGTAATTTTATAAGGTACTTGTTAGATCTACGTGGTCATTATAATAAAACTGCTACATTCAATAAAGTTCAATTTATGACTAATACATTGCGTTATCCTGAATTTTTATCATTGACTTTATTGGATCAAACTAGTAAAATAAAATTTGCACAAGATGTTGAACAGTTAATAGAAGAACGTGGTAAGTTCGATGGATTAGCCACATTATCATTTAGTGAGATAGATCAACTACGCCGAATGGTTGACTATATGAATGAAACTAATCCTAACGAAGAAATGCTACGCAAAGACTTTGCATCGTTTATTACAGAGTATGATAGTAGACGCAATACTGATTTTAATCAAACATTTCCCGAACTTACTGAATTTTATAAACTATGTCAGAATTAAAAAAAACTATCAAAATTATAAATGACATTAGTCCAAGTTTTTGTGCGGCTAAATGGTATAATGCTACAATATGGTTAGGCAACGGCAGGACTGCAAGTTGCCACTTACCACCAGCACATACTATTCCTTTGAAAGAAATAGCAGTCAATCCTAGTGCGTTGCATAATACTGAATTTAAAAAACAACGTAGAGAAGAAATGCTTGCAGGAGTGAGATGTGAAGAATGTGCATATTGCTGGACTGTGGAAGATGCTAACGCTCCTGATGTGTTTAGCGATAGAGCTTATAAAAGTAATATCTATTCAGAAACCGATATTAATAATTTAGCAGGATTTACAGGAAATATAAATCCTAAGACTTTAGAAATTAGTTTTGATAACTTGTGCAATTTAAGTTGCAGTTATTGTAATGCAGAATTTAGTACTACTTGGGCAAGTGATATAAAAGAAAATGGGCCGTATGCTAATTTAAAAACTAGCGGTGGTGGCACATTCCAAAATGCAGGCGAACACGCAATGCCCTATGGAATTAAAAATGAAGATAATCCTTACATTAAAGCATTCTTTATTTGGTTTAATTCAGGTTTAAAAAACGAACTTCAAGAGTTACGTGTTACCGGCGGCGAACCCACACGAAGTCCGTGGTTTTGGAAATTGCTAGAAGAGTGCAAAGATACTACATTTGATTTTGCTGTAAATTCCAATTTGATCATGGATCAAAATAAAATGAAACAGCTTATAGAAGCTAGTAAGAAGTTTCAAAAATTTGATTTGTATACCAGCGGAGAAGGATACGGTGCTCACGGTGAATTTATACGTGATGGTCTAGACTACACACTATGGCGCAATAATTTAATTCAGTTTGCTACCGAAGGACATTATAAAATGATCCATGTTATGCTAACTATCAGCGCATTAAGTATATGGACTATTACAGAATTCATGGATGATGTTTTAGATTTGAGAAAGAAATTCAATGGGCATCAGTTTCATATGAGTGTTAATATATTGAGATTTCCAAGTTTTCAAAATTTAAATGTGTTGCCTGTAGAATTAAAAATTGCACAAGCTGACAAAATAGAAACTTGGTTGTCACAGCCCCATAACATTTCAGGACATGAACGCAATCAAATTGAAAGATTAATTGCATATTTACGTAACGTAGAACGTAGCCAGGAAGATCAAGATAGTTTAGAAAATAAGATAAATGACTTTGTACAGTTTACACGGCAGTATGCTATGAGAAAAAACAAAGACATAGCATCTAGTTTTCCGGCAGAATTTATTAATTGGATCAATTCAATATGAAATTTATTTTTTTAAAATCAGGAGATTATTTAGAGTTTACTCCAAGACCTACTAAGTTTGTTGGAGAGTGGTTTGATTTTTTGTTTAAAAATGGAATTGCTCACCAATTTACTAATCAAGAACAATCGTGGGCGACAACTAGCAGTGAGCAATATATGACTGAGATCAATCAGCATATTGATATTGTAAATCATTTTTTAAGAATTTCTTTACCCGTTGTTACTGAATTTAGAAAGAATTCTAATATAAATCAAAAATGGTTAAATGGTCTGCACAAATCGTGGGCCTATGCAACTCATCATTATAAAAATGAAATTTTTGTCATACCAAAAAATGTAAAAGAATCTTGGCAGGAGATCAATAATCTAATACATAAAATTGAATTAAATTATATCCAAGTGTTTAAAAATTCTGTTGTTACAGAAATTCCTGAACTGGCAAACCTTAAAGTTACAAAAGAAGATTGCGAATTTGGACAATATGACTTAGTATTAAATTATGGCAATTTGGGACGCCATCAATTTAACCAATGGCAAGTTGGGAAGGATTGCATTGATGATGAGACTAATAATTATCAAGTAGTAGGTACAAATTTTAGTTATTTCCAAGGAGTAGATTGCTACCCTCAATTGGAAGCACCGCCCGAATATGTAAAGTGGTGTAAAAAACAAAACTTAGAAATATTAGGGCCGTGGATTCCGTTTGGAAAATTTAAAATATCAGATTCGTGGACTGTCAAAGAAATAATGCACAGAAATCTTAAAGACGACTTGGCAGTTGGATTTGAACGATGAGTAAATTTATTTGCGATTTTCCGTGGATACATTTGAGCACATTTCCGCAAGGCAATTGTACTATTTGCTGTGTGGCCGAACATACGGGGAAACTCAACGGTCATAGTTGGAACAAAACACCTGATGACAAAACACAAACTTTAACTGTTGCCAATAGTTCTATATCAGAAATTATTAACTGCGATAATTATAAATCTATTAGACTAGACATGCTAGAGGGCCGTATACCTCCTGCTTGCGCAGGATGCCATAAAGTAGAACAAGCAGGCGGCAAAAGTAAAAGACAAAGCGAAACCAACAGAAACTTAAATCATGCGGAACTTACTAGTGCCGATGGATCGATTGTTCCAGATTTACGTCATATTGAATTACGTCTTGGAAATCATTGTAATTTAAAATGTCGAAGTTGTAATGCAGACTCTAGCACTAGTTGGATCCAAGATTATTACAAATTAAAAGATACTGTTAAACTAGCGTCAGGCTATCATTGGATTAAAAATAATCCTGACTTTACATTTGACTGGGTCGATGACGAATCTTTTTACGATAAACTAATTGAAGTTGCTCCTAATTTAGAACAAATTCATATTAGTGGCGGTGAGCCGTTCCTTGTACCTACACATTTTAAATTACTTGAAAGGTTGGTAAAAGAAGGCCGTACCGATATTGCTATACATTACCATACTAATTTAAATTATAAGTTTGAAAAAGTTAAGCCTGCATTAGACTTGTTAACTAATTTTAGAGAAGTTCATATTAGTTTTAGTATCGACGACGTTGCAGAACGTAATACATACATTAGAAGTTTAAGCGACTGGGATTTAATGATCAAAAATCTCAAATTGATTACTGAAAATTATAAATTTATTTTCCGTATAACACAAACTATCAGTGTTTATAATTTTTTATATGTTGAAGAGCTTGAACAATATTTAAAAAATGAAGGCATTGATATTCGCATTCATCTAAATCACGTACATAGTCCAGACTATTTGATGGCAAATGTATTGCCAAAAGAAGTAAGGCAACAAAAGATCAATTCAATTTACGGATTGATCAATGATAAACTTTGGCAGGATTTATACGGACATTATTTTAGTCCGGAGTCAAACGGACTGTGGGACGATTTCAAACATTTTACATCAAACGTTGATTTGATTAGAAACGAATCACTAAATACTCATTTTAATAAACTAATAACATTATGATTCCTGAAAAATTCTGTGTGGTGCCGTGGATACATTTAAATCCAGAACCTAGCGGCGCTGTTAAACCATGCTGTGCATATTTTGATAATTCAAAACCTGCATTTCAAAATATAAAAGATTTTTCTTTAGAGGAAATTTGGAATAGCGATGATCAAAAAAATCTGAGAAAACAATTTCTAAACAATCAAACACCTCAAGGTTGTGCTACTTGCACAAAAAAAGAAGGTAGCGGCAACCACAGTTTTAGGATGGCCATGAATGAACGATTTGCCAAACACATCGTTCCTGCTATTGAAAATACAGAACCAGACGGTCACTATGAAAATTTCAATTTGGTCTATTGGGATTTTAGATTCAGCAATGTTTGTAACTTTAAATGCAGAATGTGTGGTCCTACCTGTAGCAGTTCGTGGTATGAAGAGTCGGACAGATCTCGTCCTAAAATTATGGACAAAGACTTTTACGGACGTGACTTGATGCCGTATGTGGACCAGTCTATTAATGTTGTGGAAGAAGTTTATTTTGCAGGTGGTGAGCCGTTAATGATGCCAGAACACTATCAAGTATTAGATAAACTAATGGAGCACAACCGTTATGATGTGTTTTTAAGATACAACACAAATTTAAGTACTATCAAATACAAATCATATGATTTGATCAATGTTTGGAAAAAGTTTAAAAAAGTTCAACTGTTTGTGAGTCTTGACGGTTATGGTGAAAACGCAGAATACAGTAGAAGCGGTACTGACTGGCCGCGTGTTGAAGATAATCTTAAAAAATTAATCGAGCATGATATTTCTCTAGTTATATCATGTACTGTTAATATATTTAATGTGTTTCATTTACCTGATTTTATAGATAGATTAATATCACTCAATGTCCCGCTGAAAAAGTTACTGATCAGTAATTTGATATTTCCTACACATTATCAAGTTGCAATACTTAGCGATGAATTAAAAATTAAATTAAAAGAAAAGTATACTAATCATTTAGCTATGTTGAGCGATTCAGATAGAAATATTATTGTTTCAAAATATGAACAAATCTTTTATTATTTAGAAATGCCCGTTACCAACGATGATCAAAAATCATTTGTTAAATCAACGCTAAGATTAGATGCAAGCAGGAACGAAAACATCACAGATGTAATTCCAGAATACCAAGAATGGTTTTTTGAATTAAAAACAAAATATAATTTATAATATGAAAAATATTTGGTTACCCAACAATGTGTCGATGGTACACTGCGAGCTTTCTACATTTTGTAACGCCGCTTGCCCTAACTGTCCTAGATTTTTTACTGGTACTCATGTTGTGAGATCAGGTGTTACACTAGCTCAAGTAACAATAGATCAGTTTAAAAACTGGTTTGAAGAAGAATTTATTAAAAATGTAACCCAGTGGAAATTCTGCGGAACGCATGGAGATCCTATGATGGCCAAGGATGTAGTTAAGATAATCCGTTACATCTTTGATATTAATCCGCAAACTAATATTACTGTTAATACCAACGGGGGTATACGTAATGAACAAGACTGGCAGACTCTAGGAGAAATTTCTTCTAAACATAAATTAAAAATTGTGTTTTCAGTTGATGGATTAGAAGATACCAATCATTTATATCGTAGAAATGTAGAGTGGACTAAGCTAATGGTAAATGTACAGTCCTACATAAACTCAGGTGGATATGCTCATTGGGAGTTTTTAACTTTTAGACACAACGAACATCAGATTACAGAAGCAAAAGAATTAAGCAGACAATTAGGATTTGCAGAATTTCTTCAAAAAAGAGCTGTTGGTTTTGAACATGACGGAAATTTAACTGATATGCCTGTATTTAACGCAGATGGAGAATACGATTATTCGATTTTACCTCCTTTAAATTCGGAATATAGAATGTCTAAGATTAGTTTAGAAAAAATCGTCGACAGGCGCCGAGATAATCTTACAAACTACTACAGAGAAAATATCGATAAGTTAAAAGATAACTTTGAAGAAACTGTTAGTAATTTTGAAGATACTATCGAATCTGACAATGTTACAATCAATTGCAATTCTAAAAAAGATAAAAACAGTGAAATTTATATTAATGTTAACGGCATAGTATTCCCATGTTGTTTTATGGGGAACTCTATAGATGCATTTGATTCGCAACCACATGCATTACAACTAAAAACTCGATTAAGAGAATACGGTGTTGATAACTTTGATTTAAATAAAAAATCAATAACTAAAATTTTAAATGAAAATCATTTAAATCAATTTGCATCTAATGATTGGGAAACTCCTAAGTGTCTTGAATTTTGCAAGAAAACTTGTGGAAATTCACATATAATAAACCGTATATATGATATTAAATAATTTTAAATTACTTGACGATACATGTATTAATAAAATATATAGTAATTGTATTTGGACATTTGATATTATCACCAATATTGATGTATCTGAGCAGTTGTTCATTTCTGAGTATCAACCTCTGAATAGCTTACTTCCAATTGGTGGTCGAAAAAACTATATAAAAAAATCGTCTGATATTCTCGACACGTTTATTAACACGTTAAATGATTTAGTATTTTTAAAAACACAAGAGCTAGTATTCTCGGAAAAAATGAAAGGAACATTCCAATCAAGATGGCCGATTGAAGAAGAGCAATTCAACCATAATATGTTTGCAATGACGCATATATTTAAAGATCCGCCAAACTTTAGTATGGGTAAGCATTTAGATAATCAAAGAGTTGTAGGAAACGCTATTGTTAATCTTATAGATAATTCCAGTACTACTGAATTTTTTGACTATAGAGATCCAGATAAAGTTATTTTTTCAACTATTGGAGCCAGAAATACTGGAGTATTGTTTTTAAATACACCTGCCGCTTTACACCACATCAAAAATAAAAATGCAGATCGTTACATTGCTAATTCTTCTATAATGATAAAAAAATGGTAACTAAATCTAAAACTTTTTGCCTGCATCCCTTTACCCATTTGGAAATAGCAAACTCTGGAGAAATTGCACCGTGTTGTAGTTTTGATCGGTACTACAAGTTAGACAACGGCAATACGGCAACAATAGCAGATTCTTTTGACAGCATTATTAATAGTCAACATTCATTAGAGTTAAAAAAAGCATTACTCAACGATGAGCAACATCCAGGGTGCCGAAGATGTTGGGAAGATGAAGCGGCTGGACGAGCCAGTCAACGACAACGATATACTCGACGTTACATGGAATATCAGGATCAATTTACTAATTATGATCAATTTAAATTATTATCTTTTGATTTAAAATTAGGAAACACTTGTAATCAGATGTGTGTGATATGTCATCCTGGTAACAGCTCTATGCTGGTAAACGAATATAAGGTATTATTTCCGCATAGACGAGCCAATTACATTGGATTAGATTGGTATAGATTTTCTGAAAATATGGAAAAGATTGAAAAAGAATTAGACACAATTTTGCATATTGATTTTTTTGGTGGCGAACCTTGGCTAATTAAGCAACAATGGGAAATTCTTCAAAAGTTAATTAAGATAGGTCGCAGTCGCGAAGTAACATTAAATTATGCGACTAACGGAAGTATTTTTAGCGAAGAATATTTTGATATTTTTTCTAAATTCAAAAAAGTTAGTATATTGTTTAGTGCTGACGGAATTGAAGATACTTTTGAATATAATAGATATCCCGGTAAATGGGATGTTTTTAAAAATAATTTGCAAAAAAGTTTAAGCTATGCAAATCCAAATCTATCAATTAATATTAGTTATACTGTGAGTATGTATAGTATCTTCAATGTTATTGAAAGTTTGGAATATTATTCTTCAATATCGAATGAAACTAACAATTTAAAAGTTTGGTTTAATCTAGTCAATGATGAAGAATATGCAATAAAAAATTTACCTAACGAATTTAAAGAACTGTTGATAAAAAAAATAACACAACATATAAATGTTGACTGGCCATTGTTAGATAAAAATAGTTTACAGTCTCTTATTTACGAATTACAAAAATCAAACGACGAATCTAAATGGAAACGATTTAAAAAAATTACCAGTGATCGCGACCATCTTCGATCCCAGTCAATATCAACTATAATACCAGAACTATCATGGATCAGCACACATTAGAAAAATTAACTGATTTTGCAAGCCCTTTGTCTGACAATTGCGATTTGGCATTCACTGTGGAAATGTTAAAATTATACAAAACAAAATCTATTTTGGAATTGGGGGCTGGTAACGGAGATTGGATACGATTTATAGCTAATGCGTTGCAAGACAATGATATTTCGTTTATTGGTTACGAAGACTTTAGATGGAAGATGAATAACTCTTGGGAAACAACCATATTGGATTTAAACAAGTTAATACATGATTCGCTATCTAGCATGAAACTTAATAATCAAGTTTTTTTAAAAAATGCTGATATTACAAAAATTGATGCGACAACAGAATATAGCGGCCAATTGTTTGATGTAGTAAGACTGGATTGTTTGGCAACCGATGAATCTGATATTGTAAAGGTAATTAGCAATATCTTGCCATACACTCATGATAATACAATTTTTTTAGTAGACGATATCGCTGTCAATTATTGCCCTAATAGATTTTTGGCAATGATGCACCTTTCACAAGCAAATATGCTAAAACCGTTATGGTTTGGATCTAAGGAAGGTGCATGGGTCAAACCCAATTTTAATTTTGAAAATTTCAAATCAGCAATGGAAAACAAACTTGATACGCATTGGTATACTGGCGATTTTTATCAATACAAATTACTAGGACAGCAGTATACTTTTATAACTACACGAATGAATCATAGATAATTGTGTTGTAAATTTACAACATCAAAAAGTAGTTGACATACTGTCGTCTCGATGCTATAATATATACATTGTTAAACAAACAGGAGCAGAAATGGCTACTAAAGCACCAGCAACAAAAACCCGTATAACCAAAAAGCAAGTGATTGCTCACCGCACCAAGGCGGTTAAGGACTACAGCCCAACTTGGGACGGTTGCGAAACTATGGATGCTGATCAGTTCATGCGCCACTTTCATAGTGCTATGGGCTATTACCGTTTGGAATTTAGCGGCAAAGATTTGAAACCTGCTGTAATCAAATGGATGACAAGTATTAATTGCACTAAAGAAGACATTGCCGCGTTTAAGCGAACCAAAGATAGTCGTTGTAATGTTACAATGGGTGCCATTGCAAGTTGTCTACTTCGTGGTATGCCTGCTGTTCGTGAAGATTTTAACAAAGGCCGAGACACTACAGTTTGGTTGCGTAACGAAATTGTACAAATTGTTGCACAAGGTAAAGACGATATTGACGAAGAAGCAGTTGTTGAAGTAAAGCCTACTGTGGCACAACCCACTATTCAAGAGCGTGTCAAAGAATCTGCCTTGCGTATGACTGAAGAAATTGAAGACGCCATCGAAGGTTTCCACGTAGATCCAGAAAACTTTGATCCAAAAGCATTTAAGATGCTTAACTTGCTCAAGGGTAAAGAAGTTAAAGCGGCACATGCTAGAATCATTAAAACCCTCTACAGCAGGGATTTAGCTGAGCTCGAAGAGTTGGCTAGCGGTAAAGCAGACGAACAGCTTAAAGAGGGCTATAGTCACCGTAGCAAAAAACAAATTAAGAATTTGATTGCTTTTTATCAAGAAATTATGAGTGCATGTGATATGCTTGCTCAAGAAGCCAAAGTTAATCGTGCTCCACGTAAAACTAAGGCAGTTCCAAAAGAGAAGTTAGTTGCTAAACTCAAGTACATGAAGTCAAACGAACCTCTTAAACTTGTAAGTATTAATCCCACTGACATCATCGGCGCTGGCGAGCTGTGGATTTTCAACACAAAAACCCGCAAGTTAGGCAAGTATGTAGCCGCAGAGTTTAACACATTAAATGTCAAAGGTACTACAATTACCAACTTTAACGAGTTTACCAGTATCCAAAAAACTATCCGTAAGCCCGAGGAAAAGCTCAAAGAGTTTAAGGCGGCAGGTAAGGTACAGTTGCGTAAATTCTTAGACGACATTAACGCTACGGATACCAAATTAAACGGCCGTATTAACGAAGATACCATCCTGCTTAAGGTAGCATAATTTGGTAGTTTATTGATGGAGTCTCTGATAAATATTAGATAAAGAGACTCCATTATGACAACACAACAATTAACCGTACGAAACGATAGATTATGGGCAGATAGTAACCTAGATCTGTCTGCTGATCATGCTTACAAAATTGATAACACTCCAGTATTATCAGCTACCGAGCTTGGCCTTACTGTTACTAAAAGTAATTTAAGAGAAATTGGTACTCTAAAAAGTTTAGAAGTATCGGGCACTACAACTCTAGCAGAATTTGCACATTTTAATAGTACAAACGGACGATTAGGTCTAGGAACCTTAGACGCTAATGCCAGCATTAGTATTTTAGATAACGATGTTGAAATCGCCATTGGCAGTCCGGAGCCTGGCATTGCACACTTTGGAACATATTCAACTAGTGATGTTGCTATTATTTCTGATAATATTCCACGTATACTTGTAAAAAGCAACGGCGAAGTAATTATCGGTAGCGAAGCAGGAAAAACTGGTGTGTTGCGAGTGCATGGATCCTTGCATGTTGACAATTTTGTTGCCGATACTCGACTTGAACGCAATAGTCCTTTAGAATTTAAAGCCAACAGAGATGGCAGTATTTACGGATTAGGTTTAATTTGGTCTGCAGATCGTATTACTCGTCAGTTGATCATGCGTGATGGTCCTGATAGATTATGGGCTAGCACATCCATAGACTTGGATGAGCATCAAACATATTATATAAATGGCAGATCTGTTCTAAGTGCAACTAGTTTAGGTTCTAGTGTTGTTAACAGTAACTTGGTTACTGTGGGTCCATTACAATCACTAACGGTTACCGGCGACGTAGAAATACAAGGCAACTTAACAGCTGGTCAAAGTAATGTTACTTTAAAATCATTGTTTATCAACAACGGTGTTGAAAATGTATTGTTTGACGAAACAGGCACAAATAGCAATAAAAATTACAGAATTGCCGTTAACCAAGAAGATGTATTCTACGGTAGCAATGATGAAATCATTATTGGTAATCCAAACTTTGCTCGCAGGGCTGTTAAAGTATTTGGTCCAATATCCACTACTTCAGATTTAACTGTTGACGGTGCTGTTAGTTTAAACAATAAGAAATTTACCAAAGGTAACAATGCACCAACTGAAGGACAATGTACCAAAGGTGACATTCATTGGAATGAAAATCCAGTCGAAAGCGGTTACATTGGTTGGGTGTGTATTTCGTCTGGTACGCCTGGACAATGGTTACCGTTTGGTGCTATTGCTCGTCAATAAACTTGACCTTGTTGTATAAAAGTATATAATTACTATATGCGGACTTAGGCATTCATCCCGCAATATAAACTCTGCATGTCATTGCTTAATCAAGGAGATTACAATGGCAAAATTTTATTCAACAAAAACTTACGGAAACGATCGAGGCTTATCATGCTGTTTTAGACAATGGCGTGCCACACATAGCCATTGTTCAACGCTACACGGTTACTCTATTGGCATCAAATTAATTTTTGAATGTGATACACTAGATGACAAAAATTGGTGCATGGACTTTGGTGGTCTTAAAGAATTCAAAGCATGGGCAGACTATATGTTTGATCATACCCTAGTAATTGCAGAAGACGATCCTCATTTAGAAACATTCCAAAAACTAAACACTATCGGTGGTGGATTTGAAGACAGCGGACTATGCGACTTACGGATTGTACCCGGAGTAGGTTGTGAAATGTTTGCCAAAATGGCATACGATAAAATGGCCGAGCTATTAGCATCTGGCGACATGCGTTATCCAATTAACCCAACAGTAAGAGTTAAATCAGTTGAAGTATTTGAACACGGTGCTAATTCAGCTACGTACGAAGGTTAACCATTACTGGCGTATTTGGGCAAAAGCCTTAGGTGAAAAATCAGGTAATTCGGACGAGGAATCGGACCGAATTGCTTGTATTAGAACGCTAATTGTGTTAATATACATTATCACAAACTTTTTTATAATCGCAGGCGTCATAAGGCATTGGTAATGGGAAAAATAGGCTTCGCATGTAAATGGATCGATCATGCAGATCAAGTAAACGGCATCAAGAAAGATGACGATGCTAAACAATACAACACCGGTACAACTACCATAAGTTGGTTAAATAGACAGAGCAAAGAAGTTGCAGAGCAAAAACTCTGGGACTTAATGGTTCAAAATTTATCAGCTACACAAAAACTTGTAGACCGTGTAGGAGAGCTTAATGAAAATCTTAGGATGGTTCGCCTTAGTAGCGACATTCTTCCTGCTTATACCGAGCCTAGTTGGAGTTATTTTTGGCGTAAGCCTGACGTTGTCAGCTATCTCGAGCGCAATTTTAGCCTTATTGGTAATAGTGCTCGTGCAAGCGGTACCCGTCTTTCTATGCATCCTGGCCAGTTTGTTGTTCTTGCTAGTATTAATCCGGGTATTGTTCAACGAAGTATAGAAGAATTTGAATATCATGCAGACATGGCACGATATATGGGTTATGGTAAATCCTTTCAGGATTTTAAAATTAACGTACATATCAGCGGTAAATTAGGGCCCGATGGCATTCGAGATGCGCACAAGAGATTAAGTGACGAAGCACGTAACTGTATTACAATTGAAAACGAAGAAAACTCGTGGGGGTTAAATGACTGTTTAGCTATTAGCGATATCGTTCCTATTGTGCTCGATATACATCACCATTGGATCCGTGAAGGGGAATATATCCTTCCGGACGATCATCGCGTTAAGCGTGTTGTGGATAGTTGGCGTGGTATGCGCCCTACTTGTCATTACTCAGTTAGTCGTGAAGATTATCTTGTGGAGCATGACAAACTTGTCGCACCTGTTCATACCCAGCTCCTTTTAGATGGGTATAAGAAACAAAAACTGAGAGCACACAGTGACTTTTATTGGAATCAAAAAACAAACGAATGGGCAATAACTTTTCTAAACCAGTTCGACATAATGTGCGAGAGCAAGGGAAAAAATCTCGCCAGCATGGAACTGTACAATCAAGCCAAAAGCTATCTCGAGAGCAATTAATTTTTCGTATAGAAACTCTCAGAGAAGAGCTGGAGGAAAATCCCAACTTGAACGATCAGCGTCGAGCTAGAATTCAAGAGGATATGGCTAATTACTCTCAGCAATTAAACAAGTTTTAATATAAGGGCATTTTGCCCTTATATTATTTTGCTACTTTAGGTGCTTTTGGAGCACGTGGCTTTTTAGCCGCTGGTGCTTTTTTAGCCGCTGGTTTTTTCTTAGCCGGAGCAACTGACTCAACCATAGCTTCTGAAGCTTGAACAGCAACCGGTGTTGGTTCTGCTACAGGTGCAACTTCAACTTTATAAGGAGCTTCTGGTTGAACTTCTGCCTTTGGTTTAATACCAAATAATTTTTTAATGTGATGTAACATATCTTTTTCCTTTAAGGTGTCAAGCGCCAATTCGCCGTTGAGCTACACTAGCTGTGCCAAGAAGAAATAGGGAAAATTCTTGACTTGCGGATCCTTGGATACCCTATTGATCACTTGACTGAGTTATTTAACAATAAATACAATCATGTATAATTTTATCAAGTATGTAAGCCTAAATGAAGGTAAAACTCCCACTACCTTAGAACAAGCACGATTGCCCTACGCCGCTGGTGCATTGGGTCGAAGTTTGAGCAAAAAAACTATAGATTATCATTATGGCCAGCTTTATAAAGGCTATGTGGATCGATACAATAAGGGCGAAGGCGACCCGGATTTCAATGAGGCTGGTGCGTTTTTACACGACATATATTTTAGACAATTTCAATCTCCCACCAACTCTAACAAACCCGAGCACATTGCTGAAAACTTTATCAACAAGCACTTCAAAAGTTTTGATAGATTCAAGGATGAGTTTACAAAAACAGCAATGAAAATACAGGGCAGTGGCTGGGCTTACTTGGCTAGAGATGGCAGTATTAAAACCATTAAGAATCACGAAATTAAAATGGATATTATACTGTTGATCGACTGGTGGGAACATGCGTGGGCCCTTGATTATCAAGCTGACAAAAAGGGTTATCTTAATAACCAGTGGAAAATTATCAACTGGAATCTAATAAGTTCTAGAATTGGTCGAGTGTCTTAAGACTGCTTACGGGCATGTCCCACACCTTACGTGCTTCTACGCCCTTTATCTGTGCAAATTTTTTAGGGTCACAGTCTCCGCACACATGATAAAAATTGTTGTTTAATCGCTTGGGATCCATTGATCCTTTTTCTCGATTAAACACGCCTTGACAACAATCACATTTAAACACAACCACTGTTACTTTACGGCTGTAAGAATGTGTCTTACCCTTCTTACTGGTGCGTATGTGCTGGTTTATTCTAAATTCAGTTCCAATATACATAACTGTATTTACATTAAGGTTATAAAATCCTTTGATAAATATTCAATCAAGGACAAATATGATTACTATTTCCGAATCGGCAAAAACAAAAATCAAGGACTTACTACTTGAAGAAAACAATCCCAAATTAGCATTACGTACATTTGTGCAAGGTGGCGGCTGTAGCGGTTTCAGCTATGGATTTACATTTGATGAAGAAGCCAATGAGGACGATTTTGAAGTTCCTTTAGACGAATTTCGAGTACTTGTAGATAGTATGAGTATGCAGTATTTAAGTGGCGCAGTAATAGATTATAAAGAAGACTTGCAAGGTAGTTCATTCAGCATAAAAAATCCCAACGCAACAACTACTTGCGGCTGTGGATCAAGTTTCGGAGTTTAAAGACAAATGACACAACAACTAATTGACATTGGCGTACAAGGTAATGACGGTACCGGTGATAGTATCCGCGAATCGTTCCGTAAAGTTAACGAGAACTTTAACGAAATTTATTCTGTCTTTGGACTTGGCGGAACTATTAGATTTACCGATCTAGGAGATACTCCTAACAGTTATTCAGCTAATCAAGTAATCATGTCTGATACAACTGGCACAACATTAACTGCCAGAGATTTAGTAGCTGGGGCTGGTATTGCAATTGATAAAACTAACAACGCTAGTTTAACTATTAGATCAACTACGGCGGGATTGATTGGCGATAGCGCACCTAGTTTAGGACTGAACTTAAACGCAAATAATTTTACCATTGCTCGATTAGCAAATCCTAGCCAAACCCTAGTTGATGCATTTAATGCGTCCTATGCAAGTTTAGGTGTGTCAACTACTCTTTCGCAATTGGCTATTAATAAAGGTTATGCAGATAGTCATTATGTTGCTGTTTCAAATGGATATATTACCGATGCTTTGAGAGCAAGAAATGAACCAGCTATTCCTCAAATTAATGATCCAGATTACGATAAAACTTTAACTAGTAATTATGTATCTACTGAAGTAATGCAACGTAAAGATACAGTGTATCGCGGTGGCGATAAGATGACAGGAGCGTTGACACTTAGCGATCACCCAGCTCCATTAGAAGGGTTTGGTACACCTAACGGCGCCAACGATTTACAAGCTGCCACCAAATATTATGTGGATAACAATAGTTATTCTAGCAATATCAATTTGTTTGTATCAACAACTAGTGGTGACGATAATCAAACAAAAAGCCCAGCGGGTAAAGAAGGACGTTTTTGGCAATATGCTTATAAAACAGTTGGCCAAGCCGCATTGGCCGCTGAGAGTTTAATTAATTTAGCAAGCCTTGAGCCGGGCCCGTATAGACAAAAAGTTGCTTATACAGTTGGCGTTAATCAAACGTTCAGTACTATTCAAAGTGTGACTCTGACTGGCGGTAATGCTGGAGTTAGTGGTTACGAACACGCAAGTGAACTGTTGCGTCTTAACAAAAGTTTTATTCAAAGCGAAACAATTGCGTATCTTAATAAAAAATATGTAAATTATATTCCAATTGATTCAGCACGTTACAACTCAATCATAAGCAATATTGTAGATGGTATTGGTTACGATTTGGTATTAAACACAAATTACAATTCAGTAACGCAGGCTTCTAAATTGTTCAATCCCATTTACATAGACCTAGTTACAGAACAATTAACTCAGCTGTTGGATGGTATTGACTATGCCAAAAACATAATTTTAGCCTACAGTTACAGCACTGTCAATGCACAAAATTACATTGGCGCCGTCATTGACGCTATATGTTACGATCTAGTTTTTCAAGGGTCTTTCCAAAGCATACAAATTGCATTGGCGTTTGGTCAATACAATACCGGATTAGACCTTGACGAAATCAAAGCTACATTATCAAATTTACAAACTACTCTAGTAGCGATACCATCGGTAGCGTTGAGTACAAACGCTGTGTCATCCATCACTAATAATATCAACTTGATTAATAATTTGTTGACTACAGGCGACATACCAGCAGTATCATTTCCAAGCATACAAGGAACTGCATCTGGATTAGTTAGTGCAAGAGATCTGTTGTTGGCTAACATACCGTTTATTCAAGCTGAAATCACTGCTTACTTAAAAGCAAACTTTCCAACAGTCGCATACAGCAAAACACGCAGTGAACGCGATATAAACTACATAGTTTGGAGTGTAGTATACGATTTGATGTATGGTGGGAATCAGCAAAGTGTATACACTGGTTTGCAATACTGGCAGGGCGGAGTTTATCAATTATTAAGTTCAGAAAAAGAATCATGGGTTGCGGCTATTAATTATATAAACAATTTAGCACAAGCCATTATTATCAACGCTCAGCCTTCAACTGTCTATCAAACTAGTTTTAGACAATACACAAATGAAACGGTGTTAGGCGGCTCAGCCGCTTCAGGCAGTATTTCAACAAACATAGCTTCTATTGCTAGCATTGTCAATGCAAATAGTTTACCAACTCCTACAGTTGTGCTTCCCACAATCAGTGCGGTATCGTCTGTATTGCTAACAGCAAGAACTGATATTGTATCTCAGAAAACAGCATTAAAAACAGCGGCCACTACATACATTAATTCTAATACAAGTTTTTCTGTTATTAATAACGATGTTATAAATGGTATCATTACTGCTAATTTTGACACAATAAAAAATATATTGACACTGGGCCTTGGTTCTCGATCTGTCCCTACATATGTTAGTCCATCTGGATTAGCTTCAGGTTATACGTATGCCAGACAAGCACTATTAGCTAACAGCAATTTCTTAGTAGAAGAGACTTACGCTTGGCAACTGGTACAAACTCCTAGTTTTGTCCCATCAGAAGGAGTTGCATCTTTTAAGCGTAGGCTTAATTATTTTATAGAAGCAGTTGCATATGACATTACTTATGGCGGTAATTCAGGTAGTTTGCCAACTGGTTACGAATATTGGATTAACGGAGTATCGACATTATCAAGCACTGAACGTAGCATCTATGCACAAGCTATTGGTCGTTTACAGAATATAGCATCGTTAGTATCGTCTAATTCTGTAGTAACTCCAACATTCCAAGGTGTTGTTAGTCAAACATTTAATATTATATGGGTTGGAGGTAACGCGGGCCAATCAATCATAAATGAAAGATTTTCAAACATTTCAACTATTATTCAAAATAATACGTCATTGGTTTATGTGTATCCATCTTTGGATGGATTTGATAGCGTATACAAAGCCGCAAGAACAACTATTACTGGTAATAAAACATCAATATCTGCTAGTGTAATTAATTATTTAACTGCAAAATACAAAGGCGGATTTAACTATAATGAAGTAACTTGTTACAGAGATATTGGTTATATTATTGAAGGTATGCGTATTGATTTACTAACAGGTGGTAATTATCAAACTGTTACTGCTGGTAAAAGTTACTACAAAAGTGCCAGTGCTAGACTAGCTATTACAACACAATTGACAGAAACTGTTGATGGTTTAACTTTTGCTAAGAACTTGGCATTACAAGTATTGAATCAAACTTCCGCCACTCGCTTTCAAACATTAGTTGCTCAAGTATTCAACGTGTCATTGACTGCATCTGCTCCGGCAAAAACTACATTTACTAATAATATGAATACTATCCTTAGTATTATTACTAACGGATATGGGTCAGCTCCTGCGGCATCGTTTGGTACTGGCATCTACACTGTTGTCTTTGGCAATGGCGGCAACGGCTATGTAGATCAAGGATCCCCAGGTAGTGTACATATTATTCCTGCTAAGATATTGTTAGGCAGTACATCAGGTGCGGCTGGTACTATTGTGAAATATTTGCCAGGTAGCGGCGCAAGTACAGATTCTATTCAAGTTAGATTAACTAAACCTGCTTTCTTCCAAACATCTGAGCAAATGGAATTTGGAGAAACTGTCAAAGATCTCAATATTACTATTTTTGTTGAAAGTGGGGTCTATTATGAAGACTATCCAATTCGATTGCCAGCTAACTGTAGTATTAAAGGTGATGAATTCCGTCGAACAATTATTCGTCCATTGGATAGAATTTCGCAATCCCCTTGGAGAAAGATTTTCTTTTATCGAGATGCTGTTATTGACGGATTACAAATTGGATTGACCAATACATCGGTTGATTATGCAACTGCCTCTAGCATTACATTAGGCAGTACCACAGATAAAATTATTATCACGTTGGGTTCTGGGCAAGCTCAGGCCAATTGGATTGGAAAAATTGTTCAAGATAATAATGTTCCTCCCGGTAAAGCTGTAGTTGAATCCGTAGCAGGAAATACCATGAACTGCTCAGTTATCTATCCGTTCGCTGTAAAAACAACTTATGCTTCAGGCAATTGGCATTTGTATGGAACATATAATTACGGCAGACATTATTTGACCAATCCATTAGACATAACAAGCACTTCTAAAAATAATCGTGATATTGATGTGTTATTATGCGGCGATGCAACTCGTGTTAGCAACTTGACATTCCAAGGTCATGGTGGATTTGCTATGGTACTGGATCCAGAAGGTCAAATTAAAACCAAGTCGCCTTATGGTCAAGTTTGTTCAAGTTTTAGCCAATCGGTAAATCGACAAGCATTCAGGGGCGGACAATTTGTTGACGGTTTTGCTGGTAGATTGTTTGGCACCATTACCAATGTGGCCGATGCAGGTATCACTGTAACTGTAACTGGTTCTGTAAATAGTGGATTAGATATTCGTCCACCGCAAGCACCTTGTGTGTTTTATGTACAAGGTAATCGTTTCCAAGTTAACGATGTTGTTAGTTTTGATCCAGCCACATACACAGTTGTATTAACATTGGATGTATCAACACCATTCAACACCGTCAACATTTATAACACTGCTAATTTTTCAACTGCTGTAGGCTTGCGAATTGACGATTTAACTAATGACTTAGTACTGGGATCTAATTTCCAAAGTATCAAAACAGGATTATATTATCTTCAAACTGCAAACGTTGTGGTGGGAATTAAACAGACATATCTGCTGGCCGGATTGAACAAAACTCGAGACTTGATGAATTCGGCTATTTCAAATGGCACTTCTCGTGGTATCATAACCAGTCAGATGACCACTATCACTGACATGATATCTTCTGGCTTGGCAGCATTACCTGCGGCAACATTCCCAGAGCCCCTTGGTGTGGCTACTAACGTATCAGGTGCAGTAAACATATTAAAAGCCAACAAACAATTTATTCGAGACGAGCTAGTTGCATGGGTTGCAACTAATTTTGCCACTAGAGGATACTTGGGATATAGTGCATTTGATTTGAGTCAGCGCATGGGGTATTTGATCGATGCAATGACTTATGATTTGTTATACGGCGGCAACAGTGCAACTAGAGATATTGCACAATTTTATTACAGCAACAGTGTTAGTCAAATTGCAGGTTTGGAATATTTGTATTCGTCTGCAATTTCTAAACTAATATCTTTGGTAAAATCAGTGGCAGTAAATACTACTGTTACACCAACTGTAGGAAACATATCTCCTCAAGTTACTAATTTGCCTGCGGCCACTTCAGCGCAAGGAACTATATTGGCCAACTTGGCTAGTTTGGCCATCGATTATATATTGGATGGTAATTTTAATAATTCCATAATTGGTACTATTACATCAGGATCTGCTAACATAACCAATGTGTCATATAATCCTGCGCTAATAAATGGAGCAACAATTGCCAGCGCAGTCAATGCTGGTGTACCTGCAGGAACAACTATTGTATCATATGATCCAGTAACTAATATTGTTGTTATGAGTGCAACTGCCACGGTAACTAGCACTAACTTAAAATTAACAGTGGGCGGTACTGTACCAAGTAGAATAGCACCTACCACAGCTGGACAAAATAGCCAGCGCATAATCGATGCAGGCGCTATTGTGTCTGCAAAAACTTCTATACAAAATGGAGTCATCAGTTACCTAGATTCAGGTGGCGGCACTGGTATTAACGTTGAGATGGGCGGTAATCGATCAATGCTGGCCAATGACTTTGCTATGATTAACGATTTAGGTTATGCAATTGTGGCCACCAACGGCGGTGTAACTGAACAAGTTTCAACATTTACATATTATTGTCATACTCACTATTGGGCCAACAACGGCGGACAAATTCGTTCTGTAGCAGGCTCCAATGCACATGGCAATTACGGTTTGAGATCTAGTGGCTACGATGTGACTGAATTGCCCGATTCTGTAAAATTGGCCAACGACATGGTCCAGACTGCACAGGTATACAAGCAGGGATTAGTTTCAACACAGATGGCTCCAACTGCCACTGCTCAGGCATTAGGAATTTGGATTATTGGTTATACATATACTCCTCCAAACAATGCTGAGATTGAGATTGATCATACTGCGTCGGGTGGTTCTATCTATCGATATCTTATCAGTACTGTTGAACATACTACAATCACAGTTAACGGGCAGAACGTACTTAAATTGAATTTAAGTACCGCTGGTACAAATAGTACTATTACCACAGGATTGGCATATGCATTATACGATGGGCAAATGCTAACCATTCGTGTTAATCAAAATATTAAATTTAATGATATTGACAACGTCAAACCAACAAGACCAAGTACTGCTGTTCAGTACAGCGAAAATTTAGGCGACATTTACAGAATTATTGCTTACAATTTGACAGAATCAACAGGAGAATTATTGCCAGCAAACGTTGCTGTTTTACAAAGTGATAGTTCGTTTAGCTATTATAAATTCACAACTGATGGCACGAACATTACCCAATTAGATCCTAGTGATTCTAGTAAAACACAAGGTAGTAAAGTTGGTGACAATAAAATAGCAGTGTTGCAAATCAGTCAGCAAAACCAAATTGACCAATTGAACAAAGGAATCTTTTTGACTGGTTGGAATGGCCGAGTACACCGTATCACTGGGTATACACCACCGTTGTTTATTGCAACTGGTGCATTCAGTAGTTATGATGATGCAACCCGCAGATTAATTGTAACCAACGTGGCAGGAAGTATTGACATTGGTGATGTTGTCACTGGTACTGGATTTAGCAGTGGACAAACTGTTTCAAATGTTACATTTAGTGGAACTGGAACTATAACGGCAACTGTTACATTAAGTGCGGTGGCAAATACCACTCCCGCTGGTACTATTACATTTGGTGTTAGTAAAAACGGATATTTGAGTATAGATCCTAATGCTGTACTGAATAACTCAGCTGATGGCTCTGATGTATCATCGCTGAATTACAACTCAAAAGCTAGTGGGCCTACTGGTACAAATTATACTCAAGTGTTTTTTGATGTGCCATTTACTACCACATTGCCTGTAGTGGACAGTTATTTAACAATTGCCAATCAAGCAAACACCAGTTACAACGGCACATATCAAGTGTTGTCGGTTATAAGCAAAACACAAATTTCTATTGCCAGCACTAGTGCATTATCAGTGGGTATGGTTATTTCTAGTTCTGCAACTGGTACATATGTGCCTAGTACTTGTGTTATTCAAAGCATTGACAGTTCTACATTATTCACAGTCAGTCCAGCGGCTTGGATTCCAAGCGGAAGTAGCATTGTGTCAACACTGGTAGCATACTTGTCAGGATTGACTATTAGTAATCCCGGAACTAACTATACCGTAGTTCCTCAAATTGAAATATCGGGTGGTGGCGCATTGGTGCAAGCTATTGTGACCTGCACAGTTGCCAATGGCAGTATACAATCAGTAACTATTGTTAGCCCAGGATACGGTTATAGCACTACTCCTAACGTTACTGTTAGCTATGGCGATGCAGTATTAACTCCAGTTCTCTCTGAATCGCCTCAGATTAATTCTACAGTGACAGCAGGTAACATAACAACTAGATTGGGGTTAATTTATGCTAGTGATCCTGGTGCATTTACTGCGGGTGCTAGCAGGACAGTTAGTGGATTTTCCAGCATTACTGGAAGCGGCCCATATGCGGTTAACTTAACTATAAATTCTGGTTCAGTACCAACAGCCGGCACGTGGTATCAAGTTACAGGTAATACAAATACACTGTATAATGGTTTTTATAAAGTTGACACTACCGGCTCAACAACAACTAATATTAGATTAATTTATAATTTTAATCCAGGAACATGGAGTACTAGCACACCTACCACAGTGATATTGTCAGTGACCAGCGGAACTAGTACTCAATTGGGTATCAGCAAACCATTCAGTACCGGAACCGCAGTGACTTTAAGAGCAGGATATCCTATAAATTCATCAGCTCAAGTTACTACACGTATTAGTACTTGTCGTGTTACTGGTCATGATTTACTAGACATCGGAACTGGTAGTTATACCACTACAAACTGGCCAACTGTGATTTACGGTAACCCTGCCAAAATTTATCAACAATCTCAAGAAATTAAAGAAGAAGGTGTGGGTCGTGTGTTCTATGTGACCACTGACCAAAACGGTATCTTCCGTGTGGGACGTTTCTTTACAGTTGACCAGGGAACTGGATCAGTTACATTCTCCGCAAGTATTGCGTTGAGTAACTTGGACGGTTTAGGATTCAAACGTGGTGTTGTGGTCAGTGAATTTTCAACTGATCCAAGCATGACCAACAACGCCAGTGACACTGTTCCTGTACAAAGTGCTATTAGAAGTTACATTGATAAACGTTTGGGCATTGACCACGGAGGCAGTCCGGTTGCACTTGCAAGTTTGATTGGTTCAGGATATGTGCCATTAAACGGCACATTGGCCATGAAATCCACTTTCAACATGGGCAACTTTAATATTGTTAACTTGGGCACACCAGGTACTGACTACGAAGCCGCAAATAAATTGTATGTTGACAGCAGAGTACTGGCATACAATTCTATCAACAAGTTAGTTGATACCACTGTGGTTAGTCCGTCAACAAATAATATTCTTGTGTACGACCAAACAGTGAGCAAATGGAAAAATAAAACCATTACTGGTGACGTAAATCTTGATTTTAATACCAGCACTGGAGTGTTGTCTGCTGTTATACAACCAAGTTCAATTGTCAATACACAAATTTCACCCAGTGCTGGTATTCTGCAAAGCAAGTTGTTAATGACTATTGCCGGAGTATCTGGATCAGCGCCAAGTGGCAATGCGGCTTCAATACAGTCAAGCAATGGCGTGGCCAGTTTTAACTCTAACGAATTTACATTGTTCAACGGCTGGGCCAGTTTACGAACAAGCTCCAGTGCAAGCACTGGCGTAACGTTGAGTAAAATTCAACAGATCAGTAACGGAACCATATTGGGTAACAGAAGTGGGTCCACTGCAAGTCCTGTTGAATTAACTCCTGCACAGGTAGTGGGAGATGCAGGTGGACTTACTAATTCGTTATTCAATGCCAGCGGTGCTGTGACAGTGGCATTTGATGGCGTAAACGTGGCAAACAATGTGTATGCGGTAACAGGCATTACTACCACACGAGCTGTTAACAGTCTTGTTAAAACAGACAGTTCAGGCGGCATTGATGTCAACTATATAAAGATAGGTGGATATAAAGCATTAGGAATTACATCTTTAACTAATACATTTACTACACCTGGCGGATTTGATTACATGACTGTGCTGGGAACAACGTCAAGTAATTCCAACATGACTGTGTTTGGTACATTGGATGTCAGCAATGGTACATTAAAAACCAACTTGTTGACCACTGACAAATCAGGAGCGCCAAGTGGCCCTAACGCAGGCAGTGCCAGTATCAACGGCTGGTGGGCCATGCAAGCATCCAGTCAGATTGACTTTAGTCTTGGTACATTAAAATCTTTGACACTGACCACTGGCGGCGAAACTGTTGCAGGTACAATGACTGGACGTTGGACTCTCGCAGGTGCAAGTAGACTACAAGCTACTTACGCTGACTTGGCAGAATATTATGAAGGCGATCAGGAGTACGAAGAAGGCACAGTGCTGGTGTTTGGTGGTGACAAAGAAGTTACCACAACAACACAAATAAATGACACACGAAGTGCTGGCGTAGTCAGTGCTAACCCAGCATATGTGATGAATGGTGAACAAACTGGCATCAAGGTTTGTATTGCACTGGCCGGTCGTGTGCCATGCAAAGTAATTGGGCGTGTTAAGAAAGGTGACATGCTGACCACCAGTGCCACTGCTGGTTATGCTGTTAAGGCTTTGAATCCTACTTTGGGTGCAGTAATTGGTAAGGCACTGGAAGACAAAGACTACGGAGAAGCTGGTATGATACAAGTTGCTGTGGGGAGAGTATAATGACTAAATTAAATGTTAATATTGGACAAAGTGTCAACGATAAAACCGGTGACACACTTCGCTCAGCGTTTGATAAAATAAATCAAAACTTTACTGAACTGTATACCTTGACAGGTGGCACTAGTGCAGACTTGAGAGAGCTGGCGCAGGACTATGCGGCACCCATGTTCAATCATGCCAGTCACACCAACATCACTGTGACCTATGATGATGCCAATAACAAAATATTACTAACTGGGGCGGCGGCACAGGTACAAAGCAACTGGACTGCAACTACTGGTTTGGGTGTTATACTTAACAAGCCAACTATACCAGCTAGCTTTGCTGGCTATGACAATGAAATACAGGTTAGTCAAGTGGATGGTGATGACACTACTGGTAATGGTGACTTGCTGACGCCAGTTGCCACGATTACCAAAGCACTGACTTTGGTAACTGGCGAAAGAAGAACCATAATTATTCACCCAGGCACATATACTGAAAGCCCAACAATAACAGTTCAATACACAGTGTTGACTACTCTGGCAACTGTGGGTGGTAGTACTGTTATTTCCGGAACTGTGACCGCAACCACTGGCTGTACTATTTCAGGACTAAAAATAACAAACTTGACCAGCACGGCGGCATCTGGTACTGGAAATGTAAACATACTCAACTGCGATATCAGTGGCACACTCACAAAGAGTGGCTCGGGCTTATACACCCTGGTTCGCTTTACTGACTTCGGTGCCGCAACTATTAGTGGAAGTGGATTGGTTGATATCTATGGTGGCACTACAACATTTGTAACAGTTAGCAACGCTGCCGCAAATGTGCTGATTAAAAACGGTACTACCGTTGCTCCAGTCGTAACTGCGGGAAGTTTAAGCATAGTACAGATGGTGGTAGTTGCGGCCGTGACCAATGCTGTGACTACCAATGCTGGAACAGTTATTACCATGGCAAATTGCCAAATAGTAAATTCAGCATTGAATAACGTTGCTCCAGTTTCGTTAAGTGGTTTCTACTCAATCTTCAACTGTGTATATGACAAGCCTAGTTCAACCTTAGTAGCCCTGTCAGCAACAGGTGGTTCAACCAATTCCGTTGATTACTTTCAGTTCATTAATGCTGATAGATTGATTTTGGCATCAGGTGGTAGAATAACATTCCCAGATAGCACAACGCAGACCACAGCCTGGCTTGGCAGTGTAAGCAGTTTGGTCAACGGTACAAAGACAGTGAGCCTTGGCTCGGATGGCACATTGACGCTACCAGCACAGTCAGCTACACTGACCAATGTGAATCAAATTGTATCAGCTAAAATCTATCGAGCTGGTGCCAGTACAGATACAGCCACAATACAAACTGCTCTAGATAATTGGATGGAGGCTGAGCAGGCGTGGATAGATATACGTACTGAAGATGCAATATCAAATGCCGCGGTCGGAAAACCTGCAAGACCGTGGGCAGGCATGCCCAGCTATACAGCATATCAACAGATAATGCTGTATAACCCAACTGGCGGACAATTATCAGTACCCGGTAATATGGCGCCCACAGCCAAGACCGCAAGCGATAATTACCTAGCATACAAAGAACTGCAACGCAACATTGACATTGTGGCAGGCACCAACACATTCAGCTTTGAGAACACTGGCGCCTTGAGAGTTCCAGGTGTAATTACCAAAAACAATAATCTCACATTGGTCAGTGTAGGCACAACCGTCTATCAAGGGTTATCTGATCAAGGATTACCTGTAGAGGTTCGAAACGATCTAACAGCGGCAGTTGTTGCTGACGGAGAGAATGGCAGAGTGTTCGTAAGAACAGATGATGGAACAACATTACGCACTTGGCAGTTTGATAAAGATGGCCTCTTGACATTCCCCAACAACACAGTTCAGACCACAGCCTGGCTTGGCAGTGTAAGCAGTTTGGTCAACGGTGGCAGCACATTGAGTCTTGCTTCAACTGGTGTATTGACATTTCCCAGCAACACCATTAAATCTGCGGTAGACACTGCGCTTGCAGTTACCACTCAGGAAACAGTGGTTACCACCAGTCCGACCTATAACAATGCAACAGCCTTCTCAACAGGCATAACAGTATACGGCACATTTATACAGGGATGGTATCAACGCAATAGTCAACAGATTGAGTTTGCCCTGTTCGGAACCCCTGCGTTTGTGACCTATGTGACTGGACTGGCTCTAGGCACGGGTATGGGTGTGGTGTATGAAACATCCGGTGGCCAGCCTAATTTGTTTACTGGCACCATAACACAGGCATTCATCGCCCTAGGGCAATACGATCCAGCACATCCAACCTGGCAGCGTGTGAGTGGTAGAGTAGACGGCACACTGCCTAACAATACGGGTATCCGTAGTGTATCTTTTTCAACCTCAAGCACAGTTCCACATAATTTTACATTTGGCACAGATGGTAGTTTAAGATTGCCCAACGATGCTGTGATAAAAGATACTGCTGGCGATGCTGTAGCATTTGGACAAAATGCTGGTACAAATGGTCAAGGCGATTATGCAGTAGCAGTTGGTAAAGATGCTGGTATCAACACCCAAGGTACTTTAGCAGTGGCAGTTGGTCTTTCGGCTGGAGAAACTAATCAGGGCGCAGGGGCGGTGTCGGTTGGTAGGCTTGCTGGCAATTTTAACCAGGGTGCAAATGCAGTAGCAGTTGGAGCATATGCTGGTAATAACGGTCAAGCTAACAATTCGATCATATTGAATGCTACTGGCTCTGCCTTGAATCAAACTACAGCCAACACATTCACAGTAGCTCCGGTTAGAAATGCCACTGGTACAAGTGGCATATTACAATACAACTCTACTACCAAAGAAGTCACATACAGCAATACGATCACTGTTAATAGTAGCACCTGGACCTTTGGCACAGATGGTAATTTATCATTGCCCAACTCAGCTGTTATTGGTCAAGCAAGTGATGTTGAAATCACTGCCGCGGCCACAGCCTATACTGATAGTTTGACTTTTTGGGCTGGTGTACGAGCCAGTTATCAGGCACAGGCCGATAATTTGGGTCTCACATCTTCTAATTGGCCATTTATAGCGTGGAACGTAACCGGCCCAACTGCCACAGATTTTCAACAACAGCTTACAACAGCGTGGTCAAGACAGAATGCCTCGATATCCAGTCCACCACTGCCGCTGATATTTCAGCCTCCTATCACAACCTCAGCGTATGCTGAACTTAGATATGCAATTACAGTTGTTGGAACTGCCTGGGATACTTGGCAAGCATTGCTGACCAGTGTGGAGATTACCTCAGGTAGCGAATCGATTACATTGTTGAGCAATGGCAAAGTGGTTGTTCCCAATATCATCCAAACTGATCCAGAAGAAGATCTTGTTATTAGAACTAGATATGCTAGTGCGACCAGCCCACCGAGCACAACAAGCTATACCAATCGAGATTTTACATTTAGTACCAATGGAAACTTAACTATTCCAATTGGCATTGCCAGCACCACAGGTAATTCACGAATTACACCAAATTCAACTGTGTCTAGTAAATTCTTTAACTTTTTTGTAGACGGCTCAAATGGGGCATATACCAGCTCTTTGTTAGACATGCCTGTGGCGGAAAATAACAAAACAGTTAGTGTTCAATTCTATCACTCTAATAACACTGTTGGCAATCTTTGGAATCAAGGTACAGATACTATTGGTCTAACCAATTTCAACAATGCGTTTAATATCTTGGGATTGCGTACTGATATAAAACTTACGGCAGAGGATAGTTCAAGTAACCGATTTACGTGGACGTTTGATAAGACCGGAATATTAACAGTACCGGGCAGTGTAGTTGGTACAGCCACACAAAACGTATTCAATACCACATCAACCACAGTCAACGCATTTGGTGCGGCCACTACGCTGAACATGGGCGCGGCAGGCGGCACTACTACCATTGCTGGCGACTTGGTTGTTAACGGTACCACAACCACTATCAATTCAACAACTGTCACAGTTGATGACAAGAACATTGAACTTGGCAGTGTTGCATCACCAACCAACACCACAGCTGATGGCGGCGGTATCACACTGAAAGGTACTACTGATAAAACCATAGTCTGGGACAATGCCAATACCAACTGGACTGCAAGTGAACATTGGAACATTGCTTCAGGCAAGTCCTACAAGATCAACAATGTTGCTGTACTAACTGCTACAGCCGTGTTGAATGATGCAAGTCAAACTTCTGTCACCATTGCTGGCAATGCTACTACTGCATTGACTATCGGTGCTAGCGGTGCACCTATTACTGGCTTTGCGGCAACTGCTACCACATCAAGTACAGCTTCTAGTCTAGGTTATCTTGGCTTGCCACAAAGTGCTACAGCTACCACTGCCACATTGGCCATAGGTGATGCTGGCAAACACATTTATGTAACTACAGCAAGTCAGACCATAACCATTCCAGCCAATGCATCAGTGGCTTATCCAATAGGAACCACTCTTACATTCATAGCAGGACCAAGTGCTACCACAGTCAGCATTGCTATCACATCAGACACACTGAGATTAGCAGGTGGCACAAGCACTGGCACAAGAACACTGGCTGCAAATGGTATGGCCACAGCAGTCAAAGTGGCAAGTACCACTTGGTACATCAACGGAACAGGACTAACATAATATGACAGGCGTATCAGCATTAATGACCAGCTATGGCGGAACGAGTGGACCCGCATTGGTATTAGATCTAGATGCGGCCAATTATTCGGCAGTTCCAGTCAATGGCAGTACAATAGCAGGCACTGGGGCTTTTGCTATAACCACAAGCAATACCAACAGCAGTATGGCGTGGGCATCAACTGCTGGTGGCATATTCCGCAAGACCACTGCCAACGACACAGATATGTTGAGGTTTGGCCCAAATTATTCATCCTCTTCACAGGCCTATACAGTGATGATGGTTTACCGATCACAGTCAGGCACAGCAGGTAGATTGTTGAACGCCAATACTGCTAGTCCGGACTGGTTAATGGGACTATGGGGTAATTCCGGTGGGGTACAAGATATCTTCTTCAACGGGTCATTTTTAGGCAGTAGTAGCACAGCTCAAACAGGTGCTTGGAGATTTGCTTGGATGACATCTAACGGCACTACTACCACAAATGCCTATGCGGCCGGCAGTACTGCTCCTACCGGCACTCACGGAACTAGAGCTGGTGTCAGTGGATTTAACGGCCTAAGATTGTTTGGTAGATATGTCAGTTCCGTCCAAAATACAGAAGTTGTAACTGCTGATGTGGGCTTGGTCAAGGTCTGGGACGGCGTATTGACCTTGGCACAGATACAGGCACAGCATGAAGCATACAGAACAAGATTTGGATATTAATGAAAGCATTTGTTATCATACTACAAGAAAGTGAACACAGCCGTAAGGTTGGTGCTGAAGCCATTGAGGCTGCTCGCAAGTTTGGCATTGAACCCGAAGTACACAACGCGGTACTGGGATACAATGCTCCAGAACTATTTGCCAAGTATGGCATTACTAGATTCTTAACTAGGGACTTGATTGACAATCCTGGACATCAAGGTTGCTTTCTCAGCCATTTTGAACTGTGGATGAAATGTGTCAAGTTGGACGAACCCATTATTATCTTGGAACACGATGGTGTTTTTATTCGCCCACTACCAGATGACTTGTTGGACAAGTTTAGTGGTGTACTGAAACTGGAACCATACGATGTGTTTGTGGACAGTTATGAAGGCAAAGTGGATGCCAGTTTGAATGATCCAGTAGATGTATGGCATCCGCCAGCAAGAAACACTTGGCACGGTGTGGGAGAGTTCCTCTGGGGTGCTTACGGATACATTATCAAACCACACGCCGCTATGGAACTAATACAGTTTGCCCGTAGAATAGGTGCGGCTCCCACTGATGTACACATTGGTCGCAACATTGTGGACATTAAAGCAACTACAGCAACAGTGGTTAGAATGAGCAAGACCTATACTGAAAACGATGTAAAAGGCATGAGTAGCACCAGCAACTTGCATCAGTACGTGCCGGGACACAATCGCATGGCGCTAGCACCTTATTTGAGCCCTAAAAAGTATGCTGAACTCATCAAGACTTTAGAGTTCCTAGAAACGGTAAATATATAAAACGGAGCAGAACATGCCAATACAACGAATTGAAATAGGTGGATATGCAAATGACGGTACTGGTGACGATTTGCGCACGGCATTTAACAAGGTTAATGCTAACTTTGCGCTGTTGGACAGCGATGCACAGATCAATGACGGTGTTAACCTGGGATCTGGCACTGCTGTACTAAAGGGTAAAACCAGCACTATATTACAGTTTAAAAGTATTACCAGTACAGATAACTCAGTTACACTGACCGCAACTGATAACACAGTAAATTTAAAAGCCAACACACGATTAGTAGAAGATATTACGCCCGCACTGGGCGGCAATTTAAATTTAAATAACAGAGATATTGTCGGAGCAGGCGATGTAAAAGCCAGTGTTTATGGAATTGATATTGTAGCTCTTAACTCTATGATAGCCTTGCTGATCGAATCCAACAACAACATTGCTATTGACTTTGGATCATTTAACAATCCTACAGGTTACGAAACTAACGCTCGTGGTTATACATTTGACATGGGCACCTTTATTGGTCCGCAATCCGCTAACAGATTTAGTTTTGGCACATTTGTTTAACAGAGAAAATGCATGGCATTGAATATTTGGTCACAACCGTCAGGCTACTCATTTGGAACATTCCAAGAACAAGCTATTTTTAATAGGCCATTGCCATTAGTCCCGGCTGCCGGTTATGGCGGTGTTCCTCCGCCTAGTTATGACGGTACTGGGCATCATCCAAATTTTCCATTACGTAACTCAGCAGGCAGTTCTTTTAGTCGTTATCCGGTAAACAGCTATACAGACGGTATGCATGCCATGCGTACTGATTTACCAAATGCACGTACTGTTAGTAATCAAGTTGTATGGGATCAAGTAAATGAAGGTGAAACTACTGATCCAACTGGCTATAGTGGATTTATGTACGCATGGGGTCAATTCATAACTCATGAGCTAGCATTCGAAAGAACTGGTGGTGCTAATATAGATGTTATAGTACCTGCTGGAGATACTAACCTAACACCAGGAAGTCATATTCCTGTATCTCGTGCGCAAGTTGCCGCAGGCACTGGGATCAATGGCGTTGTTGCACTACCAATCAACGATGTAACCGGATGGATCGATGGTAGTGTAGTTTACGGTATCGCTTATCCTCCAGATGTTACGCCAGTGAGTGGATTTACAAATCCACTGCTAATTCGAGAAGGCGGCCAAAATGCAACGACCGGAAAGTTATCAACTTCGGCAGGTGGACAATACGGACCTATTGATCCTACTACAGGACAATTTATATTCGGTGATCCTCGCGGCGCTGAAAATCCAGATTTAACGTCAATACAAACTTTGTTTATACGTGAACACAATTGGCATGCTACTAGATTAGCACAACTGCATCCCACTTGGAGTGGGGAACAGATTTATCAACGTGCTCGTAGTATCGTAATCGCCGAAGAACAAGTTATCACATATAAAGAATGGTTGCCAAAAGTTTTAGGAGCAACGGCTATACCTGCTTACACAGGATTTAAACCCGATGTTGATGCTAGTATTAAAGTTGAATTTGCCGCTGCCGCGTTAAGATTTGGTCATAGTATTGTTTCGGGCGCACAGGATCGTATAGATGAACAAGGTAATGATACAGAAGCATTAGCGTTAGCCGATGCATTTTTCCTAACTCCTGCGCAATTTGAACGTAATGGTGGTGCAGACGGATTCTTGCGTAAACTGGCGGCAGACATTTCAAACAAGTTAGACGTACATATTATTGAAGATTTGCGTAATTTATTAGATGATCCTCCTGCCGCACTAGATTTAGCCGCAACAAATATTCAACGTGGGAGAGATTTAGGTCTTCCAAGTTTAAATCAAATGCGTACTGCATTAGGCCTTACCCCTTATACAGCTTTTAATCAGATTACATCTGATATTACTGTATCAACGGCATTACAAACAGCGTATGTCAATATTGATAATATAGATTTATGGGTAGGTGGTCTAGCTGAAAATCGTGTAGTCGGATCAATGGTCGGAGAAACTTTCCGTACTATAATGATTGATCAATTTATCCGTCTCCGCGATGGTGATAATCAATGGTACGAAAATCAACCCTGGGCACCAGGAGACCTTACATGGTTAAGAAATTCTACCCTAGCAGATATTATATTACGAAATACAGATACTGTTAAAATACAACCAGATGTATTTGTTGCTGTTGAACGTGCAGATTTATATTCAGGAGTAGTAACTAGCGCCGTTGCAAGAACTGGCGGTGGTGATATTCCAGGATCAAATACTATCCCGTTTAATCTAAATGTTATATCAGGATCATTACCTCCAGGATTAAACATTGTTGGTAATACAATTACAGGTACTCCATATTCAGTAGCTGACATCACTGTGTTTACATTTTGTGTGAGAGCAACATCTACCTCAGGCGAAATAGCTGACCGAACATATTCTATAACCATAGACGGAGCAGATGCTCCAGAATTTATAACTACAACTGGAAGATTGGCAGTTGGCACACATAAGCAAATGTATGTGTTGGACCAGACTTATATCAATTATCAAATTGAAGCATTCGACTTAGATACAAGTGCTGGTCAAAAATTAACATATTTTATATCCTCAGGCGATGGAAATCTGCCGCCAGGATTGACCATGTCGTCAGATGGAAAAATTAGCGGATTTATTTTACCTGCTATAAAGATTAAACCAGCAGATAATAACGGCACTTACGACGAAACATACTACGATGCGGCAGCTTTTGACTTTGGTCTACGAGCAACCAACGGATTTGATAGTTACATTTACGATAGAGTTTTTTATGATTATAATTTACCCAATCTTCGACCATCAACACTAAATGTTAATTATCAATTTAAAGTAACTGTGTCCGATGGTACCAGTATTGCTCAGAGAATTTTTAAAATATTTGTTGTGGGCGATGGCCAATTTAGAGCAGACACCACTACCACAGATGGATTTGCCGATGAGCTATTCACCGCTGACGTTACTTATCTTAGACAGCCAGCATGGCTTACCAACCCCAACATAGGATTATTTAGAGCCAATAACTATCTAACTGTACCAGTTGCACTGTATGATGACTCCAATGTGTTTTATAATTTAGAATTGATCAATCAGGAAGTAAAAGCTCAAGCAGTCAATATTTTACCTTCAGACAATTTTAAAAACGGAAATAAAATAACTGTAACTAACGTTACTGGAACCATACAGCCTGGATATTATTGCCACTTTGAAGGCATAATCCCAGGTGCAACTGATCAACTTTATAAAATCAGTGTGGTGGAGAATTTAGGCAATGGGCGTTATCGTCTCACTATCCTAACACCGCTACAAGTAAGCATACCAACAGGAACCAGTTTTTATATTGGAACATTGAGTGTGTTACCCAAAGGTACCAATTTTGATATACAGACTGCTACAGTATACGGACTGGTTCCATATCAGCCAGCTATCACAAAAACTTATAACTTTACTATCACTGCCACCAGATTTGGAGACAAACAAGACAGTGCAACTGCATCCAGAACATTTACTATTGGTATTATTGGCGAGATTGACAGTGTAATAACATGGCTAACTGATGCCGACTTGGGCAACATCAATGCAAACTTTATTTCTAATTTACATGTGGCCGCTTCAAGTACCATCCCTGATGCAATTATTTCCTATACGTTAACAAGTGGATCACTGCCTCCAGGGTTATCGCTAAATTATGACGGAGAAATTATAGGCAAGGTCAATCAATTTTATGATGCTGTTTCTGGATCAAAAGGCCTTACGAGATTTTACGACACAGTTGGCTCAAGTAGAAAATTTATAACTTTTGATTTTGATACTACCAGTATAGACAAGCAATATACGTTTACCGTGCAAGCTAGAGATCAATATGACTATAGTGCAACTACTCGCACATTTACCTTGTACATTGATACCCCAAACGATATAAGTTTCAGTAATATCAGAACCAAGCCGTTCTTAAAACAATCACAACGAGCTCTTTGGAAATCATTCATTACTGATACTTCTATTTTTACACCTAGTAGCATTTATAGAACCAATGATGCTAATTTTGGAGTTCAGACTGATTTAAACATGATGGTATATGCTGGTATAGAAACCAAAGATGCCGCTAGGTTTGTTGGTGCAATTGGTTTGAATCACAAAAGAAAACGATTTGCTTTTGGCCCAGTTAAATCCGCAGTTGCTATTCAGCCCGGTACTACCGATACAGTATATGAAGTGATATATGTCAGTGTTGTGGACCCGCAAGAGCCAAACGGCAACTATTTGCCAAGAAATATTCAATTACCAGGGCTGTCTAGCGATACTATAACTATCGATAGCAGTACCAATATTTGGAGTAGAACTTTGGATTCATTAGGTGCCGACAGTCCGGAAAACATTAGGCCGGAGCCAATAATCACAGCCGACAGCACAGGTTACGAAGTTTCAAATCCCAATGTCAATACCTATTTTCCAAACAGTATTACCAATTGGCGTAGCAGGATTAAAGATACGGGTGCAACAGAGAGGAACTACATGCCTTTATGGATGCGTAGTATACAACCTGGGAATAGTCAAGAATTAGGATTTGTGTTGGCTATTCCAATTTGTTACTGCGAAGCGGGCAAAAGTGCTGATATTTTATTAAATATCCAACACAGCGAATTTGATTTTAAATCTTTAGATTACACAGTGGACAGATACATAATAGATTCTGTCACCGGTTCGATTAACGATAAATATCTTGTATTTAGAAACGATAGGATAACAGTATGACCAGTCAAATAAATGTCGGAACAATTAACACATCTTACCCAGTTGCAGGTGTTGACAATAACAGCCAAGGGTTTCGTGATAATTTTACAGCTATTTCAGCAGGATTAGCCATTGCCAAAACAGAACTTACCGCATTGCAAACCAATGCAGTGTTAAAAGCCAACCTCACAACCAACGCAGTTGTTAACAACGACCTAAATGGTAGCACTATAAGCAATGGCTTGTACAATAGATTTTACGGCGTGTATTTTAGCGGAGGCACTGTTTCAACAGCTTCTAATGTAGATTTAATTAACGGTCCTGTGCAGAGATTCATTCTAGCAGGAGATGCAACTTTAACATTTACAGGATGGCCAACTGCGGGCAAAATGGGATTAATTCGTGTATTGATTGCCAGCGATCAAAACGGAGTGCGAACACCAGGATTTGCAACTAGTGGTGGCGGATCTATTAGATATGATGTGGCATATCCCACATTGCCAAACAGCACAACTTATGGATTTAAAGTTGGTGGGGAAAGTGTTAAAAGCGTCACCGTTACTGAACCAGGAAGTAAATATATTACTCCCACTACTATTTCTTTTACTAGTCCAACATTAGCTGGTGGTACAGTTGCAACCGCAACTGCCAAGTACAAAGTTCTGTCAGCAACTGCTAGTTCAGGTTCGCTAGGTTCTAATTATGCCAACGGTGATTTGCTAGTTGTAAATCAAGACACAAGTATTGTGTTATCAGTCACTGGAGTTAACGGTTCAGGTGGTATTACCAACGTCAGCGTCAGTACTAACGGCCCGTTGGCAATACCACTGGCTGGTTCAAAAACTGTTACAGCATTAACTGGCATAGGTTCAGGAGCAAGAGTAGATTTAGTATGTGCTATTGACAGTATAATTGTTACAGATGGCGGAGACGGCTGGACTACTGTGCCACCGCAAGTTACTATAGGAGCTCCTGCGGTTACTGGAGTACAAGCAACTGCAACTGCTGTATTAACAACCATAACTAATGATAACGTTAAAGTTATAGAAGCATGGAGTATCGACGGCGGTCTCAATGTATATCTTCGATATTTAGGCGAATACAATTAATGCATCCATTAATATCAAATTTAGAAAATTTGAAAGACAGTGAGATTGATTTTAAAATCAACGATCTTACTAAAAAATATTTTCAATCCGCAAATCCAGATTTGCGACAACAAGTGTCATTGGCTTTGGATACATATAAAACTGAGCAAGCTAGAAGGCAACGTGCTGAATGGCAAAAAATGATTGATAATCGCGATAAAAATCTTGACAAGCTAATCAACATACAGTAAAATATAGGCTATGCGCCTAGACAAATACAGTAATCCTATATTTTCAGAACAAGACCTGTTTGATGCTTTGTATCAAAGTTATCAATTTGATGCAACGGATACCTTACTAGTTGATCAGCGATCTGACGCAATCAAACAACTGGAATCCAAAATAGGATTTAAATTCCTAGAACCTTACGATACTCACTTTGAAGTCAGTGACTACGATTTTGCTTGCCAATCAAATTGGTACATGCCCGAAGAATACAAAACACTGGATATAGAAGCGTGGATTTGGCAACAAACACCACCCTGGGATCCGCAACACACCAGAGTTACTGAAGAACTATCAGCATTCAAAGAACGCAATATGCTGGATTTATTGCGTTGGCTCAAATATTTTGTAGATACTTGCGATAAAAACAATGTGGTTTGGGGAGTAGGCAGAGGATCCAGTGTGGCCAGTTATATACTCTATTTGATAGGGGTACACCATATCGATAGTATTAAATATAATCTTGACTGGCAGGAATTCCTGAGATAAGTACTAGTATAATTAAGGAGATTTAAAATGGAACAACAACCAAAACAAATATATCGTTCAATGCAGGGCAAAGAAGTCGATATGAATCGATTAGTAAACGTAAACGAACTTACACCAGCTGTGGGTAATCTTAAAGTTAATGCACGTGGTGACGAACTAGGCGCTGGCGGAAAAATTATCAGAAAACGCGAAGACATCCTAAGAGAAGCAGAAGCCAACAGAATTGTACCCGATCAGATTAATGTACGTCAAGTTGAAGAAGTTGCTACTGCAAAACCAGTGATTGCTAAGAAAAATGTAGCAGACATGGATCCAGAAGGCAACGAATGAAAAGAACACCAGTATATGCCAGCAAACTAAGACCAATTCGAGATAACATTGTTATTGTTGATATGGATTTTGGTGCGCAAGTAACTAAAGGCGGAATTGTTCTACCCAGCGATGATGGTAAAAGCGAGGGTGTTAAAAGTCGATGGGGTCGAGTGTATTCCGTTGGGCCGGAACAAATTGATGTAAAAGTAGGCGAGTGGATCTTGCTTGAACATGGTCGATGGAGTCGTGGATTTACTGTGTTGGACGATGACGGTAATGATATGATTATCCGTCGTGCTGATCCCAACGGTATACTGGCCGTTGCTGATGAAAAACCAAATGAAACTATTTTTGGATCACACAGCACAGTAACACACGCAACATTCGATCCTGCATCTTTTTCAAGACCAAGTTTTGAACAATAAATGATAATTGAGTCTGTATTTCCAACATTTGTGCTTCAGGACTCAAATATTGAGTTGGCAAACACATTGCTTCCGCTGTGTAATAAGTATACGTCGCTAACTAAGGACAATTTACTTAATATTGATAATTTTCCGTCAACGCTGGGATCAGATGATCTTAATCCTGTTGTAATGTCGGATCCGGTTGTACAACAGACATTGAGTATGATCATCATGACCTATGCTGTTCAACTGGCTGAAGCTTCAGAAATGGATTACAATCAAATAGAATTTAAACCTTACGGTTTTTTTAGTTCTATGAATAAAAATGCTTATCTAAGAAGGCACATGCATCATCGATGTACATTTTCTGGAATCATTTATTTAGAAGTGGGCAAAGATGTTCCGCCATTAGTGTTGTTTAATCCAAAACCAATATCAGTGTTTAATGGTGAAATACAAAATACAAAATTTATTGAGCCTCAAGCTGGAAAGATTGTAATGTGGAATTCGTGGATAGAACATGAAGTTCCACAAAAATTAAACGATAATCCTAGAAAAGCATTTTCATTTAATATTTGAGTAATATTTTCCTTGACTATCGCTAACGTTCATAGTACAATTAGAGCAAGAGTTTCTAATTAAGGATATACAATGAAAGAACTATGGGTAGAAAAATATCGTCCTAACACTATCGATGGTTACGTGTTTAGAGATAACCATCAAAAAGAACAAGTAGAATCTTGGATTAAACAAAAATCAATTCCGCATTTGTTGTTTAGCGGTAACGCTGGCATTGGTAAAACTACCCTTGCCAGAGTGTTGTTCAATGAACTACAAATTAATGATCTAGATGTTTTAGAAATCAATGCGTCACGTACCAACTCAGTTGAAGATGTTCGTGATAAGATTGTAAACTTTGTACAGATGATTCCATTTGGAGACTTTAAGGTTGTGCTGTTAGACGAAGCAGACTATTTGAGTCCCAATGCACAAGCGGCGTTACGTGGCGTTATGGAAGAGTATCACACAACTGCTAGGTTTATTCTTACTTGTAACTATCCCAATAGGATTATTCCTGCACTACACAGTCGCTGTCAAGGTTTTCATATTGAACGTGTTGACATTGCAGAATTTACTGCCCGTGTTGCTACTATTCTTATGGAAGAATCCGTAGAGTTTGATTTGGACACGCTAGACACATTTGTCAAAGCAACTTACCCCGATCTTCGCAAGTGTATTAACACTACACAAATGAACAGTATGGATGGAAAATTGCATACTCCTGAGAAAGCAGATAGCGGACAAGCTGATTATAAGTTAGACATGGTTCGATTGTTTAAATCAGGAAAAATTACAGAAGGTCGTAAACTTGTGTGTAGTCAAGCACGACCAGAAGAGATGGAAGAAATCTTCCGTTGGTTATATGATAATGTGGAAATTTTTGGAGATGAAGCCGTTCAAGACAAGGCAATTCTTATTATTAAACAAGGACTGGTAGATCATACATTAATTATTGATCCAGAAATTAATCTTGCGGCAACCTTAATTAGACTGAGTCACCTATGACATATTTGGTATTAGAGAATTGTATTAAATGCAAACATACTGATTGTGTAGAAGTTTGTCCTGTTGATTGTTTTAAAGAAGGTCCTAACTTTCTTGTTATTGATCCAGACGAATGTATTGACTGTGGTGTGTGCGTTCCTGAGTGCCCAATCGATGCTATTGTTCCCGATACTGATAAAACTGTTGATGTTGTGTTTTGGACTGAGCTTAATACACGGCTTGCTAAAAAATGGCCTACCATTACTAAACGTAAACCTGCGCTACCTGATGCAGAAGAATGGAAGGACAAGCCTAATAAACTTGATCTATTAGAAGAGTGAAGGATAAATTAAAACAGGCATACATGAAGACTGCCGAAATATTTGCAGAACTCAGTCATGCTCGTAGGCTTCATGTTGGCGCTATTGTAGTCAAGGATGATAGGATTATCTCTATTGGCTACAATGGTATGCCTGCGGGTTGGGATAACGATTGTGAAAATGTAGAATGGTGTAGTGCTGGTGGATGGTTAAGTGCAGAAGAAATTGAAGAAGGTTGGCCATACGAAGGTACTTACATAGATGCCGATGGTATCACAATGCAAGGCCGCTATCGATTAAAAACTAAACCAGAGGTATTACATGCAGAAACTAACGCCATTGCAAAACTTGCGAAAAGTACAGAATCTGGTGATGGGGCTGTATTGTTTGTTACTCATAGCCCATGCTTGGACTGTGCAAAACTTATATTTCAAAGTGGCATTCGCAGTGTATTCTATCGTAACAGTTATCGTAGTACTGATGGTACTACGTTCCTTGAACGATCAGGAATAACTGTAACACAACTGTAAAAAAGGACCCGAAGGTCCTTTTTTTATGAATCACCGTATAATGCTAAAACCTCCTTAACAGCATTATGACGTTCAATATCTTTGGCATTAAATTGAACAATGTCAATATGTTTCAATCCTGGTTTTCCTCCAAGTAAATTACAAAAATTGATTAATCCATTATCGTTTAATCTATCTGCTTGAGCTAAATCTCCTGTTACTACCATTCTAGAATTATCTCCAAGTCTGGTCAACAACATTTTCATTTGGTTTACAGTTGTATTCTGACATTCGTCAGCGATAATGTAAGCGTTTTTAAATGTGCGGCCTCGCATATAAGCGAGCGGGCTTATTTCGATAGTTCCATCCTCCAACATTTTTGCAATGTCTTTTTGCTGGTAATACTCTCCTAAGACGTCAAATATAGGTCTTGTCCATGGCGCCATTTTTTCATTTAGCGTTCCTGGCAAAAATCCCAAATCTTCATCTACACTCACGGCGGGTCTTGTCACAATGATCTTGTCAACTTTACCCTCTTGAAATAATCTAATCCCGTTCTGTACGGCTAGCATAGTTTTACCTGTGCCGGCTGGACCAATGGCTAAAATAATGCTTTTAGCATCATCCTGCAATTTTCTTACGTATAATTCTTGATTAGAGTTTCTTGGTGATAATTGTACACGTTGCTTCTTTTGAGGCAAGTATGGTTGAAAATCAATTATGTTAACTTCTGATGTAAAACGTTTTTTCACTCGTTGCGTTACTCGCTGTTTACTCATCTAAGTTGCTCCTACTTTACTTGGTTAAGTAGGACTTGTAGCGACCGCCCTTGATAACTACAGAGGTCCTACATTTTTATTTACTCGATCCGCAGAATAATAAACTGTTATGTTATCGTTTAAAACCAGCTAAATAAGTATAGAAACTTCTGGGACTTACCATAATGCATGATATAATAGACGTCATTAACAATATACAAACACTGTATGAAAACAACTCTAATCTAGCTGTTTTAAAAGATTTTGAGCGTGTTCTAGACGAGATGGACACTTATGTATTCGAAAACTGGGTTGACGGCGAGTTGGCATATGGGCCTCGAGTTGACCGTCACTGGATAACTGCTAGTTTTATGTGGCCTCAAGACAAGATGCCTGATCCCAATGCAGGCAAGAGACTAATAGATTTAGGTTGCAAAGTAAGATATCAAAAAAGTCATCTACTTGAACCACGTAAAATCCGCACACATGAAGATATTCGTCCAGGAAGTAAAAAAGGCAAATTAGATCGTAAGCCTATCTGGCTTGTTGAAATTCAGATGCCAAAAAAAGTAGCGTTTGATGTTTACAAAGGCTACATGGACAAGATGAAAAACGAAAATCAATCAGGAACTGCTCCAAGTGAAGCTCAGGGTCCAGCAACAGCGGCTCCTACTACTCCGGCAGCTCCTGGTGGAATGGCTCCGCCGGGCGGCGCTCCAGCAGGTGGCGGTATGCCGGGTGGCGCTCCAGCAGGTGGAATGGCTCCGGTAGCGTAAGGATCAATATGAAAATTACTGAAAGTTTGAGAGCAGGCGACTTGCGCCACATGATTAAAAAAGTATTTGGCGTTGACAGCTACAAAAGCAAAGTTGGCAACGACGAAGAAGTTATTGTTTTAAGTTTTGTAGTGGCCGAAGAAGATCCTGCTAAAGATTTAGAAAATTTTATTGAGATGGGCTACGATTTTGTACTTGACGCAGATGTCACGCCAGGCGAAACAGACGACGGTGAGTTTTTAGTTTTTGTAGAATTAGAACGCGGTAGGCATGCGGCTGAACAAATTATGGAAATTATCAACGGAGTTACTAAGCTAACAGAATTTGATTATATGAGATTCCGTTATTTTAAAAATTTTAAAAGCCAAGAAGCAACTGAAGAAAATATTGCATCGATCGTTCCTACAGATAAAAATTCTTATAAAATTGCTACAGAAAGAACTGGTTTGAATAACTTCAGTGAGTTTTTTGCTAAAAGTTATGCTGATAAAGTAACAGTACTAGACGAGTCTATTACATTTAGACGATCTGTTAATCAACCAGTATCGTTTAATATCGTTGACAGTGGATCAAGGCAAAATGTATACAATAATATACAAGGGCCTATTATGTTAGAAGGAAAAGATATCTCAGAAGTATTATTTCTAACTAAAACAATTGGTAACTATAATATTACCAAAATTAATAGTAAGTTTATATTTGAAAACAACGGATGGGCCGTTGCACTTGAAAGGATTTAATAATGTCAAACTTTGATTTTGAATTTACAGAAAATAAATTATCACAAATTATCACAAATAATCAGTATGTTAATCATTGGTATGAAGCACTAGCATTGCTACTTCCCGATTACGATATCAATACTGTGCCACGTGTTGCGGCATTCTTGGCGCAGACCGCACACGAATCCGGCGGTTATAAAGCATTGAAGGAAAACTTAAACTATCGTGCAGAAACATTGATGAAAGTTTGGCCACGTTACTTTCCCAATATTGATGTAGCTCGACAGTATGCACAACAACCAGAACGCATTGCAAATCGCGCATATGGCGGGCGTATGGGTAACGGTCCTGAGGCGTCAGGCGACGGTTTCCGTTATTGTGGGCGTGGTCTAATTCAATTAACCGGCAAAGACAACTATACTCGATTTGCAGAAAGTATTGAAACTCCTGTGGAAGAGATTCCAGAATTTCTTGGAACATTTGAAGGCGCTGTGCAAAGTGCTTGCTGGTTTTGGGAAACTAATAACTTAAATCAGTTTGCTGATAGCGGAGACATGCTAACATTGACTAAACGTATTAATGGTGGCACATTGGGTTTAGATGATCGCATCAAGCATTATAATCATGCCATGCACATTTTAGGAAGCTAACATGGGCCAACTTGGATGGATGCTAAGTCTCATTCCAGATAATTTGTTTGTTTGGATTTATTATATAATCCTAACAGCAGGTGTTGCACTTTACATTGCTAGTAAACTGGTAAAGTGGCTTCCTTTAATGGGTCAATATAAATTACCAGCGGAATTAGTTGGTGTTGTATTGTTAGTAGTAGGAGCGTATTTTTACGGTGGGCACGGCGTACAACAAGCATGGTTGGCCAGAGTCCAAGAATTAGAAGCCAAAGTTAAAATTGCAGAAGAAAAAAGTCAGCAAGTTAACAAAGTTATAGAAACTAAAATAGTTGAAAAAATTAAAGTAGTCAAGGAAAATGTTTATGTCAACAGAGAAATCATTAAAGAAGTTGCCGGCAAGCAGTTGGATGCTAGTTGTAGCTTGCCTAAGTCTACTGTCAGCTTGCACGACAGCGCCAGTCGTAATGAAGTGGCCGGACGTGCCGCCGCAACTGATGGAACCCCCAGCGAAGTTAAAGCCAGTCAACTCCTCGACAGAGTCGTTGAAAACTACGGAAGCTGTTACGAAAACGCAGCCAAACTAGAAGCATGGCAAGAATGGTACAAGGAACAAAAGAAAATCTTTGAATCAGTTAAATAGTAGTATAATTTAGGAGCGAACTAAATGTCAGAAGAAGTCAAAAGCGCAAGCGAGCAAAAGAAAGAAGATTGGATGAACAGCAAGTGGCGTCCAATGATGGGTTGGATGTACATGTTAGTCTGTATGATGGACATGGTTGTATTTCCAATCTTATGGAGTCTATTACAAACATTTACCCACACTCAAATAACACAATGGAATCCACTAACACTACAAGGTGCTGGATTATTCCACATTGCTATGGGTGCAGTTCTTGGTATTGCGGCATTTGGTCGCACACAAGAAAAACTAAATGGAGCAAACAATGGTGGACTTGCACCCGTATCACAGAGCGTCACAACAACATTTGGCTCACCTCAAACAGGATTTGGTGCCTCACCTGGGGGTTTCAGTACTCCAGCACCAACAGGATTCAACCAACCAGCGCCAAGTGGCTTTGGCGGAGGCGGGTTTGGAAGCGCACCTTCAGCGCCATCGACAAGTTTTACGCCAGCACCAAGTTGGGGGACAACTCCAACAGGAGTAACAACAACAGCTGGTGGTAAGAAAATAGTACCTCAGGATCCAGATCCTGTTTTATAAGGAAAATAAAATGAAATTAATTTTAGCATTGATGATGAGTTTTGGTATTGCTGTATGTGCATATGCCGGTGGCGAGACCAAAGAAGTTTGTAAAGACAAATTGGACAAGGCTGGTAAAGTTGTAAATGGTAAGGACGGTAAGCCAGTTCAAGTGTGCAAGAAGATCAAAGTACATGAAAAAGCCGAAGGTCACGCAGTTCCAGAGCCAGCTAAAAAGAAATAATTAGCTCAGACTCTTGACGGGTCAAGTCTAATATAGTATAATTACTGTATTACTTGACCCATTATTATGACTGAACAACCGATTATGATTAGCCCTTTTGGGCCCGTATTTTTAAAATTTCATTTACCTGATGATATACTTACGGCCGTGCTTGCCGAGAGCGAAGCAATGAAGGCAAAGACACAAGACGAAGCATATCTTAAAGAATACGACTGGTCAGAATATCTTGTAGGGAAAAATACAAATCAACTGTTGTTGAATTATGATTTTTTTGTTGAATCAAATTTACAATCGTTTTTAGTAGCATTAGGAGAGTATTATTTACAAAGTCATCATACTGCGGATCAGTCAGTTAAAGAAACAAAATTAGCAATTGCATCTGCTTGGTTAAATATTACTCGAAAACACGACTATAATTGTTTACACGATCATAATAAAAGTCCATTATCCGGTATTATATATCTAAAAGAAGATCCTAGCATAGCCAAAGAAATTGATGCGTTAGAAGAGCTTTCTAAAATTAAAGGCGGAAGTTATTTGCCGGGCGTGACACATTTTATATACAGTGCAAACAAAAACTTTCTAGATTCAACTAGTTTTTCTTTTAGAGGAAAACCTGGAGATGTATTAATTTTTCCCGGTTGGATGTCTCATTTGGTTAATCCTTTTACTGCTGATGGTGAAAGAATGACTCTGGCATTTAACTTTCATAACGATGAAAATGTTATTCATAAATATCCTTAAGGAATTACATCAATGACTGATTATTATCAAACCCTTGGAGTTAATGAACAAGCAACTCCTGAAGAAATTAAAAAAGCCTACAGAAGTTTGGCCAATAAGCATCACCCGGACAAAGGCGGTGATCAAGCCAAGTTTAAAGATATTAGTGTGGCATACGACACACTAAGCGATCAAAATAAACGTGCTGAATACGATCAACAAAGAATGGGTGGCCCACAAGTACGTTTCCATACTGGCGGTTGGGATCCATTTGAACAAGCGTTTGGGCAGAACAATCCATTTGCTGGGCATCCGTTTGGAGATATTTTTGGCAGACATGGTGGCCGTGGTCGAAATAGAGATTTAAATATCCAATGTCAAATTACATTAATGGATTCGTTCGTAGGCAAACAACTAGAAGCAAATTATAAACTGCCCAGTGGACGCACACAAACCGTTGTTATTAATGTGCCGCCTGGTATTGGACATGCTGAAACTATCAGATATCAAGGACTTGGTGACGACAGTATTCCAAATGCACCCCGTGGTAATTTGAATGTTACTATTGTGATATTGCCCGATGCTAACTTTACCCGTGTGGGCGATGACATTTACACAAAAGTATACATTAGTCCTATTGACGCTATGGTTGGTTGCAGAAAACAAGTAAAAACATTATCAGGACAACCATTGGACCTTGATTTACGTGCTGGTATCGAAGACGGTTCAGAATTTGCCAGTCATGGTAATGGATTTCCAAATGTAAGCACTGGGCACAAAGGTCGTTTTGTATCCGTTGTTAAAATTCGAACACCAGCCGTTACAGACCCGTCATTGGTGGAAAGACTTCGTTCAATTAATAATGAAATTAATAAAACATCCTAATCCAATATTAAAACAATCAGCAACGCCTTGGCAATTTGAAAGTGCAGAAGATTGTGAACAGGCGGCACGTGTCGAGCAAGAGATGCTTAGTTTAATGAAGATATCAAACGGTATAGGACTTGCCGCACAACAAGTTGGATTGTTGAAACGTGTATTTGTCATGCGTACTCAGGATGGTCGAGAGTGTGGGCTGTTTAATCCCGTTATCCTTGAAGTAAATAATGAAAAAGCCGTAGGGGACGAAGGATGTTTGAGTTTTCCAGATTTATGGTTAAAAGTTGAACGCAGTACAAGTTTGATTGCAAAATACCTTGACAATACAGGCATAGAGCGTATAATACAATTAGAGGGTCTAGATGCCAGATGTTTCTTACACGAACTAGATCATTTGGATGGCGTATGTTTTACAGATGGACTAAGTCCACTTAAACTAGCAATGGCAATTAAAAAACAGAGGAAATTAAATGGTAGAACCAAGTGATAATTTGCAGGCAGTATTTGAAAAAGCATTAGAGACTGCTAAAAAATTGCATCATGAATATTTAACAATCGAACATATCTTTTTAGCTATGCTGACTGAAGAATCGTTTGTTAGTTGTTTACAAAGTTTTGGTTCTAAGCCTGAGACAATGAAAACAGAATTAACCGATTATTTGAAAAACAAATGCGGTGAGATTACTGTGCAAGATGTTGTTGTTAAACCAAAGAAAACTCAAAGTGTAGAACGTGTGTTAAATCGTGCGTTTACACAAGTGTTGTTCAACGGACGCCAGCGCATTGAGCCCACTGATGTGTTTGTTGCAATGATGGGTGAAAAACGCAGTTGGGCATATTTTTATATTGCAAAAGCTGGCATTGATAGAGACAAGTTTGCTGACTTCTTGAATAACAGCGTGGATGATCCTGAAGAGGAAGAACCTCAAGAAGGCGGTCAACCAAGTAAAGCTCTGCAAGCGTTTACTACAAACTTAAATGCTCAAGTAGAAAAAAATAAAATTGACCCAGTTATTGGTCGTGTTGACGAACTAGAAAATATTGCACTTGCAATGGGTCGTCGTAATAAAAATAATGTTATCTTAGTTGGAGATCCGGGTGTAGGTAAGACTGCCATAGCAGAAGGACTAGCCTACAATATTGTCAAGGGTGCTGTTCCAGACTTCTTAAAAGACTACACTGTTTATAATTTAGATATCTCAGCTATGCTAGCTGGATCTAAATATCGCGGAGACTTTGAAGAAAGATTTAAAGCAGTTATCAAAGCTCTTCAAAAGAAAGGCAAGACTGTGTTGTTTATCGACGAAGCACACATGATCTCTGGTGCAGGATCTGCTGGTAACAGTGCAAACGACCTTGCCAACATGATGAAACCTGCATTGAGCAAAGGCAATATCAAAGTTGTTGCTAGTACAACATGGGAAGAATATCGCAAGCACTTTGAAAAGGATCGTGCATTGATGCGTCGTTTCCAACGTATTACTGTTGATGAACCAACAATTGAAGTTACTACACAGATCCTTAAGGGTATTAAAAAATACTATGAAGGATTCCATAATGTTAAAATTAAAGACGATGCATTACATTCAGCAATCAAGCTAAGTGTAAAATATCAAACAGATAAGAAACTTCCAGATAAGGCCATTGATTTGATTGACTTGGCTTGTAGTCGTTTCAATCTTAAACTTGCAGACGAGCGTGTCATTACCGAACGCGAAATTCAATACGAACTTGCTAAGATGGTACAAATTCCTGAAGAACAAGTTTCTGAAACTGAAAGTGCAAGTATTTCTAAATTGCAAGACAACGTCAGCGCAGATGTGTTTGGACAAGACACTGCTGTGGAAGAAATTGTGGACAAGATTATTGTTGCACAGGCAGGACTTAAGAGTGAAAACAAACCTGTTGGATCATTTGTATTCATGGGGCCAACTGGTTGCGGTAAGACCGAAACTGCCAAGTCGCTGGCCAAGCACTTGGGTGTTAAACTGTTGCGTTTTGACATGTCAGAGTATCAAGAGAAGCATAGCATCTCCAAGCTGATTGGTAGCCCACCTGGGTATGTTGGCTTTGAAGAAAATGCTGGTTTATTGATTACACAGATTCAAGAAAATCCTAATGCTGTTCTGTTGTTCGACGAAGTTGAAAAGTCACATCCAGATGTCAGCACAGTCTTGTTACAAATTATGGATAACGGTTTTATTACTGGATCCAATGGTAAAAAAGCCGACTGTCGCAACATTGTGTTGATTCTTACTACCAATGCCGGCGCACAGGATGCCGAAAAGAATACTATTGGATTTGGGTCGCAAAGTAAAGACTACAGCGATAAAGATTTGAAAAAGTTCTTTACTCCAGAATTTCGTAATCGACTTGATGCTGTTGTTACGTTCAACAAACTCAATAAAGAAACAATGGTTAAAGTTGTTACTAAGTTTATTGACGAGTTGCGTGATCAAGTTAAAGAAAAAGGTATTCGTATCAAAATCAATAACGAAGCCACAAACTGGCTTATTGCCAAAGGATTCGATCCCAAGATGGGTGCCCGTCCACTACAGCGTGTTATTGACAAGGAAATCAAACGTGACCTTGCTCGCATGATGTTGTTTGGAGACCTCAAGAACGGCGGGTGGCTGACTATCTCCATTAATGAAGATAAAATAGCATTAGTAGCTAAAGGTAAAGCATCTAAAGCGCCAATGTTGGCAATTGAAACTACTGACCATGCAGTTCAAGCAGACTAAAAAACTGTTTTACGGAAAGTACCAGTACAAAATTGTATTGGTATTTTCTGGCGCTCATTTGTTTAGAAACGCACCCAGCGATGTTATTGCTGACCGCATAAAAAATGTAAAATTAGAAACTGATGTGTATTCTAGAAAACGTTGGACTATCAAAACTGAAGAAGAGTTGCAATATGCTATCAAGTTAGAGCATGTGCTTTCTGCGTTAGACAACATAGAAATACGTGTAGAAACTCCATGGGTCACAGTGTATACTAATAACAAACAAGATGTTGACAAATTAATCAAATTAGATGCATCTCGAGTAAAGTATATTTGCCAGCCGGCAACCGGCACAACTCTAGAAGAAAACACAGTTATTTTGCCCAAGATAAAATACGATTACAGAGTAACACTGGGCAAAACTTTGCAAGAATACAGCACTTTTATCACATGGGCTAGTAATAATTCCAAGATAAAACTAACTAAATCCTGTAAAATTCAGCTTTTAAGAAACAATAGTTGGGGCGGCAGTTACTTTTACATTACAGGTGATAATAATTTGCTCATGGCAAAGATGCATCTTAGCGGCGTAATTTCCAAAGTTGAGCGGGTCGTAAACGAGAAAGCCTAAACAGTAATTGTGTTTTACGATAAATACTCTAAAGGCGAGCATCTGCTGCCATGTATGTAATTTTTGTTAAAACCGGGCTTTATAATGCGTATACGTGAACTATTAGAAAATAAATTCTTTAAAGATTTAGATTTTGTTAAATCTACTGAAAAGGGTAGAGAACTGGACTATGACCTTGTAGAAGACTTGACTCATTTCATGCATCATGACGATGATGTGTATCGACGTCATGTTTATCCCAGCATTGCCCGCTGCCTTGACAGGGCCAACAGCAATCGTTCAATAAATCCTGATGTTTTTAAGCCAGCAGTTGTAAGTAGCTATCAGCAATATGTTAAACGATTCCCCATACGTGAACTGCCTGAATCGTTAGACGACAAAACTGTTACTAGTATTTGCAAAAAAATGCAAGAAGACTTTAAACAGCATCTAGCTGATGGCAAGTACAAGGACTAATTGTGTTACTAAGAGAATTGTTTATACGTGAGGCTGTTGAACCTGTCAAAGCAAAAGTTGGCAGAGCATTTAACCACGTAGAAGATTTGACTTTTTTACACGGCACTGCTGGTGTAATCAAAGCTCTTGAGCATATACGCAAGGCAGGAAGTGCTAGTTCAGAAAATACCAGATTTAAATGGGACGGAGCACCGCAAATTTATTGGGGCTACACTAAAGACGGACAGTTTATCTTATGCGGTCACAACGGTTGGAGTCGTGGCGGAACAGGCACTAGCGATATAAGCGATTTTACCAGTGTGCGTGGCATTTATAATTTTATTTTGAACAAAAGCGGTGATGCTAGCAACGATCCTGCCAAGCAAGCAGAACGCAAGCAGTTTGCCACAGAGTTTAGTCACTTATACGAAATTTTCAAAGCTTCTACCAAAGTTCCACGTAAAGGTAAAGAAATTTATTTTTATGCCGATGGTCTATTTACAACACCTCCAGAAGAAGTGGATGGTGTGTATGAATTAAATCCTAATTTAAAAAGTCAAACACAATATCACATTGCTGTCGACTCTACACTAGGTCAGCGTATTGCGGAAGGTGCACAGGCCATGGTTGCCGCACACGGTAGCTTTGATAAATTTGGTGCTGATGATCGTGAACAAAAACCAGTTAGAGATTTTACTACATATATGAATCCAATACCCGAGTTAATTGTATTGAGTCCATACTATGCCAAAGTACAACCAAAATTAGATACCAAAGCTATTGATAAAATTGAAATGGATCTTAAACAAGATAAAGCAACTATCGATGCGTTCTTATCACCTATTCCAAAAGTATCAAACTTTAAAGGTATTATATATCGTTACATGAATGAAAAATCCAAAGCAGGACAGTTAGCCAATGTTGGTGATGATTTTATGACTTGGGTTGACTTAGGTGCAAGTGGTATGGTCAAATCCGACAGCATGAAGTTGAATATTAGATCCCGTATAGATGCTGTTCCGGCTGGCGTTACTACTGTGTTCAATTATGTTAAGCGAATTATGAATTTGAAAAATCAACTGTTATCGCAATTAGAAATGAATCCTCCAGAAATTAAAGTTATCAATTCCGAAGGATGGGTACAGTACGATTCAGCAGGTGATATGCATACTAAATTTGTTCCACGAGATAACGTTCAACACGGTAGCGGGGAAACATTATCAAGGTGGGTACCATGAAGTTAAGAGAAATGTTTGAGGGCGAACAGCCAACTAATATTATTAAAACTATTGGGATTTCTTTTGGGCGATTCAATCCTCCGCACAAAGGTCATAAAGGTGTGTGGAAAGCGGCCAGTAAAAATCCAATTTGGTATGTAGGAACTAACGACAGCACTAGCGGTCCTAAAGACCCATTACCATATGATGTTAAATTACAGTGCATGGCCGCAGTATTTCCGCCAGTTGCAGGGCATGTTGTTCCTGAACAAAGTTTATTAACATTAGCCACTAGCGTTTATAACAAGTATGGTGAGAATGTACATTTGAAAGTATATACCGATGAAACATGGTTAGCTGACGTATTGGTCAAATACAATGGCGCCGAAAGCGAGCATGGTATGTATAAATTTAAAAATATTGAACATGTTCCAACAGAACGATTAGCAAGTGCAACGGATTTACGTAAGGCTGTAAGAACTGGTGACCGTAATGCGTTCTATAAAGACATGGGCGTTGATCCTAGCGTAACTGTTGACATTGATGGAGAAGCAAAACCTATATTTGATGTAGTTGCACATTATTTGAATCAGTATCCAGAAAAAGTTAAAAAAACAGTTAAAGCAAAAGAAAATGCCGCAGGTGTTGGTATTATTACAAAACAAAATAGCACAGTTGACGTAAACAAAAATACACCAAAGAAAAATCTTCGTGCATTTCAACTAGCAGAACAAATTAGAGAAATGACTGCAATGCTTGAATCTTCTCAAGCTAAGATGACTAAAAGACAACAACAACCTACAAGAGGTGTTAATACTTACGGCGATAGCGAACATGTTAGCGGCGATTACACTGCATATCGATTAGGCATGGCCGTGGCCGGTGCTAACGGCAAAGACCCTATTGAGATGAAGGCTAAGAGCTGGATTGGTAAACAAAAAACAACTCATCCTTATACACAAGAAGAACAAGACATGCTTAAACAAGCATATAAGGTTGTTGGTGCTAATTATAAGGATACAAATAAAGGCGATATGAAGAGTCGAGAATTGGATTCTACTCATAAAGTCAGTCCTGTAGCAAAACCTAAACGAAACAAATATGGAGTTTAAAGTGGACGAAAAATATCATTTAGCATTAAAAACAACATTTGCCAGCGAATATGCATTTGCATTAAAAGCACAGAACTTTCACTGGAATACAGAAGGTCCATTATTTTATCAACATCATTTGTTGTTTGAAAGAATCTACGATGAGGTATATGGAGTAGTTGACAAGTTTGCAGAAGAACTACGTTCTTTACAAATCTATGCACCTGCTAGTTTATCTAAATTCAGTATGTTGACCAAAGTTGAAGACGAAAACTCCGTTCCAGATTTCCAAGGTATGTTACGTGAACTGTTAGCCGACAGCGATAAAATGGCTAACATGTTTAAAATTGTTTTTACCATGGCCGAAGAAGCTGGTGATCACGGATTAAGTAACTTCTTTGCGGATCGTCAAGATGCACATAAGAAGCATAGTTGGTTTCTAAGAGCAAGTTTAAAATGAAACAATATAGGATCACTACACAGGATTTAAATCAAAGTACAGATGACGATTGTTATCTCGATCCCAATGATCCTATACACGAATTAAAAGCACTAGCTGGCCTTGGCGGGTTAGGTGGTGAAGCAAGATTACATGAATATCGTGCTAGTTTAGGCAGTAACGTTAGCGTAACTGGCAATAACAACGGCGAGATACAACGTAAGAATAATATTAAACCAGGAACTCCTGAATGGTTCAAACTATGGTTTAGTTTACCGTACATGACTGGGGAGAAAAAATTATGAAAATGACAGAGTTAGATAATAGTGTTCGACAAGATATTGCAGAAGGGTGGAGTCAAAAGTACAAAAACAGTATCAATTGCAGTCATCCTAAAGGATTCAGTCAAAAAGCTCACTGTGCTGGCAAGAAGAAACACACGGAAAGTATTGAGATGGAAATGACATGTCCCGACTGCGGTATGTGCCAATCACACGGTACTCTTAATGAAATTAAGAAAGGACAAAAAGACAGCAATGGCTTTACCAAGTGCTGGCCTGGTAAACATGCCGAAGGCACCAAGAAAGGAAAAAATGGTAAGCCTGTAAGAAACTGTGTGCCCAATGAAGGTGTGGCGGAAAGTCGACACAACTACGATGATAATCGTACTGGATTTAGACGACCTGAAAGAGACATGGATGACGAGTCTAACTTGCTGTACATTTACAAAGATGGTAGAGTTATGCAAAAGATGGTTTCTAATCGTGTTGAACGCGAAGCTCGTGCTCAAGGGTACAGAGATACACCTGAACAAGCATTAAAGATGCATGGTATTGTTAAGAGCAAATTTAAACCAGGCAAATGGGTACAAAAACAAGGCGATAGCTGGACCGAAGTATTTCCGTTTGGAAAACCTGACGGATTGCAAGAATTTGCCAGCGCACCTGGAAATATGACTACTGCGGCCAATGTAGGCGTTGGTGCAGTATACAAGAACAAACCAGTAAAACAGCCTAAGAACAAAGATGGTACTGCTAAAAATGCCCTTGATATGAAGGGTGCCAACCTATTGGGCGGCGGCAGCGTCAAAAGATAAATATTACAAGTTAACGGAGTTACAAATATGTCAGATCAAATGAACCCAATGGGACCAGCAGAGCCAGAAATCATGTCGCAAGACGCGGAAAATGTAATTGGATTACAGCCCGGACAGTCCGATCGCGAAGGTGCAATGGCCAAAGCTGATTTATACAAGATTGCAAACTATTCACACAAGCTGTTCAAACAGATTAATGATGAAGATCAGATGGAAGCCTGGGTGCAAGCCAAGATTACCAAAGCCGCTGACTATATTGCATCCGTTTACCATTATCTTGAATATGAAATGAAGTTTAGCCAGTATGGCAAAGCTCTTGAAGACAGCGAAGTTTATACCGAAAGCCAAAAGCGTATTATTAATAATCGCCTGATGGAAGCTAAATCTAAAGTTAAAGAACTTAAGAAAGTACACGCAGAAAAAATCAAAGCCGATGCCGACGACAAAATTGCCGAAGGTATTTTGAGTGGTGGACATCGTGAATGTACAGAATGTGGCGGCAGTGGAATGGTTTACGAAGAGCCTAAAGCAATTCCAGATCATGTTAAATCAAAAGTTGAAAAATACAATCGTCAAGCCAAAGCGTTCCATGCTGCCAGCAAGCGTCTTGATCGTAACAAGAATGGCATTCCAGACGACGAAGAAATGGAAGAAGGTTTTGAAGCAGATGCCAAAGTTGGTTCTACAAAGAAAACTGCTACTGGTGAATTAACTAAAACTGACACCGGTGTCAAGCATAAGAATACCAGCTACAAAGATGACGGTGACGAGCTTGATTCAATTGCTAAATCAGGCAAAGGTAAAGCAAGTCACGCTAAAGCACAATCAGCTGAAGAGAAAGCAAAACGAGCTCCAGCACAAAAGCAAAGTCCAAAGAGTGCTAAGACATGGGGCATGAAAGACAGCGAAAAATTTGACAACCGAGATGGTGCTCCTGCTAAACCAAAGAAAGCTAAAGAAGAAGAGCTTGATGAAGGTAAAAAGAAAGGCGATGGTAACTTGGCCAACAATGCCAAACCATACGACAAAGTAACACGCGGTGATGTTATTGCCGGACGTCTTGGTAAAGATGAAAAAGGTGGCAAGGTTAAAGAAGCTAAAGAAGAAAAATTTGATGCATTGAAACACGTTAAGAACCCGACTAAAGGCGAAAAAGAAGCTGCCAAAGATGTTAAGCGTGGTAGTTATGCTGATCGTGCCGCAATGTTAAAGTCAGCTGAAGCTGATGATAGATTAAAAGAAGCAAGCAAGCCAAGCGCAGGATTAACTAAAGGTGAAAAGTCTGCGGTAGTTAAGAAAGCTAAAGCAGGTGGCGACATTGGTAAGCCAGGTAAGAGCTTTGACAAAGTAGCCAAGGCTGCTGGTGGTGGTGAGAAAGGTGAAAAGATTGCCGCTGCCGCTATGTGGAAGAACATCAAAGAAACCCAAGCATACATTGCTGAAAAATCAGCTGTTCAGAAAAAAGACAAACCTACCAAAGGCAATGATGTGGCTGATGAGGGTAACGAATTTTCAGGCGAATTAGACGCGGCTAGAAAAGCTGGCAAGACTGAATTCAAAGTGGATGGAAAAACATACCCTGTTAAAGAATCAGCTGATTTAAATCGCATGAAAGAATTCCTAACACGTTTAAACGGATAATCATATGCGTATAACTGATGTTGAACCAGGATTTATTTTTGAAGGTGAAAATCCGCAGTATGCACAACTACAACATTTATTGACAACTGCAAAAGAGCCTTGGGAAAGAAACCAAATCAAGTGGCGTATTGAAAATCTACGTAGTACCGAAGCAATGGCCGGAGAGCCCGGTGCTGGTATGGGCGCACCCAGAGATGCAAAGGGCAATTATATCCCCGTGTTGCCCACTAACGAATGGATGGGGAGAAATCCCAGCATTGTTAAAACGTTACCTTCTGATTGCTTACCTCCAAGTATGCAACAGCCTGGAGTATTAGATAAGATCGGCAATGTTATTGGTAAAGGTGCCGATGCTGTTTTCAACTGGGTCGATAAGCAACCTAACAGCAGATCGAGTATTGAACAACAAAAACAACAAAATCGTGATGATGCATCAGGTATAATGCGAGAAAGTGTTGAACTAAATCGCATCAAGTCATTAACTAGCAAAGTATTAAAAGGTTAATACTATGGACATGAAGAAAATTTTACAGGCAATGGACGGCATTTCTACAAAGCCTGTAGAAGGTGCCGACAGTATGGCTAAATTTCTTCGTGTGGTTAGTGAAGCTGAGATTAATCAGCCAGCGGTTAGACCAGTCAAAGTTCCAGAAATTCCACAACTACCCGCACAAGACGGTGATCAGGGCGATGGATCTAGAGTAACAACAAATACAGATGGTACTAAAACTTATGCAGGTGCTTGGGGCACGTTTACTTATGATGCTCAAGGCAAGGCTATAAAATACAGTACTCCTTCATTCTCCGGAGCGAGCCAAACAATTGATTTAACTAATAATCAAACTACACAAAATTACAATGCCGGACCAATGAATACTACCCAAACTGTCGATGCTAACGGTAATGTAGTATCACATAATACCGAATATGACTTAGGGGTAGGTAAAATGGCCATGGGTCAAGATGCTAAAGGTATTAAATCTAAAGAATATACCCCGGCTGATGGAGAGCAAAGCATAGCATCCAAAGACATGTATGCACTGGGTAATAAAGATAAAGAAGCTACTTATAATCGTGCAATGACGCAAGTTAAAGGCACACCTGTACAAGAAAATAGTTTAAGCAAGTTTTTATCCATTGTGAGAAAAAATGATGTTGGCATCTTGAGCGAAGCAGTAGGAGATCCTGCTAATGTTTTGGATCAAGTAAATTCTTACATACAACTTAGTTCTGGTTTGTATCAAAAAAGTATGAGTAGTATAGAAATTAAAAAAGGACTAGTACTCCCAATTACGTTTAAGCCCTTGCCGCCATCTGGGGATTCTGCTAAGTTAATTCAAACAAATATTAATTCAGCTAATGCACGTTTGCCAAGAGAACTACAACTTTCTACAGATCAGTTATCAGATATTGTAGGCGGTGCTGACAAACCATATGCTGGTCCTACTCTAAGCGAAGGCGCTAATCCACACAAAGTGGCATTGCCAGTACAAATGGCCATGCAACATTATCAGCAACCTAAAACAAAAACACAACCGCGTGAACGTTTGATTGACAAATACTTTGTGGAAGCTGAAACTGCGATTATTCAACGCACGGAAGAAAAACGTGCATTGATCAATCAATATGCTAAAACTATTGCTGAACGTGTACTAATGAAAGAGTCCGCGCAAGGTGTGGCGGAAAATGATGTGCCAAATGATCCAAATAAATTAACAGCATCTATGCTGATGGGCGGCGAGTATAAAGAACTTGATCTAACACCACTTATAGCAAAAAACAATTGGGTAGGCACGCCAAAACAAGTTATTAATCAGGCCGATAAATGGTTAAGTGATTTTTTAAGACAACGTGGTAACATGTATTCTAATCTAAAAATCAAATATAAAGGTCTAACAATGACCTCCAGTAAAATAGGTGATGTAGATGCACCAGATCTAGAATTTGAATCAATAGCAGAAGCACCAATTGCCATGGATCCAGCTGAGCCAAACAATCCAACTATACACAATCACCAAAAAGCCAACTCCATGTCATTGAAAGGTCGCATAGCACAAGCTCGTGCGCAATTAAAAGAACTAGCTGAACTAGCAGAAAGCGACAGTCTGCTTGCTTGGGAAGAAATTTGTAAGAAAGCCAAAGGTGGCATGTTTATGGGTTTAGAACAAAATCTAGAACAAATCCGTCATGGCATTGAAGAACTTGCTAAACAACGCCGTAAAGGTGGGACTTCCAGTCGTGGAATAGATAAACACATAGGCGAAGGAAAAAGAAAATGAATTTTAGAGAACTCATTAATAAATTAGATCACATAAATGAAGCAGAAGGTCTTACTCTACAAAGTATTGCCGCTATAGAAAAAGCCGCAATGGATAAAGCTACTGACGAAAAAGCCAAAGGTGGATGGACCGGATTTACCACATGGGATCCACGCACTGCTGGTAACGTTGCATTAGCCAAATTGGCGCAACAAAATAATTTTGAAGGTCTGTTTAATAGTGACGGTAATTTTGTAGTTGCTTTTGGTGATAGAACTTGGAGCTCGCAAGGCGACGGTAACGGCACTGCTCCGAGAGTTGTTCCACCAACACCAGATGATTGGAAGCCACTAGCCGCTAAAGGTTTAATTCCGCAAAACGCTAAAGGTCCAGCAGGATTAACTAACTGGTTAACAAGTGGTGGCGCACAAAAAGAATTTGATGCTGTTAAACAACGATCAGCAGATGCGGCAGCTAATACAACAGGCCCGGTTGATGCGGCGCAGGCTCCTAAAATATCAGCTACTGACGAAGGCGCAAAAATGACCCAATTAGAAGGGCTAGTTGATCAGTATCTTAAATTAAAAGAAGATATTAAAACTGGTGCTAATAAGACACCTGTTGCGGCCAAGAAAGATCCTATGGACGATAGTGATGATGCATATGCAAAACCATTCGATCCGTCATGGGGTGGCACTAAGCCAACTCCAGGAGAAAAATTTCCGCCAAATGCAGGTGGTTCATGGAGCAACGAAAAACAAGCAGGCATTCCAGGTGTTGTTAAAGAAACAGCATTAGCCGCGGCCCTAGTTGAAAGTTTTGGCTATCAAAAAAAAACGGTTCTGATGCCGTTTGATAGTAATCTCAAAGAAGCTAAAGACGACTTTGACCCAGACGAATACTTAAACAACAAATACGGCGACCCAAAAAATATAACTTCTGGTCGTGTTGATCGGCGCTCTTGGCAAGAAAAAAATGTAATAACAACAATTCCCAATGCAATATGGAACGAAGGCACTCTAACATGGGAAGATGAAATCATCCCAGGAGTATATACTTTTGCAGATTTAGGTTTTGATTTGGGACTTACTCTTGGCATTGTGGTAGCTGGTGCAATAATGGCTCCGTTTACTGCTGGCAGTTCTGCGGTTGCAGGAACTGTGATTGCTGGCAGTATACTTGTTAGAGCATTGATCAAAGTAGCAAGAGTTGTTCAACATGTTGTACGAAATATGGCTAAACCGTTCAAAGGAAACGTTAGCAACTTCTTCAAAGAAATTGGTAAAATTGTAAGGACTATAGTTGATAAGTTTTGGGATCTGTTAGCAACTAAGTTTGCCGCAAAAGCCTTATCCTGGACAATTTTAGTTACAATAGGATTTAATGGTGCGGCAGAATTGATGAAAGCTCACTGGCCTGCGGGTTACAAAGCGACAACAGATGCTCGAGACTGGACGCTAGATAAAGCACGTCCGGCGGTTGATTGGGTACGAAAACAAACAGGATGGGAGGAAGGCCTACAATGAATAATCTAACTACACACATGGCAAATCTCAGGGATATCCTTGCCACCATAGAAAATAAAAATTTAAACGAAGGTGCGGCGGGTGAAACTGTTGAAATTTTTGCAAAACGATTACTTGGAAAAACTGGTAAGGAACTGGTAAAAGAGCTAGGGCCACGTGTTGAAATTACTACTGTGATAAAAAAACCAAAAATAGATTTTAAAACTAAAAAACCAACCGGTGAATTTACTACTGGTCCAGAAATTACAGAAGTCTGGGAACATATGCCTGGGACTGAATTGTATGCTATTAAAACCGTTAACGGTAAAGTACCCAACAACATCATAACCAGAACAGCTGATGTTCTTAAAACTGAAGTTGAGCTAGCAGCCAAAGAAGGAAGAATTGCTATCAGTACTAGTGAAAATGTAGGTAAAGATGTAGTCAAACCAACAACACCAGGAATTGATCCCGCTGCCGAAGCCACTGCAAAAGCTGAAAAATTAAGTATTGCTGAATTAGAAAAAAGAATTGCATCCGGAGAAGGCACTGCAATAGAACGCAAAGCATTTGCAAAAGAATTAGAAAAGAAAAAAGCAAGCGCACCACCGGCAGAAGTTAAGAAAGATAAATTTGATGATAGTGCAGAAATTGCAAGAAAAAAAGCAGAAGGCATGAGTAGAGAAGAACTTGAAGCCGCACTAAAAAATAAAGACATCCCAGCAGTAACACGAAAAGAATTCGAAGCTGAATTGGCCAAGCGTCCAAAAGTTGATGCGCCTGCAACTATCGATGACGTAGTTGTTAAAAAGACCATTGAAAAAGAAAAAGCTGAAGTTAAAGAATTATTAGATAATGGCACAGTCAAAGTAAAAGATGAAAATTTATTAACTAAAAAGCCTAACGAAACTCCTACTGAACAATTAGAACGTACACTAAAAGAAGATCCTGCGTATAAAGGCGCATGGGAAGGCATAGAAGGTACCGAAAAAGAAATTGGATTTTGGAAATGGTTTAAAGGCAGAGGCTTAGTAACTCTTGCTGTGGCGCTAGGTGTAGCAGGTTCTTATCAGTATTTAAAAAATAATAAAAGCGATAAGAACGACGAAGAAGAAGTACTAGATGGTCCAACAAACGCTGATGAAATTAAGGGTGGTGAGGAAGAAGCTAGAAAAGCCGAAGAAGCTAGAAAAGCTAAAGAAGCAGAAGAAGCTAAGAAAAAAGCTGATGGCGAAAAAACTGGCACTGATACTGGTGCTGATACTGGCACTGAGAAGAAAGATTCAGGTCAAGCTACAAAGGTAACTACTGACAAAGAAAAAACTGATGTTCAACCAACAACTGAGCAAAATGCAGAATTAACAAAATTAAAAACACAAATTGACACACTTATTGCAGAATTAGAAAAATCCAAAGACCCTGCAATACAAAAACGCCTGGCGGCTGTTAAAGCAAAATTAGGACAAGTTAATCAATCTGCTAAAACAACTAACGATGAACCAAACGATGCACCTGGGTGGTACGATATTGGACGAGGTTTTAGACGTTGGTACGGAAAAACCGGAGTTGATCCAGAAACCGGTCGAGTTGTAACAACTGGCACTACAGATATTATTCCGATAGATAAACGTAAACGAGACAAGTATGACGATATGGCGCAATCAGATTTAGCCAATCAATTAAGAAAAAAAGAACAAGCTCAAAAATCAAAATAATAATTATGGCGGATTTATTCCGCCATTTTTACCTCAAAAATATCATAGAGGTTGTATTACGAAGATAACTAGTATATAATAGGCTTATAGTTAAGGAGACTTACATGTCAGGACGTTCATACGGTGCAGAAGAAAAGGCAAAACTAGAAAGATTGATTACAGAAGGTAGTACAGTACTTCGCGAAATTGAAGACTTGCAAGTAGGCTTAAAAGAAACAGTACAGGCAGTGGCAGAAGAATTACAAGTAAAACCCAGTGTTATTAACAAAGCCATTAAAATTGCACACAAAGGCGATTGGCAGGCACATAATGCAGACTGGGAAGAAATTGAAGCAATTTTAGATATTACAAAACGTATCTAATAAGTAGTACATATAAGGGCAAGCGGGCCATAAACCGCAAGTTAGGTATTTGTCAGCCAAAAATGACATATGGAGAATATATTGAGCTATGTAGACGCATGGTTTGACCGCGAGAATGATGTTATTAAAGTGGTCGAACGTAATAAAAAACAAGAACGTGAGTTCCGTGACATTCCTGTCAAGCACACGTTTTACTTTAAAGACCCTAAGGGCAAATTCCAAAGTATTTACGGTGATCCACTCACACGTATTATTTGTAAAAATACCAAAGAGCTAAGAAAAGAACAAGCTATCAACAGTAGCAAAAAACTGTTTGAAGCAGACATTAATCCCATCTTTGTTTGCCTAAGCGAAAACTATCTAAACGCAGAACCTCCCAAATTAAATGTAGCATTTTTTGACATTGAGGTAGACTTTGATCCAGAACGTGGCTACGCATCGCCAGATGATGCGTTCATGCCAATTACTGCAATTGCTGTCTACCTACAATGGATGGAAACTATGATATGTTTGGCTGTTCCGCCCAAGAAGGTTAAAATGGCGGATGCCAAAGAAATGGTCAAAGACTTTGACAACGTAATGCTATATGAAACAGAAGCAGAGATGTTGGATGTGTTCTTGGACTTGATCAAAGATGCGGATGTACTAAGTGGTTGGAACAGTGAAGGCTTTGATATCCCTTACACCGTTAATCGTGTGACCAAGGCACTAAGCAAAGAAGATACAAGACGTTTTTGTTTGTTTGACCAATTGCCAAAGAAACGTGAATATGAAAAGTATGGAAGACAAGCTGTTACATACGACTTTATTGGTCGTGTACACTTGGATAGTCTTGAACTGTATCGAAAGTATACTTATGAAGAACGACATACCTATCGTCTGGATGCTATTGCAGAATATGAGCTAGGTGAGCGTAAGACACAATACGAAGGTACATTGGATCAGTTGTACAACAATGATTTTAGAACTTTCATTGAATACAACATTAACGACTGTATGCTTCTTGAAAAGTTAGACAAGAAATTAAAGTTTATGGATCTTGCCAACACCTTGGCACATGAATGTACTGTGTTGTTGCAGACTACAATGGGTGCTGTGGCTGTGACTGAGCAGGCTATTATTAACGAAGCACACCGCAGAGGTTTCCAAGTTCCTAACAGAACTAAAATGGACGACAGAGAAGGCAACGAGGGTGCCGCAGGTGCTTATGTTGCTTATCCTAAAGAAGGTATTCATGACTGGATTGGTTCACTAGACATTAACTCACTGTATCCTAGTGCTATTAGAGCACTTAACATGGGGCCAGAGACTATTGTAGGACAGTTACGTCAAACACTTACACAAGAATACATCGATAATCTTGTAGCAAAAGGTAAGAGTTTTGCGGCCGCTTGGGAAGGTGTGTTTGGATCATTAGAGTATACTGCTGTGATGAATCAAGAAATTGGCACAGACATTACTATCGACTGGGAAAACGGCGATACGGATGTTGTTAGTGCCGCAGAAGTGTATAGATTAATTTACGAAAGCAATCAGCCTTGGATTCTAAGTGCTAACGGTACTATCTTTACTTATGAAAAAGAAGGGATCATTCCTGGGTTGTTAAAGCGTTGGTATGCTGAACGTAAAGAGATGCAGGCTAAACTTAAAGAAGCCATCAAGGCAGGTAACAAGGTTGAAGAAGAATACTGGGACAAACGACAACTAGTCAAGAAAATTAACTTGAACAGTTTGTATGGTGCTATTCTTAACAACGGTTGTAGATTCTTTGACAAACGTATTGGGCAATCAACTACACTAACAGGTCGTGCTATTGCTAAACACATGGCCAGTAAAGTTAATGAGATTATTGCAGGCGAGTATAACCATACAGGTAAAGCTATTATCTACGGTGATACCGACTCATGTTATTTTTCAGCATATAAAACATTGGAAAAAGAAATCAATGCAGGGCAACTGCCGTGGACTAAAGAATCAGTTGTTCAGTTGTACGACCAAATTGGCGAAGAAGTTAATAGTACGTTCCCACAATTTATGTTAGATGCATTTCACGTGCCTAAGTCGCGTGGAGAAGTTATCAAAGCAGGTCGTGAGATTGTTGGCAGTAAGAGTTTGTTTATTACTAAAAAACGTTATGCTGTATTGTACTACGATAAAGAAGGCAAACGTGCAGATGTCGAAGGTAAGCCTGGCAAGATCAAGGCTATGGGCTTAGATCTTAAACGTAGTGATACTCCAGAATTTATTCAAAACTTTTTAAGTGATGTACTTGAATTGGTATTAACAGGTGCGACTGAACAACAAGTATTGGATCATATTAGTGAATTCCGTATTCGTTTCAAAGCTAGACCAGGTTGGGAGAAAGGTAGTCCAAAACGTGCTAATAACATTACAGACTACCAAGCTAAAGAAGCCAAAGCTGGCAAGACTAACATGCCCGGACACGTTCGTGCAAGTATTAATTGGAACACATTAAAACGCATGTACGGTGACAAATATAGTATGGCTATTACAGACGGTGCTAAAGTTATTGTATGTAAACTAAAACCTAATGCACTAGGTTTTACTAGTGTTGCTTATCCGGTAGACGAGTTGCGACTTCCGCAGTGGTTTAAAGATTTAGCATTTGATCACGCAGAGATGGAGCAGACTATTATTGATAATAAGCTAGCCAACCTAATTGGTGTTCTTAACTGGGATATTAACAGTACAGAAGAAAAGAATACCTTTAACAGTTTTTTCGAGTTCTAATATGAAAATTATAATTGCAGGATACGGATTTGTTGGTAAAGCAGTTGGACAAACATTACAAACTAAACACGAAATTGTAATTGTTGATCCAAAATATACCGAAGAACAAATAAAAGACCATCCAGATGCAGACGGATTAATTATCTGTGTGAATACTCCTACCACAGAAGATGGCATATGTGATGTCCGAAACATCGCTGATATTTTAGATACAGTGCCAATTTTTATGCCGGTAATGATTAAAAGCACTGTAACACCTAGTGCGCTGGAAGCATTCGATGATGTATATAAAGATCATTCCGTTGTGTATAGTCCAGAATTTTTACGGGCGGCTACTTCTGCTAAGGACTTTGCCGAACAAAAGTTTATGATTATTGGCGGTGAAGATCCTGAAGGATTTTGGCAGGAGACTTTTAGTTCAGTATTGCCTAATTGTAAACTGTTTTTTCAATGTACTAAATTAGAAGCATCTATGACCAAGTACAGTATAAACTCTTTCCTAGCGGCAAAAGTAGCCTTTTTTAATCAACTGTTTGATATATGTGAGGCAAATGGTGCAGACTATTCAATAGTGCGTCAAATGATTACACATGATCAAAGAATTGGTTCCAGTCATACCTTAGTACCTGGGCTTGATGGGGAACGTGGTTTTGGTGGTGCGTGTTTTCCTAAAGACACTCAAGCATTTATAAAATATGCCAAAACTATCAATGCACCGTTTAGTATTTTAGAAGCTTCGGCGGAATACAATGAAACGGTAAGAAAAAATGCTTGACATAATCAAAAAACCTAAGTATAATCATAACATATGGAGAATCTCATGAAAGACTTTTTACAAGACCTAGTAGCACATACACATAGTTTGGGCTTTTTACCTTTGGTCAAGGTAAGTGCAACCGACAAAGAAACTATAATCGAATCTATGGCCGAAGATCGTAGTGTTATTTTAAATGCCAAAGCACACGAACCAGTTAGTGACTTTGAAGGCACATTTGGTATGCCTAACTTGAACAAGTTGGATATCCATCTTAAGTGTCCAGAATACAAAGAAGGTGCAACTATTAAAGTAGTTAAACAACAACGTAACGGAGAAGAAGTTCCAACAGGGTTGCATTTTATTAATGCAACTGCTGACTTTGAAAACGATTATCGTTTCATGAACCAGGACATTATTAACGACAAATTGAAGTCAGCTAAATTCAAAGGCGCACAATGGGATATCGAATTTATTCCTGCGGTTGCAAGTATTCAAAAATTGAAGTTCCAATCAAACGCACACAGCGAAGAGTCAGTATTCCAAGTTAAAACAGAAAATGGGCATTTGGTGTTTAGTTTTGGGGATTCAAGTACACACGCTGGAAGTTTTATTTTCCAAGCAAACGTTGTTGGTAAATTGAAACAAACTTGGTCGTGGCCTGTTAATCAAGTTCAAAGTATTCTTGGACTAAGTGGGACTGCTACTATGCGTATTGCGGATGGCGGATTGTTAAACATCAATATCGACAGTGGTGTTGCAGTATATGATTATATTTTGCCAGCACAATCCAAATAATGGAAACTAAAAAAAGAACAGTAGTGAGAATGTTAACATACCGTATTACAGCATGGTTGTTTACAATACTCTGGACATACATGTTCACCAGCGATATCAGTAGTGCTACTGGGTTTGCCACAGCACTACACGTTCTTTTAAGTATTGACTACTACATACATGAAAGAATATGGTTAAAAATAAAGTGGGGCAGAATTGAATAAGAACTTAACAGCACATCAAAGCGATTACGCATACTTCTTGCCGGCCACGTCAGGATTTTACAGCACATACATAGGCAAACAACGTTATAACAATTACGTAGATCCTGCACGTATTCCTGCTAGCTTTGGCCCCATGGGTATTGAAGCAATGAATTATTTGAATCCCAATGCGGCATTTTACTTTGATCATTGTTTGTATTCAGCAGGTCATGCTAACTTAGATTTAACTAAGCCTGACCCAAGCGAAGATATGTTTCGTAATAGAGACCGTAAAACTAGTTGGGTATTAGGTGACTCTGGCGGTTTTCAGATTGGTAAAGGTGTATGGGCCGGAGAATGGAATGATCCATCCGGGCCAGTAGTTGCACAACGCATGGCCGAAGCAGTTGCCAAGGGTGTAGAATTAGTGCCGCAATTACATCCAACTGGACATCCTAAAACAGACAAAAATGGTAATCCAAAATATACTAAAATTGATCACGTTAAACTCTATCAAGCACAATTAGATGCGGCACAGAAAAAGCGTGAACAAGTATTAGCATGGATGGATGCACTGATGGATTATGGCATGGTGCTCGATATTCCAGCATGGGTCGGTCGTAGTCCAGTAGGTGCTAAGAATAGCGGTGTTGGAGATTACGATCAAGCCGTTGCCGCTACAAAATACAATAACGAATATTTCATTAAGCATCGCACAGGTGCTTGTAAATTCTTGAATGTATTGCAAGGCGAAAATCACGCACAGGCAGAAAATTGGTATCAGCAAATGAAAGACTTTTGCGACCCAAAGAAATACGACAAGCCATTTAATGGGTGGGCCATGGGTGGTCAGAATATGTGTGACGTAGACCTAGTACTGCGTAGACTTGTTGCATTAAAGTTTGACGGATTATTAGAAGAAGGTCATCAAGACTGGATGCATTTTCTTGGAACAAGTAAATTAGAATGGGCATTATTACTCACAGATATTCAACGTGCTATTCGTAAATATCATAATCCTAAATTTACAATTAGTTTTGATTGTGCTAGTCCTTTCCTTGCTACTGCTAATGGACAAATTTATGTTCAAACAGAAATTACAGATAGAGAAAAATGGCTCTATCGTATGTTGCCAAGTTTAGACCATAAGAAATACAGTAAAGACACTAGACTGTTTCAAGATGTAGTTGTGCAAGATGGACATTTTAAATCATTTACTACTAGTCCGTTAATGGACGGTGTAGAAGTTAAAGACATTTGCATCTATGGTCCTAACGATGTAAACAAAATTGGCAAGATTGGTAAGACCAGCTGGGACAGTTTTACTTATGCCATCATGATGGGGCATAATGTTTGGCTACATTTGAACAGCGTACAAGAAGCCAATCGTCAATATGATGCTGGATTATGTCCTGGCATGTTAGATGTTACTACAGCTATACCAAAACCATTTACAGATTACTCTCCGTTACCAAATAAATTTAGAGATGTTGTAGACGCTATCTTTAGTGCGCCAGATAGAGATTCGGCAATGGCAATTATCGATTATTATGATAAATTTTGGCAAGCTATACCTGGTACACGTGGCGCAACCGGTAAGAAAACAGTCAACGCATCAACTATATATTCCAAATTCTTTGAAGAAGTTGACCAAGATACTGTACAATTAGAAGATGATCCTGAATTTGATGATAACAAACTAGACGAATTAGAGGCCGGTGTACATGACATTACCTGACGAAAGATATCGAGCAGTAGTTCAAACTCAAAAATTTTTAGTTGAGATTCTGAATACTCCTCGAGTTCCGAAAGCCATCAAAGACCGTGCAAGAAGTTGTTTGCGTCATTATCCTACTGATTGGGATATGCAACGTACCGCACTTCAGGCGCCTGATGTATTTGCCGAACGTATGGAAGATGTGACTCGGATGTTTAAAAAGTACGAGGAAAATAAAAATGAGCAAGCGTAGTCTCGTTATCGGCATGGGTATTGGACAGTTATACAAAACTGTGTTAGAGAAACTTGGACATGATGTGGTTACAGTAGATATGGATCCATCTAAAGGTGCAGATTTTACTGACGTAAAAGATGCTATTAGAAAATATAATTTATTTGATACTGCACACATTTGTACTCCAAACTTTACACACAAATCAATAGCTGAAGAAGTTGCCACATATACCAAAATAGTGTTTGTTGAAAAGCCAGGATTCAAAACAAGTAACGACTGGACTGGTATGATTAAGACCAGACCGTTTACACGTTTTATGATGGTCAAAAATAATATGTGGCGAGACAACATTGTTGAGTTAAAAGATTTAGCAAATAAATCTAAAAAAGTTAATCTTAATTGGATTAACAAAGATCGTATACCAAATCCAGGTAGTTGGTTTACTAATAAAGAACTGGCATTTGGTGGTGTTAGTAGAGATTTAATGCCTCACTTGTTAAGTTGGTTTATAGTATTGGCGCCAGACTGGATTAGAGCTAACTTGACTAAGCAAACTGCATTTAAAAGGTGGACACTGGGTCAATTGACTGGCACAGATTACGGAACTGTTAATGTTAATGGCACGTATGATGTGGATGATTTTTGTCAAATTAATTTTACAGACAAATGGCAACTAACTGCTGATTGGCGAGATTTAAAATCTGATAAAAGAAATATTGAATTTGTCATGGAAGACAACAGTGTAGTAACAGTTGAATTAGGTTTGTGTCCCGAAGATGCGTATTATAATATGATCAAAGATGCTATTGATAACGTAGATAATCATTCTTTTTGGCTTAATCAATATAATCAAGATACATGGATACACGAAAGGATACAACATCTATGATAAGATGTTTACAAACTACAGGCCAAGGTTACTTTGAAGAAGTAACTTATGAATTGCCCCCACTAGGGCCTACTGATATTTGTGTACAGGCTATCATGACCGGTGTATGTCGTAGCGACATTGATATGATGCAAGGTAATTTTGGACCACTTCCGTTAAGTATGCAAGGTCACGAAGGCTTGGGTCAAGTAATTGAAATGGGTGCAAGTGTAACTGGTCTTGCAAAAGGCGATTTTGTTGCTACTCGTGGTGAGCCAGCATACGCAGACTATTACAATGTACGTGCTAACGAATACGTACAAGTTCCAGAAGCGCATCCAAAATATATTTTAGAACCAGTTGCTTGTGGTATTAATTGTGTTAGTCAAGCATACGAAGAATTTGAACGCAGATCCAAAGGTAAATGTTTGATCTTAGGTAGCGGATTTCTTGCTTGGGTTGTTTTTAATAATTTAAAACATCATTTTCCAGATATGGATGTTGACGCATTAGGATCTAATAACATAGATCTCTGGGGAGACACTTTGTTATTGGGGACCAGTGAAAGTTATGACATTGTCGTGGACTTATCAGGAAAATATGATATAGGTACAGATATTAACCTAAATAACGAAGCACTAATTATAGATGCCGTTGGTAAAGCAGTAACCAAAGAAGAAGCACAACAGCAACTTTGGAAAGCTGTTACCACAGTTAAACCTAGTCCAAGAACGTCTCGATTTATCACAGCCATGCATCAAGCACGTTGGATGATTGAAAACGGTGAACTTGAGGTTGATTCTTTTTGGACTAGAGGTTATAATAGAAACATAGAGTGGCAACAAGCGTTTGCGGATGGTAAGGATCGTCCAAACGGTTACAGCAGAGGTTATATCAAATGGGACTAAACACTGAAGAACGACAAGACGTCGTATACTTTACAGGTTATGAAGTCGAGCATACTATTTGTTATGGTATGTTTACACTATTTGTAGTGGGCACTCCTCCACTTGAAGAAATTTTGCGTAAGGCAGACGACACTCAAGCATTGTTAGACGAGTCTAAACGCATTAAACACATTTACTTTGGCACTAGTCAAAGTTTTAATCCTAAATCGATTAGTCACGAAGAATATAAAGCGTGGGATGAAGTTATTATAGGCTGTCTAAAAGCAGACTATTGGGTTTCATTGGACTTTGGTGTTGAACACATTGAAGGTGTATTGGAATCTGCTTATAACGAATATCCTCGCTTTGTCCCCATGATTAGTGTCAAGCTACCTTACATTAATCAACTCAACTATAACGCCACACTTAAACTGGACGACCGAACTTGGGGTGCTACAAATCCAGGTGTGTGGACACATCACCTACAGAGCTTAATGGGTAAAGACAAGTATACTCATTGGGATCAGTACACACAAGATACAGCATTATGATTAAACGTATACCGGCAGGAACCCTGCTACCAAAAAAAAGAAATGACGGCTCTGACGGTCGATTTATCGAAGACGCATACGAAAAAGCAGGAAACATTATAGATCGTGTTGGGCCTGTAGATATGCCAACAGAAGGTACTGAAATAAAAAGTCATAGTATATACAGCAATTCGTCTTACTCTCAAGGTTCTATAACTATAGATAATATAAAAACTTTGCCGTGGAATAAAACTGATATCTATAAAAAAGTTCAGAAACAAGAAGTAGTTTTAACAGATCCAATTTTTAGGATTACTAAAGAACCTATAAGTGTTGATATGACTGATAACGAAATACAAGAAAAATTTGAACAAGACTACAATTATATTGCCAAACAAGTATTGCAAGGTAATTCTTCTAAAGACATTTATGGACCTAATAAGTATCTAGTTGGAGATTGTTGGGGCCATGAAAATTCTGTTAGAATTAGAATTCCAGTTAAATCTATGAAAAAAATTATAAGCATCTCTCGTACATCTCAATCTAGAGAAAGGTTCTTTGACTAAAATGATTATTAAACAAGACCTTCGACCACTTAAAATGATTTGGGTTACCTTTCAAAAAGAAGGAATCCATTGTTATCCGGCCGCGGCCACAGACCCTAACTTAGCAACAGGAGATCAATATGATGTATCGTTTCTTGCTAGTCCTCATCGTCATATCTTTCATTTTAGGGTATGGCTTAGTGTCACCCACAATGACAGAGATGTGGAGTTCATCCAGTTTAAGCGATGGCTTGAACAACTGTATTCTAGCACACAAGGTGTTTTGTCGCTAGATCACAAGAGTTGCGAAATGATGTCGGACGAATTGTACGACACTATTTCACAAAAGTATCCAAGCCGTGAGGTTTGGATTGAAGTCTCCGAAGACGGAGAAAATGGTTCGTTTATCAAGTACTAAGGAAAGCTACAATGGCTAAGAATTACAAAGACATCAATTATTTTGAAACTCGCCCGGATATCGTTAAGATTTTCGATGAACTAGAATCCTTTCTTAACTTCTGTAGGATTGAATTGTTCCCTTACAACGAAGCTGACCTGTACAACAGAGAAAGCTGGGTGTGGCGCAACTACGAAAAGAGCAAGCGTCCAAAGAAAGCATGGACCGGCGAGAAAAAACCTTATCAAGGCAATCGTCCGTTTGTTAACAGAAACCAATGAACGTATTCATAATTGATCTAGAAGCTGTTGAAACACGGTACACGGGACAATGGAAGTCCCATGTACCTAACCTCTTACGAAAGGCAGGACACCATGTTCAAATTATCTCTGGTCCTACGGACATTCCTACAGCCACTACTCCTGGCGCCTTTCTTAATTTTGGTGGTACCAATATATACAAGGCTAGTCAGGTTGAGCAAATGGGCCGTTTATTTTGTAACGGAGCCGTTCATCCCGGCGATCACTTTGTTTTTACTGATGCTTGGCATCCTGGTATCATAAATTTAAAATACATGAGTGAGTTATTGGGTATTCCAATAACCACACATGGCTTATGGCATGCTGGCAGTTATGATCCTCAAGATTTCCTAGGACGTCTTGTTGGAAACAAACCTTGGGTACGTAATGCGGAGAAAAGTTTCTTCCACGCATTTGACCACAACTATTTTGCTACCGATTTTCATATTGAGTTATTTCATAGGGAATTACTTAACGGCGGGTTCCAAACAGAAAATCCCTGGTATGAAGAGGAACTGAGTGAGATACTAGCCGGCGAGTATACTAAAATTATACGTACTGGTTGGCCCATGGAATATATGCACGATACTTTGTTACCGTACAAGGGTATGCAAAAACGTGACTTAATTTTATTTCCGCACAGGATTTCTCCAGAAAAACAAGTTGAAATTTTTAGAGATCTCGCTACTCATTTACCACAATACGAATTTGTAGTTTGTCAAGATCAACATCTAACAAAAAATGAATATCATAACTTGTTAGGCGAAGCAAAGATGGTGTTTAGTGCTAACTTACAAGAAACTTTAGGCATTAGTTGCTACGAAGGTGCAGTAGTTGATGCTATACCACTAGTACCTGATAGACTTAGTTATACTGAGATGTATTCGGATACGTTTAAGTACCCAAGTGTATGGACTGAAAATTTTGAATCATATCAAACACATCGTCCTAATTTATGTTTTGCAATTATGCAACACATGGATCATTATTCTACACGTATTCCGCAAATTAAAAAACAAACGGAGGTGTTACATGAGCAGTTCTTCTCAGCAACCAGACTCATCGATAACATTAAGTGACACTTACACTATCGATGTAAGCAACATGTCTACTTTTAATTTTACCAATAATGATACTATTACATTAACTGGTTATAGCCCTTGCACCGTGTCGTATCCTACTCATTATAGTAGCCCGTCAACTTTGACTACTACACAAATTTCAAGTTTGACTACTGCACAACTGGGTTCAATAACTAGTATAGATACATCAGCGTTTACAATAAGTTTTCCGGAAGAGTGGGTCAATTGTTTTCCTGAGTTTAAACGTATTGAAAAAATGTGTGAAGAATATCCTGGATTAAAGATAGCCTACGAAAAATTTGTAACAACTTATAAACTAGTAACAGATCACTATGATACTCCAAAAGATAAAAGACCTAAGCCTTAATTGGTTGGAGAGGCTAGACCGCAAACGCATCATTATGGATCGGCAGTGTAACGAGCCGTTGTTGACTCGTTATTACTTATTTTTAAAAGAACGTAAGCATTTTCCATTCAATGTGTTCTTACACAAGTTTCACAAAGGCGATCCTGGTGATGTGCATGATCATCCGTGGCCGTATGCTACACTAATATTAAAAGGCGGTTACTATGAATACACTCCTAATTTCGAACATGGCAAGATGGTTGGAGAAACTAAGCATTGGCGTGGTCCTGGTCACTGGCGCATTTGCAGTGCTAACAGCTACCATCGTATCGAATTGGTTCTTGGAATAACTGCTTGGACTTTGTTTATGCCAGGTCCGCAACGTCAAGAATGGGGATTTTTAGTGAACAACAAATGGATACACAATGACCAATACCTTGAAGACCGTAAACAAAATGTCTAGGACTCCACCACAAGCTGTAGTTGGTATTACTACGCATGGGTTGTACGGTGCCGTTCCTCCGCAATTAAGCGGGCAGGTTTATACAACTAACACTACAGCTGGACAGTTTTTAACATCAACTGGTAACGGCACAAGCTGGACTAATAACCCCGTTGACAATGTAATGGTTGTTAGTAATAATCCGGCCGAATTAGAAGTTAAAGGTCGAATGGTATTAAACGGGAGAGATTTGGAAGAACGGTTGGACACAATCGAAAAAGTCTTGCAAATTCCTGAAAGAGATGTTATACTTGAGAAGAAACATCCAAAGTTAAAAAAGTTATATGACGACTATATTAACGCATTGGGTAAGTATAGAACATTTGAATCAATCAAAGGAGATGAATAATGGAATTACATGAATCAGTTAAAGGTACGTATACAGAAACCCTTATCAAAGAACAAGACGGATTTCGTCTTGTGTTAAAAAAACACGAAGTACTTGCTCCTAAAGGGTTGTTCAGCGTCAACATGGAACAACAAACATTAGGACTCAACGGCGAAGTTCGAGATACAGCAGTATATAATTTCTTTATGACCAAAGAAGAAATATCAAAATTGGCTTCAGCGTTAACAGCATGAACAAGATCTATTACACTTGGCAACAAGTAGAAGGTGCATGTTTAGAAATTGCTAGACAAATGCATGTTCATTATTGGCGGCCAGATTATATAGTGGGCATTACACGCGGCGGTCTTGTTCCTGCTAATTTATTGAGTCAGTACACAGGCATTAAAATGAACAGCCTAGACATTAGTCTACGAGATGGCGGCGATTGTGTTAGTAATTTGGGTATGGCCGAAGATGCATTTAACGGTAAAAAGATTCTTATAGTCGATGATATTAACGATCAAGGATCCACTGTTAATTGGATTAAACAAGATTGGCCAAGTGGTTGTTTTCCCGACGATCCTAAATGGGTAGGCATCTGGGGAGATAATGTTCGATTTGCAGTTTTAACACACAATCAATCAAGTCAGTTTAAAGATCCAGACTATTATGTATGGGCTGTAAACAAAGCAGAAGAAGATTGTTGGTTAGTTTATCCTTGGGAGGAGTTTTGGTTATGACATCAGCATTTATTAAATTAATTTTAGGCATTGCACTAATTGTAATTGTTGTTGTGTTTGGCCCCATTGTAGGAATATGGAGCTTAAACACGCTATTTCCTGTGTTGCAGATACCATTAACAGTAGAAACATGGTGTGCATTTTTCTTACTATTTGGAAGCATAACAGGCTTACGAATTGGTACAAACAAGTAAAGGAATAATATGGCAAATCCAACTCCACCAGAAATATTGATTGCTGATTTTCAAACTAAGATTGATATAGTTGAAAACGATATTAAAAAATTGCAAGCAGACGGCTCTAGTCCGCGCAAAGTTGAAGCATTAACAGAATATAAAAAATATTTAGAAGACCAACTTAACTCAATGACCCATGGCGACAGATCTTGAAAGAGCACTTGATGAAAACAGAGCACCGTGGACCGGTATTGAATACCGAACTAAAGACTATTGGGTCTTTCGAGATGCATACCCTGTCACAGAAGGACATTTGCTTTTTGTGCCTACCAAAGAAGACTGGGACCATCTCTGGGACTGCTACAAAGCCGCATACAAATTTGGCTACATGGGTGTCGAATCAGGCAAGTGGGACGCTTTCAATGTCGGACAAAACTGTGGCGAGGCTGCTGGTCAAACAGTAATGTATCCACACGTTCATATGATTCCAAGACGTAAGGGAGATATGCAAGATCCCCGTGGAGGAGTTAGACATGTTATACCAGAAAAAGGAAACTATAAAAATGCAAATAAGAGTTAAAGAAAATCCAGAAGAGTTTGGAAAATGCGGTTGTGGTCGTAGTCCAACAGGCAAGTGTTGTGGCTGGCATGGTCTAACCGAAGAACAATATGCAGACCGTAAAGAGAAGTACGAAACAGGACAACAGGACCTAAGTGGCAAAGACATCTAATACTGTTACTGTACTATGGGATAACCAGAATGGATTCTGGTGGAATGAAACCTGCGCTATTGTGTTAGAAGTATTTGGATTACCTGGAGATCGGTACATTACCAAACCCAGTCATGATGCCATGTTCTTTGATTTTAAAAACGAGAAGGATGCTGACTTATGCAGAATTTTACTAAGCGAGAGACTGTAGAAATAGCCGTAATTGCTATTGCATTTTTAATATCAATTCCGATAATATTTTTATCATTGCCAAAAAAAGGCGATGTAATACGATACGATTGTTCAATATCCGAAATTAGCCCTGACTTTCCTTTAGAAGTTAAGGAACAATGCCGAAAACTTCGAGCAGAAAATATCTTGCAAAAACCTAAATAAACCTATATAATACAAACATAGGAGTAATAATGACTAGAGAATTTAAACCCGATCCCGTAATGAACGGTGGCATTGATACAGAATTTAAAACTGACGAATATCAACCGTTAGGCAAAGAAGTATATGTAAAGGCCGCAGACATGATGTCTGATAAAGGCTATTCAGAAGGTTACCTCGGTGCAAATATTCGTGCTAGAATGAAACGTGATAAAAAACGTTTCTGGGCAGGAGATAATATCAGCGATTATCTCCACGAAGGCGACAAAGAAAAATTAATCGACGAAGCAACAGAAGCCTTTGAAGAAGTACTCGATCGATTGCTTATTGATCGAGAAAACGATCCAAACTCAAAAGGCACAGCACGTAGACTTGCCAAGATGTACTTTAATGAAATAATGGCAGGTAGATATGAACCAGCACCAGACGCAACAGCATTTCCAAATGATACGAAGGACCGTTACGAAGGTATGTTGGTTGTCCGTAGTGAGCTTCGCAGTATGTGTAGCCATCATCACCAACCCGTTACTGGCGTTGCTTATATTGGTATTATTGCGGCTGAGAAACTCATCGGACTTAGCAAGTATACAAGGATCGCTCAGTGGTGTGCCCGTCGAGGTACTCTCCAGGAGGAACTTTGTAATGACATTGCTAGGGAAATCCAAAAAGCCACAGGCGCTGAAAACTTAGGCGTATATATTCAGGCTATACATGGTTGTTGTGAAAATCGTGGAATTATGGCACACTCAAGTCTTACACAGACTACTGTGCTACAAGGTACATTTAAGACTGACCCTGGAGCGAAGAAAGAATTTTTTGACAATATTAAAATGCAACAGGAGTTTGCCCCAAGATGACGACAGCCCAAGATTTAACTAATCAATTAATACATCGTGCAAAAAATCTAAAAGAGTTTGTGGTAGAAAGAGATTTTGATAGCATACCCGGTGGTATTGTTAGATTCAACATACAACATACAATAGGACAATCTGCTCGGTTATTTGTGCCTGCACTTACGCAAGCGGAAGCAGAAGAAATGGTAGACGAATGGTTTGAGGAGGATGTAGAATGAATCCAAAATATCTTTATACTATTAAGTGGACACAACCGTATGCCACTTGCCAAATGCGTCCGTATCTTAGACACCTTCGCGAAGAATACGAAATTCAAATTGAAGCTAGGTTGGCCCGTGGTGAATTTGATGATGCAAAGAAAGTGATAAAAAGGATCATGTCATTATGAAATGGTTTAAAAGAATGATAGTCAAGTGGGTGCGAGAAGATTGGGAAAACGCTGGCCAAGACTCTCGTACAGAAGAAGATTGTTATGCAACTCCTAAAATGGGCCGCGGCAATCCTATCAGTACGATCAGTGGTCGTGCTCATATCGATAGCGAACCCACACTGCAATTCAAAGTTTATAGTGCAGTTGGTGGTAAGGTTGTGGAGTTCCATCGCTATGATCCTAAAACTGATCGTAATGATCGCCAGGTATACATTATTGGTAAAGACGAAGACTTTGGCGAAAAGATTGCTAAAATTTCAATGTTGGAGTCACTACGATGAAAATACAAGTGCCAGCCGAAGGCATTATGAAAACAAACGATTGGGGTGACAGTAGAGTCTACCGAATTGCTTGTAATTGCGGAGATGAAAATCACAATCACAACATGTGGGTAGAAGCAGATGATTGCGATATTGTTGTAACCATTTACACTACAGGCAAAACAAATTGGTGGAGTAAAACACGGTGGTATCATATTTGGACACTGTTGACCAAAGGATACATCGACACTGAATCTTCAGTTCACTTGACAAACCAGCAGGCTTTCAACTATGCTAACACATTATTAAGTGCCGTACAAGACTTAGAACAATTTAGGAAAAAGAATGAGCAAACTAAAAATAGCTGAATTATTTTATAGCATACAGGGTGAAGGACGCTACATGGGTGTACCGTCCGTTTTCTTACGAACATTTGGTTGTAATTTCAAATGTGCAGGCTTTGGTATGCCTAGAGGACAACTGAGTACTGAAACAGAGTCAATTGCTGAACGTATTGCAGAATTTAAAACTTACAACGATTTGCCATTAGTAAGCACAGGTTGTGACAGTTATGCCAGCTGGGATCCACGTTTTAAAGACCTAAGCCCTTTGATGGAAACAGATGGCATTGCAGAACAGATTGTAGAAATACTGCCACATAAAACATGGGTTGACGAGCATTTGGTTATTACTGGCGGTGAACCGCTACTAGGTTGGCAACGTGCTTATCCTGATTTACTGGATCATGTTTATATGAGGCAATTGAAAGAAATTACTTTTGAAACAAATGGAACTCAACTATTAACACCCGAATTTAAAGAATACTTGCAGGATTGGACCATGCGTATGCCTGGTGAACGGTGTGTGACATTTAGTGTTAGTGCCAAATTAAGTTGCAGTGGTGAGGCAAGACACGAAGCTATTAAACCTGAAGTTGTTAATGACTATCAAGATGTGGGCTATGTGTATTTGAAATTTGTAGTGGCAACTGAAGAAGATGCAGAAGAAGCAATTGAAACCGCAGACATTTATAGAGAAAATGGATTTACTGGTCCAGTATACTTAATGCCCGTTGGTGGTGTTGAAAGTGTTTATGCATTGAACAATCGCCGTGTTGCAGAACTTGCTATGAAAAATGGCTTGCGCTACAGCGATAGACTACAAGTGCCGTTGTTTAAAAACGAGTGGGGAACTTGATGAAAAAATTAATCAAACGATTATTTGGTATTGATAAACTTGAAGCTGAAAAAACTCAAGCGCAAGAAGCACTGGCTCTAGCACAAGCAGAAACAACCAAAGCTCAAGAATTAGAAGCTCAAGCTAAATTAACACCAAAAGAACGTGCTACTGCCAAAGGCGAGCCTTGGGTAGCTGTACTGGACACTCATGTAAACAAAGATAATATACGTAATGGATTCTTTGAGCTTGACTGGAATGAGATATTTGTGTTAGAATTAAAACGTGCAGGATACGGCTACGATGGAGATCCTGATGAAGAAATTGTAGATCGTTGGTTTAGAGATTTGGCAAGAAACATGTTGGGCGAAGCTGGAGTAGCTGATCCCGGACGTGTAGGTGCTGGATATATTAATGTAACAAAACTTGCCGATGGCAAAGCAGAGATAGAATGACACATATTATAGTTGATACTGCTAACACGTTCTTTCGTGCTAGACATGTGGTGCAAGGCAGTGCTGATATCAAACTTGGCATGGCTTTTCATATTACTTTCAACTCTATTAAAAAAGCATGGCAAGACTTTGGCGGTAGTCATGTGGTGTTCTGCCTCGAAGGTCGTAGCTGGCGTAAGGACTTTTATACTCCGTATAAGGCCAATCGTAAAGAAGCTAGAGATGCGTTAACTGAAAAACAACAAGAAGAAGACAAGTTGTTTTGGGAAGCATTTGACGAATTCAAAAAGTTTGTCACAGAAAAGACCAACTGCACTGTGATGCAACATCCTAATCTAGAAGCAGATGACTTAATTGCTGGCTGGGTACAAGCACATCCAGATACAAAACATGTTATCATCAGCACAGATGGGGATTTTGCACAATTGATTAACGCTAATGTGAGCCAATATAATGGCGTAGGCGATTTGCATATTACACACGAGGGCACCTTTGATGCTAAAGGTAAACCTGTTAAGGATAAAAAGACCGGTGAGCCTAAGGCCGCACAAGATCCAGAATGGATGCTGTTTGAAAAATGTATGCGTGGCGATACCAGCGACAACGTCTTTTCTGCATATCCTGGTGTACGTACTAAAGGCAGTAAAAACAAAGTTGGTCTAATTGAAGCGTTTGAAGATCGTAAAAGCAAAGGCTACTCGTGGAACAATCTCATGCTTCAGCGTTGGACCGATCATAACGGTTTAGAACATCGTGTGCTAGAAGATTATCAACGCAACATACAGTTGTGCGACTTGACTGCACAGCCCGCTGAGATTAAAGAAAAGATTATGGAAACTGTGAAAGCAAATGCTGTTTCTAAATCTGTAGATCAAGTGGGAATTCGTATGTTAAAATTTTGCAATACGTGGGATATGAAAAAGATTGCGGACAATATACAAACATATGCAGAACCGTTCCAAGCAAAATACAAGGAAGAATAATGACAGAAATATACGCAAAACCTATTGTGGATGGAAAATTTTGGATTGTTGAAAAAGATGGATCCAAAATTGCCACATTACATAAAAAAGAAAATAACAAATTTATTTTGAGTAGCACCACCGGCGAGGTAATGTTCAACAAAAAGCAAGATTTAACCAAACAGTTTGGTGATGGTTTCTTTCTATCTAGTAGCAAAGTCAAAGTCAAAGTTACTGCATCTGAAGAAGAAAATTTTGAATGTCACGGATACCCAACATTGTGTGAGCCGTTTAATAGTATGTACGATGTGAGACGTAAATTGGCATTATTTACAAAATCAAATGCCAGTAAAAGTTTATACTGTGCGGGCTATTACATTATTAAATTTAATAAAGGGTGGGTTAAGAGTTTTTGTCCTAAGGCTATTACCATTGAACGATATCCATTTAAAGGTCCGTTTAAAGATAAACTAGAAATGAAGGCAGTGTTGGCAAATGCAAAATCCTATTAATCTAACTCCAATAACACAATTTGTTCAGCTACTTAGAGTAGCTGAACTTAATCAACAAAAAGAAGTTAAATTGACCATACAGCAAGCAAGGTTATTAAATCTAGCACTAACTGAAACGTTGGATAAACTGAATAGAGACTGGGAAACATTGTACAGTGCTCTTAAAAATACTCAAAATACAGAAGTAATAACTGTTACTATGGATGGCGGAGGCTTTGTAGAGCCTAAATAAAAGATAAATATATGCGTACTTATCGAGAGACGCATATTATGTCAAGACCCAAACCTAAAGTGTTGTTAGAGTATACTAACAAAAAAACTTACAAATCTGAGCAGATTTTAGAATCTGAAGCCATTTGGGCTGTTTTCTATAAGAACGAGCCTTTCAATTTAAAATCGTTTAACAGTCTTACCAGCTATCCCGGTCCTAAATATAAAAAGACCAGTTTCAGCAATCCTGGTCACGCATTGAACCTTGCTAAGAAATTAAATTTAACGTTTGGCACTGAAGACTTCCAAGTGATAAAATTGACACAAGGCACTGTGGTACCATGATTAATCGAAATTTGCTAACCAAAATATTTTTACAACAATGGGGTAAAAGTATAGATGATGCAAATATCGAACTGTACAATAGAAAATGGTGGCAATCAAATCGAGTCAATAAACCCAATGCATTTAGACTAAGCGACGAAGGTTATGAATTTCTAACAACCATTTTAGAAATTCAAATGTATGAAATCCCATTCACTGAGCCAATTGAGCTCAGTCCTCAAACAATCATATTTTTGGAAAAATATATCGATTGTCCTTACTACTTAACAAACCAAAGTATTACAGTGTTTTCCGAACGTAAGAGTTTTGAACTGTATTTGTTTTCGGACGATATCCGCAAATTTGGTTTGGTTAAGGCCATGAGCGAACGCCAAAAAGAATCTTAATTTTTGGCTAGATTCAAGAATACTGCTTGAAAATTTACTTGACTTTGTTGCGGTTAGGCCATATAATATACACATAGCTTAATTTTTTAACCCCGCTAACTTAAGATAGGAAATGTAAAATGGCAGAAATCATTAGCCGCACCGTAGGCCCTAAAGGTGCTAAAAAGTCTTTGCGCAAAGCGTTTAAGAATCAGCGTCCAATTTTCCTGTGGGGTCCTCCCGGAATTGGCAAGTCGGATATTATTAAACAACTTGGTACTGAGCTAGAAGCTCACGTTATTGACGTTCGTTTGTCATTGTGGGAACCTACTGATATTAAAGGTATTCCATATTTTGACTCAAACACAAGCAAAATGGTTTGGGCTCCTCCTAGCGAATTGCCAGACGAAGTAATGGCAAAACAGCATAAAACTATTATTTTGTTCATGGACGAAATGAATAGTGCGGCTCCCAGCGTACAGGCCGCGGCTTATCAATTGATTTTGAATCGCCGAGTTGGTACTTACAAACTGCCAGACAATGTTGTAATGGTTGCGGCTGGTAATCGTGAAACAGACAAAGGTGTTACATTCCGTATGCCTGCTCCGTTGGCTAACCGTTTTGTTCACTTGGAAATGACTGTTGAGTGGGATGACTACTTCGAGTGGGCCGCTGAAAACAAAGTGCATAAGGACGTAGTTGGTTTCTTGAGTTTCTCTAAGAAAGACTTGTATGACTTTGATCCTAAGTCTAGCTCACGTGCATTTGCTACTCCACGTAGCTGGTCCTTTGTTAGCGAATTGTTGCACGATGACGACTGCGATGCAGATACATTGACTGATTTGGTGTCAGGTTCTGTTGGTGAAGGACTTGCTCTTAAGTTTATGGCTCACCGTAAACATGCTAGCAAAATGCCAAATCCAAGCGATATTTTGTCAGGCAAAGTTAAGAAAATGGACAGTAAAGAAATTTCTGCCATGTACTCTTTGACTGTGTCATTGTGCTACGAATTGAAAGAATCTTGCGACAAGAAAGCCAAAAACTGGAGCGAGCAAACTAACAATTTCTTCGAATTTATGATGAATAACTTCGAAACAGAATTGGTTATCATGGGAACTAAGTTGGCATTGTCTACTTACAAACTGCCACTGGATCCGGACGAAATTGCATGTTTTGACGAGTTCCATAAAAAGTTTGGCAAGTACATTGCACAAGCCACTGACAAGACTAAGTAATTGAAAATGCAGTGATTGACACCGCCTTCGGGCGGTGTTATAATATATACATACAGTAAATTCAGGAGCAAATATGTCACACGCAGATCCAATTATCGACAAAATTATCGTAGCCCGTGTAGGTCTACTACTCCGCCATCCATTCTTTGGCAATATGGCTACACGCCTAAAAATTGAAGAAGCAAGCGACTGGCTTCCCACTGCCGCTACAGACGGGCGTACAATTTATTTTAATCGTGAATTTTTTGCACCTTTAACTACTAAACAAATCGAATTTGTTATTGCACATGAAATTTTGCATAACGTGTTTGATCATATGACTCGTGTGGAAGGTCGAAATAAACGTATTTGGAATATTGCCGCTGACTATTGTGTTAACGGACAATTGGTACGTGATCGCATTGGCGAACAACCTCCAGAGATCAAAATCTTCCACGATGCCAAATATTACGGCAAAGGTGCAGAAGAAGTCTATGACGAAATTTACAACAAACACGACGAAGAAGAATTAGATGCACTTGGTCAGTTGTTAGACGAACACGTTGACTGGGGTGAGAACGGTAAAGACGGACAGCCGCAGTACAGCAAAGACGAGTTGAAGAAAATTCGTGATGAAATCCGCGAAGCTACTTTACAAGCCGCACAAGCGGCGGGTGCAGGAAATACACCTGCAAGTATCCAACGAATGATTAAAGAGCTCACTGAACCTAAGATGAACTGGCGTGAAATTATTCGTCAACAAATCCAAAGTACTATTCGAGATGACTTTAGTTTTATGCGTCCCAATCGTAAAGGCTGGCACATGGGTGCTATCCTGCCTGGAACTAACTTTAAAGAAACAATTGACATTTGCGTTGCAATTGATATGTCAGGCTCTATTGGCGATGACCAGGCTAAGGATTTTTTAGCAGAGATCAAAGGCATTATGCAAGAGTATCAAGACTTTAACATTAAAGTATGGTGTTTTGATACCAAAGTGTACAATGAAGCAGACTACGATGGATACTCAATGGACGAGTTTGACGACTACGAAGTCATGGGTGGTGGTGGTACTGAATTTGATGCCAACTGGGAATATATGAAACAGCATGATATTAATCCTAAAAAGTTTATCATGTTCACAGACGGTTATCCTTGGGGTAGCTGGGGTGATGAAAACTACTGTGATACAGTGTTTATTATTCACGGTAATACAACTATTATTCCCCCGTTTGGTGAGTTTGCATATTACGAAGAAGTGACTGAAAACGCATAACATGAGTTTAAAAAACGGCAAACCTAATCCTTTAAATTATTTCGAATTACGGAGGGTTAGAGTTGCCTGTCCTCATTTTAAATACACTACTATAGAACGCTACAATCCAATTTTACTCAAGAATATAGACAATTGGATCTTTACTAATTTAAATAGTAGGTACTATATTGGGCAAAGCATTGGACTGGACCAATCTAATACCATTGTGCATAACACACGAATAGGTTTTGAAAGCGAAAAAGAATTAAGTTTCTTCAGGATTGCTTGTCCGCTTTTAGAAACGAGATAATTAACTATGTACTTAACCAAAGGAGATACTATGACTGAATCCGTACAATCAAATCAAGAGCTACCACAAACTGAAGCTCCAGCAGAAAATCCAAATGATTTAACTATCAACGATTTAAATGCTATGAAAGTTATCATCGACATTGCCAGTTCACGAGGTGCATTCAAACCAAATGAAATGACAGCGGTTGGTCAAACTTATACAAAATTAACAGCTTTTTTAGATCAAGTGGCTAAACAAGCTGAAGGACAAAAACAAAATGGCTGAACTCAAACACGTAGGTAGAGTAAAATCTACCAACAAGAAATGTGTTGTTGCATATCGTACACTGCCCGGCGATGCATACAACTGCTTAATTGTGCCAACAGAAAATTTACCAGATAGCTATCATGATGCTATTATCAATCTTGTGGAAAGCACAACTGGCCAAGATGCTCATGAATTTGCAGATGCATTGGCAAGAGGTAATTTTCCAGATGGTAGCATTATGCTCTCAGCATTGCATACACAAGGCAAGTTGATTAAGATTTCAACAGATCAAGTTGAAATGCAACCAACAACATCCGTATCAATTTTGTTGTCGGAACTTAACCAAGTTATTGCAGAACAGCGCGGGGTAGCAATTGACGATTTGTCTGTTAAATCAGGTATTCCTGATGCTAAACAAGCAGAAACACCCAACGCTAAACAAGCAGAAAGCAATGTTACACGAACAACATCGTCATCAGTTAATGAAGTTGAAACTGTTGCTGATGCAAGCCCAGAAGCACAGGCTAAATTGTATCGTAGCCAAGCTGATAAGTTAGCTAAAGAAGCCGCAAATTTCCGTAGACTTGCCGAAGACTTAGTGCCAACTAAAAAACAAAAATGATGTCTAAGGGAAAAATCTTTCCCAAAGAAATCATTGAACATTGGCCCGAAGTATTCGGTGAAGTAAAACTTAACGTATTACCTCTTGGGTATTTGCATTCAGTTTTGGTTAATTTTAAAGATGGTAAAACGTGGGAAATCAAAGTAACTACAGTCACTCGTAACGAAGGATGGTCTAGTTTTGAATTGAATCTTCGTGAGCTTGTAAAAACTTACGAAGATTCTATTGATAATATTGATTTTAAACTTGACACTGAACGTGTTAAAAAAGACATTGTAAAATCAACCCAAAAATTCTTAAAGAAAAAGAAGTTATAAATAATGAATGTTCAGCTATTATCCTATTCTCAGCCAACAGCGGAATTTAGAGATTTGGGCCTTGCAGATGCGCAAGAACTTATTGCGTATTGCGCCCGTGTCAGCAATCCCTCCAATCAACTCAACACAGACACATCAGAAAAACTCATCAAGTACTTGGTCAAACACCAACACTGGAGCCCACTTGAAATGGTCTCCGCCTGTATCGAAATCACAACCACAAGAGATATTGCTCGCCAAATCTTGCGACACAGAAGTTTCAGTTTCCAAGAGTTCTCTCAACGCTATGCTGACCCAACGAAAGATCTCAATTTTGTTACAAGAGAAGCTAGACTGCAAGACGACAAAAATAGACAGAACAGCATCGAAGTGGATGATCAACTGTTACAAAATGAATGGTACAGAGCTCAACAACGAGTCATTTATGCCGCTAAACGTGAATACGAATGGGCTATTAAGAACGGCATAGCTAAAGAACAAGCTCGTGCTGTACTTCCAGAAGGACTTATTGAAAGTCGTTTGTACATGAATGGTACTTTACGTAGTTGGATTCACTTTATCGAACTACGCAGTGCTAACGGCACTCAAAAAGAACACCAAGAAGTTGCTGTTGCTTGTGCCAAAGTGATAGCCACTATTTTTCCAATGACTGCCGATCTTATTTAAAAGTATCCGGAGGGTGAGTTTCTATGTGATAATAGAATTCACCCTCTAACCACGAGTCGTCTTTGATCTTAGCGTAGGTCTCTGGATCATTCTTATAAGTTTCACCAAACCACTTGCCAGCACCGGCGCCGCTACGCGAATATTCGTTATGACCACTATACAACAATTCTTGTATTCTATCAGCATCAGGCGTATCAGACCTTGCTAACTCTGCACTTTCACGAAATGCGACAATCCAAAACGTCATCGAGGGCACAGGCTGAGATTTAAAAGTTTCAGGCGGATATAATTTAATATGTTCTTTGAATTGTATCTCTAACCAGTCATAATCATTGATCTTAGAAAGTAATTTAGGATTATCTTTGTATGTTGTTCCATACCACTTGCCAGCACTTGCACCGCCTTTGGCATATTCTCCAAAAGGCCGATCTCCGCCAATATCGATCCATGTTTGTAATCTATACATTGTTTCAACATCTAGTTGTCCGGTAATAGTTTTGCTGGCTAACTTAGCACATTCTCTGAATGCACTGCGCCAAGTGCTTAACGGATCAGTATTAAATGCCGTTATATTTGATATGGCTGGCATGGATTTAAATCTTGGAGATATACTGGTAGTCATATCCGGTGAGGACGTATACATATTCAATGTCAGTTGTGTTGGCAATAATTTGACGCCGCCGTAACCATACACTAAGTCATTTATAGGATTCTTGCTTTTCCATACATGTACAATGTCTTCTTCGCTAGTATCTAATTTAATATCAAATTTAAAATTTGGTAATAAATCTGCATCTACATCAACTACCCAAAACATGTTAGTAGTTGATAGTTTTGCGGCTGCAATGTGTGCTTGATGTATGCCTTTAACTCCGTGAATTCGATACACTTTGTTTGGAAGATCGGCAATTTTTTTTAAAAATTTAAAATACAAAGCATTTGCATTTGATTCGTCAAATGATAGGAATGCAATATCGTACATCAGCGTCTCCGAATAATTCTTGGAGAATTATTATAAACTGTTTTAAAAAATTTGCTGCCATCAGAATCTAAATCTGCTACCTCTAAACCGCACTCGTGTTTTAAAGTTTCGCCAAGGCCCATGATTTCATAAGGTAGCATACTATCTGTTATCTTACTGTATTTTGTTTCCCACTGATTAGTTAACCATTCAAAATCACGAACATTAGAATAATCCCAATCGGTGCAATTAGTTAAGTATGCACCTTCTCTTGCTCCGTACATACTCCATTCACCGTTCTCTACATCAGCACCAATATTGCACCATATTAACATCCTATCGTAATTTTGCCACCACACGGTTTTTAAATCTTCAACTTTAGCACCTTGATTCAATGACATCTTTACGCCTTCACGGAATCCGGCACGCCAGGCTTGAAATGGCGTAGCATTAGTAAAACTCTCGCTGTAGTTTTCATTGAATTGATAGTACTTGTCATCAAAACAAAATTCAACTAGTCCCTTTGCATCATTAGGATCTGAATTTTCATGTGTACGCATATTGTTTACAAACTTGCGTGTCCACATTTTAAGGCCACCGTTGCCGTACATAAGTCCATTAACATGCACTCGGCCGCACCAACTAAACACATGGTCTGGTGTTAATCCAAGTGCATCTGTATCTATTTCGACTTCAAGAAATTTAGGATCTATAATGTTGTCGGCATCTACTGTAACAAAGTATTCAGTATCACTTAAGGCGGCGCAGGCTTTGTGCGCGGCGTCGCTACCTTTAACACCATGTACACGCTTTGCCCAGGGAACTTTGTTACACAAATCGGCATAATTCTTTTCTGCATTAGGTTCGTCATAACTCAGAAAAATAATATCTTGTTCTATAATTTTAATAATATTATTCATTTGTTTCTTTCCATTCTTGTATATTATATGAGAAAAACGGATTTTTTATAAAAATATTGACCTGTTTGATGTCGGCTTCACGTGCAGATACAAACGGTATAACCGTCTTATCCTGAATTAATTGTTGTATATCAATTTGTATATGTTGTATTAAAATGTTAGGTTCATTTGACGCTGTGATATAAAATTCTGCATTTTTATATCGTATACCTGAAATATGATTTTCATCATATATGCGCTGTCTAAATTCATCAGTGATAATAAAAACCCATACTTTTTTAAAAGCATCCCAATGTATTGTTAACTCGGTTACAGGATTGTTAGTATTACTTGTAATTTTTTCAAGCAAATTATTTTTAAAAAATATATTTTGATTTTCTTTTTGAACTAGTTCAAACTCATGATCTATATTTTTTGTTCTGCAAATTATCCAATCAGAAAACTTTTCAATACCGCTGACAAATAAATGGTATTGCTCTTTAGTCACTTCTAATTTGTACTCATACTCGGGCCGCAATTCGTTAGAAAATGCAAGTAAGGTTCCTGTGCCAATATCAAAATACGCATACAGTTTACTTGACATTTGCCAACTCCTCTAATTCCATTAATAAGATGTCTGTTACAAAATTCTTTTCTACATAATGGAATAATTTATCTTGGGCAATATTACCAACTACTAATTTACCATTGGATGTTAGATACTGTGGAACTATATCTTGCCAGCTTTCTGGATTAGTTGTCCATCCCTGGATAGGAGATTTCATATGAGTAAATTGTAATGGAGAATTTATATCAATTATATCTTGCATTCCTGCTAATTTTATTGCAACGGCACAAGCTACATCCATACTTAACCAGTTTTGATATTCTTCAGGTGCAAATTTTCCATAACATAATTCCCAATTACTTACAACATACGCTAGTACTTTATAAAAATCATCAGCTTCATCAGATTTTTTAAAGTAGTGCAATGCATGATAAACATTGGGCAAATTATTTGCTATAAATGTTTTGCGATGTACAGTATCAATGACATTTTCTAATTTATAATTTGTAATTTTTGAACAAAAACGAATATCAAAATTGCCGCAATATGTCCACCATGTACTGATATCTTCCAACAATAACATATCAGCATCTAATACAATGGTTTCATAATATGGACTTGCATGATACAATTTCCAGCGATTCTCAATTTTCCATTGAGTATTTTTAGCATCATCATTCCACGGAATTGGAATAATTTTATCAAATACTGATTTGTATTTTTTTGGAACTTTATTATTAGTAACTAACGATATATTGGTTACATCTGTTTGGGTTGCTTTGATACTTAGGGCAAGTGCGTAGGCTTGTCTAATGTAATCAACATTTTTATTATTCTGAGCAAGTACAACAAATCCTTTAGACACCACAACCTCCATCAATAAATCTAGTGAGGCTAAGTTTGTTCATGACATGTGTATCAGTATCATTCATAGATACCGCAGTATACTCCCCTAGATGATTTTCTTTTTCGATCAAAAATTTCATTTTACCATCTTTGATAGATATCAACAAATCTCTATCAGAAATATACAACATTTTTCCTGGCAATTCTTGTGCAAACATTCCTGATGTTTTTGCATTCATAAGATGAATTGCAATACTAAAAGCAAAATCGTTTCTAAATGTAGGAACTTCTATACTGTATAATGTTCTAAAATAATTCCAATTAGATTTAATATAAACAACAATATCAAAAAAAGATTTTACTTCTAATGTTTTTTCAAAAATAAATGTAGTCGCCCAATAAAAAGGAATAGAATATTGATTTATTCTTTTAAATTCTGTATCTTCTCTCCAAGACGATAAACTAAAACTATCTTTATATATTTGAAAATTATGGTCAGACTCTAGTGCGCCTACCAATAAGGTAGAATTGATAATATAATCACTATCAATAACCAATGTTCTATCATAAGGAGTTAGATTGAATACAGAGTTTCTATCTAAATTTTTCCATTCTAAAAATTTTGAGGATAATGTACCATCGTTGAATCTTTTTTGATTTTGTGCAGGTGCATATTCTATCTCAATAATTTGATCAAATATTACAGATTCTTTAGGATATGCTGTTAACATCCAGTCTGCACAGTCAGTTATAATACTGACAGGAATATTTAAAAAAGTCTTTATTTGAGACGCGGCAAAAATTGCCAGTTTGACATAGTCGATAGATGAATTATTCTGAGCAAAGATTACAGCACCGACTGTTTTCATAGGTCAATTAAATCACTTATTTTTCTTTTAGATTTAATAGCTAAGAATCTAGTTGAGTACGTTTCTGTTACTTCAAAATATTGTGTTGTAATACTATTAAAAAATTCTTGTACATCTGCAACTACAACTGGATTATTATTATCATCAATAAACACAGCATTAGTCGTGCGTTTCAAATCGAGCATTAATTTTGCAAAATTAATTAAAGTAGGAGTAATTTTAAATGTTGATCCGTTGACATAGTAAATTAATTTTTGATTTACTTCTTCGGCTAACAAACGTCGTTGATTTGACAGTGTTGCCATATAATTGACAACTTCAAATGCTTTTTCAATTTTTTCGTCCATAGATAACTCCGAGATAGTGTAATAATACACTATTATAATTATCTAGTCAAGGAAATTAGATCAGTTATTATGAATATGTTTAATTTATGATTGAACAGGTTGGATATGTGTCCATGCCAATTGTTCTTCTACGCTGACGGTCATATAATTTTGGTAATCTTCTATTGTGCGTTGTACAAATGTAGGATCTTGCTGGATTGCTAGATTACGATGAACGACAGCATCCAACTGCTCTTGCGTGAATTTTAGATTTTGATAAGTTTCAATTAATTCATCTGATGGAGTTTCGTCAAGTCCAGTTATGAATGTGTCAATAATTTGCTGTCTTGTTAGCATGTTATTCCTTATGGTTTATCTGAAAATACGTTATATCCAGAGCCGTATCCAAAGCTGGTTTTTGGTCCTGTTTGGGTTTCCGGTGCACCGCCAAATGCATCAAGGAATTGCTGAGAACTAGTGGTCAATCCATTGCTTACTAGAAAGTTAGTCCAATAAGCAACGCCGCTGGATTCTGGTCGACGATACAATTGATATCTAGTGCCGCCGTCTGATACTGTAAAGGTACCATTTCCTGCATAGAAAGAAATCACACTAGCGGCAACACTTTGGGATGCACCAAATTCTTGCGCAAAACCATTAGACAACGTATATGGTGTATATGTAGCATTAGCAGGAACATATATAGCAGTGCTGTAAGAATTATAGCCGGATGCTGATACAGTTACATACACATATCCAGCATCATGTGGTCCGTTAAATCCAACTATTGCATTGTTTATGTCGCCACTAAATGTACCAGAATTGCCTTGGCCAAAACCTGACTGTATGCTAAGGCCAGTACTTACAGACCAAGATTGTGTAGCGGGCCCGTTGTTGTCTTTGAAAATCTGTATGTAATAGGCTTTTGTTTGGAAAGGAGTGACTGGAATTGTGTAATTATAGTACGGCCCAACTGCGCCAGCAGCCAATGTTGGAGTTGGTGCGGGAGGATCAGGCGGTGGAGGCGGTGGAGGTGTTTGACTAGTATCACCAATTGTTACTGTAGGACTGGTTGCTATAATCTGTCCAGTGACGCTGGTACTTCTAAGCGATACTGAAAAACTTTCAGGGCCTTCTGTAGTTGAGTCCGATGTAGGAGTTACTGTAAACTGTCCTGCATTTGAATTTATTGTAACCGTTCCGCCAACATTATTACTAAAATCTGCATTCGTACTTGTATTGTTGTTAATAGTCCAATATAATACAGTTCCGTTAGCCACACGCGAAGTGGTAACATAAAATATTAGGCCGTTGCCTTCGTTGACACTGTACACCGATGGGGCTACATCGTAAGTTGGTACTAATGGAGTGGTACTAGCATCATTTATTGTCACTGTACTGCTGGTTACTAATAACGGTCCGTTTACGCTATCAGAATGTAATTCCAAAATAAGAGTTTCGGGGCCTTCTGTTGTAAGATCAGCAGTTGCCGATCGTGTAATACTACCAGTTCCATTACTTATAACAACAGTTCCGTCGTTGACACTATTTGGAAAATCAGTACTGTTAGTAGTGCCTACATTAATCCAATATAGTACAGTACCTGTAGGAACCCCGGTTGTAGTAATAGTAAAAATAACAGGTAATCCTTCATCTTGAGAAAGAACATTTGGTGTTATTGAATAACTAATAGGAGTTAATGATGTATCGTTGATTGTTACTGTATCAGCTGTTGCTACCAGAATACCTGTAACAGATCCAGTTAACAATTGTAAAATAATAGTTTCAGTACTTTCTGTTATTAAGTCTGAACGTATTTGTCTAGTTATAGTACCAATATCAGCTGTTATAGTAACAGTTCCTGAATTGTTTCCATCAGTAAAATCTGATGCTGTAGAAGATCCTAAATTTTTCCAATATAATACAGTGCCGTTTGAAACGTTATCGGTACTAACCGTATAAGTAACTGTACTACCTTCATTTACTAAGGTAGCACTAGGTCGTATGCTGTAAGACGGCGGAGGTGTAGAATATGCTGAAGAATATGTCCATGCAGTTCCACTAAATTGTGTTTGCGGATATGCAACAGCTACGTTTGCGCCAGTAGCAATATACATCTGACAAAAACTATTTAAAGTTCCAAGAACTGGCTCAAATACTCTATAGCCACCGTCGTTACCAGCATCTGTATAACTCCAAGTTGGAGTAAGTATCAGTGCTGATCCACCTGATATTCTTGCATATAAATCATATTGATTAGGAGTATATTGATTGCCAGCTTCAACTAATTTACTAAAAATCAATTGGTTAGTAGAAGTTAAATTAACAAAACCAATGTTAGTAGCAGGCGTTCCTGTTCCAGTATTGGTAGTTGTTGAATTTGACAACTTTATTATCCCCATATTTCTTAATAATACTTCCCACGATTCATTGACTAACTTACTATCTCCGGTTGTGGCAAAATTAGTAAGCGAGGAACTAACTTGAAAATTTCCCCCGGCATTAAAAAACCAACGAAGATTATCTGCTGTTCCAAATTCTATAGTTATTGATTGGTCAACTGTGGAATTCCAACCTGAAGATCTGTTTGAAGTTATTAGAGTTACAAAGCTAGCTTCGCCGCTAGGCGGGGTGATAGTTCTATTATTTCTAATTAGATTTGCCATGCTCAAATATGCCGCACGGTCTGCTTCAGTTAATTTAATATCAAGTGTAGGAAGACCCAAATTTCCAGATTCATCTACACCACTTTGATGCTGTCTAGCTTTAAGGAGATCGTTTCTTAAAGAATTCCACTGGGAAACGGTGACAATAGAATATTGGGCAACTTGACTACTAGTAACTGTTTGTCCGTAGCCGGAGTCGCCTGAGCCAGCGCCAAGCACACCATTTAATATAGATTGTATTTGATTGTAATCTAAATATTCTACTTTAGATCCGACGCCTGCTGCCATTATTGTCCCCTATTATATGTGTATTTATTATCAAAGTATTAGTGTTAAAAATACTTTATCTTACACATTTTTATAAATTAGTCGTGGAACTTGTCGGAGGTGTTACCGAAACGTTGACTCCGCTAGCAGTATATGCTTGAACCAAACTAGTTAATGTACCATCTGCTGGTTCAAAATTTCCATAATTTCCATCTTCTACATAACTCCAAGTTGGAGTAAAAATAATGCTATTATTAGATTTTTTCACGTACAACTGATATTGATTAGGAGTATATTGGTTTCCTGCTTCAACTAGTTTAGTAAAAACCAGCTGATTTGTAGTGGTCAAATTATAAAAACCAATTGACTGAGCTGTTCCTGTTCCAGTACTAGTAGTTGAGTATGCATTAAAGCTAATAATTCCCATATTTGCTAGTAATGTAGCCCATGATTGATTAACCAATAAACTAATACCAGCAGAATATCCAGTCATTGAAGCACTAAATTTAATAGAACTGCCGCTATTAAAAAAATATCTACTTTCATTTTCCGATGCAAAAGATACAGTTACTTGATGACTAATAGTAGTTGCCCATGGAGAAGTTCGGGTGACAGTTTGTAAATTTGTTAATGACGCTTGATCACTAGGGGGTATTACTAATCTATTTGTCGTAATAGTATCAGAAAATGTGTTATAAGCTAATCTGTCAGATTCTTTTATACGAGTTGTAGTTGATGCAATAGATAATAAGCCGCTTTCATCTGTTGCAGTTTGATGTCTACGTGCTTTCAATAAATCATTTCTTAAAGCATTCCATTGAGCTACTGTAATTCTGTTTGTCCTAGCAACTTGACTACTAGTAACTGTTTGTCCGTAGCCATAGTCGCCCGAACCAGTACCTAATATATTGTTGACTTTAGATTGTATAGTATTGTAATCAGTTGCTAAAACAGCAGTATTTACGCCAGCCATGAGAATTCCTTTATAATATTATGCATTCAACTAATTTAACTAAAGGATCTGTATTACTTTCTAATGCTATAGCAAACGTGTCTGGGTTGCCGGCACCAGCGGACTGCGCTGTTCCGTTTAAGCCAGCAACTAAATGCTGACCTTTAACAATTGGTCCAGTAACTTTTACTGGAACTCTGCCCTTTAATGCAATGACTGTTCCGTTTTCTAAATCTTTATTCATTAAATAGGCAGGATTTGCAGACACTGGGCCAATTGCTCGGCTACCAATAGTACAAGCAGTAACTTCTTTTTCGCCTCCAACCATTAAAACTGTACCAACTTCATACTCAGCATCAGCAAGATATTTTTCTGCTAAGTCAGCATAGTTAGCTTGTGTTGCTACTCCTGAAAATAAAATTGCTGAAAGTGTTCCTACTCCATCTCTAGCGGCAATAGTGTTAATGCCCGGATCTGTACTTGCAGATCTATAAGTACCGTTAACAGTTAATTTATCTGCTTGTTCAACAGTAGCGTATATATAGTTTGCGTATACGTCTTTAAATTTTAAAGTAGGAGATCCTAAATTAGAAGTAAGGGTTAGTCCTGGTACAATATCAGTACCTACTAGTTTCATTGGAGTTTTTTCAGCACTTGAAACAGTTGTTTTAAAAACAATAGTATCACCTTGCTGATTATAAATTGTTGGAGTAGTAGCACTGTCATTAAAAACACGTAATTTAACAACTGGATTACCAACTGTATATCCTACATCAGCAAAATTAATTGAAGAGGTAAAACTTGTTGCACCGGCCCGTACAAATTCACCAATCTCATATCCACCTAATCTTTCCGAGTTTGTTGCTGTTCCAAAGAATCTATGACCACTGGTAGTTTGGCCAAGTTGCGAACCTTCTGAATTAGTGTAGCATAAGGTAACACCTTGACGAATTTTTGTAAACCCAGTAATTGCATTAACAGCGGCATTTAACGTGAAATCTGCATCAGAACTGATAGTAAAAATAGTTTGTCCGTTGGAAATACCTTGTATAACTGCATGAGGAGCACCATTAGTGTCTGTTAAACTAACTGATCGCATTTGTGTTGTTGCTGATCCAGCAACACCTTGTGGGCCAATCAATTCAAATCTAGATCCAGTCCATGCATGTAGCTGGGTATTTGATTTATCCCACCAAAAATCGCCTTCTGATAACCCAGTTGGAGGTGTGGTAGAAACTTCGGCACCACCAGTTGTTTTAAATTTTGTACCGTCGTAAAATTTTAATTTGTTGTTAGAACTATCAAACCATACCTGTCCTGAAAGTGGACGTGGGGGTTGGGTAGGACTAGCAAAGTTTTCAAGTAAAAATACAAGATTTTCATTTTGTATTTCACCGTACCCTGCGTAATTTTTACCAATTAATTTAACATCGAGCGTGGTATCAATAGTGCCGTCAGCAACTACTGTAATTTGTGCTCCATTATATCTGTTTATAGTGTATGCCATTGCGCTCTTTTCCTTATTTCAGTATTTATGCTAATTTGCTGTTATAGCGGGCCGCCGTACTGCCATTCTTTTGTATCGCCAACAGTTGGTGTTAGGTTAAATTGCTTATATCGACTGTTTAAATCAGTTCCAGCTTCTGGTTTATCTGTACAAATTAAACGTAATTTTGTACCAGATTCGTGTTCAGTTGGTGGAAATATCTTTGCAAGAATTCCTGTAGCAATTTGCGCTGGTGTTAATCCAGTAGTGTCTGCACTTAATCCTAGCGAAGCTATTCGTACTGTATAATCTACATATGATTTGTTGGCGCCGTGCCCTGGGTCGGTAGGAGTGGCTAAATTTGAAATATTAGAATTATTTACACTCACCGTTCCAGAACCGTTAGGACTTAATACAATATTAGCGTTGGCTGTTGTGCTGGATATTGTAGTATTATTAAAATTTAGATTACTAACTTGTAGGCTAGTTAACGTGCCAACGCTGGTTAAACCTGGAGCACTAGCTACTGTTGTACCTAATGATGTTTGACTTAATACATCAAATCCTGCAATTCTATAAGTTTTATTAGTTGCTAAATTAAAATTTTCAGAAGACGACCACGTTGACCCAGTGCTGTTCCAAATAAGAGTTTTATCGCCATCAGTGCCACCTTCAACTGAGATTCCGCCGCCGTTGGCTGTAGAATTTGAAGGCGATGCAACTTTTGCTAATTCAATTAATTTGTCGGCTATTTCAACATTGGTTGTATTAACTGAAGTTAAGTTACCTTCCACTGTTAGATTGCCACGTATACGTGCATCGCCATTAACATCTAATGTTGCTGTTGGCAATTCTGTATAAACACCCATACGTTGTGTAGTAGCATTAATAAAAAACGCAGTGGTTAGTCCACTGCCACTTAGCAAATTAACTCCAAAGTTTTGATTACTTGTATTAGATTTAAACTGAAATATAGACGTTGTAGCATTAATTTCAGTACTTGCACCTTCTCCAAGAACTAATGGGACTGCATTTTGTATAGATATTGTTCCTGTTGTAGCAGAGTCGTCTAGTGTAGACAAAAAATTGGCAGCAGTTCTTGGAGTACCATCTGCGGCCAACAACGAGTCTGCTTGGGATGTTGGCACTGCAAATTTTACTCCAGATAATGTACTAACATTGAATCCAGATGTAATGTTTCCTGAAAACCCAGCAATTGCCGAACCTGGAGTAAAAGAATCTTTACTAAAAATTCCTAACAACGACTGTGCTACATATAATTTTAAAATAGTATGCGAAACACCAACAGTATCAAGTATGTCTTCAGCATTAAGTCCTGTTATTCCTTGAGCAGATGTATAAATTGGGCCTGCAAGTTTTGTTGATAATCCGTCATTAAAATATAATTGTTGTCTAGTACTGTCAATCCAAATATCTCCTGCTGAGATTGAACTTGGAACAGTTTTAGAAATAATAGTGCCGCCGCTTACTTTAAAATTGTTTCCGTCGTACACTTTTAATCTATTTTCAGTAGTATCAAACCATAATTGTCCAGTTAGCGGATACGAAGGTTGTGAAGTACTTGCAAAATTTTCTAATAATTTGACTAAATTTTCATTAATAAAAATACCGTAACCTGCAAGATTTTTTCCAATAAGGGTAAGGTCTGTTGAAGTTTGATCCAAACTTCCGTCAACAATTTGTGTTATTGTTGTGCCATCTGTTTTTGTAATTGTGTAGCTCATTATAGGACACCAGTAAAAATTATATAATTTATAGTTGTATAAGGATTCATTATTGTAACTGCTGATCCTAGCGTACTTGAAATGATTCCACCACTATTTGGTAACCCAGAACCAGTACTTGAATTTGGAAGACCTAATCCTGGAACTGCTGCCGTGTCACTAACACCGCTAGGTAATCCTGCCGCATAGTACTGAGCAGACGTACTGCTAAGATTATGTTTATGGTCTGGTAAATTATTAACTGACAACGTAACTGTTTGAGATCCAGATCCTGTACCAACTATGTCAGCTGTAACGTCAGTAACTCTATTAGCTGAGCCGCCGCCAGCATCGATCAAAATACTAGCATCGTCTTTTGATGGAATCCTCTGGCCGTTGTCCATACTGTCTCTACCTAGAGGGAATCGACCTCTCAAATCAGGTAATGCAAATGTTGCGGCGCCTAGTAGTAAGGTGGCTGATTTATATGTGTATCCTATAACTCCATATAGTGCAGGGTAATCAGCTGTTTTGACTTCGCTACCATCACATAACAAATAGCCTGGTGGCACTGTTGTACCTGCATATGGCATTATTACACCAATTGGAACTGTTGCTACATGACTTAACAATGTTTCCTTAGTCATTCGTAACAAGTTACTACTACCACTGCGATAAACTAAAAGTTGATCCGATAATAATGAATCCGTTGCCGCTGGCTTATTACTAATAAAATTTTGACTAATTGTTGTTGTAAATGTTGCAGTTCCTAACGAGCTTTGTCCTGTAAAACTGATATTATCACTACTAACATCTCCTTGCATACTAAAAACAGTTGGGCTAGCTAGTCGTGCGGCCGATCCGCTAATACTACCTTGTAATGTTCCGGTAAATGTTCCAGAAAAATTTCCTACAAAAGATTCAGCATATATATTTCTAAAAGATGCAGTACTAGAACCAATATCAAATATTCCAGTTGTAGATGGCAATATTACGGAACCTGGAGATTCTAGTCCTGTAGTAGGATCTAATGTATTTAAATATAGTTTACCGTTAATTATTGCATCTTTACCGACTCTAATATTTTTACTTAAAGAAATACCGCCTGTTGTTTTAATACTTCCAATAGTTAACGATGTTGCATCAGTAGTACTCGTTACTGACAAGTCGCCACTAGAAGTAAATGTACCAGCAACATCTAAAGTAGCAGTAGGAGAAGTATTATTTGATCCAATACCCACTCGAGCCAATGCATCAATATGTAAAACAGTAACCGGAACACTATTATTGTTTAATCTAAAATCAACACTATCTCCACTAGACTTTGAATATAAAACTGTGCTAGTGCCATCTCGTCCAATATTAAAGCTGGAATTGCTACCAATGGTCAAACCGCCGTCAGCTCGGATTGTTAAAGGAAAGTTACTAGTACTAGATGTGTCAGACCTTAGAAAATTTGCAGAGGGTATCGAAACACCTGAAACTAATAATGCATCAGAGTTACTGGCAGTTCCCCATATTCTTGATAAACTTGTAGTGTTAGTCGAATCAGTTGTGCTAAGATTAAAACCTTGATTAATGGTTGTAAAGCCAACAATTGTTGATTTTGGAGTAAATGTCTCTTTGCTGATAATTGCCAACTGATAGTTGTTGGCGTATAAAGATATCACACTGTGAGTTACGTTGGATGTGTCAACAATTGTGTCAACTACCGTGCCTGTTAAACTGCCAGAACTGAATTGTGGACCAACCAACAGCCAATTACTACCAGAGAACACATATAACTGTGCTGTAGTAGTGTTGACCCACAAGTCTCCCGGATTGCTGTTAGCGGCTAAAGGGGCCGCGCCTGCTTTTTTTACAGATCCCGCCGATGTCCAAATTGTTCCGTCAAACACTTTTAACAAACTTACACCGCTGGTATTATCATACCATAATTGTCCTTCAACTGGATTTGCCGGGGCTGTGTTATTTGCAAAATTTTCTAATAAATGCAAAAAGTTGTTTGCAACAACTGGAGCATAACCTGCATAATTTTTTCCTACAAACGTTAAACTTGTTTGTGAATTTAAAGTTTGATCTGCTACAGTTAGCGCAGGTTTTGCAGGATTAGTTGTTTCGGTGAATGTAACTTGATAACTCATGTGTTATACTCCCACAATGCCAGTCAAACTTTGTATCCGTACAGTGTAATCAATTTGAATTAATCGATTTAAAGATTTCTGTACAGGGTGAAAAATCACATGTGTCAACAACAAACTAGAGCCGCTGGCACTGTAAGATTTTAACCCTAGTTCATCAAACACAAATGAACCGTTTGCATCTGTTGTGTTATCAAAGGCCTGCTGTCCTGAAGTGTTCCCATCGCCGTAGTCTAATAAACAGGTTACAAATACATCTGTATAGTTTGTACCAGTAACGTGTCTAACTTCAATAAAGTTTCTGCTGGGGTCTTTGTTATTAACAGAATTTTGATTAACTATTTTCTGGAAAGTTTGATTGTATAAACTAGCATTGGATCCTGAACTGTTTGGAGTTAAGTATGTGATGATACCAGTTGGGTCAATGGCCGTTCCGCCGTTGCCGAATGCCATCTCGTACACAAATCCGTTACCGCTGTTTGCTATACTGTTAGCCAATGCTATACTGATGTTTTCATAATGAATAGCATTACGCTTATTAATATAGACGGTTTTAGACTCAGGGTCCCATATTTTAATATGCCCTTCAATGTGGATTCCAGTTGTTTCTTGACTCTGCATAGTAGACTCTCTTTATATTGTATTTATCAAGTATTATTATCTGCTAGTTTAATGTTATAAGCATTGAATTTATGAATACCAGATACCTGGGGTTGCTTTTAAAAATTCAGTTATAGCACCTGAATCGTATTGTATATTTAACTTGCTGTCCCAATCTGTACCCATTCTCTTAACAACAGTTACTTTGACACCTATATCAACAGGAGTCGTTAGTCGAACAGCCGCAGAAATACCGTCCACAGTGAATTCAGCAGCCATTAGTTGATCAAAATCACTAGGATTTAGTGATGCCACTGAACTTTGCAATTCGTGGTGTACTATATAAGGCGTTTTCTTTAATCGAGTATTTCCAACAAATAACTTCCAATAACCCAAATCGTAATCTTGTTTAAAATTTGTTTTGCTAGTATGAGCAACCGTTGCCTGATATGTATAGCTACCTGAAATAACGATTGCGCCAACTGTATAAGCTACATTGGAAGTCCAAACAGTATCAATATTATAACCCCCAATAAACACTTCTATTTCATCACACTGTCCATAAGATGTAGATATTGCTGTGCCTGTACCTGTTGACAAGTTAACTATAGTCACTGTATTACCAACTGCATATAAGACTCCTGTTGTGTTGGCAACTTTATTCCAATCTGTTGTTCCCAAAGTAACAATTTTATACTGGCGTCCTATTGTAAAATTAACGGTTGTTTCTACTACTTTTGTAGGAACAAAATTTAAGTTGATAACAGACGAGCCGTCAGATTCTATTTGCTGTATTACAGAAGACTCAGTATAAGGCAATGTTTCTGACGGGCCAATATCTTGTACTAAAGTTCCAGTTTTGTGCAGTGTTGGTACACCAGTACCTAATGTGCCGCGGCGTAGCTTACTTAATGTATTTCCTGTTAGACCAAAGTATTCTATACGCTCGCCCTTAATCTCAATAATACCTGGACGATTAATAGCAGGATTTGGTGCATCAAAATTACTTGCATCGTCGACTACTATGCTAGTATCATTAAATTTTAAAGGTTGTATTAATCGTGTTTGTTTATTTCTACTTAAACGTTTGTAATGCACACGATTTAACATGTCTTTAAATTGCATATAAGATATAGTTGATCCTAAAACATTATTACCAAATGTAATCAATGTGAATACATCACTAATCGCAGGTGTAGTTGCAAGTTGAATACTCTGTTTGTTATCATTCAATTTGTAGTCTACTGAAGGTACTAGTAGTGTATTATTCTTTATAACCCATATGTATTCATCAGAAATTACAGTTCTGTCAAGTGCAATCAATCCAGATAACGCTTCTTTATAAGTGTAGTACTCTGTTGAATTTTGAGTTATTGATAAATTAGTACTGATTGTAATTGCAGTTCTCTGTATGTCTAGTATATCATGATTATAAGAACTAATGACTTCAACTACATCAGAATTAGTATACGATTCTGAAAATACAACTGTATTATTAGTCGGGTTGTATACATAGCCTTGCGAGCTGTTTACTGTTACAATCAATGTTTGATTAACATAAGTTGCATAAGTTATTTTGTTTATTTTAATTGTTAGGCCGCCTGGATCTACAGTGTAGTCAGTTCCTAACTTCAGTACTGTTGTTCCAACAATAACTAAAATATTTGTAATAGGAGTAGAATACGGAACTATCTTTGTTGGGTCAATTTTATAAGATAATTTATTATTTTTTATTGTAAAATAACTGCTGATAGGTGAAGGTAAAATATTTTGATTTACTCTAACAATCATGTTTGCTTCAGCAGGTAAATTATTTCCCACTGGGAATGCCAGTGTATAAGTGTTTGTTCCTGTAGTAACAATTTTTTCTTTTTTAGTTATTGCAAATGTTTTTTGGTTGCCTGAAACAATAACATAATTTATCAATGCATTATTAGTAGGTGCTGATTCAAATCGTAGAGCAACACGATTTGCAGTTTCATAACTTGCATCTGTTTGGAATAAGTCTGGTGTTGCAACAACACCATCTATATAAACAATGCTAGTCACTGCCGATAACCAAGGAGCTTTAGTAATAAATTCACTTGTTGTTCCATCTGCAATAAAGTAATCAATATCTAAGATATTATTGCCGTTAAATCCTATGTTATAAATGCTTATTATTTCTCCAATCGAAGGAGCTGATATTAATGATATTTTTCTATTTCTATAATCAATTATGTATTGATCTGAATTTAAAATAATGTTGGATTTCTTAACAACAATTGATTCTGCGCTGTTAGGCGTTTGTGACATTTTGAACGTTGTTGTTAATCCATCTCCAATAAAATTATCAACTTTAATATTAGCGGCTCCAGAATTTGGTTGATCGTATACTTTGATAGCAACCGCATCAACAACTTGACCTGGCACCACTTCTTCAGGAGCAGGGCTACTAGTTGGGGTTACAAATCCATCGCCGTCGATTAAAATATCGTCTGCATTTAGTCCTGATGCGGTGGCGTAATTCATATCGCCACCGGTAACCAATGAATCGTAATCAATATCTTGGGGAACAATTGATCCGTCACTGGTACTCTTTCGAAGTATAAATTTATCGCCAGCTGATACTGTAAAAGTATTAGGGATAGTTATAACATTTGAATTGCCGTTACCTATAAACGTAGATATAACTGCGTTAGCATTAGTTTGTTGAGGTGTTCCAAAATTTTCATCATCTAATTTAATACTTGGTAGTGTACTAGCAATATTGATAACACTTCCAGAAATTAATGAAGATGTTAAGTTTACAAATCCATTAGAAATAATTATGTCAGTATATTTGCTTAACGGTCTAGTAAACACAATAGTCGATGCTGTCGGAACTGTAACATAGATTATTTGATTTAACAAAATTTCTGTACTATTTAGAATTGTTTTAATTACAGTATCAACGCCAAAAGATGGTGCAGAAGATGTAGATACTTTATCACCGACTTTTAATCCAATTGTACTGCTTAACGATAGTGTGGTAGATCCTGCAACACTCTTAGTAAAATACAAAGTACCGTTAGGTTGTATATTTGGTGAAGCACTTAATGTAACTGTGTTATATGTAGGATTAGTTAACAATACAATTTGTTTTGAAGTAAAACCTACACCTAGTACAGACATCCCTGGCAATATTCCAGTGACACTTGCTACTTTTATAATAACTGAAGTTGGATCATAAGTTCCTACTGGAATGTAATTTGTTGATGTGCCGCCGGCTGTTGTATTTCTTACCAGCGTTGCTGTAGGATTTGTTCCAATGTAAGTATATGGATAAACTAATGTATCAGTCACTACTGGTATTGTAGTTAAATTTAAACCTACATAATATGTATTAATCTTAGTTCCTGCTGACGGAGTATATGGCAATGTAAAAGAATGGGTATTGGCTGCTACTGTTAGTATGTAGTCATCAAATAACGGATCAAAACTATCCCACTTGTCTGTAAACCAAGGTGTTGTTCCCCAACCGGCACTGATGTCAAATCCAAGTCCTTGTATTATTACTCCACCGTAATCTACTCCAGTCATTAATTGCGATAAATCATTACCAATATCGCCGTCTTGTGGGTTGTAGTAATGATGTATTCTATCGGCGGCACTTAACAAAGATTGGTTCTTTAGATAAACAATTTTAATTACTTGTCCAGTTTTTGGTTGCGTGCCTGGAGCAAATGTTATCAATCCTGAATATCTGGTATAATCAGTTTTTGTTATAACGGTTGTTAATTTATAATTTTCTCGCAATACTGGAATATCATTAATTGTAACTGTCGATGAACCAATAATAGCATCTGGTGCATAAGTTAGTTTATACTGTAAATTTCCAGTAGTATTAATAAACTCAGTTTCTTCTAAATTAACAAAGAAATAAGAATTTGATATTCTATCAAACTTTATTTTAATTAAACCAGATCTAATAACACCGTGATGCTCCGAAGACGATACACTATTTCCAATAATTGCAACTGCACGGGCCGCAACTCCAGTTGGTGACAATCCACCTATAAGTGAAACAGTTGGTGCTGATAAGTATCCGGTACCGTGTGTAAGTAGGATGATTCGATTAATCACTCCGTTTGTAAAAAATGCCCTAGCAGTTGCGCCACTTCCAGAATCATTTGTAATTTTTACAACAGGTTCTCCGATATAACCAGACCCCCCGTTAATAATTTTTATATCTGTTACAATAAATCCAACATTATCTAACCAGTTTTTCCAAGGATATTGTCTAATAGTAGCATCGTCTGCTGTTATAGATCCCCGAGTTGCATTTGTAGCAATTGTTGTTATTGCATTATTTCTATATATAGGCGGTAAGTCAAAATCTGAAACCATAGTAGGAGTCGAGTCTACTAACTGGTAACTACTAACATATTCTCTAATTTTAGATTTAAACGGTTTTACCTCGTTTATATAATCTTGGAAGTTTGATAAATTATCGTTGTTGTACGTCACTGGAGTCGATAGTTTTCCGACATTGTGTCGTGCTTTAATGAAACTTGTTTTAAATATCCAATCTAAATAAACTTGCTCACTTAATGCATATCTTACTGTTGTAAAAAATAAATTTAAATATTTTGTTTTTAAATCATCAATAAAAATATCATTCTTTAAAGATTCTAAAATAATTCTAAGTTCTAAATTAGGGCTATTATCAAATGCTATCCCATCATACGTTGTTCCATCATACCCGGTACTAACAGTTGACGATTGATACAATGCGGAATTTAGTTGTATCGTTCCGTTTTCTAAACCAATCACTTTGTACATTTGTGTATAATCAAACGACTCTACGTTGGATATTTTTTCTAATAATGACCAACCTGTAGTAGTTGTTCGAACTTTAATAATTTGTCCAACATCATCATTTAGTGTTTTCAAATCTGAAACCATATCTACTGCATGATCAATTGCAGTAAATTGACTATAACCAGACGCAAACCAATCAATTTTTTTCCAGTATGCAGTTACGTCATAAGATTGAGATTTTGTTCGAGACCAAAGTTTTCCATCTGGATCATATGAGTATATACTCCAGACTCCGCGAGCTCCGGAATCGTTTGTTACCAATACAGAATAATCTCGGACAGTTGCAACGGTGTTGTCATCGTATCCTTCTCCTGGGTTTATAATAGTCACTCCAACGATTTGTCCTGTACCGTTACTACTTAATATAGCTCTAACTATTGCCCCTTCACCGCTGCCTGATATTGAAATATACGGAGCAACTAAGTATCCTCGACCAGTATACGAAATATTAACGTCTATTATTTTACCATCAATAATAGTACAACTGTCTATCACTGGTCTTCTAAAAGCTCCAACGTTTACAAATCGTAGCTCGTCTGAAGTTGCTTGAGTAGTATCATATAATCCGGATACTAGGTTAGGTGCAGATTCTTTTACGTCAATATTAGCAATATTTCGACTATCAACAGTTGGATTCTCTAATAGCACAGCGTTAGTTTCTTCAACTAGCTGTTTTAATGCTTCAAATCGATTGATAAACATACCTTGTCTAGGACGATTTTCTACGCCGTAGCGAAGTTTTTCTGCTAGAGAAAGATCTGGCACATCTCTACCCATGGCATCTTTGCCGCATAAACTGTCAAACCATTTTTGTTCAAGATGTGCAGGGAGTATTGTACCAGAATCATTATTAATAATTTTCCACTGACTATGTATATTTTGAGATGTATTATTTACAGTCCAGTATTCTACTGATAGAACTATATTAGAATCTTGTAAATATTCTGCGGCATTTACTAAACTAAATGAGTTTGTGCCAGTCAATGCAAGATACGTGTAAGCAGAACCTCGAGGGTTTTCAATTAAACTTGCAATATCGCTAGCCGATAAATTTCTACTAGGCATATTAGGAATAGTTTTTTTATTTTTTACCCAATAGTAATATGTATATTTCTTTGTTTGAGATCCAGTGTCAAATCTTTCTTTTATAGAATAAACATTATTTCCATATAAACTCTTACCGCTGATACCATTAGCAATCCCAGCTTCGGTATCGGCCTGAGTATCCCATGCTGCCGGTAATAATGTACTTTCAACCCATTCATACAAATCAACCGTTGCACCAACTGCTAATGAATTCCATACGCTGTTTCTATAAACCACAGAATTATCGTAAGCATCAATTAATTTAGTAGTTCTTAAATCCCACCAAATATAACCAACTTGTGATTTACCCCATGGTGCGCCTGAATCAACTGTTACATCATCGCTGGCATTACTAATAGAGTATGTGGCAGGATCATAGTAGCATGAATATTTGATTTCTTCTCGAGCTGGGCCTGCAATTTTACCCTGGGCTAAATCAATAATGTCTATATATTTTACTAGTTCGCCGGTAGCTTTGTTATATAAAAATGCAGATTTTATTTTAGAAGGATCAGGTACAGTTATTTGCTGATGTTTAATTGTCCAGCTAAAGGCATTTTCTTTTTTCTCATAATCAATAACTATACCTGATTGTAAATTTTGATCGAATTCAAAAGGCGCTGTTACAATAATATGATTGTTACCGGTAGCAATACCTTGGCCAAATCCTGCGGCGGCTGTTTGTAAATTTTCTAAAGTTTCACTATAAATCCATTTTGTTTCATACATGTCGTATACATCAATACGACCAGATTCGACAGCCAGTTGCGATATATTAGTAGAATCTTTATCAAAAATTGTTTCGTATTCGTCAAAGATAGTTTTTAGAATAGTATCTTCGTCGGAACTATAAACAACCAGTGTTTTATAATCATTGATGAACGCAACTTTACTTCCAAAATAACCAGAATTTTCTGATTTGTGATTTTTTAATGTTTGATATGGCACAAATGCAGATTCTGTAAATTTATAAACATTTACTGTTCCTGCATTGGGCTTTTCGTTATTTGCTAAACTATCAGAAATTACTAGATAGTCTGCATTATCAGAAATATCAACACTCTTTCCAAAATTTAAATTAGTGCCTGTTATAGTCTGAGACAATACTCCTGACCTATAAATTTTAACTTGCCCAGATAACGAATCGTTATTGGCGGTAACTACTAACGCACTATCATCGTCTGTTGCTACTATGCCTGAACCAAAATGTCGATTTGCAACATCTCCAGATAAAGTTGCTGATAGATTAAATCCCCAACCCACAGTTGAAAACTTAATTAGTCCTATGGGTGTTATATCTGGTTGTTGTGAAATTGTCAGTGTTGTTGAATCTATTACAGAGGATACAATTTGTCCAGATGTGAATCCAACACCAGTAATTAACATGCCAGGCAATATTCCTAGTGTAGAAGTAACTTTTAATGTAGTACTTAAACTGCCAACAGGATTATAATATGTAGTTGCTTGAACATCTACTGAATGTTCTAATTTATAAACACGACCAGCATTACTGTTATAGCCAACTGCTGAAATATATAATATGTCATTAGCAAATGCCAGTTGTGATCCAAATTTTTCATTATTGGTTGGAAACGGGCTTACAATTGTGTCAACAAGTGTAAAAATATTATTAGCATCTTTGCTATAAAGGCTAATAACACCTTGCTCTGTTAAATTGCTAGATGTTCCGCTGAGTATTGTAGAAACATATTTTATTTTTTTCCAAGATGACACATTAGGTATTAGTCCTGCAACACCATCTGTACGTGACATTGTACTATTGGTATTATTTTGTAGTGCTTGATAAAATCCAGTATATGCGCCGCTGTTGCCTAGGTATACAATATCATCTGTAACATATGCAGTATTAGTATTAAAATCGCCTTTTAATTTTGTGTATGCATTGCTTGCTAGCGGACTTCCTGTAGCTAACCATTTTCCGTCAAACGATAATGCAACTACTGTTGCTAGTTTAGATACATTGGGTGAATAGCTGACAAACGGTTTAGTAACAAGTTGTCTTTGTATCCACTGCGCATTATATCCAGATTTATCCCATATCTCTGTGTCGCCAGAGTTAGAACCAATTGCAATAATTTTTCCTAGTTTGGTACAAGAGATAGTTTTTCCATAATTTGCACCATCAACAGGAGTAGAGTTTGGAATAAGTTTTCTGCTGTATACTGGAGAATATTCCCACACGGCCCATTTATTATTACTATCAGAATCAATCCACAACTTGTCGCCTGTAATCAGTGGCGGACGTGTTCGGCTGTCAACCAAATCCATTGCCGCAGATCGTTGACTAACAAATTTAAAAATTACTACACGTTGAGATTGAGTAAATGGCGGGGCCCAAGTTGGGATTGTTGCAGAAACTGTAAATGTATTCAGCGATACTGCAATAATTTTATAAAATCCTTTTATTAAATCAACTTGATCTATGCCAATGTAAGAACCAACTGTAAAATCTACTAGTTCACTCAATGTAATGGTTAAAGTTTTTGCACTGCTACTATAATCTACATTAGTAACTGTAACATTGGAGTCAATATATTTGTACACATTCCAACCAATGCCTTCAAACGTACATGCTACAAATGCATTTGGTTGAAACAATGCAGGGTCCGTTTTTGTTGACACAATGTCCTCAAGCGACATTACAGTAGTAAACACTTCATCAGATCTAAAATAACCCGCGCTTCTTAAATAAGGACGATATTCTGTTAACACCGGCCATGGATTAGATGTATATCCAACTGGTTTTAAATATACTTGATTTGAATTGTATGTGATTATGAAATCGTTTGGATCGTCAAAATTTTCTGATAAGTAAAACCCTTGCGGATTACTTCTCATTTTTGATTCTTCTAATACAAATTCTATCGACTCAAATGCTTCGCTGGCGCCGTACTGACCAGTTCTAATTGCCCACTCTTCATAAAATGTTAAACTTTCTTCACCAAGTGCAGATTTCACATCAAACAATTTGTTTAAACTGTTTTGTGTTCCTTTTTCGCGAATCATTCCTTGATAAAACTTAAACTCACTTACATCATCTTTGATAATGTTTGTAAGATATTGTCTTTTTTGATAGCCAATTAAGTGCTGAGCCAGTTGTTGTTGTGCAGTGTCAAAATTATCACTATCTAAACTATAAAAGTCAGTAAACTGTTCTGCCTTATATGTCCAGTTTGGTAATAGTTGCGTTACTGGTTTTTTGTCTAGCAATATCCAATCTTCATTAACAAAAGAAACTGCTCCTGGTAAAAATCTGCTTGCAGTATAGTAGAATTGCTTGTATTTTACAATATCGCCAAGGTCGTAATCTTCCCACGGAGTCCAATTTTGTATCTTGGCAACATCGAGAATAAATCCAGGAATATCTAATCCACCATACCAGTCGGTGCTAACATATCCTGCAATTTTAATCCTATCTTGTTTATAACCAGTTTCTGGTTTGAAAATTGTATCATTAAATATAGTAATATTGTTTAACAAAACAACATGTTCTTGCTGTATTAAATAAAATGTTGCGCCATAGATACCGTCTTCACCACGCGGACTGTAACTAACTGCGTTATCTTCTCTATAAGAATTGATAAAAGTAGGTTCAAGAGGTGTGCCATCAACTTTAAAAATTTCGTATCCGTTGAATGGATTTCGGATGTCATCTATTACGCTTAATTCTGTTTTGAATGTTAATTTTGCGGCGGCTGGACTTAAACTTATTGCTGAGCTGCCGTTATTGTTAAGTCCGTCTAACTTTGTAAAATCGGTTTCTAAAAATACTGAAGCAGTTGAATTTTTGTTAGCTTTAAAATAATCACCGTTATAACGAACTATATCGCCATACGTTATACGCATACCGGGTGTCCACTCTACCCACTTATCTTGTCCAGTACTCCAATTTTGTGTTGTCCAGAATAAAAATTCTTTAGCACTAGTTTCCCAGTTAGTAACTGCTTTGAGTACTGGATTAAATTCGTCAAATATAAATCCTTCATCTTTTAACCACTCTCCGTATCCTAGCAAGAAATCAACAACTTCTTGTATCTTTTCAAATTTAGTGCCGTATGGGATTGTGTTAATAATAGATTTATCCCACGATTTTCTTATCACTGCATCACGGCCGCCAATGATTGGTAAACGTGGAAGTGCTTCGTAATAAGAATTACTAAAAGTACCCGAAGTAGTGTGCATTACTACTGATCTAAAATATTGATTATTATATTTGACAACTTGGCCCAAGCCGTAATGTTCGTTGGCTGTCCATGCAACAAAATTTTCAGATATTCCGCCAATGTTTATAGTAACTCCAGACTGCTGATATTGGTAGTATTTAAAATAAGGAGTGCTCTTACTATATCCTTTAATTTCATAACCGTCAGGTAATTTACTAACAATTACTCCGCTGTAGGTTAATTTCTTTATTGGAGAAGACGAATTTAAAATCACCGTATAGTCTTCAGGCGGAACAAACACACTACTCGTTGACAACGGAGATTTAGAGTCTAGCAATAGTTTAAATTTTTCTTTTGATGTAAATGCACCCACTCTATGACTTAATTTTGTATTAAGATAGGTCAAATCATAAGCATACGTATCGTAAGATTTTAAATTATCACTTAGGATATAATTTATAATATAGTTAATAATACCCGATGTTTGTACACGTTCGGCGCTAGAATAGATACTTGGAAATTTAATATCTTCTGATTTAATTCGTAAACCAGTTTCATTATAAACTAATTGCCCGCAGAGATTTCTTGTTATTCTAGATCTGTCTAATAATTTTCCAAAAGTATCGGAAGGTTTTAATAAAATTGCTGTTAATATAACACTAAACGCATAATGACTACTTCTTCTCCAAGCAGTTTCAACAGGACTGCCATCGCCAAATACAAAATCTGTTTGAGAATGGGCTGTTATTGTTCCAGAAATAAATCCAGATACCAACGGATTAACCAAGTTACCGGTAGAATCTACAGGTAAATGTTTTAATAGAAATGGTTTAATATAATTTTTTACTTGCACTGCTGGTGCATCTGGGTTACGTATAAATCCTTCAGATATGTCCTTCCACATCACAAGATTATCGCTAGTATACGGTGCTGGGCCGTATAATGTTTGCCACCAACTTGGTTCAATACTAAATCCTAACATTTCCCATGGGCAAATATTTGGGCGATCAGTGTCATAGATCCACTGATAAATTCTGCGCCAGTATCCCGGAGTTTCTTGACCGTCGGGGGTACTAAATGAATTATACTTAAAAGTAAAAGGATTATTTCTATCAAAACTTAACGGTTTTGTAAAATCTCTATCAACTAATGACGCCCATTGGTAGAATGAAGGAGCTAATACTTGATCAAATTCTTTTCTGGAATAATCTCCAGGTCTATTATAACTAGGTATTAGTTCTGCAACATCAAAAATTTCTGTATTGTATTCTACTTTAATATTATTAAAAATTCTTTTTTCTAATTCAAGGATAATTGCATCTCGATAGTCGGCAACGCCGTTTATACCGTAAGTACCATATGCAAGTACGTGACTACCGTCGTGGCCTTGTATCATCCAACGCGGAGTAACCAATGTTGTATCTAAGTAAAGCATTGGTTTATATTTTGGCCACATGCCTAATTTAGTCGGTGTTTCTGGAATGAATGAGCCGTCTGTGCTGTCATATTCAACAATAGATATTGTATCGTTTTCAGCCAGAGTATAATTAATAACAACAAATCCTTGCTCATTAAAATAATAATCTGCTTGATAAATTAATTGTAAATCGTTAACATAGACAATAACAGCTTTGTTGGATAAAATATCTAATGTAAAGTTTGTTTTTAACGGATATGTTTTTATTCGAGGATCAACAACTGTGATATTTGTTTTTACGCCGGTACGATACGGTACCATATCACTGAAATAATACGGATCTGTTTTAGACTTATCTTTGTTAATTTGTTCTAGTATTAAATCAACTTGTTTAGACGGAGTAGTTTCAATTCCTAAATTTAATGCTACTGCTAAGAAATTCTTTTTAAATTGAATATATTTGTCTCTGTTTTCTTGTATTGCTCGGATCACATTATTAGTGTCAGTTGTAATATGATATAAAGAAATACTTGAAGGGCTACTATGTTGTACAAACTTAGTACCGTACGGTGTTATATTACCCAAATCTCGTAAATTACTTGCGCCTGGGAAGGTTCCAATAAAAGTAAGTGCATAGGTATTATCAACAATGCTGTCTACATGATCAATTACTTCACCCAGCGTTAATGTTGTTAATCCGCTGTTCAAAGGATTGTGTTGTAAATTTAATGGAATTTCATAAAATCCATTAGAATTTATTGGCTGTGAAGCATATGTTTTTATTGTCAATACATCAGTTTTTAAAATATCTGCTTTTAATTTAATTGTTTTGTAGTCTGGGGCATCAACTACTGACCAGTGATCAGTTGCTAAACGTTTACCGTTAATGTATACACGAACTATTAAATCCTTGAGGTCTGAAATGTTATCAAAGATATCTAATTTAAAATTATTAGTTTGGGTTGAATTTTTATAAATTCGTATACCAGCTTGAGTATCCGATGCTACACAAGTTTCCCATGCATTTTTGTAAATTGTATTTCCTGCATAATCTTTTGTACTGAGATATCCCGTATTAACAGGAATAGTTATAATATTAACAGATTCTCTATAAGAAAATTCATCTGTATCAAAATTAAAATCAAAAACAATGTCGCCTATATTTTCTATATTCCTGTAAGAAAGCGCAAATCCAAGATTTGAATCACTTACTCCTGTTGGATTAACCCTATAAGAAAATAAGTAAGTTCCTTTAAAAGTAGTTCCATCATACTTGTCTATATCGCTAAAACTAATTCCAGTTGCATCAACTACATCAAATAACGGAAACTGGTTAGTATTAGTTTTTTGCTGTGCTGAAATCCATGTGGTACCAGTGAACCAATACATTAATCCTTGATTTGCGACTCCTTGTTTTACTAATACTACTTCATTATCAGCTGGTGAGTGCAGTTCAACTAAATGAATTTGGCGTGAATTAGCAGATAGATGTTTAACATCTATAAACTCTACTTTAAAAATTTTATTTTTAACTAATCTATCTGTATCCGATAAAAATAATATTTTTTGTCCTTCAGATAAACTGATACCATCAATGCTATATCCTAAACTACCTTCAATTGTTGAAAATGCATCAGTTGTAAACGAGTCAACTAAATCAATATCAAAAATTGCATCTGTACCAAAATTGAATAATTTTAAATCTGCGTTGAATTCAATAATAGGACGTACTGCTCTAAGGGTTTGATCTAAAGATGCTATTGTTTTATTAAATGATGCGCTGGCATTTATTACATCTTTATGAAACCATCGGTTATATCGAGACCAAGGATTATGATCTCGACTTGCTCTATTAATAACCATATAGTCTAATGTTTTTGCAAAGCCGGTAGAATCGCTAAACGCATCTATATCAAAAGGGTTAGAATCAAATAATAATGTTTCAGATTCTGTATAAGTTGTTGATATTTCTAAAATTGATTTTTCAATCAATTGAATAGCAGTACCTACTCCCTCAACATAATATTCGCCCGTTGCATATTCGCTAGGAGTAACTTGTCCGCCAAACGATACTTTCATACCATTACTTAATGCAGTACCGTCACTTAATGTGTAGCTAACTTTGCCTAAAATTTCTGATTCAACATTGATGGATGAATTTTCATCTATATTGTATATTTCAAAAAGGCCGCCTAAATTTACATCAGTCTCGCTTTGATAATATAAAACATTTGGAGAGTTTACAGGAATAGTCATTGTGATTACTCCACTTTCAACCCCATAAGAGTCTATCCCAGGTATTTCGTACCTATCGTCAATGCCGGTTGATCTTGCAGTTTTTATGCTGATTGGATTGCTTGGACTAGATATAATAAATTTATACGTTTGTCCCCTGTATAATTTAATCACAGGATTAGGAGTTAGACCGTCTGGAGTAAACACATACTGATTATTTTGTCCTTGATATTCAAGAGTAATTTTATAAGTACTCTGTGCTGTAAGTTGTTGGCCAAATATTTTAATAGTCTCGGGGCCGTACGATAACCAATAGTAGTTTTGAAAATTAACAAACTTGTCCCAATCAATATGAGGATTCCAAGAATAAAATTCTTGTTTATTAAGCCTAGCATGATTAGACACATTGGCTCCAAATACACTTAGTTGGCTTATATAATCAATATAGTCTTTAAAGAAAGTAGTATTGCCTAAAGTATCTTGTACTGTTAGTGACGGCTCTAATTGATAATTCTGACGAATTAAATTTGGAGCTTCGATGAATAAATCTGTACCCGAAGTTGATTTTGAATAAGGTCTGCCAACAAATCCGTTGACTTTTTTAACAGTGCCTGGAGCTACCAACTGATCTACTGTTGCTTGTAAAAATCTTTTGTTAGCATCTGTTTTAAAAAAGTTAGGTATTAAATTTACGCTAAGTCCTTTAGACCCCGATGGATTTGTAAAATCAGTCATTAGATATTTCCGTATGTTGAGCTAGTTGTGTTTTGTGATGATACTGCGCTGAGTGCTTGCCCAGTTACCGATTTAATATTACCCGATGTTATTCCAGTAATTATTTCAATATCGTCTACAGTTGCACTACTAATAAAAATCTGATCGCTTGGACATTTTATTTCAAATAAACTGCCAAAATAAGATCCGTCTTGTCTTGGCACAATAATAAAATTAGTAATATCAGGAGCAAGTTGTGTCATTACATAAGTTGATAATTCTGTAAAATAAAATATATCTCCAAAATTCCAATTGTCTAATGTAAAGAATTGGTTGATTGCAGTTATTGCTCTTGATTTAATATCGTTTTCTGAAACTACTGAATTTAAACTTTTAGTTATTTTAAAACTAGCTTGCAAATCAATTGTCGCAGAAGCTCCAAATAATAATTTATATGTAACTGGATGGTACACAATTTCATCACTAATTGATTTAATTAAATTCAATTTTGGAGCAATCAAATTATATAATTCGGCCGAGCTTGGAGGTAACGGTTTAACAGTAGTAGAGCCGTCTAACCACTGACGGAACAGTGTATCATAACTCTTGGTTAATACGTAAATATCCATAATGTTGCTTGCGCCTGGATCTATTCTAGATTCATAATCGGCTCTATGAATGTACTGGAATTTTAAATTGCCTCGTCCAACATATACTTTGTAATCTAATGTTGGTACTAATAAAGATTTTGTTAAGTTTAATTCCTTAACTACTCCAGTATCTGAGAAGTAAAAATGTTGTCCGTCTATGTATTGAGATAACGATCCAATACTAGCCTGATTTGCAAAAAATAATACTTTGTTATCAGAATTATTTCTATAACGATAATCATTTTGTCCAGCCGAGATAGCGTATTTTTCTTGTACTATAAAAGAATTTTGAATATTCTGGTAATCAACAATATCAAGGAATAATTGTGGATTATCAACTATGTCATTATTATCCGAATCTTGGAACGATACTACTATTTTTTTATTATCAATGTAGCCGTCTAATCCATTAAATGATGATACAATATCCCATTTTAAATCCTGTGTAAAAGGCTTACCAGACGATCCTGGTTTTGTGTTTATACTTAAAATATTAATTAAATCTTTTACAACTGAATTAGAAGTGCTGTCATAAACTGCTGTATTGTCTTCAAAGAAAAATCTTATTTCGTCATCGCTTTCAAATACATATCGTAATAATCTAGTTGTAATTGTATAGAAATCGTTATCAGTAGTAAACAACAATATCCAACTCGAATCGTTCTTTAAATTAGATAAACTACCTTGATTAGACAAACTAAAACCAGATGTTGCATCTAAATTAGTTTCAAATATGATTTTCCAACTTTGATCAGTCGCATCGTAACGTAACCCAAACGGCCTGTTACTGTATATTAAATCTATCATTTGTGTAATTACTGAACTGGCAATTGACAATGATAACTTAGGAATAATTTGTGTTATCTGTGCAGTTGAAGGCACTACTTGATTTAAAGTAATAGGGCCAAGTCCGCTAGAAAGTATTCCTGTTCCGGCGGCAGTGCCGTTTGCGTTAACAGATATTACTTGTGCCCATATATAACTTGATCGCCCGGATAATGTAGCATCTCCAACTTTTAATGCGTTTGACTTATTAAGGTCAAAATAGTAGCCGGTTGGGGCTGTAAATTTTACTAAAGCATTAGCTGTTAAATATTTTAAGTCTGTTGCTGTATACGACCCTACTGGATAAGGCCTTATATCATTTAATTCTCCAACATAACCAGTGCTAGAAGTGGTATCAGATGTTTTATTATACCATACAATGTTTAAACTTGTAGATAAAAAGTTAATAAAGTTTGAATAATAAAAATTTCTCAAATCTGCATTTTTAATGATATCAATAATTTGATTATAAATTATACCTTCAATATCTACCTTAGTAGCATATTTAAATTTGATAGGTAACGTATAAGATTCTTGGAATATAACTCCGTCGTTTCCAAATAAATTAGTACTACTATATTTTCCAGTAGGGTCTTTAAGATCAAAGTATCTACTAATACCACTGGATGTTCTGTTAACTGATTTTATTTTAGCAACTTGTTGGTTAGCTGACAGCGGACTAATGTTATAGTCTTCAGCTGTTATCATTCTGTTTTGTGTATAATAAGTGGCTGATGCATTTGCCTTAATGTATGCGTTAGTTTCGCTAGCCGAGGCATTAGAAACTGTGCTTACTAAACTTAATGTAACAGTTAAAGTTTCGTTTTGTCCTTTACGAGAAGTATATGGAATAGATATAGAAATGTTTCTAATATCTGCAGGGTTGATAATATAAGAAAGGCCGTTACTAATACGATAATAAGTTCTAAAATCTCCAAGCGGTAATGTTCCAAATGTGCCATCACTAAATGCTAAACTAACAGCATCGCCTGTTCTTGTAACTACTGCATAGATATTTTTTATACTTTTATTAAGGCTGTTATAGATAACATTATTTCCAGTAAGTTCTGGAATTTTTGTCCATAGTTCTGCTTCTGCACCGTTCTGATCTAATCTATAAAGCCATACATCTGTATTATTAATATTCTGTGTTGCAATATCTATACTTTCATTTGTACTAGGCTGACTAACTGTAAATGCACCTGCATTTAACGTTCCTTGTGTAAAATTAAAAAAGAACCCAGTGTTAATACTTGCGGCACCGTGGCCGTCGTCTCTATAAACACAAGCAGGACTATTACCTACTTTTGGAGCTTCTTCATAGATATAATCTTCGCCTGTGAATGTAGTGCTAGTAATTTCAAAATTCATAGATTTGCCTGCTATTGATTTTGAAAAAGCATACACTGGTACATCTGTGTTGGATCCTTGAAATCTATATTGGCTTGTTGGAATGCCATAGATGTCTGCTTTAGCCGAAGGATTTCCAAATTGTTGTGTGGCAGGCATAGCGGCATTCATCACTTTGGTAAACTGATCTAACCAGTTAGCATTTGATGGATCGTTCCATGTGATAACTTGTCCTGCTAAGTTTCTTCCGTTACTATCTACCACAGTTTCGGTTGTTCGAACGGTAGTAAATTTTAATAAACCCTTAGCTGGTACATTACGTTTTGCATTATAGCTGATTAATCGTGCTAAACGTAATACACTATCACGACGTTCGGCCAGCTCTAAAAAGTTTTCTCGAGCATTTAAATCTACACGGAATGCAATGCTTTGTCCAAGGAAAGCAATAAGATCTACCAAAGCAAGATATTCGCTAGATTCAATATAGTCGTTAAAATCTTCAGGGTAATTTGTTCGAAGATAGGTAATCATAGTCCTGCGAAGATTTTCAAAGTCATAGCTTTGGAAATCTGCATTTTTAAAAGACTGATAAATCTTTTTCCAATCTTCAGTAATTAGCAAGTTATTTTGTCTATCAATGGAGCTCATATTTTATCCTAGTATTGTATTTATTTTCAAAGATTAACTGCGTATTTTACTGCATTAGTAGACCGTTAGCTTGATCAAATCGTAACTGTAAAGTTTGCGAAATATTATAAGGTAAAAATATCAAGGTGCATTGTACCTGTATGCCCTGCTCATACGCTGTCACTGTAACGTTTTCTGCTTTTACCCGAGGGTCATAATTGACTATTTGATTAATATTTTCTAACACTAGATTTTTTATTTCTGGCGTTAATGGCTCAAATAACAAGTCCCAAATAATTGTTCCAAAGTCAGGTTGCATCAATCTCTCACCTTGACGTGTGTAAAAATGATTAAACAAATCTTGTTTGATTAATTCAAAATCATAAAGATTATAGTTTTCTGTGTTAGTGTTAACTGTACTAAATCCTTTGTATTTTTTTTCGCCAAGGTTATCTGGCTGACTTGCGGCAGGCAAGGTTATTTTTTTATATAATTTTGCATTTGAACTCATTATTGTTGCTCCTCTGGGGGCGCTTCAGGCGGAATTATTTTAAATGTATCACTAGTCGTTGAATATGTTTTCCACAAATCAGGTGGAGTCAACATTGTTTCGGTAAAATCGCTTTGCTCTGACGTTTGTTCTTCGTCAGTATCTTCATACCTGCCATCAATATCTCTATCAGTTTCTTCTGGTTTGACTTTGATTGGGTCTAAGTTTTCATGATAAACATAAGGCTCTGTAGTAACAACTCTACGCATGATAGTAGGTGGCAACACTGTATCATCATACTCGCCTGTTTCAATAGAAAGTTTGTGTAATTTTAATCGTTGCGGTAATACTGCTTCACTTGCTTCGCTTGCTTCACTTGCTGTAGATGCGGCAGGCCCGTTAAGATTAATGTTGCCGCCAGAGATAGTAGTGTTGGCGGCGGCTATTTCCATGTTGCCGCCAGAAGTTTGAAAATTATGTCCGCCAATGTTCAAGTCAAAAGCGCCGCCTACTTTATGCTGATACGCACCGTCAAAGACTTTGTCAGCGTTACCTAACACATGTTGCAAATAATTAGTATCGTATAGTTTGTTTACATCTTCTTTAACATGATGCGTATATTTTTGATCGTAGGTTTTATCAACATCCATCTTTATATGAATTTTTTGATTTTCATCTACAATTAAAATATGATCTTTAAGCACGTGAGTATGCATTTCTTCTTGAACTTTAATATTAAAATTACGTTTTGCTTCTATGTTAATATCTCTACCAGAGTACAAATTCAAATCATTTTCTGTTTTAATGCTGATACTGTCTTGTGCAAAAATATCAATTTTGCCATCGCTAGTTAGTTCAATCCAAGCAGTGCCTCTAGAGTTGGTAATATAAATTAAATCTTCACTGTTGTGCAACAATATCTGATGCCCAGTACGGGTCCTGATACGAATTAATTCGTTGTGTGGAATTTCTACATCACCATCGGTGTCGCCATCTTCTAAAGATGCATACTCTGGAGGGCCTTCGCTTGCTGTTTTCTTTCGCAAAAATCTAGAATCGCCGTCGTCCATTACCCAAGTACTGCCGCCAAGTCTACCAACAAATGCATTGTCAATTTTCCATTCTTTTTTGCCGATGCGACCACGGGGAGCACCATCCCGTTTATCGACTGGCCCTGGGGTACTGATGCCAAATACCATGCTTGGGACTTCGCGTCTAGCACTGCTTGTTGTAATTCCTCGAATATCATCAAACAATAAACCTTGGCGATCTAATGCATCTGCCAACGGATGTTTAGGTTTAAGTAATTGAGTAACGTCCGGGTCTTTTAAATCATTTACTTTCTTATTATATTCTGCTACAGGAACTCTGCCATAATTACCTGCATTGTCAGACTCTGCATCTTCAACAACTTTTTGTGTTGCGGCCAGTCCTGGCACCATAAAATTCATGCCTTCGTCTTGCACACATCCAATCCAGTAGCCTCGCCGAGCATCGCCGTCAATAAAAATTACTACAACAGTAGTGCCTACATCGGGCGGCACTGCCCACCAACCATAGCTTTTTTGTGTGCTACCATAATCATCATTTTCTCCAAGATGCGAAGCTGAAGTAACTCCGTAAAATGGACTCATATATTTTACTTGATGGATCGAAGTTTCGTCACTAGTATTGCCTGTTGGTCTTAGCAACTCAACTTCAATGGTGCCCATATATGTAGGGTCTTGGTGGCCAATTACTGTGGCAAGAAACGGGCCTGGTCTAGGATCAGGTGATCCGGTGGACGCATAATTAAAATTATTTTCAGAACCCATTATTCTTCCTCTGTAGCCACATCTTCTGCGGCTGGCTGTGCTTCTTGCGTTGTTCCGTATGTATCGGCTACACCTGCTTCTTCCAGCAATTCTTGTAAGGGACGACGCTGGCCTTTTAATGTTTGTTTGAATTGTCCGTCTCTAAATGTACTAATAATATCAGTAACGGCATACAAACCGCTCCACTGTGTAACTAAAGCAGATGTTGATCCTCCAAAATTATATAAACCGCTTGATTGATTAATATCAATTGGAGTCCTAAAATTTATTATTATATCTACTTCTCCGTTTTGATAATTCATAGAACCATCGTCAGTTAGATTAGTATATTGAGTAGATGATGCTGTATAATTGCCCTGGCCACTTTGTACAATATAGTAAGGATCTCCAATGATTTCCATATCTAAATCCATCATTGCTTGTTGTGTATTAGTCACTGCATCGTGAAACAATCTAGCCGCTCGAGTAGCTTGACTATCTGCCGAGCCGCCGCCGCCTTTGTCAGTCCCAGTCAGTGTTTTTATAAATTTTACAACAGTTGATGTTGTACCTGGAGTAGGTAGTTGGCCTGCTGGCAGGGGATTTATTATTTCTTTTTCGTTATCTTTGCTGCCGCCAGCGGCTGTTTCTTTAACACTATCTTGAGTTCGCTGTAATCCGTCAGCGGCCATTTCATACGCAAAACCAGTATTATATTTTATTTCAAATTTTAGAACATCAACATTGGCGCCTGTATAGATATAATTGTATTCTTTTACCACTTGTAATTTTAATTGGTCGTAGCCCGGAGCTCGTTTTCCTGCTGGCATTAATCTACTAGAGTGTACATTATACGGATGAACTCTGTAAACAAACAATTTGGGTTTAGTTCCAGTATTGGCTCTAGTTGATCCGATATTATAAACCTGAGAATCTATTCTCCACCAGTTTCTATATCCTTCGGGGGTTAAGTTTTGTGCGTCAAATGTTTTTTTGATATATGTACTTTTTAAAACTACTTGATTAATTGCATTAACAATATCACTGTCTTGTGAAAATTTGAAGTCACTTTTTCCTGGATCTATTGTTAGTTTGCCTTTAAAAAACGTTCCTGATTTATTGTCATAAACTTCGCTGTCTTTTCCAGCTGGCACTGCATCTCGTGTTGCACTGTCTTTATCAAAATCCAGTAATGCTTTACCAATTTCATTAGCTTGGTCGCCACTTTGTTGTAAATTATTATTTGGTCCATTTCTTGAAACGCCTAATGATTTTTCAACGGCTGAGCTTGATGCAACATCAGTGCTACCGCTAGCTGGTGCAAAATTTTCAGAATCACCAAATGCTGAACTAGTAGACTCTGACGACAAATTTTGCGGAAATAAAATAAGATATTCGTCGGCCACATCAATAACGCCCGCTTCAACTAATAGCTTTTGTCGTTTATTAAGGGCAACCTGAAGACTTTTTTCTCCAGACTGTAATAACTGTTGGACACTTGCACCAGTAACAGTCACATCGCTAGTAAGATTGCTGTTAGCATCCGTAAGTGCTATGCTACCAAATGGCATTGCTTGTATTTCATACACTGTACCTTTATCGGTAACTGTAAAATCTATGTCTGTAACAAGGATAGGAATATATTTTGATGTTTTTGGAATACTAACTAATCTTCCAGTTTCTGTGTTGCCACGAAACTCGATACTTAGTATAAAAGGCGCTTCTTGCCACGTGTCGTGTCCTTGTTCAAGAGCAAGTTGTTGGCAAGCCATTAAAAACATGCCCATACTATATGGTTCAGTTACTTTAAAACTAAAGTTACCAACATTACTATTTTCACCATCTTGAAAACCTACTTGGCTTTCTAATACTAAATCATCGATAAAAAAATCAAATTTTCCATAAGCAGTTTCTACACGATTGTTTGGATCCATTGCGGCAGATTTACAAATTAAACGTGGCCTGGAAACTCCCATGTAGCTTGCGGCTGGGTCATTTAATTCTTCGTCTGTTAATATGCCTAACCCTATAATATAATTATAACTTGCATATGAATGTAACGGGTTGGGTATGGGTAAAGTCACACCGTCCAACTGTTTAAAAATTGTATTAAAAGATTTAAAAGCTCCTGATACTGCATCAATTAGAGATGATAATCCAGAAGCGGCTCCTAAACTAGAAACTACTTTTGAAACCACAACTGCTACTCCGGCAATTTTTGCCACCTTGCCTACTGCACTTGTTGCTTGATCAAGAAAACTCATTATAATCCTAATATATTAAACAAACTTGATTTTTTTGGAATGTATATTTTCTTCCCTGGAACAAAATCAAACACTGGATCTTGTAACACATCAAGATTACGTTGTATGAACACCCACCACAAAGCAGGATCGCCATACAAGTCAAACGCTAATAAGTCGGGTCGATAAGTATATTGACTTTCTATTCCGTATAAGAAGTCGTCGGGCTCAGCACTAACTGTCCTAATTCGTAAAACATCTAGATAGTTTTTTTTAATAGGAGTAGAAAACCAAGGACTTGTATTTTTATAAGTTGCACCCATTTTAAATATATCCAAAAGGACTGTTAAGATATCCGCCTGATACAAATCTATCAAGACTAAATTTACGACTACTAGTTCTACTATAGATAGGTTGTAGTGTTACATTAAAACTACTTTTTGTTGGAACATGGGCTGTGCCGCCGCTGACAGACCCGCCAAAGCCTAAACTACCTGCAAGGCCTGCAACTTGTCCTATACCACCAGCAATACTGCCAACTACTCCAGCAACACTAGCAACTGATCCGCCAAACAAACCCCCCAACGCACTAGCGGTGCCGCCAATTGAATCGGTTAGGCCTTCAATTTCGCCTGCCGCAGATCCTACTACAGGCACGCTGATATAATCACAAGTACTTTCTAGTCCCACACTCATTGCAGTTACAACTACCGGAACATTTTTAAAAACATAATTTCCATAACCGTTTAACATGATGATAGGAGGAGGATTTCCAGCTTTTGGATCATTTCCTGTAAACATTTTGGTTAGACTTCGTAAATAGTGTACCATAGCAATCCAGTACAATCCTTCGTTAGCATCCGAAACATACATAGGTGCTACAATAGTTATCGATCCTGGATCGCTATTTTTAAAGTTTTGAAATGTATAGTTAGTATGTGTTGTTGGAATTGTTCCGTAGTTTGCTTTTGACGCTATAGTAATTTTAGGAGTGTAAGGAAATATTAAACCGCCAGCATCTTTTAATGGTTGTAACACTGGACTTCCTTTAAAGCTAGTCCATTTAGCCATGCTTAACCTAACACGCCAATCATTTGCATTATCAGAGTCTGTAAATTCGGCCACTGCTCCAAGGACATCCCCAATTGCTTCTCCAGCCGCTGGTAAATTTATTGCTCGAATTGCGCTAGCAACACCGCCAACATTGTATCCAGCAGAGATAGCAGAACTTAATCGACCGGCCGTACCTACTGCGCTGCCAATTGCGCCTATTGCATTGGCAGATTTGCCTAATGTTGAAGCAAGGCTGGCACCTGTATCAAATAAACCCATAATAATATCCCTCTTTGGTGTATTATTTATTTGACTTTAATAAGTGCGTAGTTTATAATGTAACTTACGAGGACTCATCTAATGACAGTGAAAGTTAATTACCTAAACAACAAGGATATGTTGTTGGAAATACATAGAAGTAAAAGCTCATATTGCAGTTTTACAGACCCAGTTTATCACCAATATGATTTGATTTTATCCGATATATCTAAGATCAATATCAGAACCATAGCAGAGGCCAAACGTGCAAGAGCCAAACGCATTGGCGATGCTGAATACCAAAGGCGCAAAGCCGCTGGTGAAAAAGTCAAACAAGCAGACTGCGAAGTAGACTACAAAAAAATGTTAAAAACCGATTTAGTATTCAGGATCATGACATTTGATCATATTCCACTTAACGGTATCAGAAAGAAAAATCCAAAAACACTTGCTGATCATAGAGACAAAGTAAACTTTCCTCCATTCCAACACTGGAAGTTTGACGACAAAGACGAACTAATGTGTGTGGGCAAGAGTCATTGGAAAGGTGATTTGATCAAAGGCAAGTTTGATAAAGATGCGGGCCAAATTACTCCAACTTTAGCCCGGATGATGTTAAAATTGTGTGAGCGATATGCCACAAGAGGTAACGTTCGCGGTTATACTTACAACGACGAAATGAAGGGTCAAGCTATCTTGCAATTAACACAAATAGGATTACAGTTTGATGAAAGTAAATCGGATAACCCGTTTGCGTATTTCACGGCGGCTGTTACAAATAGTTTTGTACGTGTTATTAATATTGAGAAGCGTAACCAAAACATTCGTGATGACATTTTGGAAATAAATGGCATGAACCCTAGTTACAGCAGAACTGGTGCTGGCGAACATGCGGCCGCACTTAAACGACACAACGAGGACACGTCTAGTGAGTAATTTGTTTAAAAAAGTAGCGTGTTTCACAGACATACACTTTGGATTAAAAAGCAATAGCAGTGTACACAATCAAGATTGCGAAGACTTTGTGGATTGGTACATTGCCAAGGCAAAGGAGGAAGGGTGTGACACAGGAATTTTTATGGGCGATTGGCATCACAATCGCAATAGTCTTAATATCACTACTATGGACTACTCGCTTCGAGCACTGGAAAAACTGGGTAAAGCATTTGATCAGTTTTACTTTTTTCCTGGTAATCATGATTTATATTATAAAGACAAACGTGATATCCATTCCGTTGAGTTTGGCAAGTATATTCCCGGAATCACTGTGGTACACGAACCGACTACCATTGGGGATGTTACACTCTGCCCGTGGCTTGTAGGAGATGAGTGGAGAACTATTGGTAAGAAAGGTGGCAAATATATATTTGGCCACTTTGAATTGCCCAGCTTCTTTATGAACGCTATGGTACAGATGCCAGATCATGGCGAGATTCAACTGGATAGTTTTCAAAATTACGAACTAGGATTTAGTGGACACTTCCACAAACGTCAGCAACAGCGTAATATGATCTATATTGGCAATGCGTTTCCCCACAATTATGCAGATACATGGGATGACGACCGCGGTATGATGATATTAGAGTGGGATGGGCAACCTGAATATCACAGTTGGCCTGCTCAACCTACGTTCCGTACTGTTAAACTAAGCCAATTGATCGACGATGCTGATAAAATTATCAAACCCAAACAACATTTACGTGTTGCACTGGATATTGATATTAGTTATGAAGAAGCAAGTTTCATTAAAGAAAAGTTTATTGCTGATTATAATATTCGCGAACTTACCTTGATTGCAGAAAAGAAAGAAATTGAAATTAATACTAACATTGATGTACAATCTTTTGAAAGTGTTGATCAAATCGTTAGCAGTCAAATTGTAAACATTGATTCTGATCAGTTTGATAAGAATCTATTACTGAACATTTATAATAGTCTATGATAAAAATTAAAGATTTAACAGTTAAGAATTTCATGAGTGTGGGTAATCAAACCCAGGCTGTAAACTTTGATAAAGAAAACCTAACACTTGTCCTTGGAGAAAATTTGGATCAAGGCGGTGATGATAGCGGATCACGTAACGGTACTGGTAAAACCACTATTGTAAATGCATTAAGCTATGCGTTATACGGTAATGCACTCACTAACATCAAAAAAGACAACCTTATCAATAAAATCAACAATAAAAATATGTTGGTTACACTTACATTTGATAAAGACGGCACTGAATATCGCATTGAACGTGGGCGTAAACCCAACGTGTTGCAATTCTTTGTTAATAACCAAGCACAGGATACAGAAGAAACTGACGATGCTCAAGGTGATATGCGTGAAACGCAACGAGATCTTGACGACTTGTTGGGCATGAGTCATGATATGTTTAGGCACATTGTTGCGCTTAACACTTATACAGAGCCTTTCTTATCTATGAAGGCAAATGATCAGCGTGTAATTATTGAGCAGTTGCTTGGTATTACATTGTTAAGTGAAAAAGCTGAAGGTCTTAAAGAGATGATTAAGACTACCAAGGACAATATCTATCAAGAAAATGCAGATATTGAAGCCGCAAAAAAGTCTAATGAGAAAATACAACAAAGTATCGACTCATTAACATCTAGACAAAATGCATGGAACAATCAACACGAAGCAGATGTTGAAAAAATTGCCCGGGCTATTGTAGAATTAGAAAATGTAGACATTGATGCAGAGCTGACCAAGCATAATGACTTGAAACTGTTCGAAGAACAGACAGCGAAGCTGAAAAGCCTAAATAAGGAACGGGCTACGTTAGACAGCGCGACAGCGCAAGCGGAGCGAAGCGTAAAAAAATACGCTGGCGAGCTTGCTAAGTTGAAAGACAAAAAGTGTCACGCTTGTGAGCAAGAACTTCACGATCATAAGCATGAAGAAATGACTGCTGAAGCAACTGTGCATTTAGCTGAGGCACAAAAGTATCTAGACAAAGTTACTAAAGATCGTAATAAAATACAAACAGAAATAGATGCCATTGGCGAGTTAAATACTCGTCCAGATACTTATTATGACTCTGTTGAGCAAGCACTCAAACATCAAAACAATCTCAAGACACTGGAAACGCAATTAACAATCAAAGCAGGCGAAAGTGATCCTTATCAAGAGCAAATTGACGAACTACAGCACACTGCCATGCAGACTATCTCGTGGGACAATGTTAATCAACTGAACACGCTTAAAGATCATCAAGAGTTCCTGCTAAAGCTGTTGACTAGCAAGGATAGTTTTATCCGTAAGAAGATTATTGATCAGAACTTGGCATATCTTAACAACAGGCTTACATATTATCTTGATAAGATGGGATTACCGCATACTGTGGTGTTCCAAAACGATTTAACTGTTATTATCACACAGCTGGGACAAGATTTAGACTTTGATAACTTATCACGTGGTGAACGCAATCGTTTGATACTAGGATTGAGTTGGAGTTTCCGTGATGTTTGGGAAAGTCTATATCAATCAATTAACTTGTTGTTTGTTGACGAGTTAGTGGATAACGGCTTAGACGCATCAGGAGTTGAAGGCGCATTGGCCGTACTTAAGAAAATGGCACGTGAACGCAAGAAGAATATTTTCTTAATCAGTCACAAGGACGAATTAATTGGTCGTGTAAACAATGTTCTTAAGGTTATTAAGGAAAATGGCTTTACAAACTATGCTAACGACTTAGAAGTAACAGAATAATGAGCAAACGGGTACCTCCATTAGATTATCAAGACGAAGAAACGCATGAGCGTTTAATGGAAGCCTTTAGGCAATATTTTAAAGCAAATCAAAACTGGATCAACAAAGGCACAAGACGGGCAGGAGAAAATATGCGCTACTGGCTAGCACAAATTCGCATCATTGCACGTGAACGCAGGGAAAAAGTTCAACAGTACAGAGTACACTTGGACGAAACCAAGGCTCAAAAGAAAGGTGACCCCACGGAATGATATGCTAACTACTGCATGTCATGGACTTATCAAAACGAAATTATCGAAACACTGCCCGAAGATTGTGTGGGTTTCGTGTACTTGATAACAAATGTCATCTCTGGACGCAAATATATAGGCAAAAAACTAGCCAAGTTCGCTAAGACCAGCTACAAAGTAGTTAAACTTAAGAACGGAACTAAGAAAAAAAAGAAAATACGTAGCAAAGTCGACAGCGACTGGCGTGATTATTACGGGTCAAACCTGGAATTAAACGTGGACGTATTGAAATTAGGCAAAGAAAACTTCACTCGAGAAATCCTATATTATTGCACAAGCAAGGCGCAATGCTCTTACATCGAGGCCAGAGAACAATTTACCCACAAAGTTCTAGAATCAAAAGACTATTATAACGGCCAGATTAGTGTCCGTGTACATGGTTCACATATACTCAAAGGCTAATAATTCAGGCAGTTTAATCGCCAAATAAGCCCGCACAGGCGTTGATATTGTGCCCTGAATCCGTTCTGATGTGTGACGGTAAGGTGTATCTGCTTGGCGACAGACCAGTAAACTACTACCCGCAAGGATGCTGATGGGATACGCCTATAACCCGTTTAGTTTATGAAACCCAGTAAAAAGGCTAAAAGAGGGAGAAATACCCACGGCTTAGTATGTGTTAGCGTATATATTAAGACCCGCCGTTGTATAAAGACTCAGCTCGAGGTACCGGACAACCGCCTCTGTAACTGCTGTAACGCTAGTGTGACATGTTCAACTCAGATAATGTTTCATTTTTGCCCGCCAGGGCAAAGTGTGACTGAACAATCTAGATAATATTTAAACTGCTTCGCAGTTGATTATGCGCTACTGTTAAAAAAGAAACTAAAGTTCGAGCGCAAGCGAAGAACAGATGAACGTAGTTCATCTTGATACTGTATAAATATGTCATAATGGAAAAATCTCTATGAAAGTGTTGGATATTATTCGTGAAGGTGCCGCTGGTGAAGGCTTTGAATATGTGTGGAAATTTTTTGCCAAAAGTGCTGCCAAGGATGCGTTTGCCCGAGAAACTGTTGAACGCATAGCCACTATTATCCTTAACAAATATACCAAGAAAGGTCTAACACCTCCTCGTGCGGAACTTGATGAACTGCTGGATCGTGCTGTTGCCAACAGCACATGGAAAGACGATATTAAATTTATTACTGAATTAGAAAAAGAAACTATACGTTATCACAATGCCAAATACCAACAGTGGCTCAAGCAAGGCTCAGCTGAAGGTGCTACAGTTGGAGAAAAAGTATCTGGTGCAACAAAAGCCAAAATCAAAGAATGGCGTGCCGCATGGGCAAAAAATACAACCGAGAAACTGATCAACGGTAGTATGTGGGCGTATGCCGGTTATGATATCTATAAAAGTGTTGAGTTTTATAGAGAGAACATAGATGAAGCATTGAGATTATTGGAAATTGGTCCTGACGGCAAAGACACTGACGGCAGTCCCGGCATATCTCTTAAAGATTTTGAAATATATCACAGAGAACAGTTGGGACAACTGTACATAAACATTTCCACAGTGCATCCAGCATTGTTTACCAAAATACCAATATTTGGTTGGTTGGCTGTGCCTTTTAGATTAATGGGCACTACAGGCACAGCATTGTGGATGTATTTTACCAACATGCCAGGCAGTATGCCGTTCACAGTGCCGGGTCAGCCTGAAGACATGAATCTGCGTCAAGCCATTGCAAAATTGGCTTTGATACAGATGAAAGACATCCGATGGTTGCCCGGCGGCAGTGAAGAATCAGTGTCCAGTGTGATTGGCCGTCCATTCAAATGGGCTATCGAAGGTTTGAAAGCCTTGTGGACCAGTGCTGTGACTGAAGTTTACAAAGGTAAAGAAGTTCCCGAAGTATTATTACCAACACTCTTGCCAGATGATAAAAATTCCACTGGCAAAAAACCAGCAGACAATAACGCTGAAAAACAATCTGGAAAAGTTACTCCGGCAGATGCCGATCAAAATGCCAGCACTGGTAATGGTTCGTCTTCAGCTAAACCGCCTTATGCAAAAGGTCAACCCTACTATCATGCCAGTGACTGGGAAGATATTGGCGGCGGATATGAAAGACACAAGTTCAACGGCACTGTAGCACGAAAAATGTCCGATGACGCAAAAAAAGCAACTGTGGGAAATTCGTCTGACGATGAATGGAATGACCTTGGCGGTGGCAACATGGTCAATAGAAAAACTGGTGAAATTCGAGCCAAGCATTAAAGCAGTGGCATATTAGATTCTTTTGTCGCTTCGATATTTTCAGTGATGACTTCGTAGATAGCTTGGCGATCTTCAAAACTATAGATATGCAGTAATTCGTTTACTGACACTCCACCCCGCATATACCAACTAATTCTAAATAATTCTTGTTTGAAATGCTTAACTTGTTTGTCAAGCCTAACTAGTTCCTCGAATATTTCGTCGGTGGTGGATCTAATTAGGCGTCGCCGAAAAAATTTGTGTTGTCTAAATCTACAGAAACTTCTGATTCTGCTTGACAATGAGCACATTTAACTGGCCAACTGGGCATAATCCACGCTTCTCGATTAGTGTCAACGTGTTTCTTCAGTTGATCAAACACACTTCTTTCACAGTTAGCTAACCATTCATGTATGAATTCTTGATTATCAACAACTTGATTGTCAACTTCAACAGATTCTACACTTTTTAAAAATAAAGAATGTTGTACTACTGTTAGTTCTTCAAATAACTCTTTGAATACTTTTTGTTTTTCTACTGGATCATCAATAGCTTCGCCTTGATTTAATTTTTGTTGAAGGTTATAACTGGACAATCCAAAATCGTTAGATTCTTTATAAGTTAATGGTCTTGTTTTGATTACAATATTGTCGCTGACAACTAATTTATGATTGTAATGGCAATGCGCATAATGTTCTATTACACGATTTAAATCAAGATCATAATCGTTATCTTCCTCGCAACTAGGACATATCTGTGTAACTGACATTTCGTTTCCATACGTGGCAATACGTATAGCGGCGTATAGCATGTTAGTATCCAACATGTTTACTTGCCAAGCGTCTTTAATTGTTGGACAACAACTTTCCAACATTCTAATAGTGCTTTCACCAGACATTAATGCATCAGGAGTTTTTAATATAATTTCGTCCATGCCCGTCATTCCGTATACAGGAATGTTTTCAAACTTGCCGCCGTCCAATGAATCAAGACCGTTAAACATGCCTTTACTAGGTAAAGTGATATAGATTTTTGGTTGTCTAAAGTACTGCTTGAGTGGATTTTCTGCCATAATTAACTCCGGATAAATATAATGTACAGCTATTTATATGCGTACATTTATAGGATATTTTTTATGGCCGACTTTGATTATGTTGCTTTAGCTAAAAACTTATTAGAGGCTTTGTTTGCAGCCGCTAAAGGTGAAAACTCTGGGCCAGCAAAACCACCCGTTGAATCTACATCAGGCCCGGTTGGCACTAAAATAAACGATCTTATTAACGAATTTGGAAGAGTAGCAGGAGCCGCTGGCGGTGCAGTTATTGGATTAAACAGTGTAAAAGATGCTGCCAACTCTTGGACTAAAACTGTAGAATACTTGGCTACTCAAGCCGATAAAGCGGGCAAGTCTTTTGGCGATGCCATACGATACTTTGACTACAACAGACAACTTTCAGTAGATGCACAAAAAGTAGGTATTGGCCAAGGTCAAGGAGTAAGAGCAGAAGGCAGAGCACAAGGCGCTGGTTACAATAATTTAAAAGATGAAATAGGCGCAATAGGCAAAGCTGGCAACTCTATGACATCTTTTGGTACTTCAGCTGAAGATGCCAACAATAAATTTGTAGATTTTGGAAAAAAATTACAAGATACGGAACTAGCAGGCAAATTAAAAAGTTTAGGTCTTGTTACTGCAAGAGAAATTGCCAACGTGGCTATGCTGGCCGCAGGTGGCAAACAAGACATGTTGAATTCTGCGGAAGGACAAAAAAAATTAGCAGAACAAACAGTTCAACTGGCTGTTGAAATTGAAAGAACTAAGAATTCTACTGGAAAAAACAGAGATGAAATAATATCAGAAATGATGGAAAGAAAAGCATCTGCTCGAAGTATTCTAGAAGACAGATTATATCGTTCGGATGCTGAGCGTCAAGCCGCTGAAAGTTTAAGAACGGCCACATCCGGCATGGGCAAAACCATGCAAGACATTACCAGCACCATTGCGGCTGGTGGGTATCTCAACAAAACACAACGAACTGAATTGCAAGTGGCCACAGGAGGCCGGGCTGGCCAATACATGGCCGCAGTTCGAGACAACAGACGTACTGCTGGTCTAGCAGACAACGATCCGCAAAAAATTGCGGCTCAGAAAAGATTAGACGACGAAATTGCAAGAGCCAATGCTTATCAAACAAGTCGTCAATTTGCGCAACGTGCCTTAACAACTCAAAATTCTGATCAAAGAGCTGCCGCTGAAAAATTTGCAGTGGAAAACGTTGAAGCTGGTAGACAACGTGCTATAATGAAAGAAACTGGAATGACTGCAACTAAGGCTCGTGAAGAATTGAGAAACCGTGGCGACGTAATGTTGGAAAACAGAACTGCGGAAGGATTCAAACGGCCGTTGGGAGCTCCAGGTACACTAAATGAAGGAGCCCGCCCTGCACAAATTATGCAGGATGCTGTTGAGTCATTTAGAAAAAATGCGGCCGCTATGACAAAATCATTAGCTGATATGAATGAAGAACTAGGAAGGAGTCCGGGGTTATTGAAAGGATTAACCACAACCACAACAGTTGGCGGCGCAGTTCCTGGTGGCATGACACAAGATCAAGCTGATGCTAATGCTAAAAAGAATATTGAAACTCTCAAAGATACAGTGGGCATGGGTAAAGCCAAAGAAGGCGAAGAAGCTGGCGGCACTGGTGAAGGATTAAAGAATTTACGAAACAAAACAAAAGACAAAAGAGAACATGGTACACTAGGTGAACTTGGAGTACCTACTGAACCCAAAGATGTAGTAGCAAAATTGCATAAAGGCGAAACTGTAGCTACTCCTGAACAATTAAGAAATCTAATGTCAGGTTCAGCTAATAATGCCATAAGCGAATTAATGAAATCAGCAACTGTTAAAACATCATCTGCTAGCCCGGCTAACAATGCCATAAGCGAATCAATGAAGTCGGCAAATGTTAAAACATCATCTGCTAGCCCGGCTAACAATGCCATAAGCGAATTAATGAAGTCGGCAAATGTTAAAACATCAACTGCTAGTAAATCAAATAATGATGGTATTGATATTTCTAAAATTACTTCAGGACTTAAAGAAATAACAACCACTATCAGTTCAGTTAGTGGCGGTGGTTCTACAACTAGATCAACTGTTGAAAATGATGATGCTAAAGCCGCTAAGAAAGAATTAGAAACAATAAAAGCACAATTTCAAACAGAAAAGAATGACATACGATCACAAGTAAAAAGCAATTTAGGTCCTGATGCCAAAGGCATGGACGTTGTCCGCGCCATGCGAGATAATCCACAAGCCAAAGCGTTAGAAGCACGTATGCAAGAAGCAACTTCTAAGCTATCTGAACGTATCAGTGCAGGTACTACAACTAAGACTGTTACAGAACCTAGTATTAATAAAACATCAATCACTGATAGAATGTCTGAAAATTATTCAGACAATATATCTAAAAAACTAGCGTCTATCAAAGATAAGTCTGAAATAGAAGAACCATTATCTGAAAAATTGTCATCCATTAAAGATAATGTTGAAATAGCAGAACCAGTTGAACCAGAACAACCAAAAGAAGAAACTACATTTGAAGAACAATCGGATAAAATAAGTCTAAAAGATCTTAACGAACAATTAATTCAGTTAAATACAAGCATACGACAACTAATACAACATAGTGCCGAATCAGTTGAAACTGCAAGCAAACAAGTTAAAGTTACTAAAAGTTTGTCGGGCAACAGGTTCGCTTAAGGATAATATACTAATATGTCATGGAAAAAATATTTTACGCCAGCGGATGTATCATCGTCCCTTAGCCCTATTTCGGGTAATATGGGTGGTGCCAGTCGTCCAGGCCCAAGCCAGACAAATTACAGTAACTACTTGCCTGATGTGTATACTGGTAGTCCAAATCGTATTGAACGTTATCAGCAATATGAAGTCATGGACAGCGATCCAGAAGTCAATGCGGCTCTGGACATTCTTGCAGAATTCTGCACACAAAAACTCAAAGACGGCAAAAGTCCGTTCACTGTGCAATGGAGAAACAAAGCTACTAACAGTGAAGTTAGAATATTAGCTGAGTATTTGCAACAATGGGTTAAGTTGCAACAGTTTGACATTAGAATTTTTAGAATTTTACGCAATACCTTCAAATACGGTGATTGTTTTTTCATACGTGATCCTGAAACACAAAAGTGGAACTGGATGGATCCGAGCAAGTTGGTTAAGGTTATTGTTAACGAAAGCGACGGCAAAAAGCCAGAGCAGTACATAGTTAAAGATCTTGCTCCTAACTTTATGAGTTTAGTTGCCACCCAGATCACTGCCAATATTAACCCTAAAAATGCAGGCGGTGGATTACCCAACAGCGGCCTAACAGGCATGGCCGCAAACAAAGGCACTAACGGATCTTTTCCAACAAGTGGTGGTTCAAATAGATTTGGTATCAGCGAAACTGAACATGCTATTGATGCAGAACATGTGATTCATTTGAGTTTAAGCGAAGGTTTAGACAACAATTTTCCATTTGGTAACAGTTTACTCGAAAATATTTTTAAAGTTTATAAACAGAAAGAATTGCTTGAAGATGCAATTTTAATCTATCGTATACAACGTGCTCCAGAACGTAGAGTGTTCCATATTGACGTAGGCAACATGCCAAGTCACTTGGCTATGGCATTTGTAGAACGTGTTAAAAACGAAATCCATCAAAGACGTATTCCAAGTCAAAGCGGTGGCGGACAAAACGTTATTGATTCAGCTTATAATCCACTAAGCATTAACGAAGATTACTTTTTTCCAACAACGGCTGAAGGTCGCGGCAGTAAGGTAGAAACACTTGCGGGCGGAACAAATCTTGGCGAAATTGACGATTTAAAGTATTTTACTAACAAGTTATTTCGTGGTTTACGTATTCCTAGTAGCTACTTACCAACAGGTGCAGACGATAGCCAAGCAAGTTTTAATGACGGGCGTGTGGGCACAGCATACATTCAAGAATTGCGATTCAACAAGTATTGTGAACGATTACAAGCACTGGTAGCAACTGTTTTTGATGTGGAATTCAAACGATTCATGTATTTTAAAGGCATGAACATAGATGCAAACTTGTTTGAATTAAAGTTTAATCCACCATTAAATTTTGCAAGTAGCAAGCAAGCCAGCATTGATGCTGAACGTATCAACACATTTAACACAGTGCAAGCTGTGCCTTACATGAGCAAACGATTTGCACTAAAACGTTTCTTGGGATTGACAGACGAAGAAGTAGCAGAAAACGAACGCATGTGGGGCGAAGAAAGCGGCAAAGGGCAACCAACTAGCACTGATGCTGCCGGTGAACTGCGTAGTGCAGGACTTAGTGCCGCTGGTATTGAAGGTGATTTAGGAGCCGCAGGTGACATGACTCCTCCAGAAGACATGGAAGATAATATGCCTGAAGAAGGAGCCGTTGCACCAGTTGCACCTGCAGGCCCAGCAACTCCTCCCGCCGCATAAATACAAGATGATACTTAGAGAATTGTTTTATATTGATCCAAATACTCGTGACTTAGGTAACGAGTTGCGTTATAGCCCCGAGCGTGACGACACTATGTTACATACTGACGACACTCGTAAAACAAGATTAACATTAAAACAAATCAATGAACTTAGAAAAAGTAGTGAAGCACATATTCTAGAACAGGAAAATGAATTAGAATTTATACATTCAATGTATGCCGCGCCACCGGCCGCACCACAATAATTAAATAATAGCATAAAATAGGCTAAATTTATGCTATATCTACCCACTTTTGTAATTAAAGTGTAAATATATTACAGCCTTGTATCACAAATCACAGGAGAATAAACATGACTGACCGCGCTCAATTTGAAGCAATGCTTGAAGCT